>Ga0193743_1001339_pt1 | contig 18338 bp, 14 predicted proteins | sample L2c2metaG_FD_143038 | JGI IMG/M metagenome (GOLD analysis project Ga0193743, IMG submission 143038) | Soil microbial communities from a riparian zone of the East river system, Colorado, United States - L2c2 | ecosystem: Environmental > Terrestrial > Soil > Riparian zone | place: USA: East River...
CTCACTGGGCCTGGTTGAATACCTCACCGGCGAGCCCGAGCACACCATTCAGCGTGCCTTTCCAGGGGGCGCTGGCCGTTGGGGCATCCGCCGCAGCCAGTTTCGCGAAGGCGGCGTTCCCCATCAACTGCTCGTGGTGACCGACCTCACCCGCCCGTTGCGCGAAGAAGAGCTGCAGGCCTGGCAGCGTCTGGTCCGCGTGCTGGGGCATGAGCTGAACAACTCCCTCACGCCCATCAAATCCATCGCTCAGAGCCTGGAAGCGCTAATCAAAGCTGAGCCGCGTCCCGACGATTGGGCGGAAGACATGTCGCGCGGCCTGAACGTAATTGCCAATCGTTCCGAATCCTTAAGCCGCTTCATGAGTTCGTATGCCCGCCTCGCCAAACTGCCTCCGCCCAAGTTCGCACCGGTTGAGATCGGTTCCATCTTGCGCCGCGCGGTAAGCCTGGAAAATCGCGAGCCGGTGTTCTTCGAGGAGTGCCCGCCGCTCACGATTCAAGGGGACGCCGATCAATTGGAGCAGGTGCTGATCAACCTGATACGCAACGCCGTCGACGCCGTCCAAATGACCGGTGGCCGGGTTTTCGTGCGCCACGAACAAAGCGCCAGTATGGTGGAGATCATCGTGCGCGACGAAGGCCCGGGCCTGTCGAATACCGCCAATCTGTTCGTCCCGTTCTTCACAACCAAAAAGGGCGGTTCCGGAATTGGCTTGGTCCTCAGCCGTCAGATCGCCGAAGCGCACAACGGCACGCTCACTTTGCGAAATGCCAGGGAAGGCCCGGGCTGCGAAGCGATTATTGCGTTGCCGCTGTCGTAAGAGAGCTATCGGCGTGATACGAACTGCGCACCAGCGGGCCCGCTTCCACGTGCGCAAAACCCATGGCAAGTCCTGCCTGCCGCAGTTCGTTGAACTCGGCTTGCGGCACATACCGCACAATGGGCAAATGCTTGGGGGACGGTCGCAGATATTGGCCCAGCGTCAGAATGTCCACCTGGTGATCGTGCAGGTCGCGCATCGTTCGCAAAACTTCGTCGGTGTTTTCGCCAATGCCAAGCATCAAGCCTGACTTTGTCGGTGTCGACGGCGCAATCGATTTTGCGTATTGCAGCATCTTCAGAGATCGTTCATACCGCGCGCCCAAACGCACCTGCCGGTAAAGCCGCGGCACGGTTTCGGTGTTATGGTTCAGCACGTCCGGCCGGGCTTCCATGACGATTTCCATGGCGCGTTCCGATCCCTGAAAATCAGGCACCAGCACTTCCACTTTGCAACCCGGAACCTGCTCGCGAATCTCGCGTATGGTCATGGCGAACAATTCGGCGCCGCCGTCTTTGCGGTCGTCGCGATTCACGCTGGTGACCACCGCGTAACGAAGGCCGAGCGCGGCGCAAGCTTCGCCCACGCGGCGCGGTTCATCATAATCCACTGCCAGCGGAGCGCCTTTCTGCACCGCGCAAAAGCCGCAGCGGCGCGTGCAGACATTTCCCAGGATCATGAATGTCGCCGTGCGCCGGTTCCAGCATTCGCCTACATTCGGACACGCCGCGCTTTCGCAAACCGTGTGCAAACGCAGACGCGTAACCAGGTCTTTCAGCTCACGGTAGTTTTCGCCGACTGGAGCCGGCGAAAGCAACCATTTTGGACGTTCCGGCTGTGAAGAAATAGTGACTAACACCGCCTTCAGTGTAACGTGCGCGTTCACATCTCGCGGCGGTTTTCAAGCGAACGCGACATCGTCACTTCGTCGGCGAACTCCAAATCGCTGCCGACCGGAATGCCCATGGCAATGCGCGTCACCCTCGGCCCCAGCGGTTTCAGCAGGCGCGACAGGTACACTGCCGTCGCCTCGCCTTCTACCGTGGGATTGGTCGCAATAATCACTTCCTGTATCTCGTCCCGATGCAACCGGTCAATCAGTCCCTTGATGCGCAACTGCTCCGGCCCGATTCCTCGCAACGGTGAAATGGCGCCCTGCAGGACATGATAAAGCCCGCGGAACGTGCGCGTCGTTTCAATCGGCACGATATTGTGCGGCTCTTCCACCACGCAGATCTGCAGCCGTTCGCGATTCGGATCACGGCAGAACGAACACAGTTCACCGTCGCTGATGTTATTGCATTCCGTGCAAATGCCCAGCTTGTCTTTGACATCGAGAATCGCTTGAGCCAGGTTCGCGGCGTCGTCGCGCGGCACGCGCAACAGATGAAACGCGATGCGCTGGGCGGATTTCTGCCCAATGCCCGGCAGCCGCTTACATTCCTGGATCAACCGCGCTAGCGGCTCTGCAAAATCTGCCATCGGCGGCGCCGCGCCTAAAACATGCCTGGCGGCAAACCGAGCCCGCCCAACAAGCCGCCCATTTTGGCGTGCGATTCTTCATCTACTTTTTTGGCGGCTTCATTGAAGGCGGCCACCATCATGTCTTGCAGCATCTCGACGTCGCCCGCCACCTCCGGATCAATCTTTACGCCGAGGACGTTCTTATGGCCGTCCATCTTCACACTCACCATGCCGCCGCCGGCGGATGCTTCCACGCGGATGAGAGCGACTTGCTCCTGCATCTTCGCCTGCATCTGCTGCGCTTGCTTCATCATGTTCTGCATGTTGCCAGGCATCTTCATGAATATCGGTTCCTCCTGAATTCTACTCGCTCAAGTTTCGAACGGTGCGCACTTGCGCGTCGGGAAATAATTCTTGAAAGCGTTTCACGCCCGGGTGCGACAACGCGCGCTCGCGGAATTCCGCGTCTTCTCCGGCCGTTTTTCTCACTGCGGCCGGCTTCGAACTGGCCACATTCTCTCCTACTTCAAAGCGTACACGGATGGCTTTGCCGAGCACCTGCGATGTAATGCGTTGAATGCCCGGATCTTTCAGCGCGAACGAAAGCATCTTGCTGGCCCGCAGCAACAGTTCCGATCCCTGTAGTTTAACTTCGGCCTCTGCAATGCGTCAGCGCTGAAGTTGAGCCCGGCTTTACAGAGCGCCTCATACAGTTTGTCTTCTAAGTCACCGGTGGCAGCGGCTGCCGGCGGCTCCGGCTCAGGTTCCGGCGCTGGAGGTGGCGGAGGCTGTGGCGCTGGCGCAACCGCTAGGGGTTTAGGCGCCGGCGCCTGGAAGGCCGGCGGCCGGGGAGCAGCCGCGCGCGTGGAAGCCGTAAGCGGTAACCCTGCCAGCGCCTCTTCAATCGATTGCAGTCTGCCGGCTTGCACCAACTTGATCAATCCAAGTTCCAAATGCAGCCTGGGCTGCAGAGAATTTTGGAGCGCCTTGTACAGATCGAGCGACAGCGTGAGATAACGCGTCAGATCTTCTTCGCTAAACCCGCTGGCTGTCTCGATCAGCGCCGCCTGCTCAGGCTCGGACGCCGCAATCAGGCGCGTGGTCTTGCCTGAAATTTTCGCCACCAGCAAATTCCGCCAGTAGCGCGACAACTCGCGCGAGAAATGATGCAGACTTTGCCCGTTGCGCTCCAGCTCTTGCACGATTTCGAGCATCCGCGCGCCATCCTCCGCCTGCACGGCTTCGGCCACGGCCCGCAGTGCGTCTACTCCGAATACACCCAGCAGTGCGCGCACGTCTTCCACGCGCAGGGTGTTGCCGCAGCAGGCAATCGCCTGGTCCAGCGCCGAGAGCGAATCGCGGACGCTTCCTCCGCCGGCCTGCGCCACTACCGCCAGCACTTCGTCGCTCGCTTCGATGCCTTCCTGTAGCGCAATGAACCGCATCCGGCTCATGACCTCGGTGAAATCCACCGATCGGAAACTGAAATGCTGGCAGCGCGAGGCGATGGTGTTCGGAATATCGTACGCTTCCGTTGTGCAAAGGATGAAGACCACCCACTCGGGCGGCTCTTCCAAAGTTTTCAGCAGCGCGTTGAAAGCTTCCTTCGTGATCTGGTGCGCTTCGTCGACGATGAAGACTTTGTAGCGGTCGCGCGCCGGCCGGTAGCGGACATTCTCGCGGATCTCGCGCATCTCATTAATGCCGCGATTCGAAGCCGCGTCGATTTCGATAACGTCCACCGAGTTGCCGGCGGTAATTTCCACGCAACTGGAGCAAACGCCACAGGGCGTAGCGGTCGGCCCGTTGATGCAATTCAAGCAGCGGGCGAGAATACGCGCCACGGTGGTTTTACCGGTGCCGCGCTGGCCCGAAAAAATGTAGCCATGCGCAATCCGATTGCTGGCTATGGCGTTCGAAAGCGTCTTATGAACGTGTTCCTGGCCAATCAGCTCATCGAATCCCTGCGGACGATACTTCCTGGCGATGACCTGATACATGGAGGTTGGGAGTTGGCGGTTGCTATTGCCAGACCCCGGGTGATCCGCGGCACACGAGCTAAATCGCTACCGTTGCTTCCTTCCGGACCTAGCGGGGTTTGCAACCGCACGTTGCACGAAGCCCGGAGCCTGACAACTCACAAGTTTAGCATCCGCCGCTATTTGACAGGTTGCAGCACGGCTTGCAGTTTTTCGCCGAAAAGCGTATTGGTCACAGGCCTGGCGGGAGGCTTCGATTCAGGCGTAGGCACTGGTTTGATTTCGGCAGTCTCCACCTTTTTTTCCTCTAAAAAGCGGTCTTTCTTCAATAGCACCCGCTCCAGAGACGCAATCCAACCCGTGAAGTCGCCCTCCACCCCTTTGTCCCGTTGTAGCGCGTTGCGGATCGTCTCCATCTTGGAATCCAGATTGTCCAAATGATGGAGCAGAACCGCTTCGGCAAACTCCGGCACTTTGGGCGAACCAAATTCCAGTTCGCCGTGATGGCTGATGATCAGGTGCTCCACCAGCATTCTGAGCCTGGGAGGGAAATCGGACAGTTTTTCGAATTTTGTGCCCAACAACCGCAAGCCCAAAACAATGTGGCCCAGCAGTTGGCCCGCCGCGCTGTAGCCGAAGCTGCGCGCGTAGGTCAGCTCTTCTATCTTGCCGACGTCGTGCAGAATCACGCCGGTCAGCAACAAATCGAGGTCGATGTTCTTGTAATGCGCCGCCGTAAAACGCGCCAGCGTGCACATGGAAAGAACATGTTCTATTAATCCGCCCCGGCACGCGTGGTGGATCGTCTTGGCCGCCGGGGCCATTTTGTAGAGCGCGGCGGTCGGCGCGTCATCGAAGACGCTTTCGAGCAGAGCGCGCAAGTGCGGATTTCCGATGCCGGAGATAATGCCGCGCAACTCCGCGTACATCTCCTCCGGATCCCGTTCGGAACAGGGGAAGAAATCGGCCAGATCGACTTCGCGCTCTTCCACGCGGCGCAGGCGGTGGACGGTAAATTGCGAGCGGTTCTGGTAAACCTGGACCAGCCCTTTGACTTTTACAAAGTCATCGCGGTCGAAGGTGTCCATCACCTCCGCCACGTTGTCCCACATTTTGGCTTCCAGTTCGCCGGTTCTGTCGGCCAGATGCAGGGAAAGGTACGGCTCACCAGTCTTCTTCTGGCGGATTTCTTTCGACAACACCAGAAAAATGGCGGTAATAGCCTCGTTTGGGGTTAAGTCCCCAACGTAAGGAGATTTCATTTTGTTCTAACTTGAACTTCCTAGCGGGAACTGCTCTTTCCCGTCACAGTCGTGCTGGTTCCGGGAATCGGCACCAACCACAGCAGGCGTTTGTGGCGCACCTTTGCTTCCACTTCTTCCTTGGTAATCGTTTCCGGCTTCAAAACGGCTGGATCCTGCCATTTGGTGTCCTGTCCAGCCGCCGCGCCCGTGTCCATGAACCCCGGCTTGATCTGCAGGAACGCCTGTCTGCGGAGACCGGTCAGGTACTCGCGCACTTTGGGCTGCATCTTCGGACCGTACAACTGATTTTCGATCTCACTCTTCACATCGGACAACGGCGCAAGCCCGGTCTTGGTGTGGTCTTCTACTTTGAAAATTTCGTACCCGGTGGGAATCTTGACCGGTTGGGTGACCGAGCCTTTGGGCAGGTCCCAAACAGCGGACTCGATTTCAGGCGTCAGTTCGCCCTTCTTATAACTGCCGAGCTGCCCGCCATCCTTCGCGGTGCTGGCGTCGGAGTTGTCGCGCGCCAGGTCGGAGAAGCGCTGGCCCTTGCCCGCGTCGTCGGCAACCTGTTTGGCCTTTTTAGCCGCGGCTGCGATGCCGGCTGCGTCTTTGCCCTGGGTGGAGATCAGGATCTCACTGAGATAGACCTTTTCATCGCGCACGAAATCCGCCTTATGCGCATCGTAAAAATCCTGGATTTCCTTCGCGCTGATATTGATGCGCCGTCCCACTTCCTGGCCGATCACCTCGCGAGTCAGCGACTGGTTCTTGGCTTCGCTCAGGAAATCTTCATAGCTCATGCCGGATTGCTGCCGCACATAGTCATGGAACTTCTCGGGATCGGTAATTCCAGACTGGCGCTGCAAGCTGGCAACGTACTTGCTGATCTCCGAATCCACATTAATGTTCAGCTCTTTGCCCTTTTGCGCAAGCAGCAGTTCATCTATGCGGTCGCGCAGCGCGTTCTTCTGCCGTTCTTCGACGGCCTGCTGCAACTGCGCTGCGCTCGCACCTTGCTGCGCTTTCATCTCCTGAGCGGCATCTTTGGAGACGCGTTTCACCTCGTTCTGGCTTACGATGTCGCCATTCACTTTGGCGATGATCTGGTCTACGACCGTCGCGGTCGGATTGTCGGCGGCGGCGCACACGCATCCTAAGGCGAGGGCCGCCCCAAAGGCGAAAAACGGAAGGTGTACAGCTTTCATAGCGTTCCTCTTCATTATGGCAATAGATTATGGCGATAGGGGAGCCGCAGTTGGCGACAACTGCGGCGCGGCGCCGGTTAGTTCCAGTAACATGTCTTTCAATTCGCTGATCAGCTCGCCCGGACCGGCCGATGCTTTCAGCGGAACTTTCAACACGCCCGCGGGCGTAAATTGGGCTCCGGCCGTACCGCGAACCAGCGCCATCAGCTTGAACGGATCTATTTTGGACTGCTGATGGAACTTCACGTTCGCGACGCCCTGCCGCCGGTCAATGGATTCCACGCCCGCCTGCTGCGCCATATTCTTCAACAGGGTGAAGCGTAGCAGATTCGAAACTTCTTCGGGCGCCGGGCCGTAGCGGTCGGCCAGTTCGTCCGCAATGCGTTTCGCCTGCTCCTCGTCCTTGGCGTCTGCAATGCGCTTATAGGAACGCAGGCGCTGCGCATCATCCGAGATGTATTCGACCGGGATGCGAATGTCCAGGCCAAGATTCAACGTGGCGTGAATCTCGAGCGGCACTTCTTCGCCCTTCAATTCTTTGACGGTTTCCTCGAGCAGCCGCACATAGGTGTCGTAACCCACGGCTTCGATGTGGCCGTGCTGCTCGCCGCCCAGCAGATTCCCCGCGCCCCGCAGTTCCAGGTCGAGCGCGGCAATCTTGAAACCCGCTCCCAGGTCACTGAACTCCTTGAGTGCGGCCAGGCGCTTCCGGGCGATCTCGCTCAACTGCGTATCGACGGGAATCAGCAGGTACGCATATGCCCGGCGGTTGGAGCGTCCAACGCGGCCGCGCAACTGATAGAGTTCGCTCAAACCATAGCGTTCCGCATTCTCGATTAGGATGGTGTTGGCGAGCGGAATGTCCAGTCCATTTTCGACGATTGTGGTGCACACAAACACGTCGTAATCGTGTTTCATGAAGCCCAACAGCACCTTTTCGAGCTGGGCTTCGCCCATTTGCCCGTGTCCCACGCCGATCCTGCAATTGGGAATCAGCTCCTGGATGGAAGCGGCGCGCATGAAAATCGTGTCCACGCGATTGTGCACGAAATACACCTGCCCCTGCCGCGCGAGTTCCTGCTCAATGGCGGACTTGATCAGATCGCTATTGAAGTGCGCCACGACAGTGTTGATGGCTAGCCGGTCTTTGGGCGGGGTTTCGATTACCGACATATCGCGCAGCCCCAGCAGCGACATATGCAGCGTGCGCGGAATGGGAGTCGCGCTCATGGTCAGCACGTCCACGTTATGCCGGATCTGTTTCAGGCGTTCCTTATGCTTGACGCCGAAGCGCTGTTCTTCGTCGACAATCAACAAGCCAAGATCGTAGAATTTAACATCCGGTGACAACAGACGGTGCGTGCCTATGAGAACGTCGACTTTCCCCGCTGCCAGTTCTTCCAACACAGCTTTTACTTCTTTCGGACTGCGAAAACGGCTGACAAGCTCGACACGTGCGGGAAAAGACGCAAAGCGCCGCTTGAACGTTTCAAAATGTTGGAAGGAAAGTACAGTGGTGGGCGCCAGTACGGCCACTTGCTTCCCGTCGCCCAACGCTTTGAAAGCCGCGCGCATGGCGACCTCGGTTTTGCCGAAGCCAACGTCGCCGCACAGCAGCCGGTCCATGGGCTGCTCGCTTTCCATGTCACCCTTGATCTGCTTGATAGCGCCGAGTTGATCTTTGGTGGCCGAGTATTCGAAGCCGTCTTCGAATTCGCGCTGCCAGTTGCCGTCAGGCGAAAACGAAAATCCCTTGGCCATGCGCCGCTGGGCGTACAGCTTTAGAAGCTCATCCGCCATATCGCGCATCTTTGCTTTGACGCGGGACTTGGTTTTCTCCCAGGTGACGCCGCCCAGCCGGTCCAGATGGGGTTTGGCTTCGCCCGCGCCGCGATACTTCTGAATCAGGTCGAGCCGGGTCAGCGGGACATAGAGCTTGGAGTCGGCGGCGTATTCCACCAGCATGAAATCGCCCTTTTGATCGCCCTGCGCCAGTTCCTTAATGCCCAGGAAGCGGCCCACGCCGTGGGTGCTGTGGACTACGAAATCACCCGGTTTAAGGTCGGCTACGTCGGCTGCGAAAGCGGCCAGTTGCGACTTCGTCGGCTGGCGTGCGATCAGGTCGGAGGTTTCGAAAAGGTCCTCGGAACCCAGGATGGCCAGGTGCGAATCGCTGAGGACCGCGCCGCGCCGAACCGAACCTTTGATGAGAAACGTACTGGAAACCGCGCCGGCATGGTAGGCGCGTTCCACCAGGGAGGGCCGGGCGCCGGTGGTGGATTCAAGGCCCAGCTGATAGGGGATCGAATATTCCTGGAGCACATCGGCAAGCCTCTCGATTTCGCCTGCCGAGGCCGCAAAGAACGCGACGCGATTGCCCCTCTCGACCAAAGTGCGCGCTTCCGCCACCGCTATGGCCATGTTGCCTTGGAATGTGAGTGACGGGCGGGTCGGAATGTGAATGGCCGCTTGCTCGGAAGCCGCGCCCGTCACCAATTCCAATTCCTGAAAATCGACAATGGCGCGGCCGGCGAGGGAGGCGCTCAGTTCTTCCCATCGGAGGAAATTCTTATCCGGCTCGATGAGCGCCGGGCGGTCCGGATTATCCAGGCGCTGCCAGAGCCGGTCGGCCGCTGACGAGATGTCGTCCGGTTCATCCAGCACCACAATTGAATCGGGATTAAGCGACAGCAGATTCTGCGTGCGCGGCCGCACCAGCGGAACCAGGAACTCCCAGCCGGGAAATACTTCGCCGGGATTGGATAGGTCGAGGTCGATCTGCTCGGCTGCGTCGGCCAGTTCGCGGAGCAGTACACGCGAGCGCGGATATTCGGCCAGCGGCAGCAGCGTGGCGGAAGAAACCTTCAGCACGGAGCGTTGCGACTCCACTTCGAACTGGCGAATGGATTCTATCTCGTCGCCGAAAAACTCGATGCGCACCGGACGCGCGGCTTCGGCCGGATAGACGTCAAAAATGCCGCCCCGAATGGAGTACTCGCCCACCATCTCCACCGGTTCCCGGCGCTTGTAACCGATATTTTCGAGATGCTGCACCAGGTCTTCCAGCGAAAGTTCTTCGCCTGTTCGCAGCACCAGCGCGAGCTGCCGGTAAAAATCAGCCGATTCGACCCGCAACAGGGCAGAAGCCAGGGGTGCAATGGTGATGGGGATTTTTTGCGCGGAGAGCCGCCAAAGGCTGATCGCCCGCTTTTCTTCAATTTCATTATGGGGCGACAGGCGCTGATGCGGCAGCACATCCAGCGCGGGAATCAACTGAGGAGGAGGCAGGTCGCGGCCCTCGAAGAGCATGCCAAAGAACACTTCCACCGATTCGAGCAGCGTCTCGGCCTGCTTGTTGCCATCCACCAGGACAAACAGCGGCTTTTCCGTGGCTTGGTACAGCAAGACGAGATAGAGTGCTTTGGCGGTGGCGACCAAGCCGGACACCGGGAACGGCCCGCGTTCCCCGCGCGTCAGGCGCTGCAGCAAAGACTGAAAGCCGGGCTGCTTGGCGGCCGATTGAAGCAGTTCTCTGGTAGCGGGATGAGTCACAGGTTTGCGTGCCGGGCAAGGATGCTCTCCGCGACGGCAGTGGTGGAGAGGCCGGGTTCGAGCGGCAGTGCATGCACCGTTCCACCGGCAGCTTCCACTTCCTCGCGGCCTGCTATAAAGTGGGTCCAATCGGCGCCCTTCACCAGCACATCCGGCAGAACGGCGGCGATCAGGGCGCACGGGGTGTCTTCATCAAACAGCGTCACGGCATCCACCGATTCGAGTTCCAGAGCCAGCGCGGCCCGTGTCCGCTCATCGAAAAACGGCCGCGATGGCCCTTTTAGACGGTGCACGCTGGCATCGGTATTCAGCGCCAGAACGAGCACATCGCCCAGGGAACGCGCGCGCTCCAACAGGCGGACATGGCCCGGATGCAAAATGTCGTAGCAGCCGTTGGTGAAAACCACTTTTTTGCCTTGCGATTTCCACGCGTGCCGCTGCTCGATCAGTTCCGGGCGCGTATAGAGGTTACTCATTCCCAGTCTCATTCTACGATTGGATGGCCGGTTTTTTTTAAAACTCCGGAGCGCACGGATTCGGCGTGGCCAGCCAATAGGGGAACTCGCAAGGCGAGGGGGCCGTCCGGCCGCGCCCTATACCCTTAAAACCAAGTTACTCCAATGGGGTAACCTGGCCAATGTTCGCTGGGAGTGCCAGACGGCGCCAGCGCGGAAAGCGCCTCCCAAGGAACTGCACCCCAGCGGACAGCAACCCGGTTGTCGGGGTGGATTCGGGTGGCGAGAGGCACCAGGTCTGTCTGTTAGATCGGCAGCGGAGCAAGATTGGCGAGCGATCCGGCGGATCGCAGCTGACCGTGTGTGCGAGCAGTTGCGCTGTGAAGCGCTGGATCTCACTGCTGGAACGGGTGAGCGCATCGCGGAACACGTCAGTTTCTCCGCCCCGTCCTCCAGGTTGCTTGAAGAACAGCGAAAAAAAACCTCGGCAGCTCAAAACCATCTCCTCACAGAGATTTCACAGGATGCGAGTCGCCCTGAACACGCAATGGTCCGGCTCTTACGCTCATTCCCAGGTCCCGGTGCCCTGTATTTCGGCCCGGTTTCGCGCGGTGGCTCAACTTTTGAATGCGAACCAACAGGCGCCGCGCCCCTCACCGGACGAAACGGGGTAATTGTTCGCAGCGGCAGCGGGGTGCCACTACTGGATGGGCTCTCTCGAAGAGAATGCCGCGATTGGCATATCCTTGAACAACAATTATGAACGCCAAATCTCAAGCTGAATTCATTCTTGCTGGCGTGCTGATGAAGCAACTCCTGGACGGAAAAGACACCAATGGAACCTTCTGCTTGTTCGAAAACAGAAGCGACGGGCAGTCGAGCACCCCAATCCACATTCACGCGAACGAAGACGAGACCATCTACATGATGGAAGGAGAGATCCAGGCCATCGTGGCGGGCGAAACGAGGACTATTCGGGCGGGCGAAGCTATGTTCCTGTCACGCGGCATTCCGCACCAGTTGATCAACCGCAGCGGCCAGCCCGCGCACTACACTCTTTTGTGCACCCCAAGCGGGTTTGAAGGATTCGTCGCGGAAGGCGGCTATTCCCGGAAGTCCGGCGGACGAGTGCAGCCGCCCACAGCGGAGGACGTCGCTCGGATGCAGGACGCCGCTCCACGGTTCGGCATCACGCTTCTTCCGGGCTGGTAAGGCGTTCCCGGCGGTTCACGCCACTCGGAGCTATCCATTTGCTGTGTAGTTGCCATCGCGGCCGAATGCATCGTAAGTAACGGCCCATCAGCGTTTAGATATGTTCCGCTCGCTAGCGGTTAAATGAGGATACCGGTAAAGCGCCTGTCGGCGGATCCGTGTGATTTCCTCAAGCGACGATATGCCTGTTTTTGAACCAGTGACACGGATTCGCTGATGGCGCCCCTAGCCGGCCGCTGTCCGGATTGACGACCATCCGGAAGTTACTGGCCAAAGGCGTCTGTTGATACTGATCCTTGTCTCGGGTTCACACCTAGTTGCTGAGCAGCATCCCACCACCAAGACGTCAGGCAGGCGTCCCAGAGTGATGTCAAAAACCTCCCGATACGTTCTACAGGTTGTTTACCCTTGCGTTTGCAACCGGGAGCTTTCCGGACGGCGAGCGGAAGCCATCCTTGGATTGGCATCGACTGTTTGATGTGCCGGCATGCAAAATTTAGACCCTCAGCGAGCCACGGAACGCCCTAGCGGCATAGTAAGATTCCGCACCGTTGTGATACACGAAAACAGCGTCATAGCGGCGATCACAAAAGAGGGCGCCGCCGAGTTTTCTGATATCAGAAGGCGTTTTCACCCAGTTCGACGTTTTCGTATCGAAAATTCCGAGTTTCTGCAACTCTCGATATTGTTCCTCCGTTAAAAGCTCAATGCCCATGGCAGCTGCCATATCAATAGCGTTATCTTCTGGCTTATGTTCTTTCCTTGACTCCAGCGCTTCACGGTCGTAGCAAACACTTCTGCGGCCTTTAGGACTTTCCGCTGAACAATCATAAAAAATGTATTCGCCCGTCTTTTTATCATGACCAACAACGTCCGGTTCACCGCCAGTTCTTTCCATTTTATTGAGTGACCACAGCTTTTCAGCATTAGCTTCCAGCTTTGCTTGGACTTTAGCCCATTCAAGACCTTTATGGCGGTTCATGTTTTTCTCAAAACGGGCTTTCAATGCCCTGAGTAGTTCTTCACGTTGTTCTGGTGACAAGTCCTTTTCATTGCTATTAATGTTTTGCGCTCTTGTTGCTCTCATAGTCGTCGCTTCCCGCGTTTCCTATCTGTTACTCCGCCACATGGGGGTTTTTTTCGGCTTGTCTTTGCGTTCTTATCAATTCGCAGTTTCCACGCCGTTCGGAGTGCACCCGTCAGTACATTCTTGCTCGCCGCCTCCTGCTCCAGCGTAAGCATCAGATTTCCGTACCCCCTGCTTGCGAGACTAGCGAAGCAAATTTCCTGCTCCGCACCGGGCGAGCGGTTCTCTATCCGGTGTTCGCCACCTGCGACGTGACACAGGCTCGCGCAGGCGGCCGTTTGTGGAAAAGTGCGGCGCAAAAATTTGTGACATAATTTCTCACCAGAGGGGTGGGTCCATGCGGAAATGTGCTTTCCTGTTTTTTCTTTCCCTGGCCGTGGACGAGGTAGAAAAGTTGCGTGCTCAAGCAGTCAGTGGGACGATCCTTGGCGCTGTAAAGGATAGTAGCGGCAGCAGTGTTCCCACCGCACCGGTGCTTATCCTTGGTCAAGGAACGGGTCTGACGAGAACGGTGACGGCTGGACCGGATGGTGAATACATTGCACCGTCCTTGCCGCCAGGTGTCTACACAGTCTCGGTGGAGTCCAAGGGATTCAAGAAGACAAGCGTTACCGGTTTGCAACTTGGAGTGGATCAAAAAATCCGGGTTGACATTGTATTGGAGTTAGGCTCCCTCACCGAAACTATCCAGGTGGAGGGTACTGCTCCGGTCGTACAGTCCGATTCTTCCGAGCTGGCGCAGACTGTCACGGAACAACAGATCAAAGATCTTCCTCTAAATGGCCGCGATTTCGTGCAACTGACGCGAATTATTCCCGGGGTCCTAAGGGGCATTCCGGGAGCGAATATTGACGGTGCTGGTAGCCTTGCCTGGCGGGCGTCCGCTTCGTTTTCGGCCAACGGACAGAGGACGCGGGACAACAACTTCCTACTTGACGGCGTGGACAATAACGAGACCTGGCTGAACTCTGTGGTGATCTTCCCGAGCGTTGACGCTCTTGAGGAGTTCAAGGTGCAGACAAGCACCTACTCGGCGGAATTCGGCCGTTCCAGCGGTGGCGTCGTCAACATCCAGATTAAGTCGGGAACAAACGCCTTTCACGGAAGCGCGTTCGAATTTCTGCGCAACGATGCGCTCGATGCGAACGACTTCTTCAATAACAAGTTTGGGCGGGCGAAACCACCGTTCCGCCAGAACCAGTTTGGCGGCACATTTGGCGGGCCCATGGTTCGTGACCGCACGTTCTTTTTCATGGATTATCAGGGCTGGCGCATTCGCCAGGCGCAAACCTATCTCTCGAGTGTGCCGACTCAGGCTATGCGCAATGGCAACTTCTCCGAGATAAAGCGGCCCATATACGACGCGCTGTCCCAAACGCCGTTCCAGGGTAATGTCATACCCACGTCGCGCTTTGACCCTGCGGCAACTAACATATGGAACCAGCTTTACCCGCTTCCCAATGTTCCAGGACAGGTTTCCGCCGCTACCGGCCAGACCATCAATAACTTTCTTTACAACCCTCGCCTGACACGCAACGACGATCAATTCGATATCAAGGTGGATCACAATTTTTCGAATAACAACCACGCCTTTGCCCGTTACAGTTTTGAACGAACCGAGCGATTCCAACCGGCGTCGCTGCCCCATGGCGATGCCGGTTTCACGTTCGGAGCCGGCACGGGATTGAATCGCTCCCAGAGCCTGGCTATCAATGACGTCCACACCTTCGGCCCTCGTCTTCTGAATGAATTCCGGTTTGGGTTCAGCCGGTTTGGGATTACGGTAGCGTCGATCGATGCAAGCGAGAATCTGCCGGAACAGGTCGGTATCCCCGGAGTGCGCGTTTCCGATACGACTACCGCCATGTCGCAAATCACTTTCCCAGGGAATGAAATCAGAAATCTCGGGGCGAATGGAAATCAGCCTTTACTCACGTTCCTCGATACATTCCAGTACTTCGATAACGCAACTTACGTGACCGGGCGGCACACCCTTAAAATGGGGTTCAGTTATACTCGGCGCCGCCGGAACGTATTCAACGTCGATAACATTGTCGGCACCTTCCAGTTCAATCAAAATTTGACATCGAATTGCGCGGGAATCGCTTCGGGTTGCAGCATCAACTCGGGTACCGGATTTGGTCCGGCATCGTTCCTATTGGGCTATTCGAACCAGATAACACGGACTTACAAGCTGGGCACCGTGGGTGAGCGGCGTCCCGAATATGGAGCCTACATTCAGGACGACTTCCGGGTAACTTCACGCCTGACTCTGAATGCGGGTCTCCGGTATGACCTTTTTGTGCCCTACGTCGAAGAGTATGATCGCCAATCGAACTTCGACACCAGCACCGGAAAGTTTGTGGTGGCATCGGACTCCGCCGTGCTGAATGGCCACAAAGTGGGCAGGTACTTGCAGTTCAGACCAAACCGGGACTTCGCGCCTCGGTTTGGGTTTGCCTACGACTTACTTGGAAACGGCCGAGCCCTTTTGAGGGGCGGCTACGGCATCTTCTGGAATAACCCGCTGACGGGCACGTCATCCGCGAAAACCGACAATCCTCCGTTTCTTCTGGCAACAGCTCAGACCACTACCTTGCTACCAACTTTACGGTTGAGCGGAGGACTACCGCTGCCGCCGCCCGTGAACCCCAATGCTCCTCCTTCCGGGAGCACGCGTTCAATCTTCGATATTAATTTCCGCGATGGTTATGCGCAGCAGTGGAACGTCAATGTGCAGCAACAGTTTGGGAAGGATTATCTCTGGGAAGTCGCCTATGTCGGATCGAAAAGCACACACCTGGTGATCAAGAATGACATCAACATAGCGCCGCCCCGCGTCGGCGTAACGAACCAGGATGTCAACCGGCCGTACATTCAGCTAGCTCCAAGCGTACGGAGCCTTTCGCAAAATCAGAGCCGAGGCTACTCCATCTACCACGCGCTTCAAAGCAAGTTTACGAAGCGATTCTCCTCCGGCCTGACGTTCGTGAACTCCTACACCTTCGGCAAATCGATCGACCTCGTGTCCGACACAGAGGGCGCGCCGTTGAATCCCTACAATTTCGGCTACAATCGAGGTCTCTCGGATTTCGACATTAAGCACAATTTCACGTCGAGTGTGAACTATGAGCTGCCGTTTGGACGTGGCAGGAAGTTCGGCAGCAGTTTGACTGGATTCAAGGAGAAGCTTGTCCGAGGATGGCAAGTGAACATGATCTTTCTCGGCCGCACGGGCCTGCCATTCACAGTGATCCAGCAGCAGAACCTGCTCTCCAACGGCACTAATAACAGGCCGGATCGCATCCGAAACGGCAGCCTGAGTAATCCGACTCCGGATCGCTGGTTTGACATCACTGCGTTCTCGCCCACGACGGATAATACCGGTACATACGGCAACTCCGCTAGAAACCTTCTGCGCCAGCCGGGACAGGTGAACTTCGATCTCTCGCTGATCAAAAACACACGGTTCCGCGAGCGGTTTGAACACGAGTTCCGCGTGGAGTTCTTCAACGCTTTCAACCATCCGCAATTCGGCAAACCGGGTTCCGGCGACGGTAATACCGTTACGCTGGGTGCGGCCGACCAGGGCGTAATCTCGGCCCTGCTGTTCAACACACCGATGCGTCAGATTCAGCTGGCGATGAAGGTCAGTTTCTGACGGCGCACACGACTCTCCGGCAGGTCCGCATTCTTTCAGCGTTGACGGCGTACTCGCCACGCGGTTCTTTCTTCACGACTAGTCTTTGCAGCAATCCAACGGCAGCAATGAAGTCGGCGAGTTCGCCGATTCCTTAACTCCGGTAATACGGATAGTGATCGCGAATATCAGCGCAAGATTGATTGATGCGATGTCGCTCGAATGGCGCGCGTGGTGAATGCAAGCGGGCTCGTTCTGTTTACAAGATTCATTTCGGAACGGCTGCCCATGAGCTTCACTCCTGAAACGGAAAGTTATGGGGATCGCTGGTGAACAGTTCGCGATCGCTCCAGCGCCAACCGGCCCGCAAAGTGGCGTTGTCGGAAACAGCATTTTCCGGTTGACAAATGGTGAGGAGTTCCCCGGGCAGATCTCCAAGAACCCCGGAAACGGTATTCTGTAGTTTCCGGCATCAGTTTGAAGCACAGAGAAGCATCGAAGATATTAGTTCGCGCGACGAACTGGGTAGGCGACGCTGTTATGTCGTTGCCGGCCCTTCAAGCGCTGCGCCAACGCTATCCGGCATCTCAGATTTCGATTTTGGCGCGCCCTTGGGTCGCCGGGCTGTATGCGCGCGAAAGCTTCTGCGACGAAGTGATTCCCTATGACGCGCCGAGGGGATGGCGTGGAATTAACGCGAAGCGCAGACTGGCCGTGGAGTTGCGGCGGCGCCATTTCGATTGCGCCGTGCTGCTGCAAAATGCCTTCGAAGCGGCGGTCATGGCGCGCTGGGCGCTTATTCCCACGCGCATCGGCTATGACCGGGATGGCCGCGGCTGGCTGCTCACTCATCCCATACCGGTTCCGCGGCCGGGCGAAGTGAACGCTCACCAGCGATTTTACTATTTGGAACTGCTGAAGCGCGCCGGGTTGATCGAGGCTTATTCGCCGACGGCTCCCATCCGGTTGAGCGGCGCGTTGGCGGCGGCGGAGGCCGGGCGCGAGTGGCTTCATAACGCCGCGATGGGCGACTGGGTGATCGGAATAAGTCCGGGTGCGGCCTATGGCGGGGCAAAACGCTGGCTGCCGGAGCGGTTCGCCATGGCGGCGGTGCAACTTGCCGCTGAGCATGATGCGTCGGTCGCGGTGTTCGGGTCGCAGACGGAGCAGGAGATGTGTGAAGCCGTGCGGACTCTGGTTGTGTCCGCCGGGGTGAAGTGTGAAAATTTCGCCGGCGTCACCACGTTGCCCCGTTTAATTGAGATGGTTGCCGCCTGCAGGTTATTCTTGACGAATGATTCCGGCGCAATGCACATCGCGTCGGCTCTGGGAGTGCCTACGGTAGCTGTCTTCGGCGCCACGGACGATCAGGCGACCGGCCCGACCGGCGATTTGAGCCGGGTGGTTCGCGAAGCGGTAGAGTGCAGCCCGTGTTTATTACGGGAGTGCCCGATCGACCACCGCTGTATGACGGGCGTGAGCGCGGGAAGCGTGGTAAGCGCCGCGTCGGAACTGATTGAGATTCAGAAGTAGAGACGATTTGGATACGCGAACAAAAATAGTGCGCTTAGAGGACGCGCCCCGCGGGGAATGGCTGGCCGTAGTCGGCTTGTTCGATCCATTGACGGCTACGCAGGCGGCCCGGATGGCGGATTTTGCCGGTCGCGGGCG
>Ga0193743_1001340_pt1 | contig 18332 bp, 12 predicted proteins | sample L2c2metaG_FD_143038 | JGI IMG/M metagenome (GOLD analysis project Ga0193743, IMG submission 143038) | Soil microbial communities from a riparian zone of the East river system, Colorado, United States - L2c2 | ecosystem: Environmental > Terrestrial > Soil > Riparian zone | place: USA: East River...
CCACTGACCCCAAACTCGTCGCCGAGCTCACCCAGACCTCCACCGCACTCGACGGCATGTACGGCAAAGGCAAGTACTGCCCGCCGGGCAAGACTGGCCCTGAGGTAAATAGCGAGAATGCCTGCCTTGGCATCGAACAGATCGACGTACTCATGGCGAAGTCACGCGACCCGAAGGAGCTCCAGGACCTGTGGGAGGGCTGGCACAAGATCTCGCCGCCCATGCGCGACAAGTACGCCCGCCTCGTCGAGCTCTCCAACCAGGGCGCGCGCGAGTTCGGCTTCAAGGACACCGGCGATCTCTGGCGCTCCAACTACGACATGACTCCCGCCGAGTTCTCCGCAGAGCTCGAGCGCACCTGGACGCAGCTCGAGCCGCTTTACAGAGAGCTGCACGCCTACGTCCGCTTCAAGCTCATCCAGAAGTACGGCGCCGCCGCCGAGCGGCCCGATGGCATGATCCCCGCCTATCTGCTCGGCAACATGTGGGCGCAGGAGTGGGGCAATATTTACGACATCGTCGCGCCCCCCCAGACCGGCTATAAGATGTACGACCTCGAGGCAGCGCTGAAGCAGCAGATCGGTCCTGTGTCCGAGCTCGAGGCCGGCAAGAAGATGGCCCGCTATGGCGAGGACTTCTTCACCTCGCTGGGCTTCGAGCCGCTGCCCCCAACCTTCTGGGAGCGATCGCAGTTCATCAAGCCGCGCGATCGCGACGTCGTCTGCCACGCCAGCGCATGGGACGTCGACAACGACCAGGACCTGCGCATCAAGATGTGCATCAAGGTCGACGCCGACAACTTCACCACCGTGCACCATGAGGAAGGCCACAACTTCTACCAGCGCGCCTACCGCAACCAGCCGTTTCTCTTCCGCGGCGGTGCCAACGACGGCTTCCACGAGGCCATCGGCGACTCGATCGCGCTCTCCATCACGCCCGACTATCTGAAGAAGCTGAAGCTCATCGACGAGATCCCGCCCGCCGAGGCCGACATTCCGCTCCAGCTCCGCACCGCGCTCGACAAGATCGCCTTCCTCCCCTTTGGCTTGCTGATCGACAAGTGGCGCTGGCAGGTCTTCAGCGGCGAGACCAAACCGGCCGACTACAACAAGGCCTGGTGGGCGCTGCGCGAGAAGTACCAGGGCGTCGCCCCGCCCACACCACGCGACGAATCCAACTTCGATCCCGGAGCCAAATACCACATCCCCGGCAACGTTCCCTATGCGCGTTACTTCCTCGCGCGCATCTATCAGTTCCAGTTCTACAAGGCCATGTGCGATGCCTCGGGTTACAAGGGGCCGCTGAACCGGTGCAGCTTCTACGGCAGCAAAGAGGCCGGCGCAAAGCTGAACGCCATGCTCGAGGCCGGACAGTCCAAGCCCTGGCAGCAAACCCTGAAGGCCATGACCGGCACCGACCACCTCGACGCCGGTCCGATGCTCGAATACTTCGACCCGCTTTACAAGTGGCTGAAGGAACAGAACGCGAAGAACAACGTGAAGACAGGCTGGCAGGCGAAGTAGCGTGGCGAACCTGAATACACATGAACCAAGTGACGAGAACGGCGTTTATGAGGACCTACGGCCGCCACTTGGTGTCCCTTTCTTATCCGTTCTGAGGTAAATCTGCCTTGTCATAATGGAGTAGGCCAGAATGGCCAATGTTTGGAGGGTGATCATGCGCGGCGAAAGCGATAAGGGCCCCGATGCAGGGCAGCTGTCACAAGATCCAGAAGTTAGTAAAATCGCTGCGCTGCTGTCCGGGGCTCGGAAGATATACAGTTCGGTTGATGAGTTTGAGCAATGGGTGAATTCTGTTGAACAAGAACCGGCCCGGAACGCCCGTATTTGCGCTACCCAGATGTACATCGTCTATCACGAAGAGCAAGACCCAGTCTCTTCTCGGTTTTATCGGATCGTTGGTCGCCTCTCGCCGGAGATGCACGCCTACATCGGTCCGATCTTGACGTTTATGGCTCTCGCCGCTGCAAGCGGGGTGGTCGGTAACCTCACCTACGATGCACTGAAGGCCCTTGTGCTTCCGTTTCTAAGGGCTAAAGAGAAAACGACTTTCGAAGAGAGGTTAACCTTTGAGGAATATGAAACAGTCCGGAAGGAAATTCATATGGAAGACGCAAGCTCGGAGCCATCAACTACAGAAATTGTCGAAAAGGAAGTCGGCCTGAAATATCGCTTGATATTCGAGCGGAAGACGAAGGAATAAAAGCCCGAAGAGGGATCATGAGACACGTTGGTCTGCGAGGCCGATGGGTTTATCTTGATGCCGGTTGCCGAGGCAACTCGGCCCCTCTTTCGAAAACAGCGTTTATGAGGAGTTATCGACGCTAAAACGGGATATCGTCATCCGTGATCTCGGCCTCGGGCTCCTCAAATCGCAGATCAAGAAGAATTCTGGCTGACTGGTCGAGAAACTCTTCACGGTCCATGAAGATAATATGGCGGCGTTGAGAGGTGTCGAGCTGCTGAGCCATCCAGCTTCGAGCCGCCTTTGTGATATCACCTGCTGAAATCAGATACAAGTGGTCAAGTAAGACCATTCGATTGATCTCTGGATCATGGATAGGGTGGTCAATCGCCATGCGAGCCTGCGTAAGAATGTTCGCTACGTTCTTTTCTGCCGACGAATTGTTCGAGTCGATCCTGTTCTTCTTGACCTGGGCACAAAAGTAAATCCAATGCCCCGTGGGCAATTGGTACTTCATCCAAAGGTCCTTGCCGAATTCGAGGGACCTGTCGTTGTGACCGGCGGGCGTGACCCGTCTATATCCTAGCCGCTGGAAGAGGGGTACGAGAACGTTTTCGATGAACTCGTCTTCACTGGCGCCGTCGAGAAACGTCGTGAGCTTCTGGCGTTGTTCAATCTCTCCCTGCGAGAGCGGCCTGCTGTTCTGGGAATACGAGGCACTGCTGATCCCAGTACCAGTGCTGCGCAGGAAGCAACGGCCGGATTCGTCAAGGTAAGCAGTTATGCCGTGACGCTTGACGATCTTGTTAAAGCTCCCGAGAGCCATTGTGATATCTGCGAACCGATCCGAATTCGTTTCTCCCCGTTGCTCCAACTGACGGTTGTAACGGTCGAAATCGTCCTGCTCAAAAAGCTCGGAGATAACACGGCAGAGATCGTCAGACGGTAAGTCAACGGATGTAGCTGGTCCTAAATTGAGTTCTTGGAGGCGTTCGTTCGCCCATATCGGTCGGGTTGTCCCATCGTGGGTAAAAGGAAGACCGCAACGCTTGAAGAAACGCGTTATGTAGTAGCTGCTGCGATATGGAAAGTGCGCAGCATCCCCGACGACCATTCGCGCAATCTCTTCGAGCACACTATCTGTCAGTTTCATTGCGCTTCTGACTATATCGAAACTAACTGCCAGCTTCCACATGCGATGTGGCGTTCGCGTAAGCGTCACGATCAGTACCGACAAGTCGGCTTCTCGCTCCTGATCCATCAAGGATGTGCCACTCAACGAGTTTCGTAACAGCCTCCTTATGTGCCCGGTGCAAGCTGCTACTCGATGCGGCCGGTGCTACCACCTGCTCCTATCACCCATGCTTCCGCACATCCTCAAACCGAATGCTGTAAATTGGCACGTGACTCTGCGCAGGCCTCTCGCACTGCGCCGAAGCAGGAGAGATTGTCAGTGGCAAAGCAATATATCCTAGCCCTCGACCAGGGCACTACAAGCTCGCGGGCCATGATTGTCGACAAGGCCGGAGCCGTCCGCTCCATCGCCCAGCATCCCTTCAAGCAGATCTTCCCCCAGCCCGGATGGGTCGAGCACTCCCCCACCGAGATCTGGTCTTCGCAGAGCGGCGTCGTCACCGAAGCCCTCGCCAAAGCCGACCTGACCGCACGCGATATCGCCGCCATCGGCATCACCAACCAGCGCGAGACCACCATCGTCTGGGATCGTGAGACCGGCGAGCCCGTCTACAACGCCATCGTCTGGCAGGACCGCCGCACCTCCACCTTCTGTGACGGGCTCCGTCACAGCGACGGCCCAGCTATCCAGGCCAAGACCGGACTCATCCCCGACGCCTACTTCTCCGGCAGCAAGGTCCGCTGGATCCTCGACAACGTTGCCGGCGTTCGCGAACGCGCTGAGGCTGGCAAGCTCGCCTTCGGCACCGTCGACTCCTGGCTCATCTGGAAGCTCACCCGCGGCGTCCGCCACGTCACCGACGTCACCAACGCATCGCGCACCATGCTCTTCAACATCCACACCATGGACTGGGACGACGACCTCCTCCGTCTCCTCAACGTCCCTCGCTCCATGCTCCCTGATGTCGTCCCCTCTAGCGGCGAGTGCGCCACCGCTGCCGTTCTGGTCGAAGGCGTCCCCATCGCTGGAATCGCCGGCGACCAGCAGGCCGCGCTCTTCGGTCAGATGTGCACCTCCCCCGGCATGGCCAAGTGCACCTACGGCACCGGAGCCTTCATGCTGCTCAACATCGGTCGCGAGCCGAAGGCATCCAAAAACAAGCTCCTCACCACCGTAGCCTGGAAGATCGGCGACACCGTCGAGTACGCCTTCGAGGGCAGCATGCTCATGGCCGGAGCCGTCGTCCAGTGGCTGCGCGACGACTTGCAGATGATCCGCACCTCCGCCGAGATCGAATCCCTCGCCGCCTCCGTCCCCAACTCCAACGGAGTCGTCCTCGTCCCCGCCTTCGCTGGCCTCGGCGCTCCTCATTGGGATCAGCAGGCCCGCGGCACCATCGTCGGTCTCACCCGCGGAGCCTCCCGCGCCCACATCGCCCGCGCCGCCCTCGAAGGCATCGCGCTTCAGGCCACCGACGTCCTCGAGGCCATGCAGGCCGACTCCGGCCTTCCCCTCGCCCAGCTTCGCGTCGATGGCGGAGCAGCCGCCAACAACATGCTCATGCAGATTCAGGCCGACGTCCTCGGCATCGAAGTCGTCCGCCCCAAAAACGCCGAGGCCACCGTCCTCGGAGCCGCCTACCTCGCCGGACTCGCCGTGGGATACTGGCCAGACAGAGAAACCATCGCCAGCCAGTGGCAGATCGACCGCGTCTTCCACCCCGCCATCGAGGCTCGCGAACGCCAAACCGTCCGCGCCACCTGGAGCCGCGCCCTCGAGCGAGCCCGGCAGTGGACCCGCGAAGAGGAGAATGCAGGTTGAGCAATCGCGCCGAAACTCTGCGCACACTGGGCCAGCAGACCGAATGGGACATCCTCATCATCGGCGGCGGAGCCACCGGCCTCGGAGCCGCAGTCGAGGCCGCCTCCCGCGGCTATAGAACCGCACTCATCGAGCGCGCCGACTTCGCCAAAGGAACCTCCAGCCGCAGCACCAAGCTCGTCCACGGCGGCGTCCGCTACCTCGAGCAGATGAACATCACCCTCGTCGTCGACGCTCTCCGCGAGCGCGGCCACATGCTCGAAAACGCTCCCCACCTCGTCCACGACCTCTCCTTCGTCGTTCCCATCTTCGATCTCTTCGGCCTGCCCTATTACGGCTTCGGCCTCAAGGTCTACGAGTGGCTCTCCGGCAAACTCTCCTTCGGCCCTTCGCACATGCTCTCGGCCAAGGAAACTCAGGCCATGCTCCCCGGCGTCCGCTCCGAAGGCCTGCGCGGCGGCGTGCTCTACCACGACGGCCAGTTCGACGACGCCCGCTACGCCGTCTCCCTGATGCGCACCTTTCAGGATCTGGGCGGCACCGCCATCAACTACGTCGAGGCCACCGGCCTCATTGAACGCAATGGCAAAGTCATTGGCCTTCACGCCCGCGATCTCGAGACCAACACCAGCTTCGACCTGCAGGCAAAGGCCGTCATCAACGCCACCGGCGTCTTCACCGAACAGGTGCTCGCCATGGACGGCGACCGCGAGACCCTTCTCTCCGTCAGCCAGGGAAGCCACTTCGTCCTTCCTCCCGGCTTCCTGCCCTCGTCGAACGCCATGATGATACCCAAAACCTCCGACGGTCGGGTGCTCTTCGCCATCCCCTGGCATGGCGTCACCGTCGTCGGAACTACCGACGAGCCCGTCGAGCGTGCCAGCACGGAACCCCATTCCATGGCCTCCGAGCGCGCCTTCCTCTTCGAGCACATTCAGCGCTACCTCGGCCGCAGGCCGCAGAGCAGCGAGATCCTCAGCGTCTGGTCCGGCCTTCGCCCTCTCGTCCGCAAGGGCGGCGGCGCCACCTCCAAACTCTCGCGCGACCACACCATCCTCGTCCGCCCCTCCGGTCTGGTCACCGTCACCGGAGGCAAGTGGACCACCTACCGCCGCATGGGCGAGGACACCATCAACCGCGCCGCCGAGGTCGCCGGGCTCCGCAAGCAACCCTCGCGCACAAGCTCGCTCCGCCTTCATGGATGGACCCGCGACATTGCTACTGCTGAATCCGACCGCGTATACGGATCAGACCTCCCGCAACTCGAACAGCTCTCGCAAACGGACGCCTCCCTGAACCGGCTGCTGCATCCGCGGCTTCCCTACCGCATGCGCGAGGTCGTCTGGGCCGCCCGCCACGAGATGGCCCGAACCGTCGAAGACGTCCTCGCCCGCCGAACCCGCGCCCTCTTCCTCGACGCCCGCGCCGCTCTCGAAGCTGCCCCACGCGTCGCAGACCTTCTGGCAAACGAACTCAATCGCAGTGAAGAATGGAAGGCTCGCGACTTCGAAAGCTTCACCACCGTCGCGAGCGGCTACATCCTCAAGGATGAGGAATGATCGACTGGTCCCCTGTCATCGGTGAGTTCGTCGGAACCTTCGTGCTGATCGTGCTCGGCAATGGTGTCGTCGCCGGAGCTCTGCTCAACCGCTCCAAGGCCCAGAACGCCGGATGGATCTCCATCACCGCCGGATGGGCCATCGCCGTCCTTAGCGGCGTGGCCGTCAGCGCGGCGCTCGGCGATCCCGACGGACATCTAAACCCCGCCTTCACCGTCGCCTCGGTCCTGATGACCGGCCACCCCGAACGCCTCCTCACCTACATCCCCGCGCAGATCCTCGGCGCCGCCCTCGGAGCCACAGCCGTCTGGCTGCACTACAAGCCGCACTGGAAACTCACCGAAGACCCCGACGCCAAGTTCGCCTGCTTCGCCACCGCACCCGCCGTCGACGCTCCCCTCTGGAACCTCGTCAGCGAGATCATCGGAACCTTCGTGCTCGTTCTGGTCGCCACCGCCCTCTTCTCCAAGCGCATCGCACCCGCAGGAGTCGCGCCCGGCCTCGGCCCCATCCTGGTAGGCGCTCTCGTCTGGGGCATCGGCCTCTCTCTCGGAGGAACCACCGGCTACGCCATCAACCCCGCCCGCGACCTCGGCCCACGCCTCGCCCACTCCCTGCTCCCCATCGCCGGCAAGGGGCCCTCCGGCTGGCGATATGCCTGGATCCCCATCTTCGGTCCCGTTCTGGGAGCCATCCTCGCCGTAGCCCTCATCCGTGGCCTGAACCTGAGCTAACCTCAAACCCTACCCAGGCTTCAGGAAACCCCATGCGAATGCTTGCTACCGTCGCTGCACGCGAATCTGTCTAACCACCACTGTCATCTAATCGCTGACGACCTCTTACGGGACAAGGAGGACGAGGAAGAGTTAATGTCTGCTTTTGAGAATGAATTGTCGGAGATCGTCTACGAACTGAACAGCTCTACCTCCATCGCAAAGGTAGAACGAAACACTTCGCTGGACGCTCTCCTGGCCTCAGCTGTCGAACAACGCGCCTCAGACATTCTCCTGGTGGCAGGTTCACCAGTGACATTCAGGATCAACGGTACTTTGAACTCCGATCCTGGCAAGATCCTGTCCACCGAGGATCTTCGCAAGATGCTCCTGCCCCTTTTGAATGCCGAAAAATCAAAAGAGCTGGAAAATAGTCGATCTCTGGATTTCTGCTTTACTCAAGGCTCCATCGGCAGGTTCCGCGCGAACCTCCACTATCAACGCGGCACGCTCGCTGCCAGCATTCGACTTTTGCCAGCCCAGGTTCCCACCATGGAATCTCTTCATCTGCCTCCAGTGCTCGCTCGCCTGATGGAGCGTCGACAGGGGCTTGTCTTGCTTACCGGCCCAACCGGATGCGGCAAGACGTCTACCATGGCAGCCTTCGTTGAGCTCATCAACTCACGCAGACGAGAACACATCATCACGATCGAAGACCCGGTTGAGTATCAGCATACAAACCGCAAATCCATCGTCGAGCAGATTGAGGTCGGTCACGACACCCCGAGCTTTGCTCACGCCGTTCGTGCGGTTCTTCGCCAGAATCCTAACGTGATTCTGATCGGCGAGATGCGTGACTCCGAGACCATGGCGGCTGCACTTACCGCAGCAGAGACCGGGCATCTGGTTCTCTCTTCGCTGCACACCAACGACGCTGCTCAAACCATGTCAAGGATTGTGGATAGTTTTCCGCCCAACAGTCAGTCGCAGATTCGGCAGCAGCTATCGTTGGCGCTTCTCGCGGTAATAGCGCAACAACTTGTTCCGGCGATGGACCAGGTGGGCGTGTATCCAGCAGTCGAGATCATGGTCGCCAACCTTGCAGTCCGAAATCTCATTCGGCATGGACAAGATCACTTGATCCGCTCTCAAATCTCAACCGGCAAAGCGGAAGGCATGATGACAATGGACCAATCGTTGGCGGAACTCGTTCACGCCCGGCGTATCTCACGAGATTCTGCTCTTGCCCACTGCTACCACCCCAACGAGCTTCAATCCTATCTTTCTTAGGAACCGAGGAAAACCGATGAAGCGCGCGTGGATGATCATAGGAGTACGCGACGTGACGAGCAGCCTGAAATGGTATCAGTCGCTATTCGGCCAGCCGGCTACACTTCCTGCCCATGACTACTTTGGACAAATCCTCGATTCAGATGGAACGGTCTTGCTCTGCCTCCACAAGTGGGGTGCACACGAGCATCCCTCATTAATGGCCCCAGATCACGGGATGCCCGGGAATGGGCTCCTGTTGTTCTTCCGTGTCGATGATTTCGAACCGGCGCTCCAAAGGGCACGCTCTTTTGTCAGTCGGTTCGAAGAGGAATCACACATGAATCCGAACACCCAAACCAAGGAGTTCTCGCTTCGAGATCCGGACGGATATTACGTGACGATTAGTGCGCTCAGTACAGCCTGACAAGGCGGCTGCTTCTGACCGACGGTGGCCCGAGCCTTGAGGAGTCAGTCTCCACAAGGCGGCAGACCACAAGGGACAACACCGGCTTCCGGACGGCCAGCTGAAGCTACTACACGGGTCTTCGCGTTCAACGGAGCAAAGATCGCAAAACTGATTGCGGCTAGAATGCACACTCCGATACCGCCGTACAGCATCACCAGGCCAAAACCGTGAACTAGCGCGGCATGAACGACAGCTCCGGACGGGTCCGCAGAGGACAACTCCGGAAAGGTCGTTTGAAGAGCACCATTTCCCGCCGCTATCTTTTCCGCCAAACCACGCAGCCGGGATGCATCGAAGGTCCCGGGAAGAGCGCTCTTCAGATAAGACAGAATTCCTTCTAAAAGGAGGAACCCCATCAAGGCAATGTTGATGGCCAGCGTAATCAATCTGGCGCTCATGTCAATCCCTGAAGCCATACCCGCGCGCGTATTCGGAACCGATCCGGTAGTCGTATTGGTCACTGGAGTATTGGTCAGGCCCAACCCGACACCAGCCAGCAGGCACCCGGGAAGCATGGTCAACCCACTGGCATGCGCAACGCTGCTGCCATACTTCATCAACAGAAACCCCAGGCCGATCGTGAACATGCCGGCAGGAATGACGATGCCAGGCTGATACCTCTGCGCAAGACGCTCTGCCACAGGAGGAATCACCAGGGTAGGCAGCGTATACGCCAACAGCGACAACCCCGCGGTCACGCTGCTATATCCCAGAGCGCTTTGGAAAAAGATCGGCAGATAAATCATGAAGGGCCAGAAACTGAAGTTCATCCCCATGGAGCCCAGAAGCGCTCCTGAAAAATTACGTATCCGGAACACCGAGAAATCGAACATCGGACGAGGATTTCTCTTCTCCACAAACAGAAAAAGAACGAAGCTCAGCGTCGATCCAACGATGATGCTGAGGGCCGCAATGCTGGTAAGGCCGAGGTCAGGACCTTGCGTAATGAAGTAAGCCAATCCAAAAACGGAAAGGGAGAGCGTAACAATGCCCGCCGTGTCCAACTTGTCCGCATGCGGATCCCGGGACTCCTGCACACCGCTGAAAACCAGCACCAGCGTAATGGCTGCCAGCAGAACATGAACCAGGAAGACCCACTGCCAGTTCGATACGGCGACGATCATGCCGCCGATGATGGGCCCAAAACCCAGGCCGATTCCAAAGATGATTCCCCATATCCCGAAGGCCTTCACGCGTTCTTTGCCTTCATGGAACTGGTGCGAAAGAACGGCCACCTGGCAGATCAACATGGTGCCGCCACCCATTCCCTGAAGGAAGCGGCTGACGATCAGAACAGGAACGCTGTGTGCCAGACCGCAGAGCAGCGAGGTGATTCCAAACGACGCTATGCCGATGACGAAGATCCTTCTCCGGCCAAACCGGTCCGCCAGCGTTCCCGTCGCCATCAACACCGTGGTGCAGGCAATCGTGTAGGCGTTCATGATCCACTGCATTCCCTTGAAATCCCCGTGGAGCACCTTTTCGAGGGTGGGCAGGATCACCGGAACACTGGAGATCTCCAGACCGAACATCAGCGATGCCAGGCAGACAGCTGCAAGTGCGACGGTACTTTTCTGGGTAGAGGAGAGCGTCATGGACCCACCTTAAGGTACTTCTGGCGCAGAACTGGCGGAAACCGGTCATCCATGAAACTCTCCGGCACCAAGCCGGAGACAGCTGAGAGCGTCGTCATGGGCTCATCTTAGGGAAACCCCATCCATGATGGAAATGATTTTATTTCGGTCTATTTATGAATAACTGTCATCTATATTGAGAGCATGGACTTCGATCCGGGACTTCTTCGCGCCTTTATCGCCGTCAAGAAAACGGGAGGATTCACCCGCGCAGGGCAACGGCTCAACCTTACCCAGTCCGCAATCAGCCACCAGATTCGGCGCCTTGAGGAGCAGGTTGGCAGACCACTCCTCCACCGCACGACCCGTCAGATGATCCTGACCGAGGATGGCGAAGAACTCCTGCGTCACGCCGAACAGATCCTGGCTTCGCTCGATGCTCTCGCTCAGCGTTTCCAACCGTCGCCGGTCTCCGGTGTGGTGCGCTTTGGTGTGCCCGAGAGCTTTATGGGCGAGCGGCTCCCTCCACTTCTGTGCCAGTTTGCCCGAGCATTTCCCTCCGTGCGCCTCGACGTAAGCGTCACAACGTATCTCGATCTGCGTTCCATGATCGAAGCCGACGAGCTCGATCTAGCCGTGGTTTTATGCATGTCCGGCGACAAGGACGAGCTGGTTTTACGTAAGACAAAGTTCGTATGGGTTGCAGCAGAGACATTCGAAGCCCTGCGCGGCTCGCTTCCTCTAGCGCTCGCTCCCGCACAATGCGTGAACCGTCAGGTCGGTCTCGCAGCGCTTACCGGAACCTCCGTCGAATGGCATGTCGTCTTTACGTCGCCCAGCCATCAGGGACTCCGTGCCGCGGTGCTGGCTGGACTTGGCATCTCGATCCTGACACTCGACGATCTGGAACCGGGCATCAAGGTAGTCGATGGCCTATACGGCTTGCCGCCATTGCCGAAGGTCGACTTCACCCTGGTCTGGGGCAAGAGCGGCCAGACCCTGGCAGCCCGCGAATTCGCCCAGATGATCCTGAATATGCCTCAACCACGGTCCTTGCCGGTTCAGACACGTAACAAAACCCAGCTCGCGCAACCCCAATGAAGCGGCAGAATGCCTGTCAAGCCAAAACCGGCCTAATCTAAACAAACTAAACCACATCCGGTTGCCGATTAGTTTCCCTCACCCTGCTAACCTAAAAGTAGTGAGAAGAAACCAGGAAAGCCCTGTAGCGCAGGGCTTTCCCCTTTAGAAAGAAGATTTTGCGAAGAAGAACCCAGTAAAATCAAGATCTTCGCAGCATTCGGACCGTCTGGTCCGAAGCTAAACCTAATCAATAGAATATTTTGCACAAAGTGTGGGAGGGGTACTACTCCTCCACCACAGCCTTCACCAGGTTCCGCGGATGATCCACATCGATACCCCGCCCGACCGCCATAAAGTAGGCCAGCAACTGCAGCGGCACTACCTCATAAAGCGGAGAGATGTACTCGGCCGCAGGCGGAACCTCGACCACATGGTCGCTCAACCCGGCAACCCGCGTGTCCCCCTCGGTCACAATCGAGAGGATCTGGGCCCCCTGCTTGCGCATGTCATTCACCAGATTAAACGTCTTCTCGTAGCGCAGCACCGCGTCCGGCTCCGCCGGATCGCAGGTCGCGAGCACAACCAGCGGGCTGTTGCGGTTCACCAGCGCATTCGGTCCATGCTTCAACTCGCCGGTCGGATAGCCCTCAGCCTGGATGTAAGCCGACTCCTTCAGCTTCAGCGCCCCTTCGCGGGCGATGGGATAGTGGATGCCACGGCCCAGAAACAGGAAGGTCTCAGCCTCGCCCAGCGTCCCTGCGATTTGCGAGACCTTCTCCTCCCAGCGCGGAAGGGCGGCCTTCATAGCGGCAGGAACAGCAAACAGATGTTCGAGGTGAGATTCAACCACGGCCCGCGTCATGCACCCGCGAATCCGCGCCGTGTAGAGCGCGAGCAGCGAGATCACAGCAAGCTGCGTGGTGAAGCTCTTGGTCGCCGGAACCGCGCGCTCGATTCCCGCCAATGTGGGGAGCGAGCAGCCCGCAAGCTTCGCCATCAAAGACTCTGGCTTGTTTGTAATTGCGATCGTCGAGCTACCGCGAGCGATGGCCTCGCGCAGAGCCTCGGAGGTGTCGGCCGTCTCCCCCGACTGCGAGATCACGATGAAGCATGGATTGTGCAGTGTCTGGGTCGAGCGGTAGATGTACTCGCTCGCGTACTCCACATCGACCGCGATTCCGGCGAGGTCTTCAAAGAGGATCTCCCCGGCAAGGCCGGCATGGCGGCTGGAGCCCGAGGCGGCGATCAGGATGCTGTCGCGGCCGACGAGGGCCTGGCGCGCAGAGAGAAAGACATCTTCGCGAAGGCTGGCATCATCCGCATAGGCGGAGAGAGTCTCCGTGATCGCATGAGGCTGCTCGAAGATCTCGCGAAGCATGGCGTGGGGAAAATTGCGTGCGGAGTTCATGGACTTGTCTATACCTCTATACGATTTTAGTCTGTTCGCCTATTGCAATCCTATTTCAGCCGGGGCGACGGTTCTCAGTATTCCCTGGCACCTCGCTTTACGAGGCGCTTTCGGACTCGAGCCGCCTTCCAGCGATTGGGCATGAGGGTATCGCGATAGTCGGACCAGTTCATGCCTACAAGAAAGACTCCGAACAGGATCGCACCGACGGAGATGACCGTTGCCACAATTGCCGCGACCCAGGGAAGCCAGTTCTGGGGAGTGGAGTGGAGAACGGCCTCCGAGACGTCTCCCAACTGAAAGTTCATTCCGAAGAAACCGGTGATGACGGCTCCGACGCCGAGGATCATGCTCAGCATTCCCAGACGGTTGACGGCCTCTGTATTGCGAAACTGGTAGTAGTTGTGCAGGGAGGCGTTCAGGCGATCCAGTTCGGCGGCGACCTCTTCGAACATGGAATGGGTACGGTATTCGCGGCACTGCATATCGAAGTGCTCGATTCCCTCGTCGCGGTTTGCCACCTCGGTAAAGTACCAGTGATTCGAGAAGTGGAGAAATTCGGCCTCGAGGCCGTCGGCGATGCGGAGATCCTCGATGTCGAGCTCGCCGTCCCACTGGTCGAGATAGAGACGCTTGGAGACGAGCGCGGTCCGCTCGGCGAAGTCCAGTAAGGTTGCACGATAGAAGAGCGCGACGAGGCTCATGAGGTAGTACCGGGTATCGAACATCTTGTGGACGATGTTTCGTCTACGGTCGTCCGAGGGGTCAGAGTCGCGGTCCATCAGCGTGATGGCTACGCAGCTATAGCTGGTGAAGCCGTAATAGGTTCCCTCGTTGGCCCATCGGGTGTAGAGCTGATTTTCCAGTGCGCGACGTACAAACTGAGGGCTATATCGATGCGTGAGACCGTCGCGGTCGACAAACAGAAACCTGCCAATGAGCACCTGATACGCTTCGGAGTCCGCAAAGTCCTCGGGGACGGAGCTCTTGTCGACTTCGAGATAAGAGTAGACAACCATGCGCGCATCGAAGACTGGCTCGAACTCTTCACTGGAGTAGTCGGCAAAGTAAAGAAGCGCCGTCAGCGTACTGGAGAGAGGCGGAAGAACGCCGGACATCTTTGCTTGGGAGAAATCGTGTTCGGCGATCACGGAGTGGATGCCGCCGCGCTCGTAGGTCAGCGAGAGGCTGAGAGGCATGCGTCCATCGCGAACCTGCTCCGCGCTGGAGGGGTAGATCTTTCGGAAGATTTCGTTGATCCAGAGCGCGCGGGAGATGGGCAGATTGCGCGCTTCGACCCCGAGGGAGAGGATGCCAATGCCGTTGGCGAAGAGGAAGAGACGGAGGTCGGTTACCTCGATCTTCATGCCTGCGCCGCTGAAGTCCTTTACCTCATACCAGAGGCTGGAGTTGTGGGGATTGGGAAGAGAGTAGCAGCGGAAGAGAGCTTCTTCGCTGGGAACATCGGAGCGGATATCGAAGAACACTCTTCTCATAAAGGGATGGAAGAAGATCATGTCCTGATAGGCCTGCGAGTCGGAGTCGAAGGTGGTGTAGGCGTCCCGGGTCCAGCTTCCGAGGCAACACTTGCCCCCCTGTTCGAGCGGGGAGTGATTGGCGAGCCACTCATCCAAACCTTCGAGCCAGCGGCGCTTTCGAGACCAGATCTCAGGATGGGCCAGCTTGACCGCTTCCTTATCGATCGAGAACGGAAACAGGAAGTAGGTGTGAAGGTGACGGGCTTGTGCGGTCATCGACGAATTTTAGGCCGCGAGTCTTTCAAGGATGTTTACAAGATCTAGACAAACTCGCATTCTCCCAAAGCCCACGCGAGAGGGCGGATGCTCGTAAAGCCAACATCATGTCTGGACGCTCCCCGGCCGATAGGCTATGATAAGGGGCTCAATCTTCAGGACATGCAACCGACGATGTGCCATAAAAGCATGGCGCGCCTTGAATCCGTTTCATGGCTTACTAGCCAACCCGCCTCACCGAGGAGGATCGGGCCCTGCATCTCCCCGCACTTGCGGGCGGCTCTGTGGCGAATCTATGGATGGATGGAACTTCTTCCATGAGAAAGATCACGCCAGACTCCGCACGACTGCAACGAATACTGGCCTGTCTCCCTTTCTTCCTCACGGCCCTGTTCCTGCTCTTCTATCCTCTCGACCGGCCGCTGGAGACGCTGCGAAACGGCTTCCACCTCCGGTTCGTCATGAACCTTTTTGCCTGGACGCTGCTCTCTGTCGCCGGGCTGGTCTGGCTGTGGCAGATTGCGAACTCGCGCAGTAAGGATCTTTCGCTGGTCTTTACCCGCTATGTCCTGTTTCTCTTCGTCCTTTTCTTTTCGATCGAGCGATTCGCTGCCAGCCTGATCCAGGAGCATCCGCACCGCCTGGAGTGGATTCAACTGCTTAGTTCCGCCGTAGTCGGCGTGGCCGCCGCCGCCATCTTGCCGCGCCTGCGCGGCGTCAAAGACAGCGCAGACCTCGCGCAGAAGGAGCACGACCGCTTCCTTGCGGCGATGGAGAGCAGCCTCGACGACTTCTATATCTTCGATGGCGTCCCCGATGCCTCCGGCCAGATCGTGGACTTCCGCTTCAGTTACATCAATCCGAACGCCGAGCGCAGGCTGCAGGTATCGCGCGAAAGCCTGATCGGCAGGGTCCTCACCGAGGTTCGCCCTTTCATGATCACCTCCGGACTCATCGAACAATACCGGGAGGTCGTTCGCACCGGAATCCCATTTACCTGCGAGGTCTTCCTCGATGACGAGATGATCAGGTCCACCTGGCTGAACGTCCAGGTCGTCAGGCTGGGCAACGGAATTGCGATCACCAGCCGCGACGTCACCGAGCGCAGGCGCCTGGCGGACCACGTCCAGTACCTGGCTCACTACGACCAGCTGACCGGCCTGGCCAACCGCACCCTGCTGCAGGACCGCCTGTACCAGGCAATCCTACAGGCCCAGCGGTATCACCACAGGGTCGCTCTCTTTGTGCTCGACGTCGATCACTTCAAGCAGATCAACGACTCCCTGGGTCATGCCGATGGCGATGCCCTGCTGATCGCCATCGGGGAGAGGCTGGCCTCTACGGTATGCGAGACCGACACTGTGGCTCGCATTGGCGGAGACGAGTTTGTCGTCGTTCTGCCGGACTTCAAGAGCATCGAGGAGATACGGCAGCGCGGCCTGGAGATGATTCAGAACGCGGCGAAGCCGATCTTCCTTGGCGATCGTCAGCTCCGGATCACCGTCAGCGTCGGCGCCTGCATCTTTCCCGATCATGCTGAGGGAGAGAAAGAGCTCTTCAAAAACGCCGATGCCGCCATGTATCTGGTCAAGGACGCGGGCCGGAACGGTTTCCATCTCTTCTCCGATGACCTCGTGAAGAAGGAGGAGATACAGATAGAGCCTGAGCAGGATCGATCGTCCCTCCAGGCATCCGCCGCTGGAACTCAATCCGGCTTTGAAGACAACCGGAGTGACCTTTCCTCAAAAAAATAGCGGTGCGGGAGGCCACCCCCCACACCGCCGTGGAGAAATCTAGTGGGCGCCCGCGGTTGCTGGAGCTGAATCCCTGCCCAGCGCAAGGCTGGGATTCTTGCCCATGCTGATGAGGTTGGCCATGATGCGGAAGGAGCCGGGGACACCGTCCGGCATCTGCCGGAAGAACGCATAGGCCATGTAGACGTAGGCTCCCTTGCCGTAGCGGGCATAGAGCAGGCCACCCTTCTGGGGATCCTGGTCGGTGTCGTGCATCTCCGTCAGAGCGATGTAATGGGGATCCCACTGGCGCATAAAGCCGTGCCCGCGCTCCTCGACCCAGTTGTCGAAATCGGCGGTGGTGATCTTGTTGGGCCAGTTGAGGACGGGATCATTGGGGGCGAGAATCTGGACCTTGTTGTCCTCTTCGACGACTTTCTCCGGGTCGCCGGAGAGGGTCAATGGATAAGGGCCGAAGTTGTGGTCGTACTCCTGGGTTTGGTACTGAACGATGACGGTTCCGCCGTTATGGGCGTACTCGAGCAAGCGATTGTTGAAGGTCTTGAGCTCGGGCCGCGCTGCGTAGGCGCGGATGCCGAGAATGATGGCGTCGTAGTGGGAGAGGTCAGCAGACGCGATCTCGCCCGCAGAGAGCATTGTGGGATGGATACCGATGTCCTCGAGCGAGGTGGCCACATCATCGCCGGTTCCCATGACGTAGCCGATGTTGAGACTGGGCGCGGTCTTTACGTCGACTCCCGTGGTGCGATAGGTCGACGGCCGGTAGTGCGGGTAGGGACGGAGGCCGGGATAGCCAACGGTCTGAAAGCCCTGGGTGAACTTCTCTCCGTTGTATTCGGCGACGGCGGTGATGATGTAGGGCTTCGTCTGGACCTGCTGCGGTTGAACGTGGAAGGTGAGGTTCTGGTCTTCGCCCTCGCGCATGGCGGCGAAGCTGGCAACCTCGGGAGTGGACTTCCACCCCGCAGGAAGATCGAGCCGGACGGTTCCTTTGGCGGGCCCTTTGACGGAGCTGTGCAGTGCGACGTGAAGCTCAAGCGCAGAGCTGTCGAGCGCGACGACACCGGCATAAGGAGTAACGGTGAGCGAGATGGCAGGCGCAATGAGAAGCGGTTCCAGGACCGGGCCCAGACCATTGATGTGGTGAACGGTCTGGACGACGCCAGCGAGGTGAATGGCCACGTCATGATAGGTCACGGTAGCGGTGGCAAGAAGAGGATAAGGCCGCGAAGGAAGGTTGAGGTAGCGGGGGTCGTTGATGTCGTAGTAGGACTGCTCAAGACTGGGGCGGCTGAAATAGGGCTTGGTGAGCTCCGCCGTACGTGGAACGATCACATCGAAGGACTGATCGCGTGTGCCGCCGGGGGCAAGCTCGCTGATGTCGGAAGACTTGGGCGTGATGGTAAAGCCTGGACCAGCCTCTGATGCGATACTGACCGCGGAAAGCTTGACTGGATCGGCACCCTGATTGGCAATATGGGCCACAACCGTAACCTTATTGCCAGGCACGACTGTTTGGGACGTGGGAACCTGCGTGGAGATATCCCCAAAGGGCCCCATGCGCCCGGCCGAGGGGAGACCTTCGCTG
>Ga0193743_1001341_pt1 | contig 18330 bp, 15 predicted proteins | sample L2c2metaG_FD_143038 | JGI IMG/M metagenome (GOLD analysis project Ga0193743, IMG submission 143038) | Soil microbial communities from a riparian zone of the East river system, Colorado, United States - L2c2 | ecosystem: Environmental > Terrestrial > Soil > Riparian zone | place: USA: East River...
CCTCGGCGTCGAACACCTCGAGGTGTTCGACGCCGAGGACCGATTCTGGACGCAGTACCAGATCGACAAGGACGCCACGACTCTCGGCACGCAGTGGGCGGCGTTCCTGCGCGTGTCGATATTCCCCGCACTGGCCGCCGCACTGCACGAACGCGACGACGGTCATCGCGGCCGATTCCTCGACGAGCTCGAGGCGGGAGTCGCAGCGCGGTGCGCCGCCGCACCGGCGCAGATTCGGATACCGCTGGCGTTGGTGGTCATCGAGAAGAAGCAACGCACCCACCACTGACCGTCAGCCCGCGATGCGGTCGCGGAAGGTGTTGCGGTAGTTCTGCGGTGAGACGCCGGCGAGCCGTCGGAACTGCTCGCGGAAGTTGGCAGGCGAGGCGAACCCGACCTCGCGTCCGATCCGCTCCACGCCGTGTGAGGTGGTCTCCAGCATCTGCTGCGCATGGCGCACCCGGACACCGGTCAACCACTGCATCGGGGTCTGCCCGGTCTCGGCCCGGAACCGGCGGTTGAGCGTGCGGACGCTGACCGCGGCGTGCACGGCGATATCGCCGAGCACCAGGTCGCGGTGTGCCTCGCGCTCGATCCAGGCCAGCACGTCATCGAGCTCGGTGCGCTCGGCTATTGCTTTCTGGAGGGCCTGCCGCCCGCCTCGATTTCGCAGGATGAACTGCGCCTGCCCCCCGCTGCGGTGCAATGGCGCCACCGCGACACGGGCGGCGTCGGCTGCGACCGCGGCACCGTGATCGCGCTGGACCATGTGCAAGCACAGATCGAGGCCGGCGGAGGCGCCGGCCGAGGTCAGGATCTGGCCCTCGTCGACGTAGAGCACATCGGGGTCAAGGTGCACCGCGGGAAACATGGCGCGGAACTGGTCGGCGGCCAGCCAGTGCGTCGTCGCTCGCTTTCCGTCGAGAAGGCCTGCGGCAGCCAACGTGAATGCGCCCGAGCAGATCGACGCGATCCGGATGCCCGCGTCGAATGCCTTCCGCAACGCTGCCAACACCTCGGGTGTTTCGGCGGCGGGTTGGTTGCGGCCGGGAATGACGATGGTGTCCGCTCCGGCGAGCGCTTCGATGCCCTGGTCGGTGGCGATCCGAAACGGACCGGCGGTGACGACGGGTTCGGTGCCGCACACCTGCACGCGGTAGCCAGGGCGATCGCCTGCCAACCGGACCCTGCCGAACACCTCGACGGCGGTGGAGAGGTCGAACGCGATGGTGTCGGGCAACGCGACGATCACAACGGTGTGCATGGCGGGACGGTACCAGATCTTGGCAATATCTCGGCGTAGTGTGGCGTTCTGGCCACTGGTTGGGGAGGGCGTCCTGCGGCCACGATAGCGGCATGCATGCGCAGCTCCTGTTGTTCGACGGTTTCGACCCGCTCGACGTCATCGCGCCGTTCGAAGTCCTCGCCGCAGGTAGCGACGCCGTCGGCGGCGAGTTGCTAGTAGAACTGGTGTCCGCCGAGGGAGCGCGCCCGGTGGTCAGCGGGACCCGAGGTCTGGTCCTGAACGCCACCGCTGAACTCGACCCGAGCAAGCCGGGCTACGTCATCGTTCCCGGGGCCAGCGGACCCGTCGACGGTGACCCTGACGAGGTCGACACCATCCCCGTCCTGCTGGCCCGGTTCGGCGAGACCGCGGCGGTCCCGCTGATGAGCGAAGCGCTCGCCAACCCCGACATCACGGTCGCAACCGTGTGCGGCGGCTCGCTCGCATTGGCGATGGCAGGCCTGATCGAGGGCAGGCACGCCGCCACGCACTATCTCGGCATGGACGTCCTTGAGGCGACGGGCGTGACCGCCGTGCACGCCAGGGTCGTCGACGACGGCGATCTCGTCACGGCCGGCGGAGTGACGTCGGGTCTCGACCTGGCGCTGCATCTGCTCGAGCGCAGCTATGGCCCGAGGGTGGCGATCGCTGTCGAGGCACTGTTCGACTACGAGCGGCGCGGGACGGTGTGGCGCAATTCGGGCCGCGAGCCGGTGGAGGTCTAGTGCTCGCCGGTACGTGGGACGTCACGATCAAGACCCCGATCGGATCGTTGGCCGTCGCCTACACGTTCGCCGAATCCGGTGGCGCGCTAACAGGATCGGCGACGTTGAGGGACGACACCGTGACCTTGCAGGACCTGGCAATCGACGGCGCCCGTGCAACCTGGCGGCAGTCGGTGACCAAGCCGATGCGGCTGAACCTCGACTTCGACGTCGTCGTCGACGGCGACCGGATGAGCGGCCATTCCCGCGCCGGGCGGCTTCCGCGCTCGGCGGTGACCGGTGTCCGGCGTCAGGGCGCCCATTGCCAGCCGTCTGCCAGCGGAGGACGATGAGACCCGACGGCGGCGCCGTCGAGACGCTGCCCCGTCCATAGGAGGCAGATCGTGTATGCACGAACGACAACTATCGAGGCAATGCCCTCATCCGTAGACGCCGGCATTGCCTACGTCCGCGACAAGGTGATGCCCCTGCTCGAAGGTCTGGAGGGACACATCGGCCTGTCCCTGGCGGCCGACCGGTCATCCGGCCGCTGCATCACCACCAGTGCCTGGGAGTCCGAGGACGCCATGCGCGCGAGCGGACCGGCTGTCCAGGAGGTTCGCAGCCGCGCCGCGGAGATCTTCGGGGGTGCGAGCCCAACCGTCGACGAATGGGAGATCGCGGTCCTGCATCGTGAACACGAGGCGGGCGAGGGCGCCTGTATCCGGGTGACTTGGGCCAACGTCGATCGCGACCAGATCGATCCCGGCATCGAGGTCTTCAAGTCGGCCCTGCCTGCAATGCAGGAACTCGAAGGCTTTTGCAGCGCAAGCCTGTTGGTGGACAGAACGTCGGGCCGCGGGGTGTCGTCGATGGCCTTCGAGAGCGCCGATGCAATGCAGCGCAACCGCGCCGAGATGGACCGTCTCAGAGGCTCGGTGTCCGCAGAGGCAGCCGCCCAGATCCAGGAGGAGCGCGACTTCGAGTTGGTGATCGCCCACCTACGGGTCCCTGAGATGGCATGAGTCAGGGCCGCATTTCGTAGGCGCCGTCGTAGGCCTTCACGCGCTCCCACACCCGATTGAAGCGCTCGGCGTCGGGTACCGGCTTGCGGATCGCGCCGATGGCCCAGTCCTGCTGAGCTTGCGTCGAGGTCGGCTTACCATGCAGCGCAACGGCGTACGTGCTGAAGTCGCGGATCTGGAAGTCGAAGATCGCATCGACGATGTCGTCGTCCAGACCAGTCAAGGCGGCCTGCTCGAGGATCAGCTGACCGTAGACGATCAGCGAGAACAGGTGCCCGACGTTGAGGAGGAAGTCCAGGTCCTTCTGCTGGTCGGCGTCTGGGGCGGCGGTGACGAGCAGATCCCGAAATGCCGTGGCCTGCTCGTAGAACCGCGCGACGTTCGGGATCCGGGCGTGCTCTTCGTAAATCGGCGTCCAGTCGGCGAATTGCACTCTGCCCGCGCCGCGCGTCGGCCCCTGGTTCCAGAAGAAGACGTCGTCGCTCGCGTCGTTGCGGGTCGGGATCGCCGGATAGTCAAGCGGATTGAGCATGTAGTTCGGCATGAACTTGAGCACCAGGCCGACGTTGACGTGGACGGTGCCCTCCAGTCGCGGCAGGCAGCCGATGAGCTGGGCGACCTCGCGGAACATGGTGTTCTTTTCGTAGCCCTTGGCGGCGATCACATCGTGCAGCGACCGCATCACCGTCTCGCCCTCCATCGTGACCTTGGCCTTGGTCATCGGGTTGAACAGCAGGTAGCGCCGGTCCTCGAGGCTGGCGCTACGGAAGTAGTCGACCGAGCGCTGGCTGAACAGTTTCATCGCGACCAGTCGCGCGTAGGAGTCGACGAAATTGGCTCGCACGTGCGTGAAGTCGGTGACCGGGTTGCCGTAGAGGATGCGATTCTGGGCGTGCGTGATGGCCTCGTAGAAGGCGTGCTCGGCCATCCCGATCGATGCGGAACACAGATTGAACTTGCCGACGTTCACCGTATTCAGTGCCGCGGCAAACGCTTCCACGCCGGTGTGCAGGATGTCCTCGGCACGGACCGGGTAGTTCTCCAGCCGGAACGTGCTCACGTAGATCTGCATGTGCACCACATTGCCGATCAGGTGGTAGTTCTCGTGGCGGCTGTCGGCGGCGAAGAAGACGTACGCTTGGTCTCTTTCGGTGTTGCCGTTGCCGATGTAGTACTTCTCACCCGACGCCCGGTAGAGGATGCCGTCGGCGCGGTCCTCCTCGCTGGCCGGTGTGAGCACCATGTCGGTGTTGTAGACGTCGGCGCCGTGCTCGCGTTCGGACAGACCGAAGGCCATCACCTCACCGGCCTCGAGGTCATCGGCGGCCCTCAGTTTGGCGTCCTTGTTCTCGCTCTGCCAGACCGGCCCAAGCCCCAGGATGGTGACCTGCTCGGTGTACCAGTAGGTCAGGCCATAGAAGCCGAGGATCTCGGCCAGGGCAGCGTTGCGCGCACCGTCCCAGCGCTTGTCGGGGTTGCCGTCGGCGAACTCCGAGGGCGTGAGGAACGTCGCGAACAGCTTTTCTTGCTTGACGAACTCGACGAAGTCGACGGGCCACTGCGCCTTCAGGTCGTCGTCGAGGATGCGCTTCTTGCCCTGGCCCTCGAAGAAGTCGATGGTCGCCCTCAGCAGCCTGCGCGTTTCGGCGTCGAACTGCTGCGGGTCGTAGGTGTTCGGATCGAAGAGCAAGCCGTCGGTTCGGCGGGCAGTCCGCGCAAGCGCGGCTCCATCGGAGCGACCGGGGGATGAGGTAGCCGTCATGGCGGACAGCCTAGATTCTGCGCCGATGTTAAGGAGCCGGTACCGGTTGACCTCCCGGCAGCGGAACCCACGGCATACCCGGGATCGTCGGGTACGGCGGCGTCGGGCTCCACGGCGGGGGCTCCGATGTCGGCGGCGGAGGCTCCTCCGTCGGGGGTGGCGGCGGGGCCTCGCTCGTCGGCGGCGGTGGAGGTGGCGCCTGCGTGACAGTCGCCGGAGGCGCGGGCCTGCGCGTGACGGTGCGGGTCTGCGGTGCCTGAGTTTGCGGCGGCGGCGGTGGAGCCGGAGGCGGCGCGGCAGCCGTGGTCGTGGGCGTGGTGGTCGGCGTGGTGGCCGTGGTCGTGCTCGTGATGACCGACGGTGTTGGTTCGTCGGTCCCGCTCGTCAACAGGACGATGGCCCCGGCGATCGCCGCCAACACCACCACCACGCCTGCGGCCATGATGGCGAAGGGATGGCGGTACCAGGCCAAGGGCGCGGCCTGGTCGGGGTCGCGATCCTCGTGCTCGGCGAAGGCGAGTTGGGGACGGGGGAGGTTACCTTCCGCGTAGCCGTAGTCGGCAGCGGGGACGACGTCGGGAACGTCCTGGGCGTCCGACCATGCCAGCGCGCCGACCGTACCGGACGTCGACTGCCCGGCCGGGTCGGGCACCACGGCCGCCGGGGTCGCAGGCACCGCCGCCATCGACGTGGCACCTTCCTCGACGGTGCCGCGGGCGGCCCTCAGGCCAGCGCCGATCGCGGCAGCCAGTTCGGGCTGCGGAGTCGTCACTACCGGAACCCGAAGATGCTCCGACAGCGTCGTCGTGATGATCGGAATGCGCGCACCGCCGCCGACCGACGCAACGGCGACCAGGTCCGCAGGTCGGATTCCGCTGCGCTGCAATGCATCCTGTAGTTCTTCGATGAAGCCGGCCAGCGGCCGACGGATTGCGTCGTCGAGTTCGTTGCGGGTGACTCGAACCTCGCCGCGATGTCCCGGCAGTTCGGCGGGCATGGAGGTGACCGCGGCGGTGGACAGCCGTTCCTTGGCCGCCCGACACTGGGCCCGCAGCCGGGTGAGCGACCCGATCGCCGAGGTTCCCGACAGGTCCACCGATCCCGCCGCGGAGAGATCGGCGATCACGCCGGTGAGCAGGGCCTGATCGATCAGGTCGCCGGATAGGTCGGTGTACCGGACCGTCGGCGCAAGAGGTGCGAATCCGTTCGCGGCGTCGGTCAGGGTGATGCTGGTGCCCGTGCCCCCGAAGTCGCACACCGCGATGACGCCGCGGGCGGGCACACCCGGGTCGTGCTGCAACGCCGTCAGCGCGGCCACGGCGTCGGACACCAGCGGCGCGGGTCCTGTGGTGCCGAACTCCGGCACCGTCGCCAGCGCGGCGCGCAGAGCATCGACCGCCGATTGCCGCCAGTGCGCGGGGTGGGTGACGCCCACCGGACCCGCGGGTGGTTGGCCCCGGGTCACGGCGTAGAGCATCGCCCGCAGGGCGTCGGCGAGAAGCAGGTCGGCGCGGTGGGACGAGCCGTCGGGCGCGACGATGCCAACCGGATCACCGACCCGGTCGACGAAGTCGTTTATCACCAGGCCACGCTCGGCCAGGTTGGGGTTTTCGGTGGGCAAGCCGACCTCGGGCGGCCGGTGCGGATACAGCGTCAGCACCGCGGCCCGCGTCAGCGCGGCTCGGTCGACCACCACCGCCCGCAGGTTGGCGGCGCCGACCGCGAGCCCTATCCCGTCTGCCACGTCATCGAATTGTGCCCGCTCCCGCAATCAGGGGGAGATCCAGTGGGGTCACCCAGCCCGGCGGCAGGTCGTTGACGGCGGGCACCGCGTTCAGCGCGCGAAGTCCCGTGGCCAGGCAGCCTGCGGCCGCGGCGTCGCGGCCGGAGCCGTCGGTGAATCGGAAGGCCGTCTCCTGGAAGATGCTCGGGGTGCCCTCGATGTCCACTCGGTAGACGTCGTTCTCATTGCCCGATGGCCAGTCCGGCGCGGCGTCGTCTCCGATCCGGTTCACGTGCTCCAACTGGATGCGGGTCTCCCCCTTGTAGATCCCGTTGATGGTGAACCGGACGGCGGCGACGTTGCCCGCAGGGATGATGCCCTTCGCGCTCTTGCGTTCGTTGGGGGTCACCCACTTGTCCCAGGTCGTGGTGATCTCGTCGAGCTCGATGCCCGCCGCGTAGGCGATCATCGGAACGGTTGCGCCCCAGGCGAAGACGAGGATGTCCTGGTTCTCAAGCAGCGGTCGGTGCTCCGGCGGCTTGCCGATCCCCATCTCGTACTCGTAGTCACCTTCGTAGTTGGTGTAGTCGAGCAGTTCGGAGGCCCGCACCGTGCGGATCTCCGAGCACAGGCCCATCAGCGTCATCGGGAAGAGGTCGTTGGCGAAGCCGGGATCGATGCCGGTGGTGAAGCACGACGACTGCCCGGCCACGCAGGCGTCGGTGATCGGCTGAATCCAGTTCGGCGGGTTCAGGTGCATCTTCGGCCACACCCACGGGGTCATCGACGTGGAGCAGACGTCGATGCCGGCCCGCAGGAACCGGGTGATGAGCGCGATGTTGTCGTCGGCGTGGGCGGCCGTCGGGCCGTAGTGCACCAGTGCGTCGGGCCGCAGCGCGATCAGGGCGTCGACGTCGTCGGTGGCGGTCAGCCCCAGCGAGCGGCCCAGTCCGCATATCTCACCGACGTCGCGGCCCGCCTTCTCCGGATTGCTCACCCCGACGCCGATGAGCTCGAACCCCGGGTGCTTGACGAGTTCGGCGATCACCATCTTGCCGACGAAACCCGTACCCCAGACCACAACTCGTTTGGTCACATGACACCTCTCACTCGGCCCCCGTTTCGGACTTCACCATAGGCGGGCAGGATTTGGTGGTGTTCCGGTTCGAACGAACCGGAAGGACGGGACCCGGAAGGAAATCACATACACATGACCGCGACAACCGAGGGCGTACCGAACGTCAAACCTCTCGACGGACGGCGCGCACTGGTGACCGGCGCGTCACGCGGCATCGGGGCCGAGGTCATCCTCGCGACGTCGCCGGGGTGGTCAGCTATCTGACCGGACCGGAAGCGGCATACATCACCGGCGCGAACTGGAATGTCGACGGCGGATTCACGGTCTAGCCGTCACATCCTTCAGCGTGACTCTGAATTGCATTGCCCGGTAGGGCCATCCGGCATCCGTGCGCCACTGCGACACCACCAGACCGACACCGCCCGCGACGTCCGGCCGGGAACCGGGAAGCACGTAGCCGCCGTACAGCTGGGCGACCCGGTTCTCGGCGTGCTTCTCGGCGTGCCATGACGTGCCCCGGACCGGCGTCTGCAACGGCACCGAGGCCAGCGTCGACGTCGGCGAGTCGATCACCCGATAGCCCAACGCGTACTGCGACGAGGCGAATCCGCCGAGGATCCATTGCTCGCGCCCGGTCCGGCGCAACGTCAACTCGCCCCACGTCTCACCGGGCGGCGTGACGGGTGTGGCGTTGCGGCCCCACGACCACCCGTCGTCCGACGTGCCCCAGGCCTGGTACCGCGAGCGATCACCGACGTCGCCAGGGCGTACGCGTTGCAGCACGATGCCCTTGTCCCGTTGAAAGCCGGTGGACACCACGTACACCCAGCCGTCGGCCGGGTCGTAGTCCCACGACCAGCACTGGGCGTAGCCGTCGTGCAGGTCGGCGGGGAACCTGGCGTCGTCGCCCATGTTCGTCCAGGTGATCCCGCAGTCGTCGGAACGCCAGATCTCGGTCCAGGCCACGTTCCCGAAGCCGCGGTTGACGATGACGTGCAGGTAGACGGTGTCGCCGATGCACAGCAGGTCGGACGGGATGACGGTGCTGATGCCGCTTCGCGTCCACCCCGAGGACGCGTCGTCGTGCAGGTAGGGCCACAGCTGGTGCGCGTAGTCGGCGTCGGGCCCGCCCGCGCGTTCGTAGACGATCCGCCGCGTCGCGTCGCCGGTGCCGATCAGCACGACGGGCGAACGCCACTCCCCCCGGCCGACTTTGCGTCCGGAGAACGTGTCGCCGAACACCGAAACCAGCTTGCCGTTCGGTGCAGTCACGGAGGCCCCGAGGTCGGCGCAGTTGACGCCCCAGCGCCGGGTGCGGCGTGGCCCCGTCAGGTCAGCGAGTTTGCCGATCAGTGCAGTGGCTCGGCGTTCAGAAGCACCGCTTCAGGCCGCCGGGCTCGCAGTACAGCGGGTAGCGGTCGACGGGGATCGGCAGCGGCGCCTTGTAGGCCAGCGTGAACGGGTAGTTGGTGATGTCGGCGGGCAGACCGCACACGTCGTTGTGGATCACCGAGCGGGTGCCGGTCATGGTGAGGTCGTCGAACTTGTAGGTCTCCTGGAGCGGCGCCGTGCTCCCGTCCGCGCACTGCAGGCCGTCCTGCGTGTTCTTGGAGTACACCCACAGCCCGCCGGCGAGGCGCGCGTCGCCACTGCTGGCCTTCGTCGCCGGCCTGGCCGACACGTGAAGCGTGCAGGCGACCGGCAGCTCGAGGTTGACACGCAGATCGCCGACGGTGGGGACGCAGATCGGGTAGACGGTCCACTCCGCGACGACGTCGCCCTGGGTGTAGGTGTAGATGCCCTCCATCACCTGATCCGCGCGGGCGGGGCTGGCGAATCCCAGCACCACACTCGCGAAGGCGGCGGCGACGGCGAGCACCCGGGCGATCGTCATGGGGATGAGTATCGCAGTGCCATTCATCAAAGTCACCGCTTTGCCCGACGCCGCACCGGTGGGCGTGGGGTCAGCATGAGAAGGTGCAGCCATGACGTCACTTGAGGGCAAGGTCGCCTTGATCACCGGAACGTCGGCGGGGCTTGGCGCCGCGACGGCGAAGGTGTTCGCAGAGCGGGGCGCTTCGGTGTTCGGAATCGCGCGCGACGCAACGCGGATGGCGGCGGTGTTCGCCGACGTGCCGGGCGGCAGGTACTCGTCGGTGGACGTCACCACGCCCGCCGCCTGCCGGCAGGCCGTGGCCGACTGCGTGGCCGCCTTCGGCAGGCTCGACGTGTTGGTGAACGTCGCCGGATTCCACAAGATGCGTCACACCATGGCGGTTACCGACGAGGACTGGGAGCGGGACCTCGCGGTCAACCTGCACGGCCCGTTCTACCTGTGCCGCGCGGCCCTGCCGCATCTGCTGGAAGTCGGCGGCAACATCGTCAACGTGGCATCCGTTGCGGGCGTCGAGGGCGAGGTGTACTCGGCGGGCTATTGCGCGGCCAAGCACGGTCTGGTCGGTCTAACCAAGGCGCTCGCGGTGGAGTTCACCAAGGAGAAGCTGCGGGTGAACGTGGTGTGTCCCGGCGGAATGCCGACTGCGCAGTCCACGGAGTTCGAAGCACCCGACGAGGCCGACTGGGACCTGATCCTGCGCATCGCCTCCCCTCGCGGGTTCATGGAGACCGTCGACGTTGCCAAGGCCATCGCGTTCCTGGCCAGCGACGACGCCGCTGCGATCCACGGTGCGGTGTACCGCGTCGACAACGGCAAGGGCGCAGGCTGACCCGCTCTGCCCTACTAGACGTCACAGCTCCGTAGACGCGCGTTCACCTGGGCGACGTCCGTTGCGAGTGCGGCGTGCACGCACCGCTGCGACAATCGCGCGGTGACCGACGTCGTGCAGACTCCCAACTCCTCCGAGGCCGCTCCCCTCGAACCCAGCCGCACCGGCCTGTCGGCCGATGCACTGCGCCGGGACATCCTCGACCACCTGCGTTACTCGATCGGCCGGCCTGCGGCCGCCCTGAAACCCGAGCACTACTACCGGGCACTCGCCCTGTCCGTGCGAGACCGCATGCAGGACAACAGGGTCGCATCCACGCAGACGTCGCTCGATCTCGGCCGGAAGGTGACCTGCTACCTGTCCGCCGAATTCCTGATGGGGCCGCAGCTGGGCAACAACCTGCTGAACCTTCAGATCGAGGCAGCTGCCCGCGCGGCGCTGGACGAACTCGGCCAGGACCTCGACGAAGTGCTCGCGTGCGAACCGGAACCCGGGTTGGGCAACGGGGGCCTTGGCCGGCTTGCGGCGTGCTACCTCGACTCGCTGGCCACCCTCGAGCGACCGGCGATCGGCTACGGCATCCGCTACGAGTTCGGCATCTTCAAGCAGGAGTTCTCCGACGGTTGGCAGATCGAGAAGACCGACAACTGGCTGGTCAACGGGAACCCGTGGGAGATCGCCAAACCCGACGTCAACTACCTCGTCAACTGGGGTGGCCACACCGAGCAATACGTCGACGACGCCGGTGCCACCCGCGTGCGCTGGCTGCCAAAGCAGGTGATCAAGGGGGTCGCCTACGACACCCCGATCCAGGGTTACGGCGTGCACACCTGCAACGTGCTGACGTTGTGGAGCGCCCGAGCCGTCGAGTCATTTGCCCTGGACGCCTTCAACACCGGTGACTACTACAAGGCGGTCGAGGAGGAGGTCACCTCCGAGACCGTCACCAAAGTGCTGTACCCGAACGACGAGCCCGAGGCGGGCAAGCGGCTGCGCCTACTGCAGCAGTACTTCTTCGTGTCGTGTTCGCTGCAGCACGTCGTCCACATCATGGACGACCTGGCAGACGCCTCGCTGCGCGATCTTCCCCAGCGATTTGCGTTGCAGCTCAACGACACCCACCCGTCGATCGGCGTCGCGGAGCTCATGCGGATCCTCATCGACGAACGTCGACTCGATTGGGACGAAGCCTGGTCGATCACGGTCGCAACCTTCGGCTACACCAACCACACGCTGCTGCCCGAAGCCCTGGAGAAGTGGCCGCTCGGCCTCTTCCGCGACTCCCTGCCGCGGCACCTCGAGATCATCTACGAGATCAACAGGCACTTCCTCGACGAGGTGCGGGCGCACTTCCCCGGCGACGTCGAGCGGGTGCGACGGATGTCGCTGATCGGCGAGAACGGTGGCCAGACCGTGCGCATGGCCCATCTCGCCACGGTGGGCAGCCACGCGATCAACGGCGTCGCGGCACTGCACTCCGACCTGCTGAAGGCCAGCGTGCTCAAGGACTTCTACGAGCTGTGGCCGGAGCGGTTCTCCAACAAGACCAACGGCGTCACGCCGCGTCGCTTCCTCGCCCTGTCCAACCCGGGCCTGCGTGCACTACTGGACCGCAGGATCGGCGATGGCTGGCTGACCGACCTGGACCAGCTGCGCGGGCTGGAGGCCTTCATTGACGATCCCGAGTTCCGTAAGCAGTGGCGGGACGTGAAGCGCGCCAACAAGTCCCGGCTGGCGGAGTTCGTACACTCGTCGACCGGGGTGGAATTGGACCCCACCTGGATGTTCGACATCCAGGTCAAGCGCATCCACGAGTACAAACGCCAGCACCTGTCCGTGCTGAACATCGTCAGGCAGTACTTCCAGCTGAAGATGAATCCCGGGCTCGAGATCGCCCCGCGCGCGTATGTCTTCGGCGGCAAGGCAGCACCCGGCTACTTCATGGCCAAGCGCATCATCAAGTTGATCAACGCCGTTGGCGAGACGATCAACAATGACCCCGAGGTCAACCGATACCTGAAGGTCGCGTTCGTGCCGAACTTCAACGTCCAAAATGCGCACCTCATCTACCCGGCGGCGAATCTCTCGGAACAGATCTCGACCGCAGGAAAAGAGGCGTCGGGCACGGGCAACATGAAGTTCATGCTCAACGGCGCGCTGACCATCGGCACGTTGGACGGCGCCAACGTCGAGATCCGCGAAGAGGCCGGGCCCGAAAACTTCTTCCTGTTCGGGTTGACCGAATCCGAGGTCGAACAGGTCAAGCGCGACGGGTACCGACCTGGCGACTACATCGATGGGGTCCACGGAAACGACGAGCTGAAGGCTGTGCTTGCGCTGATTTCCTCCGGTCAGTTCTCCCACGGCGATACCGAGGTCTTCCGCCCCCTGGTGGACAACCTCGTCCACGACGACCCGTTCCTCGTGCTGGCCGACTATGCGTCCTACGTGGAATGCCAGGACCGGGTGTCCGCGGCGTGGTTGGACCGGGACAAGTGGTCGCGAATGTCCATCCTCAACACCGCGCGTAGCGGCAAGTTCTCATCGGACCGCTCGATCAGGGAGTACTGCGACGACATCTGGAATGTCGGTCCCGTCACGGTGACGGTCTGACCGTCACAGCTGGCCGATCACCGCGGACGCCAGCAGGTCGAGCGTCTCGTCCGATGCCCGGTCGTGGGTGAACAGCACGATCTGGCCGAAACCCAGTGCCTCCCACTGCTTGATGCGATCGACGATCTGCGCCGGCGTGCCGACCAAGCCGCCCTCGCGCAGGCCGAAGCCGGGACCGCCGAACCGCCGCTCGGCGAGCTCGCGCACCTTGGGCAGTGACGCGTCGTCGGGTGCGAGCGCCATGACGGCCTCCACGGACAGCACGATGGTGTCGGGGTCGCGCCCGATGTCCGCGCAGATGGACCGCAGCACCGTCACCTTGCGCTCCAGCTCCCCCAGCGCATAGGTCGGCACGTTCCACACGTCGGCGTAGCGCGCGACGAGCGGCAGCGTGTACTTCTCTCCGACGCCGCCGACGACGATGGGTGGCCGCGGTCGCTGAACGGGTCCGGGCACGATGGGCATGTCCCGCACCGTGTAGTGACGTCCCTCGAAGTCGATGAGCTCTCCTGCGAAGGCCTGCGTCAGGATCTCCAACGTCTCACCGAGTCGCTCGGACCGTTCCCGGAAACTGCCCCACGGCAAGCCGGTGCGCACGTGCTCGTCCTCGATGGAACCACTGCCGATGCCGAGTTCCAGCCTGCCGTCGGATATCTGGTCCAGGGTGGTGGCCATCTTCGCCAGCACGGCGGGATGACGAAACTGGTTGCACAGCACCATGTGTCCGACGCGGAGGCGTTCGGTCCTGCTGAGCAGCGCCGTCGCCAGCGTCCACGCCTCCAGCGACGGGATGTTCGGCACGCCGGGGCCGTACAGGTGGTCGTAGAGCCACAGCGATCCGATGCCGAGTTCCTCGCAGCGTTGCGCCCGGTGCAGCACGTCGGCGAACGAGAAGCCCACCTGCGGCACGTACACGCCGACGTCGAGTTCGGTCATGACGCCCTCGCGTGATGCGTAAAGTCCGGGTGGTCAGCCCTGCTCTGCGAGCAACGGGACGGGGGGCTCCGATGGCGGCAGCGGCGGAAGTCCGGCGATGCTCGTCAGGACCGGCCGTTGATCGTCGCAGTAGTAGGTGATCGCCGCACCGAGGAACTGGTAGACCTGCTGCTCGGTGCTGTCCTTGTCCAGGTTCTTCTTCAGGAACACCGCCGACTCGTAGGCGTTGGCGTCCAGTCCGGTACGCAGTCGCTTACACGTGATCTTGCCGATCCACGCGTTGTAGTCCTTGGGCCCGTAGATGCCGTAAGTATGCAGCTCATTGCCGAAATCGGTATCGGGGTCGGCGTTGGCCGGCGCGGCCATCAAGAGCCCTGCGGCCACGGCTGCTGTTGCCAAGATCACTGCCTTCACACTGCGAATTATATGCGCATCCATTTTCTTCACTTACCCCAATCGCCTGGCCACGTGATTCACTTGTCTCGCAACCCCTTTGGTTCGCCTCGCCACGTGGTCCGAGGTACCCGGCACGCAGCGGCCACGAGGTAGGGTCGCCATGATTAACTTAACCCAGCTAATCTATCAGTTACATTAGCTAATCTGTCATGCGAACGAGATCCGTCCGTGACCGAGAAGAGCGAGGTGGGGATGAAACCGACGACCGCGGCCGATCCGAAGAACACGGCCGCAGCACCCGCTTCGGGCACGGGGTTCCAGAAGTCATGATGCGCGTCTTCAAGCGAGTCTGGATTCCACTCGTGATCGTGCTAGTGGTGGTCATCGCGGGTTTCACCGTTCAGCGGATCCGCGGCTTCTTCGGCTCTGAGGGCATCATCGTCACGCCCAAGAACTTCGCCGACGACGCCGAGCCGTTCAACCCCAAGGTCGTGAAGTACGAGATCTTCGGCACGGGGACTTACGCGGACATCAATTACCTCGACCTGGATTCGAAGCCGCAGCGGATCGACGGCGCTGCGTTGCCGTGGTCGCTGGTACTGAGCACGACGGCACCATCGGTGTTGCCGAACATCGTTGCGCAGGGCGACGGCAACGACATCTCCTGCCGCATCATTGTCGATGACGTAGTAAAGGACGAAAGGACCTCGACCGGCGTGACCGCCCAGACCTTCTGCCTGGTGAAATCGGCGTGAGCGCACCCATCAGCGAGCCGACGACCGACGCCATCCCGACGTCCCGGCATGCGGCCCGGCCCTTCCTCCCCCGGACCATCCGCACGCTGGCGATACCGGTGATCCTGATCTGGATCGCCGTCATCGCCCTCCTGAACGTCATCGTGCCGCAGCTGGAGACGGTCGGCCAGATGCGCTCGGTGTCGATGAGCCCCGACGAGGCGCCGTCGGTGATCTCGATGAAGCAGGTCGGCGAGCAGTTCCAGGAGTTCAAGTCCAACAGCGCGGTCATGATCGTGCTGGAGGGCCAGCAGCCTCTCGGCGACGACGCCCACAAGTACTACGACCAGGTGATCGCCAAGCTCCAGGCCGATCCCAAGCACGTCGAGCACGTGCAGGACTTCTGGAGCGACCCGCTGACCGCGGCGGGCTCACAGAGCAGCGACGGCAAGGCCGCCTACGTCCAGGTGTACCTCGCAGGCAACCAGGGCGAGGCCCTGGCCAATGAGTCCGTCGAGGCCGTCCAGAAGATCGTCGACAGTGTCCCGGCGCCGAACGGGGTGAAGGCCTACGTGACGGGTCCGGCGGCACTCCAGGGCGACCAGCAGATCGCGGGCGACCGAAGCATGCAGCTCATCGAGCTGGTCACGTTCTCGGTCATCATCGTCCTGCTGCTGTTGGTCTACCGGTCGATCGTCACCGTGCTGATCGTGCTGGTGATGGTCGTGCTCCAATTGGCCGCCGCCCGCGGCGTGGTGGCATTCCTCGGCTTCCACGACGTCATCGGGCTCTCCACCTTCGCAACCAACCTGCTCGTCACGCTGGCGATAGCCGCGGCCACCGACTACGCCATCTTCCTCATAGGTCGATATCAGGAAGCCCGCGGAGCGGGCGAGGATCGAGAATCGGCCTACTACACCATGTTTGGCGGCACGGCCCACGTGATCCTTGGCTCGGGCATGACCATCGCCGGGGCGACCTTCTGCCTGCACTTCACAAATCTCCCGTACTTCCAGACGCTCGGCATCCCGCTGGCGATCGGCATGGTGATCTGCGTCGCCGCCGCGCTGACCCTTGGCCCCGCGGTGATCACCGTGGCCAGCCACTTCGGTCTCCTGGAACCCAAGCGGGCGATGCGGGTCCGAGGCTGGCGCAAGATCGGCGCCGCCGTCGTGCGGTGGCCCGGTCCCATCCTGGTCGGGACGATCGCCCTGGCGCTGGTCGGCCTGCTGACCCTGCCCGGCTACCGAACCAACTACAACGACCGCAAATACCTGCCCCCGGACCTACCCGCCAACGAGGGGTATGCGGCCGCCGACCGGCACTTCTCGCAGGCGCGGATGAACCCCGAACTGCTGATGATCGAAAGCGACCACGACCTGCGCAATTCGGCCGACTTCCTGGTGATCGACAAGATTGCCAAGGGCGTCTTCCGGGTGCCCGGCATTGCTCGCGTGCAGGCGATCACTAGGCCGTTGGGAACTCCCATCGAGCACACGTCGATCCCGTTTCAGATCAGCATGAACGGCACCACCCAGAAGATGAACGAGAAGTACAACCAGGGTGTCATGGCCAACATGTTGGTACAGGCCAACGACATGCAGTCGACCATCGACTCCATGACGAAGATGTCCAGCCTTACGGCGGAGATGGCCGGCGTCATGCACACCATGGTCGCCAAGATGAAGGGCATGACCATCGACATCGCCGAATTGCGGGACAACATCTCCAACTTCGACGACTTCTTCCGGCCGCTGCGCAACTATTTCTACTGGGAACCGCACTGCTACGACATTCCCGTCTGCTGGTCGATCCGGTCCATCTTCGACACTCTCGACGGCGTCGACACGATGACCACCGACATCCAGGAACTCGTGCCCATATTGGAACGCCTGGACGTGCTCATGCCACAGTTGGTCGCTCTGATGCCGCCCATGATCGAGACCATGAAGAACATGAAGCGGATCATGCTGACCATGTATGCGACCCAAAAGGGCATGCAGGACCAACAGTCCGCGATGCAGGACAACCAGAGCGCCATGGGTGAGGCATTCGACGCATCGAAGAACGACGACTCCTTCTACCTGCCGCCCGAGGCATTCGACAATCCCGAGTTCAAACGCGGCATGAAGAACTTCATCTCTCCGGACGGCAAGTCGGTGCGCTTCATCATCTCCCACGAGGGCGATCCGATGAGCCAGGAGGGCATCTCGCACATCGATGCGATCAAGCAGGCCGCCAAGGAAGCCGTCAAGGGAACACCGTTGGAGGGGTCCAAGATCTACCTCGCCGGCACGGCGGCGACCTTCAAGGACATGTCCGACGGCGCGAGTTTCGACTTGATGATCGCCGCAGTAGCCGCGCTAGCCCTGATCTTCATCATCATGTTGATCATCACGCGAAGCGTGGTGGCGTCCGCCGTCATCGTGGGCACGGTGGTGTTGTCGCTGGGTGCCTCGTTCGGACTCTCGGTGCTCATCTGGCAGCACATCATCGGGATCGAGCTGCACTGGATGGTGCTGCCGATGTCCGTCATCATCCTGTTGGCCGTCGGCGCCGACTACAACTTGCTGCTGGTCGCCCGGTTCAAAGAGGAGATATACGCCGGGTTGAACACGGGCATCATCCGCGGGATGGGCGGCACCGGGTCGGTGGTGACCTCTGCCGGCCTGGTGTTCGCCTTCACCATGATGTCGATGGCGGTCAGTGAACTGACCGTGATTGGGCAGGTCGGTACTACCATCGGTCTGGGTCTGCTGTTCGACACCCTGATCGTCCGGTCACTGATGACACCGTCGATCGCCGCGCTTCTCGGCAAGTGGTTCTGGTGGCCACAGGCCGTGCGGCAACGGCCGGTGGCTGCGCCGTGGCCATCGCCGCCGCCACCAAAGGACCCCGAGTTCGTCCCAACTGCTCCAGGAGGATTGTCATGACGAAGGCCATCCGCAGTCTCGTGCTACGCAGCGGTCTGGCCGCCGCCGCGTGTGGCGTGCTGGCGACAGCACTCGCCGGACCGGCCGCGGCCGATTCGACCGAGGACTTTCCGATCCCGAAGAAGATGCTCCACACCACCTGCGACACCGAGCAGTACCTGCAGGCGGCTCGCGACACCAGCCCGGTGTACTTCGAGCGGTACATGTTGGACAAGAGCAACCGGCCCGCCGACATCCAGCAGATGGCCGAGGACCGCATCCACTGGTTCTTCTCGCTGGACTACGCCGCCCGCCGCCAGTACTCCGAGGACACCGCCACCAACCCCTACTACGAGCAGGTGGCCACGCACTGGGGCAACTGGGCGAAGGTCTTCTTCAACAACAAGGGCGTGGTGGCGAAGGCCACCGACGTGTG
>Ga0193743_1001342_pt1 | contig 18303 bp, 20 predicted proteins | sample L2c2metaG_FD_143038 | JGI IMG/M metagenome (GOLD analysis project Ga0193743, IMG submission 143038) | Soil microbial communities from a riparian zone of the East river system, Colorado, United States - L2c2 | ecosystem: Environmental > Terrestrial > Soil > Riparian zone | place: USA: East River...
ACCGAGTCCAGCATGGCCAAGCTGTTCGCCTCCGAGGTGGCGCTGAAGGCGAGCCTGGAGTCGATGCGGGTCCACGGCGGCTACGGCTACTCCACCGAGTACGAGGTCGAGCGCTACTACCGCGACGCCCCGCTCATGGCGATCGGAGAGGGCACCAGTGACATCCTGCGCACGGTGATAGCCAAGCAGCTGCTGGCCGGCGTGGAGCTGGGGTGACGGCATGACGGACCTGTACAGGACGCGCCGCATCGGAGTCGTGGTGCCGAGCGTCAACACCGTGGTCGAGGGGTGGTTCCCTTACGTGCTGCCGTCCGACGTGCGGCTGCACGTCGGACGCATGCTGATCGGGCAGGCGGTCACGGCCGAGACGCTCCACGAGATGGACGGGTACGGCATCGAGGCGGCCCGCACGCTCGCGACGTGCCGGCCGGCGGTGCTCGTGTACGGGTGCACCGCGTCCAGCCTGGTCGGCGGGCGCGACTACGACCTGCGGCTCATGCGCGACCTGACCGCCGCCGCTGGCGTCCCGGCGCTGACCACGACCGAGAGCGTGCTGCGCGCGCTCGCCGTGCTCGGTGTCTCGACCGTCGCGGTGGCGTCGCCGTACACCGACGAGCTCGGTGCCGCCGAGGTGGAGTTCCTGGAGGCGAACGGCCATCCCGTCCTCGGGCAGGCCCACCTCGGCATCGTCAACGGGTTCGATCTCGCGGCGCCGTCCGCGCGCGAGATCGCCGATCTCGCGCGCACGGCCTGGCGCGACTCCGGTGGCACCGCCGACGCGCTGTTCATCGGGTGCATGAACCTCAACGCGCATCTGGTGCTGGCCGAGCTGGAGGCGGAGCTGGGGGTGCCCGTCGTCAGCTCGACGTCGGCGGCCCTGTGGGCCGCGCTGTCGGAGATCGGCCGACGGCCCGACGTGGCGGGGTACGGCCGGTTGCTCGCCGGAGCCGGCGGTACCTGAGCCGACCTGCGGTGCTCCTGGTCGGGCGGTGCCGGGCCGACCCCGGCCGACCAGGAGCCCGGCGTCACTCGAAGAACGCGAAGAACCGCGCCTCCACGCTGGACCGCGGCATCGCGTCCTCGGGTGCGCTGGGGTCGTCGACCGCGGTGTGCGCCAGTCCGCCGCAGCGGCTGCTGTCGGAGTCCCATCCCTTGAAGACGAGGATCTCGTCGATCGTCATGCCGGAGAAGTAGTTCCACTGCTGGGACGGGTTGTGTTCCACGACCCGTGCCTGCACCTCCGGCATGCCGACGGCGGTGTCGCCCATGCGGGTCGTGAAGGTGATCACGTCGTCGGGGTCGACGGTCGTCCCGTTGGCCACCGCGAGCAGGTTGTCCTGCGGGGGCGCCGAGGTGGCGCGCCAGGTCTGGAAGACGGCGAAGCGGCTGTAGGGAGCCACCTCGCGCTGCTCCGCCGCCAGTACGCGGCCCATGAAGACCTCGGCGGAGGACGCGGTGTAGTCGAGGTGAGCGAACCGGGCCGGTTGCTGGACGAGGCGCCGCTCACCGTTCCCGTCCGTGCGCGGACCGGTGTGGATCCCGGACCGCTCGCCGTGCCGCACCACCAGTCCGTCGCGTGCGGGCATGACGTCCCGAGCGCCGGTGAGCTCCTTGATGAACGCGCCGACCTGGACGTGGTAGTCCCGGTCGAGCTCGGCGAGGTCGAGGCTGTCGGCCACGGAGCTGGTGTGGGAGAACACCCGGTAGCCGTCGACGTCGAGGTCGAGCTCGTCGTTGATCGGGCGGGCATCGAACACCGGCACGTCGACGCCGCGCAGCGACATGTTGGTCCACTGCCAGGTGTTCATGTCGAATACGGACGCGCTGCTACGGTCCGCCTGCTGGGCGAAGTTGATCGTCGATCGCACACTCGGACGTCCGGTACCCGGCATCGTCTGGGTCGAACTCTCACCGCTGGTCATTCGAGAACCCTTTCTCGTGGACGTGCACCTCAGGAGTCACTGATGGGCCCGCGCGGCGTTCGGGTGGGCGCAGGTTCGGGTGTGCGCGGATGGGAGCCGCCGCTCAAGGCGCCGTCGGACTCCCAGACGTAGGACGGGTCGCCGGTGTCCCGGCGGGCCGCGAGGTGGGAAGGGGTCGCACCGTCGCCGCGCAGGTCCTCGCCCTCGGTCTCCCAGTCGCACACCAGCCGACGCCGGCTCACCCGCCAGCCGCCGCGGTCCTCGAACCGGTCCAGGTAGCGCAGCCCCCGCCGCACCATGCGGAGCGGTCCGCCGTCGGCGCCGGGCCGGAGGACCAGGTGGGCCACGACGTAGCTCTCGCACCGCGCGACGGCACCCCGCGGGAAGGTGATGTGCTGCTGACCGAGCAGGTGGTAGCTCGACACGCAGTGCTCGGTCAGGTACGCGAGCAGGTGCACGGCCGGGCTGCCCGGGGCCCAGCCGCCCCTCCCCCGCTCGTCGACGGCGTCCTCGTGGTACGTCGAGTCGATCAGATCGGCATCGAGCCGGTCGACGCCACGCAGGTAGGTCGCCACGGCATCACGGATCATCGCCCGGTCGGCCACCCGGGCATCGAGCTCATCGTCCTCGGCCGTGGCGCCCACGGCGACCTCAGGCCCGCACCGGGTTGCCGTTGTACCCGGGGAGGTTCAGGTGCCCGGCGTCCACGGGGATCACCACCCCCGTCACGTCCTTCGCCTCGTCGGACAGCAGGAAGGCGACGGTGTCGCTGACCGCCTGCGGCTGCAGGAACCCCCGGCCCTTGAGCGCGGTCCAGTGGGCCATCGCGTGGTCGAACTCGGCCCGCCCCTTGCCGGGACCGAGGTGGTGTTCGTACGAACCCGGCCAGTGGACCATGTCGGTGTCGATGGCGCCGGGGAGCACGCAGTTGCAGGTGATCCCGTAGCGGCCCAGCTCGAGCGCGACGTTCTTCGCGAACGCGACGACGCCCGCCTTCGCCGAGTTGTAGTGCGCGTACTCGAACCCTGGCTCGACCGCGTTCACCGACCCGATCATGACGATCGACCCGGCCTCCTGCGCGATCATGTGCGGCGCGACGGCCTTGGTCACGCGCCACGTCCCGGTCAGGCAGACATCGACGACGTCGACCCACTCCTCGTCGGTGATCTCCCAGAACCGCTGGAAGGCACCGATACCGTGGTTGACGACCAGCTTGTCGATCCTCCCGAAGGTCTCGACGGCGGTCGCCACGGCCGCGTCCACTGCCGACTGGTCGCGGACGTCGGCCTCGAAGGAGAGCACCTTGCGTCCCTCTGCCTCGACCATGCGCGCCGTCTCCGCGAGATCGTCCGGGTTCGCGAGCGGATACGGGACCGTCGCGATGGGTCGCGCGATGTCGAGTGCGACGATGTCGGCGCCCTGCCGGGCGAGGGTGACGGCGTGCGATCGCCCCTGTCCTCGTGCCGCGCCCGTGATGAGCGCAACCTGACCGTCGAACCGTCCCATTGTTCCCTCCACCGGCTCGGCCTCCGCCGCGAAGCGGGGCCTGGCCTTTCTCCGAGTTGCCGGTCGACTAGCGCGTGTACTTCTGGTTCGCCTCGTCCACGGCCTGGTTCATGCGCCCCATGAACTGGTCCTTGTTGTCGTACGCCCAGTGCAGGCTGTCCTCGCGGTTCCGGTTCGAGTTGCGGAAGTGCGGGAAGACGTACTCCGCGAAGAGCTCCAGACTGCGCACCGTCGTGTGGAAGGGCGCACAGTCGGTGATGCTCAGCAGGAAGGTCCCGAAGCCGCCGGACTTCTCCACCAAATGTTCGAGGCCGCTGATCGCCGCGTCAGGTGTGCCGGCGACGATGGTCCCCCAGGACGGGAGGCCCTTCGAGACCCATTCCTCGACGGCGGTCGGCGGGTCGGCCCGCCACGGCATCTTCTCCCCGCTGATCGTCTCCAGGTAGCGAGTCGCGCGCAGGACACCCCACTCGAGGTCCTGGCGCGCCTGGGCCTCAGAGGTCGACAGGTGCATCTGACCGACGAGTCGCCACCGGTCCCGCCGGGCGACATGCCCGTGATCGGCGGCCACCTTCTCGTGGGTGGTCCACCCGTTCCTCAGCGCATCCGCACCGCGCGGGTCGCCCGCGGCGAGCGACAGGACGTCGATCCCATTCTTACCGGCGAGAGTCACCCCGGTCGGGGAGAAGACGGACGCGACGGCCATCTGGATGGGCTCGGTCGACACCGGACGCAGCTGGACCCGCGCCTCGCGCAGGTCGAACCAGCTCGTCCTGCGGGTGACGGTCTCGCCCCTGAGCAGCGGGACGAGCACCTCGATCGCCTCGGCCATCATGTCCCGCTGGTCGCGCGGGTCGATGCCCATCATGAACGCGTCCGACGGCAGCTGTCCCGGCCCGATGCCCAGCGCCACGCGACCGCCGGTCATGTGATCCAGCTGGATGATCCGGTCGGCCAGGATCAGCGGGTTGTGGTACGTCACCGAGCTGACGCCGGTGCCGAACATGATGCGGCTCGTCCGCTCCGCGGCGGCGGCGATCATCAGCTCGGGCGAGCCGATGGTCTCCACGCCGGTGGAGTGGTGCTCCCCGAACCAGACCTCGTCGAAGCCGAGCTCGTCCAGGATCTGAGCGAGTTTCAGGTCCCGCCGGAGCTGGAGGGTCGGGTTGCCCTCCAGGGGGTGGAACGGCGCGATGAACGCCCCGAAGCGCACGGGCTTCTCGAGGCTGGAGGGGGCTGACTGCGACATCGGTCTCCCTTGGACGACGGCTACCGCGAAGCTGTGACGATAATAATGCTCATAAGAATCATCCGCAAGTGAGCGCCGGGCTCACGGCTTCGCGCGCGCGAGCCGATCCGCCAGGTCCACGTGCACCTCGGACCGGCCCGCGCGGTCGACGACGTCGTTGCGGAAGCGGGTCATCCGCAGGGACGCGATCCGCCAGCGCCCGTCGGCGCCCTTCTCGTAGGTCTCGTGGTAGTAGCCGTAGTAGGTCACCTCGCGCAGCGGGCCCTCCGTCATGGCCAGGCGCTCGACCAGCGCCCAGTCGGCGCGGGCCCGGTCGCTGCCGAGGATCTCGATGTCCGGCATGGACACCCGGATGACGGCGTGGATGCCCTCGAGCGCGCCCGGGAGCCACTCCCGCAGCTCCGCCCGGGTGCGGTGCACCTCGCCCTCCGTCGCGCCGGGCGCCGGCATGAACTGTGCGGTGACGTCCTCGGTGAAGCAGTCCGCCCAGACGTCCCAGTTCCGTTCCTCGACCGCACGGACGTAGCGGTGCTTGAACGCCGCGATCTCGTGGCAGGCGTCGAGCTTGTCCAGAGTGGTGAGCACTGCATGGCCTCCTCGCTGTGTGCGCCGCCCGGGCCCGGCCCGGGCGATCTGGGATGTGCCGGGGTCAGCGCCCGGCGAGCCGCTCGACGATCGGCGCGAAGTCGCGGATCGTGGCCGTGCCCGGGAGGATCGCGTCGACCAGGATCGTCACGTAGCTGATGCCGTAGGTCTCCCGGCGTTCCTGCAGCTGGTCACAGATGTCGTCGACGGTCCCGATCAGCGCCAGCGGGTGCGCGCGCATCTCCTCGGGGCTCAACCCCATCTCCGCGCCGAGTTGCTCGGCCACGGCCTTGGCGTCGTCGGTGATGAACGTGAAGTAGGGCGCGATCTCGATCTCGGGCATCCCGGTGCCCCGCTCCGCGGCGGCCGCGCGGATGCAGCTGATCTTGTCGGCCGTCTGCTCGGCGGTGGTCGTGCGCACCCCGTCCGGGCCGAGGGCACCGGCGCGGTTGTTGAGGTTCAGGCTGACGATGTCCGCAGTGCGTCCGGCGAGGGTGAGGATCTTCCGGCCGCCCCCGCCCACCATGATCGGCGGCGGGTCCTGGACGGGCCGCGGGGTGCCGGTGTAGCCGCTGACGGACACGAACTCCCCGTCGACGTCGATCGGTGTACCGCTGAAGTGCGCCCGGACGAGCTCGATGACCTCGGCCAGCCGCCTGATCCTGGTACCGGGCGGATCGTGCTCGATCCCCATCGCCGCGTACTCCGCGGCGATCCAGCCCGCACCCAGGCCGAGCTCGAGGCGCCCGTCGGAGAGCAGATCGAGGGTCGCCGCCTCCTTGGCGAGGACGGCCGGCAGGTGGTAGTCGACGCAGAACAGCCGGGACCCGATGCGGATCCGTTCGGTGGCCTCGGCGGCCATCGCGAGCGCCGGTACGGCGGCGAGCTTCTGCACGGGATGGTTGGTGATCGCCTCGAGCGGCCCCGGACCGAAGTAGTGGTCGGCGACGTGCAGCGTGGAGTACCCGAGCGCCTCCGCCTCTCGCACGATCGCCCGCCACTGCCGGGCGGAATCCGCGCTGAAGGCCTGGGCGGCGAAGCGGAACGGCTTCTTCCCACTCATCTGAACCCTCCTCGTCGAGGTGTGTGTGAGCATGCGTCCGGCCGGGACGACGAACCGGTGAGCGGGGTGCTCAGAGCTTCGCGGCCTGTTCCTTGGCGTGCCGTTCGGTGGCCTCGGTGATCGCCGCCGACGATCGCGCGTCGAGCTCCTGCCAGCGCGCCTTGGCGTAGTCCTCGGCGCGCTGCAGCCGCTCGGTGGTCCCCTGGAAGTGCGGCTTCACGTAGCGGGCGAACAGCTCGTAGTGGCGCGCCATGGCGTCGGGTCGCGCCCACTCCGTGTGCATGAACAGGTAGGCGCCGAAGCCGCCGGACTGCTGCACGAGGCGATCGATCTGGCGGATCGCGTCGTCAGGGGTCCCGATGACCCCCAACCCGCTCTCGTTGACCCACTCCACGCGTTCCACACGTCTGAACTTCACGTCCTCGATGGCCTGCTCCCGCGTCTCGGCGATGTGCATCGGGCCGACGAGCCGCCACGCCGAGCGGTCCGGCACGTGGCCGAACTCCCGGGCCCGCTCCGCCAGCACGTCCCAGTGCAGGCCCAGCACGTCGAAGCCGCTCTGCAGCGTCGCGCCGACCGAGAGCAGCCCGGTGCCGTTCTTGCCGGCTGCGCGCGGGCCGGTGGGTGAGGCGATCGCCGTCACCGCGATGTCGAAGTCGCTGTAGGGCGCGAACTGGGTGCGGGCGTCGACGAGCCTGTAGCGGGGCGTCTCGACCGACACGGTCTCACCGCGCAGCAGTGCGCACAGCACGTCCGTGTCCTGCTCGAGGGCGCCGCGCTGATCCTCCGGTCGCAGGTTGATCATCGCGGCGTCCGTCGGTAGGGCACCGGGCCCGACGCCGAGCATGAACCGGCCGCGCGTGAGGTGGTCGAGGAAGAGCGCGCGGTCGGCGACCCACAGCGGGTTGTGGTACGGCAACGAGACGACCCCGGTCCCGAGCTTGATGTGCCGCGTGTGGTTGGCGGCGTGCGCGATGAAGATCATCGGATCGGGCACGAGCTCGTGGCCGGCCGAGTGATGCTCGCCGATCCAGGCCTCGTCGTAGCCGAGCTTGTCCACGAGCCTGAGCACGTCGAGGTCACGCTCGTAGGCGGAGGTCGGGTCCTGCCCGACCGGGGAATGGAACGGGGCCATGAAGATGCCGAACCGAAGCCGATTCATCGGGGCTCCTCGTCGAGGTTCGAGAGCAGGGTGATCTGCCCGATCAGCATCACCGGACGGAGGCGCTGCGCGATGTCCGGCTTTGGCACAGATCGACCGTGCTCGCGACGTCCCCTGTAGGCCCCTAGCTCTAGGTCTAGGCGGGCCGGGCCCGCGCGCTCCCAGTCAGCCGAGTTGGTGGGGTGGAGGCAGACACTGCATTTCATCGATAATCCGTCGTTGCTCGATGGTGCCGTTGTTCCTGGCCAGTCAATCCTTTCGAGCGACGACATGCGGCCGGCACCGGCACAGCTATGCCTGCTCGGGCCGCGCGGCGGCCGCTTCTGCGCACATCGGAACATCCTGCCCACGAACCGCCCGCCGCACCTGAAGGGGACGCTGGTAGGAGACATCATGCACACTGCGCTCGGCGGGACCATTGCTGCGCACGGATTCGACGAAACCCGGAGCGAACTCGAAATCAGCCACCTGGTAAATGCACTCGGCGAGGGCGACCCGCGCCGCGATGGCCCAATTTCCGGATCGGCGTTCGAACCGGTCGACGTATCGGCCGGAGGTGACCATGCTCGGCTTCACCTTGTTCTCGCAGAACACCGAGAAGTAGCTCTCGCAGTGTGCCGTGTCGCCGTCGATCTCGATGACGATGTTGCTGATTTGATGGGTGTGCGACAGATGCTGTTCGGCATGCATCGCCAGGGCCCAGTCGACGAATTCCGCCGCCTGCAGGACCACCGGGCCGTGATCGTCGATCGCGTCCGGGTGGTACGCGGACAACGCCAACTCCCGATCGGCGCGATCAAGCCCTCGCGTGTAGCGATGCATCGCGTCGATGATTTCCTGTCGGTCGATGAGCTCGCGAAGCCGCTTCTCCATGTGCTGATCCATTGCCACTTCCAATCGCTCGAGTGAAACGTCTAGATTTCGCGATCCAGGGCGATAACCGGAATCTTTCGAACCGATCGCGCCTGATAGATGGCGAACTCCGGCCGCTCCAGGCATTGCTGCGCCCAGAGCGCATCTCGATCCGGTCCTTCGAGCACCGTTGCCTTCGCGTTCAGCGTCGCGCCCGCTACCTCGACCTGCACCTGCGGATGCTCGAGAATGTTGTGAAACCAGTCGGGATGCCTCACCGCGCCCGCCTTCGTCCCGAAGATGATCATTCGATCACCGTCGGCCAGGCACAGCAGTTAGGAGAGCGCCCGCTCTGGACATATTTCGATGGCGGTGTCCACCTTCGAAACCAGCCGTTCGTCCAAATTCGGATGCACCCCGAGAACCAGGCCCGCGCGACCGTGATCGTCGATCGGCTCGAATATCTCTGGCGCGTGGCTGTAGCATCTCCCATGGCCTTGACACTGGTTCAGGTCAACTGCGACTGGATCCATGGCCCACCTCTCGTAGGATCTCACCAGATCGATGTCCGCCATTGTTGAGGAATCGGGACATCTGCATCAGACGGTCCCGCTCGAAGCGACTTTCGGATGGGTGATTCGTCGGGGCCTGAAGACGAGGGCGGCCATCGTGCCGTACACGGAATTGCCATACGCTTCAATTGTGGTCCCGCCGAACCCGGCCAAGAGCAGGTTGTTGTACGGCAGGTGGGTCGCCCGTTTTGCCCTCCTGAGACAGTCAGGCGCGAACTGGATCACCATTGAAGCCCGGGAGGTTCAGGTGTCCTGCATCTACCGGGAGAACGACGCCCTTCACATTTTTCGCGCCATCCGAGGTGATCCAAGCGACGGCGTCACTCACCGACTGCGGCGGAAGCATGTTGGGGCCACGAAGCCCGGTCCAGTGGTGCATCGCGTCGACGAGGTCGGCGCGACCGGTTCCCTTGCCCACCCTGCCAGACTCGATCCCGTTGACCGAAGAGATCAAGACGATGGCGCCGCCCTGGCGCTCGATCATGTGCGGAGCGACCGCCTTCGCCACGCGCCACGTCGAACGGGGCCATGAAGATGCCGAACCGAAGCCGATTCATCGGCGCTCCTCGTCGTCGAGGTTCGAGAGCAGGGTGATCTGCCCGATCAGCATCACCGGACGGAGGCGCTGCGCGATGTCCGGCTTTGGCACAGATCGACCGTGCTCGCGACGTCCCCTATGGGCCCCTAGCCCGGGCTCTTCACGATCTTGGGGTTGTGTCGGGGTGTGGATGAGAGAAGTGCCCTCTCTGCAGGGAAGACTTGGGCTTGTCGAAGGTCCATGTCGCCGAGCAGAGGGGCACTTCCGGGGCGCAGGGTACAACTACGCGTCCGAAGATCACGGTGACCGCGGACGGCGCTGCTTGGCTGAGGAGCTGGTGGGGCTGCGCAGGCCTCGCGCCCGGCATGATCCAGGGCGGATCCTGGTCGATCTGGCCGTGGCGGTCGCCGACGGCGCCACCACGCACGTCTCAGGAGGACGCGGGTGCCGCCGCGCCGAGTTTGCCGCGCAGCCAGGCGCCCATCTCCTGAATAGCCTCGTCGACCTCGGGAACTCGACCCGCGGCGAGAATAAAGGAATGCTGTCCGGCCTCAACGGCGTGGCCCTCCACGTCCACTCCCTGTTTCGCGGCCAGTTCCACGAAGTCCACCGCTTCGCCCGCCAGCAGCTCGAACGTCCCGTAGTACACGCTTGTGGGGGGCAGATTGCTCAGGTCGGCGTTGTTCAGGTTGACCCGCGGGTCGTCCGCGGAAATGCCGGTGCCTCCGAGCCAGGACTCACGGAAGAACTCCAGCAGCGGCCGCGCGAGCAGCTTGTCGTTCTCCGCGTTGGAGTCCACGGTCGGGTTGCTCAGGGACGGGTCGCACCAGGGTGAGATCGCCAGGACCGCGCCGGGCAGGGACTCGCCCGCGTCGCGCAGACGGATGGCCAGGGCAATGGCCAGGTACCCGCCGATCGAGTGGCCGATGCTGGCGATGTTCCCGGGACGGTGACCCTCGCTGAGCAGCCACCGGTAGGCCTTCTCGACGTCGTCGATCTGCGCCGGGTACTTGTGCTCGGGCGCGCGTCGGTAGTCCAGGACCAGCGCCCGCACTCCCGCAGCCTTGGCGATGTGCCCGGCGGTCTTACGGTCGGAATACATCGAGGCAACGACCGAACCGCCCAGATGGCTGTGCAGCAGCACGCGGTGTTCGTCCGCGCCGTCGGGGATGCACCAGATTGCTGGGACGCCGCCGGCATCGACCTCGACATAGGTCACGCCCTCGGGCTCGCTGGCCGCGACGTGCATGCCCTCGGCGATGTCGCGGACAGTGGCCAGGTCGAGGCTGGGATTGGTGAACCGCGCCCGAGCTGTCTCGAGCAGCGCGGCGAATTGGTCGGCTTGCGGACTGGGCATGTGTCGTTCTCCCACTTCAGGACGGGTACGGGCTCGATGTGTCCCACCATAATGGCGGGGTATAAGAAAGTAAACTCAGATGCCCCTGTGGTGTATTACCCTGGGAAGATGCATGATCGCGTCACCCACGACACGAGCAACTGCTCGATCGGACGATCGCTGGAGATCCTCGGTGAACGGTGGACGTTCCTGATCCTGCGAGAGGCGTGTTACGGCGTTACACGGTTCAATGATCTCGAACATGTCCTCGGATGCGCGCGAAACTTGCTGGCCAGCCGTCTTCACATGCTGGTCCGGGAGGGAATCCTGACGCGGGAGCCCTACCACGTGCCTGGGGAACGCGGCCGCACCCACTACCTACTGACTGAGAAGGGCGAGCGGCTCATTCCCGCGTTGATGGCCCTGATGGAGTGGGGTGACCGCTATCTCGCGGACCCAGCCGGGGAGGCGGTGCGCGCAACCCATCACGGTTGCGGTCACCGCGTGCACGTGGAGATGCGCTGCGAAGCGGGCCATCAGGTACACAGCGCCAACCAAGTCGAACTCGAGCCCGGCCCTGGGTTTCGGCTGGTATCCGATCCCCGCACCAGCGCGAGAAACTAGATCGGACCGGGTGGGGATTCCAGCGGTCGCCGTTGTGGGTGATCAGGGCTAGCTCTAGGTCTAGGCGGGCCGGACCCGCGCGATCTCGGCCGCCGCCTCCTTCACCGCCGCGGCGATGTCGGGCAGGCGCGGTTCCACACGTGTGGTCGGGCCCACGACCGCCACCGCGACGGGGCTGCGGCCAGGGACGAGCACGAGGCTCGCCGCCGCCGACACGTCCGGCACCGTCTCACCCCGGTTGTACGCGACACCCTCGACCCGCGCGAGATCCAGCTCGGCGCGGACCCTGGTCAGCTGCTCCGGATCGTGGACGAACTCCGCGAGGACGGCGTCGCGGTGCGCCGCGGGCATGGCCGCGAGGAAGCACTTGCCGGTGCTCGTGGGAAAGATCGGCCGCCGCTGACGCAGCGGGGCTGCGTAGCGGATGAACTGGGTGGACTCGACCATGTCCAGGTACACGACCGACGATCCGACGCGGGTGCTGAGGATGACGGTCTCGTCGAACGCCGCCCTCAGCTTCTCCAGCAGCGGGCGGGCCGCCTCCCCCACCGGCGAGTCGACCGCCCCGAGCAGCGTCGACACCGCCGGACCGAGCACGTATCCGCCCTCGCTCTCGCGCAGGTAGCCGGTTGCGACGAGGCCCTTGACGAGACCGTGGGCCGAGGTCTTCGGCGCGGCGAGCGCCTCGGCGACCGCAGGCAGCCGGACTGGCTCGGACGCGGCCGCCACCAGCTCCAGGATGCCGACGACGCGGCTGACCGTGCGGTGTTCCCTGGCCGCGGCTTGGCTCCGGTCCACCGTCCTCCTCCGTCCGTGCGGGTCGCCGGCCGGTGCGGCCACCGCGCCCACCGTAGTGTGACCGAGGCGGGCCGCGCCGGGCTCCGGCGGTCGGTCGGTTCGTCAGCGCAACGCCTTCCGATCGATCTTGCCGTTGACGGTGCGCGGCAGGTCGTCCACCAGCTCGATGACGCGCGGGTACTCGTGCTGACTGAGAGTGGTCCGCACGTGGTCCTGCACCTCGTCGACGAACGCGGCATCGCGACGCGCGCTGACCAGGACCGCTTTGACGACCTTGCCGCGCGTCGCGTCCGGCACCCCGACGACCGCTGCCTGCTCGATGTCCGGGTGGGCCAGGAGAGTCCGCTCGACCTCGAGCGGGCTGATGGTCCAGCCGGCGGAGATGATCACGTCGTCGGCCCGGCCGAGGTAGTGGAAGTACCCGTCGCGATCCACCGAACCCAGATCCTTGGAGCGGAACCACCCGCCGCGCCGCCGGACACTGATCTCGCCGGTGACGTCGGCCGGCACCGGTTCCCCGTCGTCGCCGAGCACGGCGAGCTCGCAGCCGGGCATGGGCATGCCCAGCGCACCCGGCCGCGGCGCGTAGTCGGTGAACCCCGGGAAGTTGACGATCAGCACGCCGGTCTCGGTGGTGCCGTACATCCCGCACACGGGGATGCCCGTCACCGACTTGAAGCGCATGCGGTCGGCGGAGGACAGCTCCTCGCCGGTGTAGGAGGCCTTCCGCAGGCGCAGCTCCTCCGCCCGGCCCGAGGCCAGGACCATCCGGTACACCGTGCTGGCCGCGGCCAGGTTCGTGATCCGCAGCTCGCGCAGTGCCGTGACCAGCCGATCCGTCGAGTAGCGCCCTGAGTACGCGCCGACGGCGATCCCCAGTGACCACGGCGCGATGGTGCCGTGCCAGAGTCCGTGCCCCCAGGCGGGCGAGGACGGGCAGAAGTAGCGGTCGCCGGGCTTGAGGCCGAGGGCGAAGAGCCCGGCCCGCGCCAGCGTGACCACCGAGCGATGGTCGTGGTGGACCGCCTCAGGCAGCTTGCGAGTGGTGCCGGAGGTGTACTGCAGGATCGCGCTGTCCTTCGCCGACGTCGTCGGGGTGTACTGCGCCGGCAACGCGGACAGGGACTCGATCAGCTCACGGTCCACCACGAGGTGCGCGGTGCCGAGCTGCTCGGCCAGCCCCACCCGCGCCTCGTCGACCAGGAGCAGCACGGCGCCGGAGTCCTCCAGCCGTTCGCGCACGGCGTCCGGGCCGAACAGCGTGTAGAGCGGGACGCCGACGGCGCCGCGCTTGATCACGCCGAAGAGGGCCGTGTAGAAGCCGAGGGACGGCTCCATGAGCACGCCGACGCGCTCGCCCTTCGCAATCCCCCTGGCCTCGAGCAGGTGTGCGAACTGCGCGGTGCGGCAGCTGAGCTCCCCGAAGGTGAGCTGCTCGTACCCGCCAGCCGCAAGGGCGATCCGAGCGGCCACCAGCTCGGGATCGTGTCGGTCGAGGCACTCGGCGGCGATGTTGAGGTGGTCGGCGTCGCCGTCGAACAGCGCCCACAGCGCGTCCCACGAAAACCGTTCCACCGCCTCGCGCACGGTGGCGACCTCCCGCAGGTCGACGGTCATCGTGGTGCTGCCCGCAGCGGCAGGACGACCTCGGCGAACCCGCGGGCGGACTCGTGGCCGTCCTGGTTGGTGGCCGACAGGTCGACCTCGACCAGCCCCGTGGCCGGGTCGACGCGGGTCACCCGGCCCTCGCAGGTGACCAGCTCGCCGATCACGTTGTGCCGCCGGACCTGCACGTTCAGCCTACGGAAGAAGCCGTCGTCGCCCATCCAGTCGGTGACGACGTGCCCCATCCAGGAGGCGCGCTCCGGCCCGTAGTCGTAGGCGCCCGGTACGCCGACCCGACGGGCCAGGTCCGGGTCCCAATGCACGCGCTCGGGCGGCTCCGGCACCCCCCACTCGTTCGGGATGCCGAGCGCCGGGTGCTTGTCGAACAGGCCGAACGCGTCACCGTGCGCCCGCACGTAGAGCCCGCCCCAGCCGAGCAGGAACGCGATCGCGGTCGTCGCGGTGTACGGGCCCTTCGTGATCCGTGGGAGCGCGTCGCCGACGGCCACGTCCTCGACGTAGCGAGGCACGTCACCGCGCCGGCGCGCCTCCTCCTCGCGATAGCGCTCCGCGATCTCCGCGATCTGCTCGGGCGTCCAGGTCACCCGGATCTCCTCGTACTTCCCGCGTTCCCGAGCGGTGTCGCGCTCGGTACGGAAGCAGTAGGACTCCCCGGTGGCGACGAGCTCGCCCGCCTCGTCGTGGAACGGCACCTCGTAGATCTGCTGGAACGACCGGCCCGCGAACCGGCTCGGCCGCTCGCGGAGCTCCTTCAGCGTCGCCGAACCGGTGAGCCGGTCGCCCACCCGCAGCGGCCGCTCGAACCGGAAGTCCGCGCCCGCCCACATCGCGTGGATGCCTGGCAGGCCCGTCACGTAGCCGCTGAACACCTTGTCCATGGCCAGCAGCGCCGAGGGCGGCGCACCCTGCGGACGCCCGCGTGCGGCGGCGTAGGACTCGTCGACCCACAGCGGGTTGCGATCGCCGATGCCGAATGCGAAGTGGCGGATCGCGTCCGGGGTGAGCACCCCGATGTGCGGCCGGTCGCTGCGGATCGGCTCGCCGATCATCGCCCGGAGGTCGGCGACCGCGGCGTCGCTGATGGTGGCAAACCGGCCGCCATCGGCATCGGTGTCCGTCGCGCCGGCGGCGCTTGTCGTCTCCGTGCTCACGGAGGGGCCTCCTCGAGGTGCTGTGGATGGTGCTGTGGCCGCGCCGCGGGTGCGGTGCGGGGTGCTGTCCGGTGGTGACGTCCGGTGCCTCGATCGGCGATGGGCGGATCGGGCGGTGGTCACCGGCAGAGCGATTGTCCGTATTTACGTACACAATGCCTTCTTCGTCGCAGCGTAAGAGTCCTTCCGAGTCTCCGTCAACCCATCCACGGAGCGTTCCCGACCACAGCGCGATACTGCAGCCGGCAGCTCATGATTGCGTCTGAGCTGCTACAAATCAGCTTCAGCCGGATAGAGCACCTTGACTGCGGGAGCCGGGAACCCTACCGTCAAGCGCGGTAAAGTCGTTCCGATATACGGACGGTGAGAATGTTAGGAGCGCTCGAGGAGGTCCGCGTCCTCGACCTGTCCCGGGTCCTCGCGGGTCCGTACTGCACGCAGGCGCTGGGCGAGTTGGGTGCCTCGGTGGTGAAGGTGGAGCCGCCCGGTCTCGGGGACGACACCCGGGGCTGGGGCCCCGAGGTCGGCGACGGCGAGTCTGCCTACTACCTGGCGACGAACCGCAACAAGCGGGGCATCGTCGTGGACCTCAAGACGGAGGCGGGACGGGAGATCGTCGGCCGGCTGATCGAGCGGGCGGACGTACTGGTGGAGAACTTCCGCCCGGGCACCCTCGAACGCTGGGGCCTGGACTGGCCGAGCAACAGCGCGCGCAACCCGAGGCTGATCCACCTGGCCATCTCCGGGTTCGGGCAGACCGGCAGGTACCGAGACAGGGCGGGCTACGACCTCATCGCGCAGGGCATGGGCGGCCTGATGAGCGTCACCGGCGAGGAGGGCGGGGCGCCGGTCAAGGTGGGGCTGCCGGTGGCCGATCTGAGCGCCGGCACCTGGGGCATCATCGCCGTTTTGGCGGCGCTGCACGCCCGAGCCACTACCGGACGTGGGCAGTACCTCGACGTCTCGTTGCTGGAGTCCCAGATCGGGCTGCACGTCTATGCGGCCGGGATGGCACTCCACCGGGGCGAGTCGCCTACCCGGCACGGTTCGGCGCACCAGATGATCGCGCCCTACCAGGCGTACCGCGCGAAGGACGGGTGGCTGAACGTCGCCGTCGGCAGCGAGAAGCTCTGGCGGCTGTTCTGCGAGGGCCTGGACCTCGACATCGCCGAGGACCCCCGGTTCGCGGACAACGTCTCCCGCGTGCGCCATCGCGCAGAGCTCAACCACGTCATCGAACCCGTGATCACCGCGCGCACCATCGAGGATTGCCTCGAACTGTTCGGTGAGCTCGGGATCCCCGCCGGGCCGATCAACGACATCGCGACGCTCTACGCGGACCCCTGGATGGAGGAGCGCGACCAGATCGTCCGGATGCCCCACCCCACCCTGGGCACCTACCAGGGAGCGGGCTTCCCGGTGAAGGCAAGCGTCACCCCGCCGACACCGTCGCTGCCCCCACCGCTGCTCGGTCAGCACACCGTCGAGGTCCTCCGCGAGCTCGGCTACCCGCACGGGACGGTGGAGGCACTGCTCGCCGACGGGGTGGTGGCCGCCACCCCCGATCCCCGTGGAGCATCGGATGCTCGACGAGCACCGTGAACTGCTGTTCGCCGACGGCGACCGCGGGCCGGCCGCGCGACCGGAGATCGTCGCGTCCTGGCGCCGCTCCCGCGGCAGCGGCGTGGATCCCGACCGGCTCACCGTGAAGCTCGCCCCGGAGGCCGCGGCGCAGCAGCTGACCCGCAACGTCGCCCCCGCACTGGCGACGATGGCCGAACTCATGATCGGATCCCGGACCGGCCTGCTGCTCACCGACCGCTACGGCCGCGTAGTCTGGCGATGGGCCGACGAGGACGGGCTGCACCGGACGCTAGAGCGGTACAGCGTCGTTGTCGGCGTCCACCTCGACGAGGCGTCGGTCGGGACCAACGGCGTCGGGACCGCGCTGGAGACCATCCGCCCCGTCGCCGTCACCGGTACCGAGCACTACGTCGAGGCGCTGCACCGCTTCAGCTGCGTCGCCGTCCCGCTGCGCCATCCGACGACCAACCGCGTCGACGGAGCCCTCAGCCTTACCTGCCTGGTCGAGGACGCGAACCCGCTGATGCGCCCGACGCTGCTCAAGCTGGCTCGCGAGGTCGAGGCGCACCTGTTCGGGGAGGCCTCGGCCCGTGATCGCGAGCTCGTCGGCCACTTCCTGGCAGCACGCCGGCGCAGCCGGCACGCCGTCGTGGCGATGAACGACGAGATCCTCATCGCCAACCGGGCCGGCTTGCGGCTCGGCCTCGACCCTCAATCTTGGTGGGCCCGGGCCGAGCAGGACTTGCTGGATTACGACGACGTGGCGCTCCCACCGGACACCAAGATCGGCACCGCCGACCGAAATGCGGAGACACCCAAGGCAACGGCGCGCATCCGGTCGCTGCGCGAAGGCCACACGCTGGTCGGGCTCGTCGTTGTGGTTCCCGAAGCATCCGAACCGTCGTCGCCAATCTCAGCCCGACCGCCACGCACGCCACGGGACGCTGCGTTCGCGACGGCCCGCTCTGTGCTCGTCAAGTCTGAGCGACTCCTCGTGCACGGGGAGAGTGGAACCGGCAAAGCGACTTTGCTGCGCGAACTCGGGTTCCCTGTGATCGATGCCGGCGCTACACCGGCCAGCCCATCCAAATGGCTTGGGCAAGCTCGAACAATGCTGTCAGAACCTGCTGGACTCGGGCTCATCCACCTCGACGCCTTGGACGACCGTGGTTGTCGGGCGCTGGCGTCGTTGCTGGATGCCGGCGGACCACATCCGACTTTCGCGGCAACATGGGCCGGCCCACTTGTCGGCGTTTCCTCAGCTCAGCAGGCGCTGCTCGACCGGTTCGGCGCCGAGGTTGTCGAGATTGCGCCCCTGCGCTCGAAACCGGACGATATCCTGCCCCTCCTCGACCGTCTCGTCACATCGATGACTGTGGAAGCCGGGCGGGCGCCGCCTCGTCTCACGCAGTCGGCGACCGAGCTGGTCAGTCGCCATCCCTGGCCGGGAAATTTTCGCCAAGTTGACCAGTTCGCGCGTTGGCTTTCTTCCCAGGAACGGGCATTGGTCGATGTCGAGCATCTTCCGCAGCAGCTACGGCGCGCAACTCCGCGCACCACGCTCACAGCCATGGAGACCGCCGAGGCGGACGCGATCCGCGCCGCCCTGCTCGACTGCGGAGGCAACAAGGTGGCCACGGCGTCAGCGCTGGGAATCTCCCGCTCATCGCTATATCGCAAGATGCGCATCTACGGCCTGCGTGCCTGACCGCCCTTGGCCGGACCCGCACAGCGC
>Ga0193743_1001343_pt1 | contig 18297 bp, 13 predicted proteins | sample L2c2metaG_FD_143038 | JGI IMG/M metagenome (GOLD analysis project Ga0193743, IMG submission 143038) | Soil microbial communities from a riparian zone of the East river system, Colorado, United States - L2c2 | ecosystem: Environmental > Terrestrial > Soil > Riparian zone | place: USA: East River...
ACTCCGTCCGGACCTCCGAAATTCGAGGCATCCAGCAAGAGAGCGGCGCAACCTACAAGTTGAAGCCAACACCTCGCACGACTTCGGACCCGACATCTCCGTCCGAACTCCGAGCTTAACAGTAATTCAGCAAGGGCTTGCTCCAGGGCTGTGAGTAATTTGCTTTCCATACAGTGAAAAGGGTCCTTGTTGGGAAATACAGTTTTGGGTAATGCTGAGGAGAAATTGAGAGTGGAGGAGTACATGGAGTCAGCAGAGTCCAATTGGAACTGCAAAAGATGACTATGGTGGACTAGCTATTTGCTGGGATCAGTCCTCTGAGAGATCCTTTTCTGATGTTAGGGCAACTATGGCTGTGACTTAGTCGAGATCTAGCAGGGGATCCTAAAAGAAAAGGATGGAGTCCTGCTAAGGTGGGGTGTGTGTCTATATACAAAAATCGGTGTCAAAATAATAGAATGATGAAAAAATGAGGATGATGAGAAGAGTGATAATAATGCAAAAGGTATTTACATCATGTGTCCATTGGACTCTGCTATTGGAGCTGTGAGTACACTCTGTCTTGAGTTAGTGACAATGAGGAGGAATGTGTGGAGGCGACGCAGTGTTGTCGGTGTTACGACTTCGACTGATTCAGTCTTTACAGACGTGATTGGTGACAGTCGTTGGACTAGTTCCAAGTTCGTTCATTTAATCTGACTATAAGAATGCTTTGGTATAACCAAAGTATTGTCTTAAGTCGAGCCAATGTTCTTAGCGTATCAAGAATGTCTTTGTATTCGAACAAAGACTAGCTAAAGTTACATGGTAATTGGCTAAAGTATATATATAGTAAAACATGCATGTAACACATGGTCAAAGCATGTTCTGCATGTGTTTGATAAAGAAGTAAAGATGTGATGCGCAGCATCAAGAATGAAAGACATGTGTTGCTAGCATGTAACATGTGCGTTATGCATGGAAGAAAGTAAAAATAAATGAACATGCGTTCATGGCATGTTGTTCAAGAAGTGATTGTAAAAAGTAAAAATGAAATTGTACATGTTGAGGATGAAATTGTAACAGTCAGATGGGATGGAGCATTTATCGGAAGAAACATCAGACAAAGTGGAACATCCCCTAAAAGAAGAGCATTTAGAGATATTTGAACTATGGTGCAACAGGCCTTAACAACGCCAATTTGGACAGTGGCCAAATTGGGAGCGGAAATTTTTTAATATTTACTTCACATTTAAGCCCAGATTCGGGCATAAAAATACATTGATTTGTGAGCCCCAAAAGTCGAAAATCCTGGGGATTTGGTGATTTCACGAAGCTGAAAGGAACTGGGTGCTGATACCTAGTTGGTATGGAGGTGCAAATTTTCAAATAAAATTCTCTCCTTTCATTACAATAGGTCGACCGAGAAAATGCCTACAAAGATGGTTTGAATGCGAAGGATGTACATCATCGTGTGCCGGAGCTGCATTTGATTAGATTAGATTATCATTATTACTATTTATGGTATCACCTTCTATATTTGATATATATGATGTAATCTGACCAACTCCATAACTCCGTCAATTTTTGCCCAATCAAAAATCGGCTTAGATTGTCAAAAGGAGTGTTTTTACCAAGCGGATAAGAAATCGGGTAAATTTTGGACCTTCCATTTCCTACCCACTCCAATATTTTCAGAATTTCTACTAATTTACTCGAAGCTACAAATCAAAATAATCGAAATTGATCGGCTTAGCCATTAACATCACTACGAAAACCGGTCAAGACTGGTCCAGACCAGTTGCAAAAGACCGCAAAAGACCGGTCTGCAATGTCCGGTCCGGTTTTTGCAGGTTTGGGAAAAATGAGGATCTCGGTCTCGGTCTAAGGCTCTGGAGCCCAAAAACCGAGACCAGACCAGACTTTCAATCACTAATAGATAACAACGTCAAGTTGTAAAGGTTGGTTCGCTTACAGTAACCAATCCTCTAAGACTTTTTGTAAAAGGAATTATCAGACATTTTACAGTACATAAATAACAAATTATACAATCTGACATTATTAATAATGCGTTATCAATTTTTCAGAAGCATTAATGATATACAGTGCAATACTGTGCAAGCAAATCATGTGTATCTAGCAAGAAGAAGGGGTGCCCGATTGTTATCAGGTTTAATAACTTCTTTGTAAATAAGTTCTAGATTTTAATTCCAGGATAAGTAATTAGTGTGTGTCCAGGCTTGTAGATTGAACCTACCCTTAAGCTCCTCCTTAGAGAGTGGGTCTCCAGTATCGAAATCAAAAAAGGTTGTGTCTAGAGGTTCTGCAGTGGGTTCATCTTCGGCATCATGGTAGGGCTGAAATAACATATTAGTCCAAAGCCCGTATGATTATGTCAAGCCTACCTGAAGATAAGGGTGTCGAAGAGCTTCTGAAACATCAAGCCTCCTTTTCGGACTAAATGCAAGACATTTCTCCATTAAATCAATTGCCTTGGAAGTACAAGTGAGGGATATTGAACAGAATCACGATCCGGGCATAGCTTACCAAAGGGTTGGCGTTCGGAAACATTTGAGAAAAGCTTTTCTTCCGTCGAAAGGGCAGAGCGCGGATGTATTCGCGAGATCTTTGCGAGTTGATTGCATAAAAGTCGTCGATTGATGGTGTACCAAGTGTTTCAAGGATGAGCGACAGCTGGTGATGGTCTAACGTATGAAGTCCCGATGATGAGTCGCTCGAAAGTACGTGTTAACCTTATTTCACGTACAATCGCGGCCAGGGAAGAGCGGCCGTCCGCTTAGCATCTCCGCTAGAACACATCCAACGCTCCAAACATCGATGGCACGTGTGTACTCTTTGAAAGTGAGCATTACTTCTGGAGCGCGATACCATCTGTAGTGATGATTACGTTAGGGTGGGTTAAATGACAAGGTCATCCAGAAAGAAAATAACGAACCTCGTAGCGACGTATTCTGTCATGAAGGTGCTTGTATCATCGGCATCTGGATGCGGACGGGCAGAGCGAGCGAGGCCAAAATCACAGATCTGATAATCAAAGGTGTGATGAACGATTCTCCTAGGGGTAATACAAGGCCTTACCTTGAGATCGCAGTTAGCATTCAGCAAGAGATTGGAGGGTTTGAGATCTCGATGCAACACGTCCGCAGAATGGAGAGCTTTTAGAGCTCGAAGCGTCTAAAAGGGATGGAGAACACATAGGTAGTCCGCCCCTCCCCCCTTCCCGACAAATGAGTGAAGAAACTCACCGTACCTGATAGATGAAATATTGACAATGGTCATCAGTTAACTCTTGTGTACGTATTACACGATGAAGATCTGTCTCCATCAATTCTTGTACGAGGTAGACGTCCCTGAAATCGTCAAAGCTCGGGGGTTGTAGGATATCGAGGATGGCAATGATATTTTCGTGATGAAAGTGGCGAAGAAGTTTGATCTCGCGGAGAGTTCGAAGGCAAAACATAGAGTGATCAAAGGGTGATATGCGCTTGATTGCAACTTTCCGTTGGGTTGGCAGATGTATAGCGGAGCTGTATTGTAGAGAAAGAAAGCATGTTATTACTGCTGTCGATTGTACAAATTTTTATGAGACAAGTTACCAGACCACACCATACGCGCCCTCGCCTATGACATCCATTGGCTGGTAGTTGGTTCCAGTGATAAAATGTTCCAGTGGCTCTGACATGACTGGAAAGAGGAAAGGAAAAAAGAAACAATAAAAGAGCGGAGTTTGCCGTTCTTTTCCTTGAACCCACCCACAAATGGTCGACTCCGGGCTTTTATTGGTTTTCGGTGAATGTGGCGATGGTGTTTCTGAGGCAGAGTTCAACGGTATATATCCTACTCAAAAAGCTGAGATATCCTATTCATCTCTCTCTCTCTCTCTCTCTATCCAATCAGACTGGTATGATAACGAACATGCCCCTGCTCGTCTGACAGTGCCAGGCTTCACAAATGCTATCCGTTACAAAGCAACAGACTCCATAACCCCCTCGTGGCTTGCCATCTATGATCTAAATTCTCCTTCAGTTGCTTTCAGCGAGCCCTACAAAGCCCTCGCTGCTAAGGCTTCAGACCGTGAGCGTAGACTTATTCCCCAGCTCGCCACGCTCAACCGTAGGATATATGAGTCCTACTCGGTCAAAGTTAATCCCCAAAACCCTCCAAATGTCTTACCAGGAAATTTCATCACCGTGATTACGATGCTTGTCAAACCTGAATTGGAGGAGGAATTCAACAGATGGTACGAAGAAGAACACATGTCAGACTTGGGCAAAGTTCCAGGATGGTATCGTGGGAGACGTTACAAGCTAATCAGCAGCGTCGAATTGGCAAATTTAGGAAATAACGAAAAGCCCACACACAATTATCTAGCCATCCACGAATGGGCCAACGACACTTATCCAGATACGCCCGAATTTGCAGCGACCCTTACAAACCCATGGACCACCAGAATCCTCAAGGAAGTAACGGAAGTCAACGGAAGAGGTTTTGTGATTCATAAAGAGATCCAGAAACCGGAATAATCAGCAGACCCTTCCCGAACCCCGTTTCGTACCTATTCCATCCTATGCTTCAAGTTTTGATAAAGGCAGTCATATTAAGCATTAATAGAGCTTTGCTGTTCGTTCCTCTACCTCAGCTCTTGTTGGTATACTCTCGATCGTTCCTGACTTCTCTACCGACAACCCTGCCGCCTAAAAATCAAAAGTTGTAAGTATAATTTACATGTTAACGCAACCAACGCTCTACTCACATGTACACATATCTTCAGTATTCGCGTTATATCAAGCTCCTTGATATCCTTCCCTACCACAGCATCGGGACCCAATTCCATAAGTCCTTGCACAAAATATCCAGTAAAACAATCGCCCGCTCCTGTTGAATCCCGAATCTCTCCTTGCAATATAGCAGCAGGCAAGTAGATGAAGGACGGCGCCTCACCCTCCGTTATCGGGCGATGAAACGTCGGAATAAATGCTAAAACACCATCTGCACCCAGAGTACACACAATGTTTGTTTCTTTGAGAAACGGCTGAGCCGAAAGAGAGATGAGAAGGTCCTGTGTCGACATGGAAGGAGGTGTTCCTTCCGTGCCCGACATCGAACGATGCAGCCCTTCAGCTTCAACCTCGTTAATGATCAACCAATCTACCTTGTGCCATGGAAATCCAAGTATCTCGTCAGGCGATGGTAAAGGTGAAGGGTTCAAGATCACAGTTGCGTTCCTTGCATTTTGTAGAGCGTAATGCGTCGATTGAATGTGGATTTCATTCTGCAGGAGGAGATGTGTTGTTTCAGGAAACCAATCCTCTGACTTTCTGACAAACTGTGTTTCATGTAGCTTGCTATGGTTCGCGCCGGGGAATAAGACTAGACATGAAGGGAAACCCTTGTGGTTGAACGATAACTTGGAAAGCTTATATGTAGGGCTCACTTATACTATTTTCACCGTTCTCGTCTACTTGGATGATAGCCCGACCGGTGGGCTCCTGTTATAAATCATCAGACCAATATACATTATCCGCAAATAAAGACGCTAAACGTACATCTGAAATGATGATTCCACCAACATCAATCCCACAGTTCATCATGCTATCTCTCATCCAAATTCCATCCTTTCCAATACTTCCATGAAACTGCACGATTCCGCCAGCACGAACGATAGCAATGGCTTGATTGGCACCTTTACCTCCTACACGACTTTCATGCGCATGTGAAGATATAGTCTCCCCTTTTCTGGCTATATGTCGTACTGATCAAGGAATAGATCATGATCTAGTAGAAATCTCCATAGAGTTTACTCCAAAGGACAAACCATAGAAATACTCGTCGTTATCTATAGATTGTAAAGTTAAACGTTAGACGATAGACTGTTGAACGTCAATCTGTCACAACCCACTGATAGACCCGCGGACTGTACAACAGCACTTTCTATCGGTCATATTCTGCTATCAAAAGATGTGTATCAGAGAACTCGGGAAGCTGCGCTTAGGAGTCCAGTCACTGAAAGCGTGATGTCACCAAGTCACCAGTATAGCTTAGCGATGACCAGAGAGGAGAAGACCTGGTATATCCTACAGAGTGATACAAGGTATGCTATATAATAGCCTAAACACCAATTGAGAGGGGCTCCCAGAGACTGTGACCGCATCTAAATGGAGAGTAACGAAGATCAATCAGCGCTGAAGGACTCCAAAAAAAAAAACAGGATTACACACCACTCATATGTACTTGTGGAACAGTACGAGAAATAAAAATTGAACATCGGAGGGGGTAAGTAAGTATATATAGATCGAAACACAGTTAGTTTTGCAGTACCTAAAAGGTACAATGGATTATTTTTGACTTTGAGGGGAGTAGGTCTTTGGATGCAGGAAGTGTGTGAGATAAGAAAGTAGATATGAAGACAAGTCATGAGGCCGACGTCAGATTGAAGAAAAGTCATTTTGGGGAAGGGAATGAATGGATATAGATTGGTTGAGAATCGCCCTCGTTGCCATCTCGATCCGCAATACAAGAAATGAAGCAGGGAGGAGAGCAGCCAAAATTACTTGTCCATATCGAACAAATCGTCATCATCACGGGTTCCGACAGGCCGACTCAAAGGGCTCAAGGCTGTTCCTTGCTGTTGAGGATACCGACCCCCACTGACATTTCTCGAAAGGCCTGGTGGAGCGTTATTGCCAGGACGAGGAGAAGGGGTAGCAGACGACAACCTAGAAAACAGTGAATCCAGGCCGGATCCCAAAGTGACCCCTCCGCCTTCGACAGGACTTTGAACTGTTATAGTTGGCTGGATTTTTGAAGAAATATTCGTATTTGCCCAATCACCGAACGCTGCTTCATTTGTGGCATGTCCAGAGGCAACCGCAGCCCCGGGAGAGGTTCCAGGTATGAAGGATCCAGATGTAGGCGGAGAAAAGGTGCCAGTGACAGGAGGTAAAGCATGAATGCGTGAATAACCCGCTGCCAGCCCTTGTGGTAGGCTTTGTCCTGGAGCGTGAGCTTGAAGAGCACGTGCACTGGGAGATAAAAGATGAGGTGCCAACAATGGATCGTCTACGCCTGAATGGGGGTGGTTGTGTGTGGAGGGTATAGGACGTGGGGTCTGAGGCTGAGGCTGATGTATACTTTGAGTGAGATCAAATGGTGAAGGGGTAGTACGATATGTGGTTTGCGTAGTTCCATGAGTATGTGTGTGGAAGCCGGATGAGTTGGATGCAGAAGAGGGAACGCCCAACCCTCCAAGAGGTTGAAGATAGTTGTTCATCATTGACGAGTTCGAAACTCCTCCTGTGTTTGTGCTCGTGAACATTGGATTACTCGCCCCCCTCAGAGCATGTCCTATCCCACCATGGCCGAGTTGTGCTTGCTGCTGAGCTTGTGCTTGCTTCGCTTTGGCGTTAAGGTAATGGTGGTGCAGGCCTGGCAAGAATGCAGCACTGGCATTGCTTGGGCTGATCATCCCGAGCGACGATGCTGTCCCAGCACTGCCCATGCTCATGCTCAAGCCAAATTCTTCTCCGTGACCTATGCTGCTGGCGCCCATGGAGTCAAATCGAGAGGAATAGGAAGCCGAAGGAGTGCCACGATGAGTTGGATAACTAGGCGGAGAATTCGGCATGGGCTGAGCGCCTGTATCAGCCCAGATGGATTTGATATCTCCAAGTAACGTTGGTGCTGGAACTGAACGAGAGTAACGGTGTCCTAGATTACCATTCCCCGGTGGCGGTGCATTAGACTCTGTACTCGTGGCAGCTGCAAGTGCATTGGCGAGATGACCGACGCCCGATCCCTGTCCAGAATTACTCCTCGACATCCGACGATTCCTCTCCTCCGGCGTCAAGAGATCGGTCAATGAACTGGGCAAGAAGTCCTCTAAATCCTCATCTTCAACGGCGATCTCCGTTCCTCTACCCAGCTTACGCGGACGTCTGCTGCCCCCGAATTCGTCGTATTCGATGCTTATGTCGTAATCTCCACGAATACCAGGGCCATTGATACTCCGTTGGTTGGTGACAGATGATGACAGTTGCGAACTGAGCAGCCCACTAAAAGAGCTAGCTCCAGCACCGGTTTCCGCGACATCGGCCCAACCCTTACGTCCACTCATCATAATTCCACTTCCCAAGCTGGCTGCTATACCTCCAGCAGCAGCCGTATACGGGGAAGACACGAACGCATTCTGACCGACCGGAGCAGAGAAGGGTGATGTCGATATGTTGTTAGCGTTGTTGTTTGGAGAAGAGCTTGTGTTCACTCCGTTGATGTGTGAATGTGCACGAGGAGACGTGCCGGGAGAGAAGGTATTGCCATTTGCGCGGGAAGGGGAAGTGTGTGTTCCGACAGGTGAACGGTAGTTTGGTGGAGAACCAATGGGACCGAAATCATTTGTAAGAGTGTTCGTAGAAAGACGAGGGACAGATGGTGGGAGGGCCACGGGGACATCTGCTGCCCCAACTTTTGACAAGTTAGCATCAGGGCCAGGTGGTGTTCTATTTGGGGCTTCCTCGGAGGCTTCCTCCGATTGATAAGCCTGCTGTGAGGAGGAAGATGGCAAGTGGACCCCTTCCATCTCGTCCAAAGCTGCAAACGAAGTAAAATCGGTATCCTTAAGGGGAGGCGCAGGTGCGGAGGGTGAAATCGTGGCTTTTAATGGCATGCTCATGGGTGGACGACTGGAAGGTGTAGAACCGGAAGATCCAGAACTCAGTATGCGAGTGGGGGCTGTCGAACCTCCAGCCAGAAGTGGCAGTCGACCAGGAGCTCCGCTACCCCCTGTGGCAAACTCACGCTTGGCCCCTCGGACGCCCGACTTTGCGCCCTTGTCCACGCCAGACCCAGCGGTAGCAGTAGCAGCCGCAGCAGACTGGGCAGCTTTCTTGTTCTTCCTATCCATAGCCATACTCTGGCCTGGAAGTATATGGGCAAGAGCACACTTGTGGCCGAATTTGCAGTTCCCCTTCACAAACCATGTGCAAGTTTCTTTCTGGGCTCCTGGTTCTCCAGTCGAATGGGAAAAGGGGCAAGACGAACCCGCAGTACAACCTCCGACCTTGTAAAATTTACAGGGTACATGAGAGAGATCCTTTGCTAAAAGAAAAGAAATAAGATAAATCAGAAAATTTAATCGAGAGTTCGAAATAATCAAAATTGAAGAGGGAGCCCGTACTTTTAGAAGAAGCAGAAGTTTTTTGCTTGGATCCGCCTCTCTCTCCTCTGTCCATAATATCCTTTTCTCCTCTGTCCCTCTCGCGATCTGATTCTTGTTGAGTAGCATCCGTCGTAGGCATGATAGTACAATGAGTGTTCAATTTCTAGATGATACAGAGACGAAACAAGGCAGAAATGGATAAGCTGAGGTTGTTATATTGAGGAATTGAGGCTGAGCTGACTTTTGACTTTGCAAAGTAGAAACAGGAACGACTCCAAGAAAAGAATCAGAGGTGCAAAACTGCCACACGTGCCATCACGTAAGCAATTTCAAATCCAGGCCGCAGAAGCCATGTTACAAGCTATGGACCTATGGTGTGTGCCTGGGTCCGTTGTTCATCAACTGGCGTGCACAACGACTTTCTTGTAATTACAAGAGGCGTCACAGGTTCTTCTCCAACGGGTTCATCATGTCCTCTGTGGTCTTGCGCCGTTCTTCTTTGACATGTTTTCCTAGACTAGCCAAGGGTGCTTGTCAAAGGATCGTATTTATTTGGGCCATCCAGGGGTACTCGTTTCTCCCCATTCCCGCTAATACCTGTTTAGATCATATCCACTAGATCGCAAATACTCTCGCACCAACCTTGGAAAATGTACCTCCCTTTATCTCAGTCGTTGTGCCACAACGGTTCCAAAGAAAATTTGTAGTCATTCAAGCCGGTGACAGCTCTATATCGCGGTGTTCAACTCTTCAAGTTCACCAAGGAAGACCCGATTTGAAATCACTCATTTCGAACGAAGCTACAGACAAGATTTCTATCAATGGTATTAATCCACCTACCGACCTTTGAGCTTGATGTAATTTATTAAAACCTTGCAGGTCTCATTCCCTGGCCAATGCTGACAGGAAGGCTATTCAATCACCTCGTCCCATGGATGTTCTGCCTGGTGGACCACCCATCACTCTCCACATTGAGGGCTTCGGCAGACCGGGCTACTAATATCAGATTAGTGCGCCGAAAATACGACACTTTTGTAATTCGAAACCTATTTGCAGGTTTTTATTCGGGCGAATATATTATTTGTGACAGCTACTCATAATAACCATGATCACCTTTTTGTAGATAAGGGGATAGACTACATAATAGTGGAGAGCTGATGAACAGATTTAGCGAATTGACGCGAGAGCGATGTGCAAATTTGTAGATGGGTATTCGAGCGGATAGGACAGAGGTGGATGAACAAATGAGAAATGATATGATATGAATGTGTAGTAGATTTATCATGTACAAAAACAAAAAGGATGGCGGATGCTTGGGATCGCTTGTGACAAGTCCTTTTATGTAAGCTCAGACTTGGCTTGGTCAACCACCGATTAGTAATTTCACCGAAGGCCGAGCAGGATTCAATGGTTTAGCCTGAAAAGTTTTCAAGGCTGGCTTTAGCTGCGAGAAATGATAAGCTGGGCTCCGACTTCACTCAAATAAATAATAGTGCATATTATTTAGACTATACATCTATCAGAGAAAAAGATCAGAAGGATTTCCCTAGCTTTGTCTGAGTCTAAAATATCATCACTGATTGATGCAGCACGCGCCTTAAAATTATCTTATCCTTTGACTTTAACGTCAACGTATTCTCTCATCGTGGAACTCATCTACTGGGGAACCTTCTTGGACTACTGTTATTTATTTACTTTCCAATGCTGTAGCTGAGCAGGCCATTTTTCTCCTTTTCCGGGTAGCAAAGACTCGTCAAATTGGCTAAAGGCTACGGTAAATCGTACGTTCTAAACCGGTAGTTTTTATCGTCAGGCAACTGTTATCTGACAAGATTACTGATCAAGGCGGCAGTTTTCCAAACCTTCCAAGTGATTCGGATCAGTGCGTATCAAGAGAGAGGAGGGCGAACTGGCGGACCTCCACATGTAGCCAAGAAGTTGCTGCCGGTGTGTCTCTTGAGCGACCTTGCGAAACAACAAGGTTTTCCAATGACCCAGCCAAAGAAATCCATAGACTGTAGGTTTCCTTAGATTTCTCTACAATCTAGCCTGGCTTTAAAGTGCATTTTGACAGACTTTAAGCTGATACTCAAGTCTCGGCCATTGTAACCGGAGAATTTTATCAAATAAAAATTGCATCAACCATCTTATCTCCTCTGGGTAAAGAACTGTACCCTTATAAGACTCTCGAAGTCCTTCCCCTCCCTTTCTCATCTATCATGGCCTCCCGAACCGCTGACCCGGCCATCGCCATGGCTCGAGGTTCGTCCTACCCCAAACAAGTCCTTTTCTTCACCGCAAGTTTTATCGCCTTGATCTCGTTATGTCATGCCTTCTCTATGTTTTACAAGTTCGTCACTCGAAAGCGAGTCTATGGCTGGAACCGGCGAACCGCTGTGTCGTTGCGCAGAGTTCCCGCAGCAGCGGTCGACTCTTTCCGAACACTCGCTTTAAGGTGGACAGTTCCTGTTGGCTCGTCCCATGAGCTCAACTTCGCCGAGGTAGGATTAACACTCGGGTATATGGCAGTACTTTTCTCATGGACATTTGTCAATAGTATGTTACATTTCTCCCTCTCACAAAAAGATCCAAGCAAACCCATATTCGAACCTAGCCACGACGACCACGGGAATTAAAGTAGGACCTTATTATTACTCCGATCGGGCAGCAAAAATAGCTGCATCTCAACTCCCAATAATGGTCGCGCTCGGAATGAGGAATAACATTATCTCTTGTAAATTTATACCCCTGCCTTGATACCTTCTTCGTACTTGATACATTTTCATACAGGGCTCACCGGCGTCAGCTTTATCAAGGTGCCTTTACTCATCCAGTCTGCCGTTCTCGAATTAATCATCTTCATTATAGTTGAATTATCTTCACCGTATGTCGGCACGAGTTCTATGTGTTTTAATATGGATTCATGCTGGAGGTCGTGTAAGTGCCTACATAACTATGTGTGTTCATGAATTGAATGGTTTCTCTAAAGGTCACAATCGGGCGAGTACCGACTTCTCTCCCTCTCGTTAATATATTATATTGAGATGAACGCACATATAGCCTTCAAGGCGATACTTCCCCTGTTAATCTCTGGGTTCAGTGCGGTATTTTAGCAGCGAGCACACTCACACTCTTGTGTTTCTTGACAATCCGCCCAATCAGACAACAAAACTACGAGGCATTCCTCTTTATTCATTTTATTTTCGCCTTGTAAGCAGGATACCCTTTCGAGCTCGAAACCTTACTAATCTTTAACCAGTATTTTCATGTTGGCCGTGTATTTTCACCTCCAAGGCCGCAAGTAAGCGTCATGAACCCCATCAGATTCCATCAGATGTTGACAGCCGTACTCGCGACAGCCTCACGTATTATGGCGCCTGGCCTTCCATGATAATCTGGGGACTTGAATACTTCATCCGCCTTGTACGTTTGGCGATAATCAACTTTGGATACCTCAATCCTTGGTCTTCGCAAGCCTCCAAAAAGGAATTGGATGCTGTTGTCGAAGTACTCTCACCTCATCTTCTTCGAGTCACCATCCATAGGTCGAATCATTTCAACTGGCGCCCTGGACACAGCGCCTATGTGTCTTTTCCATCAGTTTCTGCCTTTCCATTTGAATCTCACCCCTTCACCATCTCGACTATCGATTCCACATCGGGTGACAATGTGTTGGTATTCCTCATTGGCGTGCATAATGGTTTCACAAAGAGACTTCTCCAAGAGACTCAGACGTCATCAGATAAAACTTACAAGGTTTTTTTAAACGGTCCCTATGGTTCTCCTCCTCTTTTAATGGGTTATCAAACCGTCATCCTAATTGCAGGTTCGTTTCTTCTGTCACTGCACACTACTCTCCTTATCATTCGTCGTGTTCTCTAGGCGGTTCTGGTGTTACGTTTACCCTGCCGTTCTTCCTTGACATGTTACGGTCAATATTTTCCTTCACCTTCGTAGACTATTCTTGTTCATATCTCTCGCTTATAGCCGAGCTAGAACTGGCAAGAATGCTTGTCAAAAGATCATATTTATTTGGGCCATCCGTGATATTGGTATGTTCGTCCAGAGGGGTAGTTTTGCCCATTCCCGCTAACACCTGTTAGATCATATCCACTGGATCGCAAATACTCTCGCACCGGCCTTAGAAAATGTGCCTCCCTCTATCTCAGTTGCTGTGCAACTGTACATAACAACCGCCGTCGATAAAAGTCAGAAATGGGACAACGGTTCCAAAGAAAATGGCTTTGAATTTATGGTCACCCAAGCCAGTGACAGCTCTGCGTCGCGACCCTATTCAACCATCTTGCAATCACATTTAGTTGAAGTCCGCGAAGGAAGACCTGATTTGAAATCACTCATTTCGAAAGAGGTGAATGAAGCTACGGGCAAGATCTCTATCAATGGTACAATTCACTACTTCACCCATCTCCCGACGTTGAGCTTAATGTATCTTTAAAGTTTGCGGGCCTCATTCCCTGGCCAATGCTGCCAGGAGGGCTATTCGTTCACCTCGTCCAATGGATGTTCTGCGTGGTGGACCGACTATCACCTTCCATGTTGAGGCCTTCGGCAGATCGGTACGTTCTATTATCCCAAATATCAGATTAGTGCGTTGAAAATAGGACAATTTTAGTGATTTACTTACGGCTGTTGTAATTTAGAAATACAATTTTGCTCCATCATGAATGTCTCAACGGGTTGATATTTTTCCCTGTACTCTTCCAGAGCATACCCGAGGTATTTAGGTACACCTGCCTCAAAAGTAGAAACACTGGAAAATAAATCATACTCCATTCTCGCCTTCCAAAGGAAAGTGCGCAAAAGTTCACAGCCGCGTTTGGAGAGCCAAGCTTTAACGCATCTTAATGGCCGGCAAAGGGAACCACAGGCTGCGCAATGCTGCGCACTACTGTGCCATAACCACGATAGGTAGCGATCATGTCACGGTGTCGGCTATTGGTTTGGCCTATAAGTGCTACTTGGCTTGGCTTTGAGAAATGATAAGTCGAGGCAAGCATTGTTGGCAATTGGGTTTGGCCCGCTTAGCTTTGGTCTAGCCTTCACATTTTCGCTTTTGTGTCTGAATACTTTCTCGAGGTTTTTTATAGGATCTATAATGCATCCGAATTGGTCGAGGCGTAAGGCTGTGGGAATATGTTTTCGCACCAATCTTCATCTACGATACGCTTCGTTTGCGTGCTCAGTTAGAAACAAAGCGTGGCCTGCAGTCTGGACCTCTGATATTAACCTCAACAGTGATACGAAAGGTCCATCAGCAGCAAACATTTGGAGCTTCCATAGCAAGGGTCCCTATCTCCATAGTGCTCCATAGTGCTATGGAGCACTATGGGCTTTCAATAATATCCATGGTGCTCCGTAGCACTATGGAGCACTCTGGGAATTCCCAAGGTTTGCCACTAGCACTGTTTCCTACATTAATCCACGTTCACCCACTTGGATATCTCATTTTGCATCCGCTTGACTCAAGGCTTTGGATACTATAACCTGTTGCAAATATCTATACATTTTTTGCTTGCAATGCACTCAATGACAAGAAAAGTACGCGGTGTCTTTATTATAGCGACACTTACCTAATATAAGGTTGTTAGAAAACTTTGCCTTGGCCCGGCTTTTTTGCCCTCAGAATGGAGCCGGCGTGTGCTCTCCGCAGGTGCAGCCTGAGCTATAGTCACACCTGGGATTGTCTATCAGATAACAAATTGTCTTGGCTAGCTAAAAAGTTGTGCGTTTATAAGGCTATCGAAAATCCCCCTCCTTGTCCCATGTAGAAGATGTCCTCCTACAATCAAGGCACTGTGGCCGCTTCTGTCCTCAACAAAGCTGACAAGGCCATGATCAATGCTCGAGATTTCTCTTACCCAATTCAAATCCTTTACTTCATCGCAAGCTTGATCGCCCTGATCTCGTTATGTCATTTTTTCACCCTATTTTACATGTTCACCACTCGAAAGCGAGTCTGTGACTGGAAGCAAAGAAGCGCCGTGTCGTTGCGCAGAGTTCCCGCAGCAGCAGTAGACTCTTTCCGAACACTCGTTTTTAGGTGGACAGTTCCTGTTGGCTCGTCCCGTGAGCTCAACTTCGCCGAGGTAGGATTGACGCTTGGGTATATAGCAGTACTTTTCTCATGGACATTTGTCAATAGTATGTTACATTTCTCCCCTCCCAAAAGGATCCAAGCAAACTTACAATTGAATCTAGCCACGACGACCACGGGAATTAAAGTCGAACCTCATTATTACGCCAATCGGGCAGGAAATATAGCTGCTTCCCAACTCCCAATAATGGTCGCGCTCGGAATGAGGAACAACATTATCTCTTGTAAATTTATACCCTTGCCTTGATATTTTCTTCGTACTTAATATATATTCATACAGGGCTTACCGGCGTCAGTTTTATCAAGGTATCCTTGCTCATCCAGTCTACCGTACTCGAATTAATCACCTTATAGTTGAATTATCTTCACCGTATGTCGGCACGAGTGCTATGTGTTTTGATATGGATTCATGCGGGAGGCCGTGTAAGTGCCTAAATAGCTTACCCATGTTCATGGTTGAACAATTTTTCTTCGAAGATCGCAATCGGGCAAGTACTGATTCCCGTTAACATATTGACATCATGATCAAACGTGCATATAGCCTTCAGAACGATGATGCGCTTGTTAACCGCTGGCTTCAATTGGGTATTTTAGCAGGGAGCACACTCACACTCCTGTGTTTCTTGACAATACGCTCAATCCGAGAACGAAACTATGAGGCATTCCTTTTGATTCATTTCATTTTCGCCTTGTAAGTTGGATACCCTCTGCGAACTCAGCACTACACTAAGCTTTATCCAGTATTATTATATTGGGTGTATATTTTCACCTCAGAGGCCGCAAGTAAGCATCATCTGAACTACCAGGTCACATCAGACAATGATGGTCGTATAGCCTCGCCTACTATGGTGCTTGGCCCTCTATGATAATCTGGGGACTAGACCACTTCATCCGTCTCACCTCTTCGGTGATAATCAACTTTGGATATCTCAATCCTTGGTCATCGAAAAACTCTAGAAAAGATTCGGACGCTCTTGTCGAAGTACTCTCACCTCGCTGTCTCCGAGTCACCCTCCATAGGCCGAGGTACTTCCACTGGCGTCCCGGTCACAGCGCCTATCTGTCTTTTCCCTCAATCTCTACGCTTCCATTCGAATCCCATCCCTTCACCATATCGACTATACATGCTGATTCTTCATCGGGTGACAGTGTGTTGGTGTTCCTCCTTCAGGTGCGGAGAGGTTTCACACCGAAGCTTCTCAAAGATGCGTCATTAGATCAAACATGCAAGGTTTTTTTAAACGGGCCTTACGGTTCTCCTCCCCTTTTAATGGGTTATCAAACCGTCATCCTAATCGCAGGTTTGTTTATCCTGTCACTTATCTTACTCTCCTCATCATTCATCACGTTCTCTAGGCGGTTCTGGTGTTGCATTTACCCTGCCGTTCTTCCTTGACATGTTACGGTCAATATTTTCTTTCACCTTCGTAGACTACTTTTGTTCATATCTATCGCTTATAGCCGAGCTAGAACTGGCAAGAATGCTTGTCAAAAGATCATGTTTATTTGGGCCATCCGTGATATTGGTATGTTCGTCCAGAGGGGTAGTTTCACCTCTTCCCACTAACACCTGTTAGATCATATCCACTGGATCGCAAATACTCTCGCACCGGCCTTAGAAAATGTGCCTCCCTCTATCTCAGTTGCTGTGCAACTATACATAACCGCCGCCACCTATACAACTCAGAAATGGGACAACGGTTCCAAAGAAAATGGCTTTGAATTTATGGTCACCCAAGCCAGTGACAGCTCTACATCGCAACCATATTCAACCATCTTGCAATCACATTTAGTTGAAGTCTGCGAAGGAAGACCTGATTTGAAATTACTCATTTCGAAAGAGGTGAATGAAGCTACGGGCAAGATCTCCATCAATGGTATAATTTACTGCTTAACTCACCTCCCGACGTTGAGCTTAATGTATCTTTATATCTTTAAACTTTGTTATAGTTTGCGGGTCTCATTCCCTGGCCAATGCTGCCCGGAAGGCTGTTCGCTCACCTCGTCCAATGGATGTTCTGCGTGGTGGACCAACTATCACGCTCCACGTTGAGGCCTTCGGCTAGTCGGTGCGCTCAGGTTTCTCACTATCAGGTGTGTTGAAATTACGAGGAAGAACGCTTGCCAAACAAAGAAATCACCAACGCAGATACTTTCCTTTTGATTGCCAGGATTCTGGCTTGTGAACAGGACAGTATAGAGTTGCACAGAACAGTACGGCTTCTGTTTCCTTCCACCCAAGTACTTTTCTGAGGATTTACGATTTAAACTCATTTTTCTGAGCCATTTTATTCTATTTATTTCCTTTATCTCAAATTGGAATTGACCATGGACAATTTCAGAAACGGTAGTGATTTACATTACGCAATGCACATTTATCAAATATCTAAGTAGCTAAATTCCAGATTCACAATGCCGAAGGGAAAGTGTACAAAATACGAAAAAGCTCAGCCTCTGTGTGCCATGTTTGCATATGTATATTTGTGACCACTGAGTAAATATTGATTTTTTTTTACCGCTCTTGTGAACCATTTGATGAGCGTGCTATTATGTGTATAGAATGATATTTTATATCGCGTATAGCCCGAGAGAAGGCGAAAATGTGGAGGACTCACGAACAAAATGTTCGATGATGTTTGAATTATCTGCTTCATCTATTCTGGCACCTTGGCCCACTTGAATACCCTCTCTCATCTTCCAATTTCCAACTCCGAGTGCAAGGAGGGTAGACTCAATGGCACTTTGAACATGTGGACCTTAATATATTTGACAGTCTGACATAAAGATATTGGCGAAACAGAAACACTCACTGAAACAGTGAAATCCATCAACTTGGACCTGTGTCATGGTCCGTGCTCGGTCACGTTCTTTCCGAAGAACAATCAAAGGACGGCTCCGACGGAGTCTCCAATGATGGCCGCCTCTCCATTGTTCAGTGCCACCATTACCACCGGCCACCTTCGTCAGACTTATATCGGAGCTCCGTTGGAATATTCCTTCCACTCTGTTACCACCAAAACAACCTGCA
>Ga0193743_1001344_pt1 | contig 18294 bp, 15 predicted proteins | sample L2c2metaG_FD_143038 | JGI IMG/M metagenome (GOLD analysis project Ga0193743, IMG submission 143038) | Soil microbial communities from a riparian zone of the East river system, Colorado, United States - L2c2 | ecosystem: Environmental > Terrestrial > Soil > Riparian zone | place: USA: East River...
GCTCGCTGCGCAGAAACGGCGCCGCGGCGTCGAGCACGTGACGATGTCCATAGCCCGGCACTGCCACCACCACGGCTTCCGCACCCGACAGCGCGTCCGCACAGCTTGTGGCGATGCGCGGATGAAAGCGGCCCACGACGACACCGGTCGCCACCAGCGGCGCACCCGCGGCGAGTGTCGCGGTGCGCTGACCGGAGGGGGACCACAGGGCGACCTCGTGCCGATCGCGGCACAGCAGGGCGGCGTTCCCATAGGCGATCGCGCCAGCTCCAAGGATGGCAACCTGCACGAGACAATCCTCCAAATTTCGTTACTGCGATATCGGGGCAGTCGCTCATTTTCCGCAAGGGATACCGCGATGTCATCACTCTTGGCCGACTCGAACTCCCGTTGCCAGGTCGCGATCGAACGTTGGAACTTCGAGGGCCAAGAGACGCGTTCGACTCGTGGCCAGTTTCGGGCTAAAAATCGGTTGTGAATAGTGGACTCGTAAGGCTCTAAAAGCCTTGTAATTCAGCATTTTTCGATGTTAGCCAGATTGCGAGGCAAGTCATGGCGTGGGAAATCAACTGCGACATGGGTGAGGCCTACGGCCTCTACGAGATGGGTGACGACGAAGGCATCATGCCTTTCATTACAGTCGCCAACGTCGCCTGCGGCTTTCATGCCGCCGATCCGATGGTGATGCGCCGCACGGTGCGGTTGGCCAAACGCTTCGGCGTGAAGGTGGGCGCCCATCCATCGTTGCCGGACCGCGAGGGTTTCGGTCGCCGCGAGATGAAGATGCGGCCCGAGGAGATCACCAACGCCGTCATCTATCAGGTCGGCGCGCTCAAGGGCTTCCTCGAGGCCGAGGGACTGCCGCTGAACCATATCAAGCCGCACGGCTCGCTCTATGGCATGTCGGCCAAGGACCCGGTCGTCGCCACGGCCATCGCCGACGCCGCGTCGGTCTTCGGCGTGCCGCTCTACGGCATGAGCGGCACCCATCACGAGACCCACTATGCCAGGAGCGGCGCGGCCTTCGTCGGCGAGTTCTACGCCGATCTCGATTATGGGCCCGATGGCTTCCTGATCATTACCCGCGAACACCATGCCGTCGAGCCGGCCGAGGCGGCGGCGCGCGTGTTGCGGGCCATGAACGAGGGCAAGGTGCGCGCCACCAACGGCCGCCCGGCCCGGGCCGCGGAGTGAGTTGGAAGCCGAGTGAAGTCGATATCGCCGGACTTGACCCCGCCGACGACTAGGCCGCGACGGTTCGCAACACCGCCGCCGCGGGCACATCGCCTCTGGTGGAGAACGTGAACTCGTAGGCCGACGGATCGACGGTGAAGCGATTGTGTTCGCGCACCCGGCCTAGGGCGTCGAAGCGCGTGCGCGTCAGAACGAGCACGGCGCTTCTGGCGCCGATGCCCAGGCGGCGGGCAACCGTGGCGCCGGCGATCTCCGCGCTGATGGCGTTGGTCGAGGAGGCGATCGGATGGCGCAGTATCAGCCTGTGCACGGCCGCCGTCGACATCCCCTGGATGTCGGCCGGTGACAGGGTTGCCGCATCGGGCGTGAGCCAATTCTCCCCGAAGGCGACCGGCCGGCCGGCTGAAAGAAACAGGCGATCGAGTCTCATCGTCTTTTGACCGGGCGTCAGCTTGAAAAGCTCCGCGAGCTTCTTGGGCGGAACGACGGGCGCAAACGCCAACAACCGCACCTCGGGCTTCGGCGCCTTTGCCAGGACGATGTCGAAGAAGCCCTGCTCCGACAGGATGTCGTGGCGCACCATGGGCGACGACACGAAGCTTCCCTTGCCCTGCGACCGGGTGATCAAGTCGCGCGCCACAAGATCGTCGATCGCCAGTCTCACGGTGACTCGACTGACGCCGAGGCGTTCCACGAGGGCTGCTTCGGACGGCAGCCGTTCGCCCGGTCCGAGCCGGCCCGAACCGATCAGCTCCTCCAGCCAACGGACGATCTGCATCTGCAGCGACACGGGACTGTTCCGCTCGGGCTTGATCCACGGCAGCGGCATGATCTTGGAGGAGCGCACTGTTTCTCCTTGACTCGCTAAACATACTAAGACGACATAATACATGTTGTCACAGGCCGGTTCAAAGGGATGTTGGCCCGACAGCAAGCGCCTGATGGGGAGGTTGATGTGGATGCCGAGAACCCCGCAAGGATCGATAGCCTCGAGAAGCTTCGCGGGGTCTACGCGGGGCCGCGCAATGCCGCCAAGCTGAAATGCCTCGACCGCCTCGATGAATTCTCGCGGCTCTTCATCGCCTGGTCGCCGTTCTTCGTGCTGGCGTCATCGAATGCCGAAGGTCGCTGCGACGCCTCTCCGCGCGGCGATCAGCCGGGCTTCGTCGAGGTCGTGGACGACAAGACGCTGCAGTTCCCGGACCGGCCGGGCAACAATCGCCTCGATACGATGACCAACCTGCTGACCAACGGCGGGGTCGGGATGCTGTTCTTCATTCCCGGGTTCGACGAATCGCTGCGGATCAACGGCGTCGCCACCATCTCCCATGATGCAGCCTTGCGCGACAGATTTGCCGTCAATGGCAAGCCCGCCCTGGCCGTCGTGCGCGTGACGGTGGACGAGGTCTACTTCCACTGCGGCAAGGCGCTGAAGCGCTCGCGTCTATGGGACCCTTCGGTGCAGCGCGATCGCAAGACATTTCCGACGCACGGCCGGATCCTCGCGGAGCAGACCAAGGTCGTGTCCATCCAGGAATCGGAAGCCTATGTCGAGCAGAGCTACCGTGAGCGACTCTATTGAGCAGGACGACGGTCCAAACAAGAAATGTGCCCGAGGGGAAGCGCTCCACCTCTTATGGAGTGGTTTCAATGCCTTTCATCCAGCGGCTGAGTCACCTGGCTTTGGCCATCGTCCTGTGCGCGGTCGCGTCCAGCGTCCATGCCCAGGCCTATCCGACGCGGCCGATCACGCTGATCTGCCCCCTGGCGGCGGGCAGCACGACCGACATCCTCGCGCGCGTGCTCGCCGACGGGCTCTCCCGCGCTTTGGGCCAGAACGTCATCGTCGACGATCGTCCCGGCGCCGGCGGCACCATCGCGATGCGGCAGCTCGCCAAGGCCGTGCCCGACGGCTACACACTGGCCATGGGGACGAACTCGACGCTTGCGATCAACGTCGGGCTTTACCCGGACCTGGGCTACGATCCGGTCAAGGACTTTGCGCCGATCCTCAACATCGCGACCAGCTCGAATGTGCTGATCGTCTCGACCAAAAGTCCGGTCAACTCGCTCAAGGAGCTGATCGCCTACGCGCGCGAAAAAGGCGATCGGTCGACCTATTCATCCGGCGGCAACGGCACCACGCATCATCTGTCCGGCGCCCTGATGGCCAAGATGGCCCAGCTAAACTCGATCCATGTGCCTTACCGGGGCGCGCCGCAGGGTATCAACGCTGTGGTGAGCGACGAGGTGACCTTCGGCTTCTTCAACACGCCGAACGTGGTCAGCCTGGTGCGCGACGGGGCGCTCAAAGGCTTGGCCGTCACCAGCCTGCAACGCTCGCCCCTCCTGCCCAACCTGCCGACGATGTCGGAAGCCGGCCTCGAAGGCTACGAGACCACGGTGTCGTTCGGCCTGGTGGCGCCGGCCGGCACGCCCGCCGCCATCGTAGCCCGCCTGCACGACGCCGCCGCAAAGGTGCTCGCCGACAAGGAATTGCAGGCCAAGCTGCAAGCCCAGGGATTCGACCTGCTGACCATCGGCTCGCCCGACGATTATGCCGCGCAGATCAAGGCCGACATCGCCAAGTGGGTGCCGATCGTCAAGGCCTCGGGCGCCTCGACGAATTAACTTCTCCCTCACAGCCAAGGTCCAACGTGCCGCATTCGACTTACCTGCCCGAGCGCATGGGCACCGCCACCCTCTCGCCCGCCGAGCCTGTCGAGGCCGGCAGCTTCCAGTCGTTCACGCTGGTCTACACGGCGGGCTATTTCGGCATCGACGACACCGGCTCGATCAAGATCGTGCAGCGCTTCGCGGGCGACATGGGACGGCCGCAATGGAGCGATCCGAAGGCGGCGAACTACACCACGGTCGAAGCTTCGAACGGCGCGGTGCTCGATGTGCGCTACGACCCGAAGATGAACATCCGCCCGTGGGACAAGACCCTGTTCATCCGGGTCGTCCGCGGCTTCCTGAATGAAGGCGACATGATCACCGTGCGCTTCGGCGACCGCCGGCAGGGCTCGCCGGGCATGCGCATGCAGACCTTCGTCGAATCGACCTTCGAATTCCGCGTCCTGGCCGATCCCTTCGCCACCTATAACTACGTCGAGCTTCCCAAGCAGCCGACCGTCCCGGTCGTCGCCGGCCCCGCGGTGCTGTGGAAGGCCGTGCTGCCGACGCTGCGCCAATGCGGCGAGAGTTTCCGGCTGGGCTTCAAGGGCGAGGACAAATGGGGCAATCCGAGCGACCCGGTCGAGGGAACGTTCGCGCTGCGCGCCAATCTTGCGGTCGCCGGGCTGCCCGCGACCTTCTCGATGCGGCGCGGCACGGCCGCCACGTCGATCGAGGGCCTGTCGGTGGCTGAGTCGGGTGACCTGCTGATCGACGTGCTCGATCCGAAGGGCCGCGTCCTCTGCCAGAGCAATCCGCTCCGCCTCGCGCCGGACGCGCCGCTGCGTTCCTATTGGTGCGATCTGCACGGCCAGTCGGAGGAGACGATCGGCACCAATTCGGCACGCGAGCTGATCGAGTTCGCGCGCGACAAGGCCTTCCTCGACGGCATGAGCCACCAGGGCAACGACTTCCAGATCACCACGCCGTTCTGGAACGAGCTGAACGGCCTCACGCGCGAATACAACAAGGACGGCCGTTTCATCATCTTCCCGGGCTACGAATGGTCGGGCAACACCGGCCTGGGCGGCGACCGCAACGTGATGTTCATGCACGAGGGGCGGCAGATCCATCGGTCGTCGCACGCCTTGGTCGACGATCAGGCCGACGTCTGGAGCGACGCCAACAGCGCCGAGACCCTCTTCCAGGCACTGAAGGGCGAGGATTGCGTCGTGTTCGCCCATATCGGCGGGCGCTACGCCGACATCAAGATGGCGCATGACGCGCGGATCGAACGCTCGGTCGAGGTTCATTCCGACTGGGGCACCTTCGAATGGCTGATCCAGGATGCGCTGGAGCAGGGCTATCGCATCGGCATCCTCGCCAACTCGGACGGCCACAAGGGCCGCCATGGCGCCAGCCATCCCGGCGCCTCGCTGTTCGGCGCCTATGGCGGGTTGTCGTGCCTGCTCGCCAGCGACCTCTCCCGCGCCGGGTTGTTCGACGCCCTGCGGCGGCGGCACCACTACGCCACCACGGGCTGCCGCATGGTGCTCGAGACGCGCGCCCAGTTCGACAACGATGCCAGGCTCTACGGCGACGATCCCAATCTCGGCACGGTACCTTCGATGTCCAGCCGGCAGGCGATGATGGGCGACATCCTGCAGTCTTCCGACAAGACCCTGGCGTTCAGCATCGAGGCGCATGCCTCGGCGCCGATCGAACGGCTGGAGATCCGCAACGGGCTCGAGGTGCTGGAGACCTGGCGGCCCTACGACGACGCGGCGCTCGGCCGGCGCATCCGGGTGATCTGGGAAGGCTCCGAGTATCGCGGCCGCGGACGGCAGACCATCTGGGACGGCGGCTGCACGCTCGACGGCAACAGCTTCGAGCGCATCGCGCCGATCAACATGTGGAATCTCGACAAGAAGATCGAGCAGACCGGTCCCGGCACGCTGGCCTGGACCGCGCTGACGACCGGCGGCTTCGGCGGCTTCGATGCCTGGCTGGCCGATCCGCGATCGGGCCGGCTGCGGATCGATACGGCGCTGGTGAAATGCGACATCGCCGTTGCCGACATCGGCCGCGACGATCTCGTGTTCGACGCCGGCGGCATCAAGCGCCGCATCCGTATCTTCCGCCTGCCCGAGGAAAATACCCACCGCCGCGTCAAGCTATCCCGCCGCATTGCGCTCAAGGACAAAGGCGACAACGCTCTCTATGTCTGCCTGACGCAAGAGGATGGCCACCTGATCTGGTCCAGCCCGATTTACGTCTTTCGCTGAGGGCGGTGAGGATGCGTTGGTGATGAAGATCGTGCGCCTGCCGCTGTTTGCTGCTCTGGGCGCCATGGCGTCGGCGGCGGGCGGTGCCCGCGCTCAAGCCGGTCGCCAGCCGATCGATTGGTCGACTGTGTCCCTCGACTCGATCGGCGGCGGACCGATGCCGACCGCCGGCTACAGGGGCCGCGTGGTCTTGCTGGTCAACACGGCGTCCCGGTGCGGCTTCACCAACCAGTATCGCGGCCTGGAAGCTTTGTGGCGCCGTTACAGAGACCAGGGCCTCGTCGTCCTGGGAGTTCCGTCGAACGATTTTGGCGGTCAGGAGCCTGGCAGCAACGACGAGATCAAGCGCTTCTGCGCCGAGACCTTCGATGTCACCTTTCCGTTGGCCGACAAGCAGATCGTCTGCGGCCCCGGCGCGCATCCGCTCTACCGCTGGGCCGCGGCCCGGACCGGGACGCTCGGCACCCCGAATTGGAATTTCCACAAGATCCTGATCGGGCGCGACGGTCGCCTCATCGACTGGTTCTCCGCGCTCAGTGGCACCGGCCGGAAGCTCGACCGCGCCATCGAGGTGGCGCTCGCCACGGGCCGATAGACGCGCCGTCTGGCTGTCTGGGATAATGTTTGTTTAGAGGAGCACCCCCCAAATGACCCGGCCCCAACCGACCTGGCGATCGCTGCTGTTCGTGCCGGTGACCTCCGAACGCTTCCTGTCGAAGGCGCACACGCGCGGGGCCGACGCCATCATCCTCGACCTCGAGGACTCCATCCTGCCCGTACACAAGGATGCCGCTCGCGCCGCCCTGTCGGCTGCCATGCCGCGCGTCGCCCAAGGCGGGGCCGACGTCGTGGTGCGCATCAATCGGCCGCTCGATCTCGCCGTTGCGGACATCGCTGCGTCCGTCATGCCCGGCGTCGCCGCCCTGATGCTGCCGAAAGTCATGGGCCCCGAGCATGTCCGCCTCCTGGCGGAGCTGGTGACCGACCGGGAAGCGGCACTCGGCATGCCGATCGGCCACACGCGCTTTCTCGCCCTGATCGAATCTCCCGCGGCGCTGCCGCATCTCTTCGCCATCGCCGCCGAACCGCGCATGGCCGGAATGTCGGTTGGCGGCGAGGACATGGCGACCGAACTGGGCGCCATTCCATCGGCCGACAGCATGTATGTCTTCGCCATGCAGGGCCTGGCGGCGGCGCGCGCGGCGGGCATCCTGCCGATGGGGTCGATGGGACAGCTCGCGAAGATCGACGACCTCGACTCTTATCGGGCCGGGCTCAAGCGCGGCAAGGCGCTGGGATTCACCACGGCCGCCTGCATCCACCCGGCGCACGTGCCCATCATCAATGAAGAGTACGGCGCCTCGGCCGCCGAACTGGACCGTGCCCGCCGGCTGCTCGCGGCCTTCGACGCCGCCGCAGCCGACGGGGCAGGTGCAGTGGCGTTCGAAGGCAGCATGATCGACCTGCCCGTCGTCATTCGGGCGCGCCGCTTGTTGGAGCGTGCCGCGTCCTGGGCGTGAATGCTTTCGTGACTCCGCCATTCGCCTGAGAAACTTACGGGGCGGCGTTCCCCTCCGTTGATGGATGGCCTTCGTTCGGCCGTGGAAGAGCCTCCACGGTTCGACTGCGCTTGACGCTTTCCCTGAGTCACTCTTAGTATTTCAAAATATCAAAATGGTCATTCAGGTATTCTGAACGATGTATTCCACGCTGGTCCGCGGCATCGAGGCTCTGGAGATCCTGGGGAGAGCGGGTGAGCCGCTCGCGCTTGCGGAGATTGCCCGCCGCCTCAAGACGTCGAAATCGGGCACGCATGGTCTGCTGGCGGCATTGGTGCGCTGCGGCTATGCCAACCGGATGGCGGGCGGCATCTATTCGCTCGGACTCAAGGCGTGGGAAATCGGCCGGTTCGTGCCGGTCGACCAGCTGGTTCAGGCCGCGGCGCCGGTGATGGACAGGCTGGCGTCCGCCGTGAATGACGGCGTGATCCTGGGCGTGCTGTCCGGCTTCGAAGTCGCCTATGTCCATCTCGTCGGCAGCCCCCAGGCGGTTCGCGTTCATGCCGAGGTAGGCCAGCGCATCCCCGCCCATTGCACCTCGACCGGGCTGGCGCTTCTGGCCGCGCAGGGAACCGATTATCTCGACCAAGTGCTGCCCAAGCGGTTGCCGGCCGTTGCGCCGGAAACCATCACCAGTCCGGAGCAGCTTCGCCGTGAGATCGCTCGCGTTCGCACTCGCGGCTACTCGATCAATCAGGGCGGCTGGAGTGCGGAAGTCGGCGGCATCGCCATGGCCGTGCCCTGCAATCCAGCCTATGGGCCGGCCGGTCTCTGCATTGCGGTGCCGCGCTACCGCATGACGTCGCGATGGATCAAGAACAGCGTCGCCGCGCTCAGCGCCGCGAGTGCCGAGATCGCGACCGCCCTGCCGCAGTCGCCGAGACTGGCGGCATGATGGAGGCGGCATCCGCCTCCTGGCGTATCGGCGTCGATGTCGGCGGCACCTTCACCGATCTCGTCCTGGTCGGGCCGGATCGCGGCGTCAGGGTCTTCAAGGTTCCATCGGTTCCCGCGGACCCCAGCCAGGGCGTGCTGAACGCCCTGCAGCGCGCGGCGGACAGCGAAGACCTGCCGGTCGGCCGCCTCCTCGCTTCCTGCTCGCTCTTCGTGCACGGCTCCACGGTCGCCACCAATACCGTGCTCGAAGGCAAGGGGGCACGCGTCGCCATGCTGACGACCGCGGGCTTCCGCGATTCGCTGGACATCCGCCGTGGCGCGCGTGACGACCCATGGGATCACCGAACGCCCTATCCCCCCGTCCTCGTTCCGCGCCAGCTGCGGCTTCCGGTGCGCGGTCGGATCGACAGGACGGGCCAGGAAAGCGAACCTCTGTCTGACGAGGATATCGGCACGGCGCTGAAGGTCTTTCGCGAACAGGGCGTCGAGGCGATCGCCATCTGCCTGTTCAACAGCTTCTCGAACGCCGGGCATGAAAACGCGGCGGCCGAGGCGATGAAGGACTTCCCCGGTGGCTTCATATCGGTGTCGAGTGAAATCGCGCCGATCATCGGCGAGTACGAGCGCTCCTCGACGGCTGTTTTGAACGCCTATGTCGCGCCGAGAACGCTTTCCTATCTTCGTTCCCTCAATGCACGCCTGGGTGAGCTGGGATTGAGCTCGCCGATGCTGCTCATCCAAAGCAATGGCGGCGTGGTGTCCGTGTCGGAGCTGGGCGACCGTCCGGTGACGCTGCTGCTGTCCGGTCCCGCGGCGGGTCGGGGCGCGCTGCAGTTCTTCAGCGAAGCGATCGGTTCGGCCGATCTCGTCTCCATGGAGATCGGCGGCACGAGCTGCGATGTCATTCTGATGAGCGGGGGAGAGGTCGGGTTCACGGATCTGCTCGACATCGGGGGATACAAGTGCGCGAGCCCGGCGATCGAGGTCCATACGATCGGCGCTGGAGGCGGCACCATCGCGCGCGTCGACGCGGCGGGCCTGCTCCAGGTCGGTCCCAAGGGAGCGGGCGCCTATCCGGGGCCTGCCTGCTACGGGCTGGGCGGTCGCGATCCCACGATCACGGATGCCCATGTCGTCCTGGGCCGGCTGAAGGCCGGACCTTATGCGAACGGCGCGGTGACCATCGACGGCGATCTGGCGGCCAGGGCGATCGAGGAGGCCGTCGCGATGCCGCTGGGCCTGCCGCTCGAGCGGGCGGCGGCCGGCATGATCCAGCTCATGGAGCAGAAGCTGCTGCACGCCGTCCAGCGCGTCAGTTCGGAGCGCGGCCACGATCCGCGTCGGCTCACCCTTGTTGCCGCGGGTGGGGCCGGTCCGTTGCATGCCGTTGCGGTCGCGCGTCCGCTGGGCTCGCAGCGAGCCTACGTGCCGCGCCTTTCCGGGGCATTTTGCGCGCTGGGGATGCTGCATGCCGACGTCCGTCACGACTATGTCCGCGTGTTCTTCGACAAGCTCGACAGCGCGGAGGTCGAAAAGGCCGAGACCGTCTTTCGCCAGCTCGAGCGGCAGGCGAAGGCGACCCTGGCCCGCGAGGGATTTGCCGCGACAGACATGCGGATCCTGCGCGCGCTCGACCTGCGCTACATCGCCCAACAGTGGGACATTACCGTCCTGGCGGATACCGCCTTCGATCGCGCCGCCATTCGGCGCGATTTCGAGCGCGAGCATGAGCGCCTGTTCGGCCACATCCAGCCGGGCGGCTCGATCGAGATCACCAAGCTCAGGGTCCAGGCCTTCGGCCACATCCAACGCCTGGAGAAAGTCGACGCAAAGCGCGCGACCGGCGAGGCCGAATCGATCGAGCGACGACGGGTCTGGATCGACGCCGTCACGGGTTGGACCGAGACGCCGGTCTACGACGGCGCGTCGCTGCACGCGGGCAACGTCATCGTGGGGCCGGCGGTCATCAATGAAATGACGACGACTCTCCTGGTCGGCCGCAACGACCGGATGTCGGTCGATGCGAGCGGCAACTACAGCATCGAGATTTCGAGATAACCGATGGCCCAGGCCGATCCCATCACGCTTGCGCTGGTGCAGAACCGTTTGGATCAGATCGCCAAGCAAATGGGATGGGTCATGATCCGGACGTCGCGCAGCCCGATCTTCAACCAGTCGCACGACTTCTCGTGCTTCCTCACCGATGCCGAGGGAACGCTCGTCTCCCAGGCGGATGGCATTCCGATCCATACCGGCGGCGGCGGCTTTGCCGTACGCGCCCTGCTCAAGGCGTTTGCCGGGCGGATCTCGGAGGACGACGCGTTCCTGCTGAACGACCCCTATGTCGCGGGTGGCAATCATCTGCCCGACTGGGTGGTGGCGCGGCCGGTCTTCGCGGGCGGAACCCTGGTCGCCTTTGCCTGCAATCGCGCGCACCAGTCCGACATCGGCGGCGGCGCGGCGGGCACCTACAATCCGCAGGCGACCGAGATATTTCACGAAGGCATTCGCCTGCCGCCGCTGAAGCTGGTCGAACACGGCATGACGCGCGACGATCTCTGGCAGCTCCTGATGATCAACTCGCGTTGCCCGGAACTGCTCGACGGCGACCTCCGGGCCATGCTCGGCGCCACGAGGGTCGGCGCCGACGAACTTCGCAAGGTCATCGACGATTTCGGCCTGGCCGAGACGGTCGCGTTGTTCGGCGAGATCCTCGATTACGCCGATCGACGGCTGCGCGCGGCGATCCTTGAGCTGCCGGACGGCGTCTATCGGGCGGAGGAACGCTACGACAACGATTGCTTCTCGGCGGTCAGGGTCGCCTTGCGCATGACGCTGACTAAGAGCGCCGATCGGATCACGGTCGATTTCACCGGCACCGATCCGCAGATCCGCGGCTTCAAGAACTCGTCGCTCGCCAACACCTATTCAGCCGTCTATGCGGGCATCGCGTCGTTCTTCGACAGCGACCTGCCGCGCAACGAGGGAACCTTCCGGTCGGTCTCGATCGTGGCACCGCGCGGCTCGGTCGTGAACGCCGTGGCGCCGGCGCCGCTCACGATGTGCACGGTGTTTCCCGCCCATGAGATCATGCACATGGTCTGGTGGGCGCTGGGGCAGGCCGATCCGAAGCGATCGATCGCGGGCTGGGGCAAGAACGTCTTTCCCGTCACCTCCGGCCGCGACGCCGAGAGCGCCACCTGGGTCATGTACAATTGGGGCGGCAACTCCGGTGCCGGAGCGGTCGCCGGACGCGACGGCTTCAACCAGATGGGACCGATGGTCACCCTGGGTGGCCTCGTCATCCCCAACATGGAGACCTACGAGCAGCTCTATCCCATCACGGTGCGCCGCCATGAGCTGCGCACCGATGGCGGCGGCCCGGGCTGCCATCGCGGCGGCACGGGTGTCGAATTCGAAGTCGATATCGAGGGCGCGGCCGAATACTCCTTCCGCGGCGAAGGAACGACGCGACCGACCGGGCTGGGCGTCGAAGCGGGGCAAGCCGGCGCGATCGGAGAGGTGCGCATCACCGGGCCAGATGGGCCGTCCTACAGTCCCGATCCCTACTGCCTGAAAGAACTCGGACCGGTGCGTCTGACCATTCGCTCGCCCGGCGGCGGCGGATTCGGCCGCCCGTTCGACCGTCCGGTGGAGCTGGTCGTGCGCGATGTGCACGACGGGCTGGTCAGCCGCGCAGCTGCCGAGAGTGATTATGGGGTCGTGCTTGGGTGCGATGATTGCAGGGTGGATGTTGCCGCGACGGAGCGGCTGAGGAGGGAGAGATGCGTGGGATCCTGAGGAACCTTTGTTCAAGCCTCGTTTGCGTGGGACTGCTCGGTTGGGCTGCGGTCTCCGCCGCCCGGGCCGACGAGTCGCCGGTGACCGACAAGATCCCGGCATCGACGACCAAGATCCGGGTGATGGTCTATAACGGCGCCTATACGTCGCTGCCCGCGCAGATCGCCAAGAATCTGGGCTTCTACGAAAAGTACAAGCTCGATGCCGAACTCATCGTGGTTAATTCAGGCCCGGCCGGCGTTGCCGCGCTGCTGGGCGGCAGCCTCGACTTCGTCGAACCGCCGACGGACCAGATCATCGCCAACCAGATCAAGGGAACCGACCTCAAGGTCGTCGTCGGCAACGAGGTCAAGAACTTCTTCAATCTCGTCGTGTCCAACAAGGTCAAGCTTCCACCCGCCGGCAGCCCCTATCAGGACGTGATCCGGGCTCTCAAGGGACAGCGTATCGGCGTCAATGCGCTGGGCGCGTCGACCCACCTCATGATGAACGCCTTGCTGAACGGCGCCGGCCTCAAGCCCGACGATGTGACCTATGTCGCCGTCGGCTCGACGAACACGGCATTGGCCTCCTGGCAGGCGGACCGCGTCGACGCCGTCATGGGATTCACGCCCTTCCCCGAGATCATCGCGGCGCTCGGCACGGGGCGCTCGGCCGTCGATCTCAGCAACGGGCAGGGGCCCGCGGTGCTGCAGAAGCTGGGCGGCGCCTTCGAAGGCTTCTCCGCCAAGGCGTCCTACATCCGTGAACGTCCCGACGTCGTGAGCGCCTTCATCAAGGCGCATGTCGACGCGATCACCTGGATCAAGGATCCGGCGAATCGCACCAAGCTGGTCGAGGAGGTCGGCAAGTATGTCAACACGTCGGTCATCCCGGAGGACAAGCGCAGCCAGACCGTCGGCCTGATGATCGACAACTACAATCGCTTCTTCGGCTACACGGTGGACCGGGGCGCTATCGATGCCTGGAACGAGTACCTGATGGAGAACAAGCTGATCCCGCATCCGGTGAAGGCGGAGGACGTCATCTACGCCGGGGCGCCCAAGCCTTGAGTCCCGGCGCGGAGGGTACCGCCGGCATCCTGATCGAGAACGTCGTTCATTCCTATCGGGCGACGGGCAAGAGCTTGACGGTGCTCGACCGGATTTCGCTTTCCATCAAACGCGGCGAGTTCGTCGCGCTGGTCGGACCAAGCGGCTGCGGCAAGACGACATTGCTCGACATATTGAGCGGCCTCGTCGAGCTGCAGCGCGGGCGCGTCGTGGTGGGCCACTCGCCGCCGGCCGTCGGGCGCCCCGACACGGCGAGGATGTTCGCCCGCGATGCCTTGCTGCCCTGGCGGACCGCCTACGCCAATGTCGACTTCGCCATGGCGACGCGCAATCCGGACCGCGAAAGGCGTCGCGTTGTCATCCACGAGCTGCTGGACGATGTCGGGTTGAACGGCTTCGAGAATGCCTATCCCCGGCAGCTTTCGCAGGGCATGCGACAGCGGGTTGCCCTGGCGCGGACGTTCTCCCTGGAAAGCGACTTCGTCTTCCTCGACGAGCCGTTCGGCGCGCTCGACGCGCAGACCAAGCTCGTGCTGCAGGACAAGCTCCTGCGCCTCTGGGAGAAGATGCAGAGCACGGTCGTCCTGGTGAGCCACGATCTTGCCGAGGCCGTGGCGCTGGCCGATCGCGTCGTCGTCATGTCGGCCCGTCCCGGCCGCATCGCCGCCGACATCGCGATCGATCTGCCGCGACCGCGCTCCGTCACCGCTCTGCAAAGCATGAGCGACTATCACAATCTCTATTCCCGGCTGTGGCGAGAACTCGAGCGGGCGACCGGCCCGGTGATGGGGGCCTGAGATGGCGAGCGCCGCCGAGGACGATGCCGTCGAAGAAGCGGTCCTGCCTGACGGCGACAGGCAGCGCCGGCACAGGCTGTTCATCCTGTTCGGGCGGCTCGTTCTGCTGGTGATCGTTATCGGCGTGTGGGAAACGCTGGCGCGGACGGGGCTGATTCCTGCGGCATTCATCGGCCAGCCATCGAAGTTCCTGCCCCTCCTGGTCGACGGGATACTGAGCGGGAAGATCGCCGTTGCGGCCCTGGATACGCTCTCGGCCACGCTGATGGCCTTTGTGCTGGGCGGCATCCTGGCGCTGGCGACGGCGCTCATGCTCGCCGTTTACCCGACGCTGAAGGAACTGATCGATCCCTATATCGACGCGATGAACGCCTTGCCGCGCGTGGCGCTGGTCCCGCTGTTCATCGTGTGGTTCGGCCTGGGCACTCTGTCGAAGGTCGTTTCCGGCGTCTCGCTGATGTACTTCATCCTGCTCTACAACACGCTTGCCGGCGCCCAGTCGGTCGATCCGGACCACCTGCAGCTCGCCCGCAGCCTCGGACTGCCGAGGCGGCAGGTGTTCCTGCGGGTCGTCATACCCACGGCGATACCATCGATCTTCGTCGGGCTGAGGCTCGGCCTGGTCTACACGTTGCTGGGCGTCGTCACGGCCGAGCTGATCGCCGGCGGCAAGGGGCTGGGCAGCCTGATCAGCTACTACTCCAACACGTTCGACGCTGACGGCGTCTTTGCCGTGCTGCTGGTCCTGATCGTCCTCGCCGACGCGCTGTCGATGGTCATGACCCGCGTCGAACGATGGCTTACGCGCTGGAACAGGTAGGGCCCGATGACATCTTTACCGAAGCAAGGAAAATCCTGGAGCGAGCTCGACGGTGAAATGGACGCCGCCCGTAAAGGCGACGTCGATTGGCGCCGCGGCCGGGTCGGAGTCTACATCCACTATGCCGGCGAGGAGGTCCTGGACGTCGCCAAGAAGGCCTACCTGAAGTTCTTTTCCGAGAACGGCCTTGGCCCCAAGGCGTTTCCCAGCCTGGCCCGCTTCGAAAGCGACGTGGTGGCGATGACGCTGCGGCTGTTGAATGGCGGCGCCGATGCGCGCGGTGCCATGACGACGGGCGGCACTGAAAGTATCTTCCTGGCCGTCAAGTCGGCGCGCGATTGGGCCCGCGTCACGCGGCCAGCCACCGAGCGGCCGCAGATCGTGGTGCCGCAGACCGCTCATCCTGCCTTCAACAAGGCGGCCGACTGGCTTGGGCTGGAGGTGAAGCGCGTTCCCGTCGACAGGGATTTCCGCGCCGATGCGGACGCCATGGCGGCGGCGATCGGGCCGCGCACGATCATGCTCGTGGGGTCGGCGCCGGCCTATCCGCACGGCGTCCTGGATCCGATCGCCGATATTGCGGCGATCGCGCAGAAGCACGGGCTTTGGATGCACGTCGACGCCTGTGTCGGCGGGTTCATCGCCCCGTTCGCCAGGTCTCTCGGCGAGCCGATCGGCGATTTCGACTTTGCCGTGCCGGGAGTCGTGTCGATGTCGGCCGACCTGCACAAGTACGGCTATGCGGCCAAGGGCGCGTCGACGGTGCTGTATCGCGACGCCGAGTGGTTCAAGTTTCAGGCCTACTCCTTTTCCGACTGGCCGCGCGGCCTCTATTCGACCCAGACCCTGGTCGGTACCCGGGCGGGTGGGGCGATCGCGGCGGCGTGGGCGGTGATGAACTTCCTGGGCGAGGACGGCTACCGCGCCATCACGCGGCGCATTCTCGACACCCGTAAGGCGATCGGCGCCGGGGTCGCGAAGCTTGGGCTCGAGGTCTGGGGCAAGCCGGAGCTCAGCATCCTGAGCTACGGATCCGCCCAGCTCGACATAGCGCAGGTGGCGGATCGCCTATCGACGCGTGGTTGGTTCGTGGGACGCCTGGTCGAGCCGCCCGGGATCCATCTGATGCTGAACCTGACCCACGAGCCGATCGTCGGGGAGTATCTCGGCGATCTCGAATGGGCCCTCAACGAGGTTCGTGCGGGGCGCGCTCGCAAGGTCGAACAGCCGGCGACCTATTGATCGGCAACGCCGGAAGCGATGGAGGCCAGCAGTGAACAGAGGCTCGAACGCGGATCCGATCTTCCAGCGTGAATTGGGTCGCGACTATCCGACCATCGACCGCGGCGAAGGCATCCATCTCTACGACACGGCGGGCAAGCGCTACATCGACGGCGCGGGCGGCGTGTTCGTCACCAACCTCGGTCACGGCAACCAGCACGTCATCGAGGCATTGGTGGCCCAGGCCCGCCGGGTGAGCTTCGCGCATACCGGCACCTTCACCAGTCAGGCCGCCATCGACTTCGCGGTCAAGCTGCTCGAGCTTGCGCCCAAGGGATTTGCCAAGGTCTGGATGTCGACGTCGGGCTCGGCCGCCAACGAGACGGCGATCAAGCTGGCGCGCCAATACCATCTGCTGACCGGCAATCCCGAGAAGACGCGCGTCGTGGCGCGCTGGAACAGCTATCACGGCAGCACGCTCGGCGCCTTGTCGCTCACCGGCCAGCCGCGGCGGCGCGAGCCGTTCGAGCCCTATCTGCTCGACTTTCCGCACATCCACCCGCCTTATTGCTATCGCTGTCCGCTCGGCAAGATTCAGGCGACGTGCCATGTCGATTGTGCCGACGAGCTCGAGAAGACCATCCGCCTGGTCGGCCCGCAGTACGTCTCGGCATTCATCGTCGAGCCGGTCGCCGGCGGGCCGCTCGGCGCCCTGGCGTCCCCGGACGGCTACTTCCGGAGGATCCGTGAGATCTGCGATCGCTACAATGTCCTGCTGATCGTCGACGAAGTCGTCTCCGGAATCGGGCGGACCGGTCGCAATTTCGGCGTCGACCATTCGGGCGTCATCCCGGACCTGATCACGGTCGCCAAGGGAGTCGGTGGCGGCTATGTCCCGATCGGCGCGACCCTGGTCCATCAACGCATCTATGACGCGTTCGAGGAAGCAGGAAGCTCGTTCCGCCACGGCGAGACCTTCACCGGACACGCCCTGGTCTGCGCGGCGGGTCTAGCGACGCTTCTCGAGATCGAGCGCAATCGCTTCGTCGAGCGCGCCCGCACGATCGGCGACTATTTCGGCGAGGCGCTGGATCGGCTGCGCAACCTGCCGATCGTCGGGGATGTCAGGGGTAGGGGCCTGCTGCGCGGCATCGAGCTGGTTCGTGACAAGGCGACGAAAGCGCCTTTCGCGCGATCCCGCCAGGTCGCCGAAAGAGTTGTGGCCAAGGCCGCGGCTGACGGCCTGCTGATCCTGGCGAACTCGGGCTGCGTCGATGGCGTCGACGGCGACACGCTCGCGCTGGCGCCGCCCTTCGTGGTCACCGAGGCGGATATCGACGAGATCGTCGACATTCTCACCTCGGCGATCCAATCGGTCGCAAGCAGCGAGCTTTCCGGGCGCGGCTGACGACTACGGCTGGAGTGCCTTCATGATGCGCCGCGCCTGGGTGAGGTGCGGCGCATCCAGCATCACGCCGTCGAGCTGCACCACGTTGGAGCCGCTGGCCTCAAACGCCGCGATGACGCGCTCCGCCCAACGGCGCTCCGTCTCGGTCGGGGTAAAGCGCGCATTGATGATCTCGATCTGCGCCGGATGAATGGCCGCCTTGGCCGTGAAGCCGTCGCGGCGCGCGGCGTCGGTTTCCCGCGCCAGTTCCTCGCTGTTGCGAAAATCGGTGAACACGGCGTCGATCGCCGCCACGCCCGCGGCGTGCGCCGCCAGCAGGCAAAGGCTGCGCGCCAGTGCGAACGGCGCGGTGTAGCGGCCACTGTCGTCGCGATTGGCCGTGGCGCCGATCGCGGCCGACAGATCCTCTCCACCCCACAGCAGGCCCGCCAGCCGCGGATGCTTCCAGGACCGTGCGGCGAGCGAAAGGGTGGCCTCGGGCGTCTCCGTGCAGACCGCGACGATGCGGGTTGCTTTGACCTTCGCCGGCGCCTCCCAGCGCCCGATCAGCGCGTCGAGACGATCGAGGTCCTCGGGCCCCGTGACCTTGGGCAGCACGATCCCGTCGGGACCCGCCGGCAGGACCGCTTCGAGATCGCCCTCGC
>Ga0193743_1001346_pt1 | contig 18290 bp, 18 predicted proteins | sample L2c2metaG_FD_143038 | JGI IMG/M metagenome (GOLD analysis project Ga0193743, IMG submission 143038) | Soil microbial communities from a riparian zone of the East river system, Colorado, United States - L2c2 | ecosystem: Environmental > Terrestrial > Soil > Riparian zone | place: USA: East River...
ATCTAGCCGGCCTCGTAGCGACAACCACCACCTTCAGGGAAATCAGTTCCCCACGCGGCCGGGTGGTACGCACAATTGCGTATTCACCCAGGGCGGGTCCGCCTGGTTTTGTGTCTGCGGGCGCCGAAGTGCGGGTGGGCGCGTGCTGAGGGGAAAACCATGGATTGCCAGACGTTCTTGCCATGCCCGGCGCCGGTGCCGGGCGGCGCCCGGTGGGTTCGCGGTGACCGCGGTTGAGCGTGTCGAAGATGGCCAAGCTCGAGACGGAAGTGTTGGTTGTCGGCGCCGGCCCGGTCGGGTTGACGCTCGCGATGGATCTGGCCTGGCGAGGCGTCGCGGTCACCGTGGCCGAGACGCGCTACGGCGGCGAGCCACCCAGCGCCAAGTGCAACCACGTGTCCGCCCGGTCCATGGAGATCTTCCGGCGACTGGGCGTGGCGCCGTCGGTGCGGGATGCCGGGCTCCCGCCGGACTATCCGCACGACGTCGCCTACCGGAACACGACGACCGGCACCGAGCTGTCCCGGATTCCGATTCCGAGCCGCGCGGAACGGGACAACCCCACCCCCGGACCGGACACCTGGTGGCCCACCCCGGAGCCGCCGCACCGGATCAACCAGATCTATCTGGAACCGATCCTGTTCGCGCACGCCACCGCCATGCCCGGCCTCGACATCCGCAACCGCACCCGGGTGCTGGGTTTCACCCAGTCCGCGCACGGCGTGACCGCCAGCGCCGAGGACCTGGACTCCGGCCAGCGGCTGGAGATCAGCTGTCAGTACCTGATCGGTTGTGACGGTGGTCGGTCCGGGATCCGGCGGGCGATCGGCGCGGAGCTGCACGGTGACCCGGTGGTGTCGCGGGTGCAGTCCACGGTGATTTGTGCGCCCCGCCTGCTCTCCCTGATCGACCGGCCGGCCTGGGGGAACTTCTCGCTGAACCCGAGGCGAAGCGGCAATGTGTACGCCATCGACGGCCGGGAGATCTGGCTGGTGCACAACTACCTGCGCCCGGATGAGGCCGACTTCGACTCGGTGGACCGGGACGCGGGTATTCGGGCGATCCTCGGAGTGGCTCCCGACTTCGAGTATCAGGTGGTCGGCACCGAGGACTGGTTCGGCCGGCGGTTGGTGGCCGACCGGTTCCGGGATCGGTCCGTGTTCCTGTGCGGGGATGCCGCGCACATCTGGGTGCCGAACGCCGGCTACGGGATGAACGCCGGGATCGCCGACGCGACGAACCTGTCCTGGCTGCTGGCCGGCGTGCTCGCCGGGTGGGCCGCCCCGGAGATCCTGGACGCCTACCAGGCCGAGCGGCTGCCGATCACCGACCAGGTCTCCCGGTATGCGATGGACACCGCGCTGGCGGTGAACGCGCAGGCCCGGGCGGTGCCCGCGGAGATCGAGGAGCCGGGGCCGGCGGGCGACGCGGTGCGCGCCCAGGTGGGCAAGGCGGCCTACGAGCTGAACGTGAACCAGTTCTGCTGCGGCGGACTCAACTTCGGCTATTTCTACGACGCCTCGCCGATCATCGGCTACGACGATGAAACCGCGCCCGGCTACACCATGTACCACTTCACGCCGTCCACCGTGCCGGGCTGCCGTACGCCACATCTCTGGCTGGCCGACGGGCGATCGCTCTACGACGCGCTCGGCCCCGGCTACACCCTGTTGCGCCGGGACCGGGCGGTTGACGTGGGCGGACTGGTGTCCACCGCGGCGTTCCGGGGTGTGCCTCTGACCGTGCTGGACCTGGCTGAGCAGCACACGGCGGTCCTCGCGCCGTGGCGGCTGCTGCTGGTCCGCCCCGATCAGCACGTGGCCTGGCGGGGAACCGGGGCGCCGGCCGACCCGCTGGCGCTGATCGACCTGGTCCGAGGCGCGGCCGAGCGGTCCGCCGAGGTGCCGGCTGGCGGGTCGAAACCGCCCGTTGGCGCCTTCCCCGGAGGGAGCGCGACGGCATGGACGTGATCATTGCCACCATGCCGGCGCTGGGCCACCTGAATCCGTTGCGGCCGATCGCCAGGGCACTGGTGCGCAGGGGCCACCGGGTGCGCTGGTGGACCGACCGGTCGTTCGCCGAGATCGTGGCTGGTACCGGCGCCGACTTCGTCCCGATGACCGATGCGGCGGGCATCCCGAGGATCGACGGGCTGGCCTGGCAGCCCGAGCGCGCCGCGCTGAGCGGCCTGGACCGGATCCGCTGGGACATCGAGAACGTCTTCGTGAACCCGATCCCCGGGCAGGTCGCCGAGCTGCGCGCGTTGCTCGCCGCGCACCCGGCCCAGCTGATCGTGTCGGACGCCGGGCTGATGGGCGCCGGCCCGCTCTACGAGCTGGGCGGCCCGGCCTGGGCGAGCGTGGGCACCACGCCGTTGGCGCTGCCCGGTCGGGACACCGCGCCGTTCGGAGCGGCGCGTCCACCCAGCCGGAGCGTGGCCGGCCGGCTGCGCAACCAGGTGCTGTATCAGCTCCAGGACCGGGTGGTGCTACGCGGGGTCGGCGCCGCGGTGAACCGCATCCGCGCGGAGCTGGGCCTGCCCAGGACGCGGACACCGGTGATGAGCACCGGCTTCTCCCCGCTGCTGCACCTGCAGATGGGAGTGGCCGAGTTCGAGTACCCGCGCAGCGACCTGCCGGCGCAGGTGCACTTCGTCGGCGTGCTGGCCGACTCGACCAGCCCGGTGCCCACGCCCGAGTGGTGGCCGGAGGTGGCCGGGTCCACGCGGCCGGTCGTGCATGTCACCCAGGGCACCGTGGCCGACGCGGAGCTGGACGACCTGGTGCTGCCCACCCTGCGGGCGCTGGCCGACCTGGACGTCCTGGTGCTGGCCACCACCGGGCGCGCCGACCCGGCCAGCCTCGGCCCGTTGCCGGCCAATGCCCGGGCCGCCCGGATGCTGCCCTACCCGCTGCTGCTGCCGCGCTGCGCGGTGATGGTCACCAACGGCGGTTATGGCGGGGTGCAGCAGGCGCTCGCGCACGGCGTGCCGCTGGTGGTCGCCGGCGGCAGCGAGGACAAACCCGAGGTGGCCGCCCGAGTGGCCTGGACCGGCGCGGGCGTCGACCTGGGCGGCCACCGACCCTGCGAGGCGGACATCCGCGCCGCGGTCCGCGCGGTGCTGGCCGAGCCGTCCTATCGCCGGCACGCGCACCGGCTGCGCGAGGCGTACCGCCGCACCGACGCCGCCACCCGGTCGGCCGAGCTGCTGGAACAGCTCGCCACCAGCGGCCGTCCGGTGAGCAGGGGTGCTGAACCCACGCCGGCGTACGGGAAGCGGGCCTGGTGACGGCTACCTCGAACGGGTCCGAAGGGAGCCCGAGGGTGGTGGTGCTCGGCGCTGGCCTGGCCGGACTGTGCGCCGCGTACGGGCTGCTGCGCGACGGGTTCGACGTGCTGGTGTTGGAGGCGCGCGACCGCCCCGGTGGACGGGTGCGGACGGTGCGCGAGCCGTTCCTCGACGGCGGGTACGCCGAGGCCGGCGCGGTGCGCATCCCGGACTGCCACCGCCGCGTCCACGACTACCTCGGGGAGTTCGGCCTCACCGACAAGCTGTTCGAGTACAACGAGGTGGGGGAGCAGCTCTGGTACCTGGACGGTCGGCGGTTCGTCACACCAGGAACGCCGGAGGTGTGGCCGGTGGAACAGATGTCCGAGGAGGAGCGGCGCGACCCGTACGCCGCGCTGTCCAGGTACCTCGGGCCGGCGGTGGCCGCGGCTGGCGATGTGTCTGCGCCCGAGTGGCCCGGCCTCGGCGGGGCGACCCGCGCGCTGGACAGCCTGACCATCGAGCAGCTCGCCCGCCGCAACGGTGCCACCGACGGCTGGCTGCGCTTCCTGCGAGCCAGCTACGGCAACCTCGGCTGGGTGAACGCCCTGGCATTCGCAGGCCAGGAGTCCGCGCTGGCCGGGACGACCGCGATGTTCGGGCTGCGCGGCGGGAACGACCAGCTCCCGGGCGCCTTCGGTGCCGCGCTGGACGGCCGGGTGGCCTACCGGGCCGAGGTGCTGCGGGTGGACAGCCGCGCGGATCGGGTGGTGGTCGGCTACCGGGACGCAACCGGGCGGCGCCGGGAGATCCAGGCTGACTACGGGGTCTGCGCGATCCCGTTCCCGGTGCTGCGCCGGGTCGAGCTCACCGGCCTCGGCGAGCTGAAGCTGCGCGCCATCGATCGCTACCGGATGGCGGACGCGTCGAAGGTGTTCTTCCAGACCAGGACCCGGTTCTGGCGGAATGACCGGTGTGGTCCACTGGGTGGGCTGAACCTGGTCGGCACCGACACGGCCGCCGAGCGGATCTGGGACATCAGCCCGGGCCAACCCGGTCCGTTCGGCATGATCTGCGCGTATCAGATGGGCGGGAGCGCCGGCTTGCGGGCGATGCGGCCGCGGCGGCGGGTGACCTACATCCGCGAGGAGGTCTCGCGGTTCCTGCCGGGGTTGGCCGAGAACATCGTGGCCAGCTACACGAAGGTGTGGGCGGAGGACCGGTTCGCCGGCGGCTGCTTCGCGTACGCCGAGCCCGGCCAGCTGAGTTGGGCGCTGCCGGCGGCCCGGCGTCCGGACAACCGGCTGCACTTCGCCGGCGAGCACACCTCGCCGATAGTGGGCTGGATGGAAGGCGCGCTGGAGTCCGGTGAGCGCGCCGCCGCCGAGATCCGGGTGCGATCGTGTGAAGGAGCGCGGACGGCATGAACGAGATCAACGCCGAAACCGGCTACCTGCTGGACAACGCCGCCGAGGACGCCGGCGGGCGGTTCGGTGCGCTCTCCGCGCTGTTCGACCCGGTGACCGCCGAGCACGTCGACGCGTTAGGGATCCGCCCCGGGTGGCGCTGTTGGGAGGTCGGCGCGGGCGGTCCGTCGGTGCCTCGGTTGCTCCGCGACCGGGTCGGCTCGAGCGGATATGTGCTGGCCACCGACGTTGACGTGCAGTGGATGGACTCCAGCCCGGCCGGCGGGGTGGAGGTCCGCCGGCACGACGTGGCGCTCGACGACCCGCCCGGGAACGACTTCGACCTGGTGCACGCCCGTCTGGTGCTGGTGCACCTGGCGGATCGGGCCGCGGCGTTGCGCCGGATGGTGGCCGCGTTGCGCCCCGGCGGGTGGCTGCTGATCGAGGACTTCGACACGGCCCTGCAGCCGAAGGCCTGCCTGGATCCTCAGCGCCCCGAGGAGCACCTGGCCAACCACATCCGGGCCGGCTTCCTGATCCTGCTGGGGGAGCGTGGCGCGGACCTCCGGTACGGCCGGCGACTGCCCCGGCTGGTGCGCGAGGCGGGGCTGACCGAGGTGACCGCCGACGCAGCGTGTCTCCGCCGAGGCACTAGCCGCGGACAGACTCACGCTCTCGGACGGCCTGCGCGCCGCCCTGGTGCAGCATCGCGACCAGGCTCGTCCGGTTTCCCGCGCCCAGCTTGCGGTAGACGTTCTCCAGGTGCTTGTGCACTGTCCGCGGGCTGATGGTGAGGGTGCGGGCGATCTCCCGGTCGGTCAGCCCGTTGGCCAGGTGGTCGACCACGGCGCGCTCGCTGGGGGTCAGCGAGGGGAGGCCGGTCAATGCTTCGTCAAGCCGGTCGGTATGCCGGGCCAGCTTGCGCACGGACGTGGTCAGCGCGGCAACCCTGGCCCGCCGGTCCATGGCCTGCGCCCAGTGCGGTGTGATCAGCTCCACGATGCGCCGCTCGCGGTCACCGAAGCCGCGCCGGGATCGGTTGAACGTCAGCGTGTTGGCGTGCCGACGGTCCAGGGTCGCCACGCAGAGCAACTGGTCCAGCGTGCCTCGAGGCCGGTAGAAGTCGACGTACAGCGCGAGCCGGCGCAGCGCCGCCGGCTCGGCGAGGTCGGAGACAGCGGTGGCCTTGCCCAGCTCGATCTGGCCGGCGCGGAACGCGGCGTGCGCGGGGTGTTGGTGGAAGACCGCGTGGAACTCCGGCGACTCGCTGAGGTTCGCCCTGCTGGGCGCGACCAGGCTGGTCACCAGGCGGGTGGTGTGGTTGTCCACCCGGGTGTAGGAGCCGACATCCGCGCCGATCAGCCGGCCCAGCTCCGCCAGCACGTGCAGCGGCGCGTTCGGATCCGCGCGCTCATCGGCGTTGAGCGCGTAGACCAGGTCGAGGACCGTGCGCAGGTCCTTCGAGGTCAGCGCGGACATGGCGGCCATTGTGCAGCCGTGTCGCCGAGATGAGTGAGCTATTTATCGTCCTCAGTCTGCCGCCGGGCACGGCTGGGCGACCACGGCGGCCGGGATCTTCTCCCGCTGCCGTGCGGTTGCCAGCACCGAGCCGGCGAGGATCAGCACAAAGGCGACGATGACCAGGGCAGTCAGCGGCTCGCCGAGCAGCAGCACGCCCGCGGCGACCGCGACCGCGGGGTTGACGTAGGTGAAGACCATCGCCCTGGGCGCGCCGACCTCCCGGATCAACTCGAAGAACAGCACAAACGCCAGCGCGGTACACACCACCGCGAGCCCACCGAGCGCGAGCAGCACCTGGGTGGACGGCAGCTCGGCCGGCCAGGTGGCGATCGCCGGCCCGGCGTACACCAGCGCGGCCAGGCTCAAACAGCTGGCGGTGATCAGTAGGTTCGGTACCCCGGCGAGCTTGTTGGCCGCGATGACCGGGGCGGTCGCGTAACCCACCGCCACCAGCAGCAGCTCGACCACCGGCCATGCCGCTCCACCACTCAGGTGCGGCGCGGCCAGCAGCAGCACCCCGGCCATCCCGAGACCCAGACCGGCCCAGCGCACCGGGCCCAGCCGAGTGGTGTCGCCGAACAGCCGGGCGGCCAGCACACCGATGATCGGCACAGCGGCAATGAGTAGCCCAGTCATGCCACTGGACAGGTGCCGCTCGGCGTCGGACAACAGCCACCACGGACCGATGATCTCCAGCGCGGCAAAGGCCAGCAGCGGCCGCCAGTGCGCGCGCAGGGTGGCCAACGCGCCAGGCCGCACCGCCAGCGGGAGCAGCAGCAGCGCGGCGATCCCGGTGCGCGCGAAGACCAGCACCGGCACCGACACGCCGGCCACCGCAACCTTGATCATCAGATACGGGATGCCCCAGAGCAGGCACATCGCCGCGAACAACAGCCACCCTCGTCGACTCACCGGTTCAGCATCGCCCCGGCTCCGGCACGCTGTCTTGAACGCTGTTGCGGTAGGCACCCGGAGTCACCCCGACCACCCGCCGGAACCAGCGGGTCAGGTGCGCCTGGTCGGCGAATCCCACCAGAGAGGCCACCTCGGCCGGCCGTTCGCCCCGGTCCAGCAGGCCCTTGGCGTGCGTCACCCGGTGCTGGGCGAGCCAGGCGTACGGCGGCATGCCCACTTCCTCGCGGAACGCCCGGAGCAGCTGGAACCGGGAGAGGCCGAGCTCGGCGGCGATCTGCGTCAACGTGGGTGGCTGGGCCATCTGGTCGGCCAGCAGGCTCATCACCGGCCGGGCCACCGAGGCCGCCCGGCGCGAGCGGGATGCTGTGCCCAGCGGCGCGGCGTGTCGACGGACCAGCTCGCCGATCAGCTCGGCCAGCCGGGAGTCGCCCTCCAGCGCGTCGCCCGCGCTGCCCAGGACGGCGTGCACCGCGCGGAGCTCGCTGGCCAGCTCCGGGTCGTGGATGACCAGGTCGGGGAAGTGCGGCCGGCGTTCTCCCGGCTCCCTGAGCAGCTCACCCAGCGGTTCGGTGAGCAGCCGGGCCGGCGGATAGAGCACCCGGTAGGTGAAGCCGCCCGGGGCGGCCGGCGCCCCGGTATGTGGCTCCCCGGGCTCGACCACCACCACGGTGCCGGGCCCGGCGTAGCGCCGCTCGCCCCGGTACCAGATGACCTCCTGGCCGGCCGTGCACGCGCCGATCGCGTACTCCTCGTGCATGTGTGGGGCGTACTGCCGGTGCACCAGGCTGGCATGCAGCAGGTCCAGCGGCGGCCGGCCGACGCCGTCCACCCGCTTCCACACCGCCCAGTCCCTGGCGGGGCCACTCGACGGCCCAGAATGTCGCCCGGAAACCGTGCCCGCCGTGTCGCCCATCCCCGCCTTCACCCCACTCCAACCTCACGATACATAGGCGCGGATCGGGTGGCGGAGCTTAAAAAGGGGCGCCCCCGACCGGAGTCGGGGGCGCCCCTCTGTGGCGCTGTGAGCGGGTTAGCTCCTTGGGTCGGCCGGGCGCCCGGCCAACTCGCGGCGATCGTCCCGGCCGGTCTCGGCCGAGTCCGCGTCGTGCCCGTTGCCGCTGTGCAGTTCGGCGCGGGCGCGTTCCAGTGCCTCGGTCTCCTCCGGCGGGTCCGGCCGCAGGAACGAGCCGGTCACCGGGTGCCCACCGGAACCCAGCTGGTTCATCCGCTTGGGCACCGGAGCGCCCTGGTACTCCAGCGGTACCGCGTGTCCGTGCGAGTCCACGCCGGCCAGCGGCTGGTGCACCTCGATGAACTCACCGTGCGGCAGCCGCTTGATGATGCCGGTCTCGATGCCGTGCTCGAGTACCGCGCGGTCGCTGCGCTGCAGCCCGATGCAGAGCCGGTAGGTCACGAAGTAGGCCAGCGGCGGGAGCAGCAGGATGCCGATCCGGCCGGCCCAGGTGGTCGCGTTCAGCGAGATGTTGAACTTGTCCGCGATGATGTCGTTCGAGCCCAGCGCCACCAGCCAGACGTAGAACGTGATGGCCATCACACCCAGCGACGTCCGGACCGGTACGTCCCGAGGCCGCTGCAGCAGGTTGTGGATGGCGTTGTCCCCGGTGAACTTCCGCTCGATCATCGGGTACATCGCCGCCACCCCGTGGATCAGCGGCAAGAACAGCGGGCTGGCCCAGAACGCCGGTGGGATCAGGTACCTATGGGCGATGTCGATCTCCCACGGCGGGAAGATGCGGAGCATGCCCTCGGTGAACAACACGTACCAGTCCGGCTGCGAGCCGGCCGAGATGTGCGCCGGGTTGTACGGCCCGAAGTTCCAGATCGGGTTGATCTGGAAGACCCCGGCCATGATGCAGGTGACCCCGACGGTGATGGCCATGAACGCGCCGCCCTTGGCCGCGAAGGCCGGCAGGATGCGCACGCCGACCACGTTCTTCTCGGTCCGCCCCGGGCCGGGGAACTGGGTGTGCTTCTGGTACCAGACCAGCCCCACGTGCAGCCCGATCAGCGCCAGCAGGATGCCGGGCAGCAGCAGCACGTGCACGATGTAGAGCCGGGGAATCAGCTCGGTACCGGGGAACTCCGAGCCGAAGATCAGGTAGTTCACCCAGGTGCCCACCACCGGGATGGACATCACGAAGCCGGACATGATCCGCAGGCCGGTGCCGGAGAGCAGGTCGTCCGGCAGGGAGTAGCCGGTGAAGCCCTCCATGAAGCCCATCAGGATCAGCAGGATCCCGATCACCCAGTTGGTCTCCCGGGGCTTGCGGAACGCTCCGGTGAAGAAGGTCCGGAACATGTGCACGAACATCGCGGCGACGAACAGCAGCGCCGCCCAGTGATGGACCTGGCGGACGAACAGCCCGCCGCGCACGTCGAAGGAGATCTCCAGCGAGCTCTCGTACGCCCGCGACATGGGCAGGCCCCGGAGGTTGTCGAACACCCCGTTGTAGGTGACCTCCTGCATGGAGGGGTCGAAGAACAGCGCGAGGTAGGTGCCGGAGAGCAGCAGGATGATGAAGCTGTACAGCGCGATCTCGCCGAGCATGAACGACCAGTGCGTCGGGAAGACCTTGTTGAACTGCTTCCGCATCCCGGCGGCCGGGTGGTAGCGCTGGTCAAGCTCGTCCACAGCCCCGGCGAGCTTCTCCTTCGCCGGGCTGGAGCTGGTTGTGGGGGTCGTGATGGAACTCATGATCTCCGCTCCCAGAAGCCAGGGCCGACCGCCTCGTTGAAATCGGCGGTTGCGATGAAGTATCCATCGTTGTCGACGGTGATGGGAAGTTGTGGCAGCGCCCTGGTGGCCGGGCCGAAGATGGGCTTGGCGTATTCGGTGGCCAGGAACTGCGACTGGTGGCACGGGCAGAGGATCCGGTTGGTCTGCGACTCGAACAGCGAGGTCGGGCAACCGAGGTGGGTGCACACCTTGGAGTAGGCGTAGTAGTCGCCGAAGTGGTAGTTCTCCTGCCCGGCCTTCTGAATCACCGCCGTGCCAGGGCGCAGCCTGATCAGCATCACCGGGGCGTCCGAGGCACGCAGGCTCTCGTCCATGTGCTCCGGGTCGCGAAGGTCGGCCAGCCGGAACGGGAACACCGACTCGATCGAACCGGCGTCCAGGTCCTCCGGCCGCACCCGGATATCGATGTTGTTGCTGATGATCTCCTCGGAGGAGATGCCCAGGTCCCGGCGCAGGTACACCTTCTCGCCGTGCTCCGGCCGCCACGGGGTCACCCACAGCTGGGCGTTGTCGCCGCCCTTCCACGGGTTGCGGATCAGCCCGCCGAGCGCGACCACGCCCAGCCCGAGGCCGAACACGCCCATGGCCAGCCCGGCGCTGCGCTTGATCAGCGAGCGGCGCGCGATGCCGGTGTCCTTCCCGGCGGCGGCCAGCTGGGCGATCACCGTGCGCCGGGCCAGCTCGTCGGAGGCCCCGTCGTGGCGCTGCTGGACGGCCACCTCGTCCGGGAAGAACCGCTTCACGTAGGCGATCATGCCTATACCCAGGGCCAGCACCGAGAGGCCGAAGCTGGCCCCGATGACCGGGGTGTAGAGCAGGTAGACGAGGTGCCCGGGCTGGCCGGGGGCCACGTAGCGGTACGGCCAGGCGATGTAGGCCACGACGAACACCAGCGCGGCCAACCCGGAGAGCACGAACCACCAGGCCACGGCCCGCTCGGCGCGCTTCTCCGCCCGGGTGCCGGGGATCGGCCAGCGGTTCGCGTTGCGCACCAGCACCACGTCGTCCAGCTCCGCCGCGAGGGCGGCCAGCTGCTCCGGCGACATTTCCTCCAGCTCGGCGTCGGTTGGCCGCCGGGCCGGGGTGTGCGTTCCCTCACTCATGCCTTTGATCCCAACCATAGCGTGAAGCCGACCAGCGCTGTGATGCCGACGATCCAGGCGATCAGGCCCTCGGACACCGGCCCGATGTCACCGAGTCCGTTGCCGCCCGGGTTGTTCTCCCCGGCGGACACCGTCTTGATGTAGCCGATGATGTCCTTCTTCTCGTCCGGCGAGAGCTGCCGGTCGGAGAAGTGCGGCATGTTCTGCGGGCCGCTGAGCATCGCGGTGTAGATCTGGTCTTCCGACGCCGGGGCCAGCGGCGGGGCGAACTTGCCGGAGGACAGTGCCCCGCCCTGGCCGGTGAAGTTGTGGCAGGACGCGCAGTTCAGTCGGAACAGCTCGCCGCCGCGTGCGGTGTCCGCGCCGCGCAACGCCGCCCCGGTCTCCGCCGGCCGCTGTGGCCCGCCCCCGTTGGCCTGCACGAACGCGTTCAGCGCGTCGATGTTTCGGCGGCCGATCTCGGTGTCCTGGTTCAGGTCCGCGAGCGGGTGCTTCCGCTCGGCCTGCGCCTCCTGGCGGGCCAGCGGCATCCGACCGCTGGACACCTGGAAGTAGGTGGCCGCGGAGCCGACCCCGATCAGGCTGGGGCCCCGGTCGAGGACGCCCTGCAGGTTCGCGCCGTGGCAGGTGATGCAGTGGTTGTCGAACACCTGCTGGCCCTGCGCGACGAGCTGCGAGTCGTCCTGCGCGACGGCGGTCTGCGGTTGGGGGGCGAACACGGTGTACAGCGCGCCGGCGCTGAGCAGCGCGATGCCCAGCGCGAGGGCACCGGCGATGCGACGATGCAGCTTGCCGCGAGCGGACCGGCGGCGTGTGGTGGTGGTTCTCATCGCGGAGTCTCGAACCCTCGCTGTCAGATCGGGCGCTCGGTGAGCGGTCAGCGGATGAAGTAGATCACGGAGAACAGGCCGATCCAGACCACGTCCACGAAGTGCCAGTAGTACGACACCACGATCGCCGCGGTCGCCTGTGCCGGCGTGAACTTGCTGAGCTTCGTGCGGACCAGCAGGAAGATGAAGGCGACGAGACCACCGGTGACGTGCAGCGCGTGGAACCCGGTGGTCAGGTAGAAGACCGTGCCGTAGGCGCTGGACGAGATCGTGGTGTGGTGGTTGACGATCAGGCCGTGGTACTCGTTGATCTGGCCGAGGACGAACAGCGTGCCCATCACCAGCGTGAGCGCGTACCACCGGCGCAGCCCGAACACGTCTCCGCGTTCCGCGGCGAACACGCCGTACTGGCAGGTGAACGACGAGGCGACCAGGATGATGGTGACCACCAAGGCGTAGGGCACGTCCAGCTCGGTGGGCGGCGGTGGCCACGCACCCACGTTCTGCGCCCGGGCGGTGAAGTAGATCGCGAACAGGCCGGCGAAGAACATCAGCTCGCTGGACAGCCAGACGATTGTGCCGATGCTGACCATGTTCGGCCGGTTCAGCGAATGAATGCGCTGACTGATATTGGGCGCTGCCGTCGTCACGGGGGTCATTATTACCCGTGTGGTCATCCTCGCCCGCTCAGGGTTGTGCACGATGAGTCACACGTCTGGTGACAGTCGGCGACCCCGGCCGCGGCGGGCCCCGGCTCGGCACCTGCTGGTCTGGTGCGATCCCCCGGATATCATCGCCGGGTCCGCCGATGTGGGAGGAAGCTGAGCCTGGTGAGCAACGCCGGAAGCAATGCAGGGAACGCGGGCGCCGCGCGGACGGTCCTGGTGTTCAGCCATCGCCCCAAGGTGCGCGAATCGATCACCAACGCGGTGGGCCGGCGGCCCGCGCCGGACGTCGGCCGGGTGAAGTTTCTCGAGGTCGGGGCGGTGGCAGAGGTGCTGGCTGCGATGGATTCCGGGCAGGTGGACCTGGCCATCCTGGACGGCGAGGCACAGCCGACCGGGGGCATGGGGCTGTGTCGCCAGCTGAAGAATGAGATTTCCAACTGTCCCCCGATCGTGATCGCCGTGCAGCGGCGCGACGATCGGTGGCTGGCCACCTGGTCGCAGGCGGACGCGGTGCTGGTGCACCCGTTGGACCCGTTGGTCGCCGCCGAGACGGTGGCCGACGTGCTCCGCGGCGCGGTCCCGGCCCGGCGTTGACTCAGGTTTTCCGCCACTGTTCCCAAGACGTTCTCAGCCTGAGACCAGGGCCATATGACAACGCCGACTGACGCCCCCGGGCAGCCGAGGAGCTGGCCGGGGCTGCTCGGCCGGCTGCTCGGCGGCACCGACCTGACCTCCGGGGACACCGCCTGGGTGATGGACCAGGTGCTCGCCGGGGACGCCAGCGACGTGCGGCTGGCCGGTTTCCTGGTCGCGCTGCGGGCCAAGGGGGAGACCGCCGAGGAGATCGCCGGGCTGGCCGAGGCAATGCTGGCGCACGCCCGGCGGGTGCCGCTGACCGGGCCGGCGGTCGACGTGGTCGGCACCGGCGGCGATCACTCGCAGAGCGTGAACATCTCCAGCATGGCCGCCATCGTGGTGGCGGCGGCCGGGGTGCCGGTGATCAAGCACGGCAACCGGGCGGCATCCTCCCGGTCCGGCGCGGCCGACCTGCTCGAGGCGCTCGGCGTGGCCATCGACCTGCCGCCGGAGGGTGTCTCACGCTGCCTGGCGGAGGTGGGTATCGGGTTCTGCTTCGCCCCGGTGTTCCACCCGGCCATGCGCTACGCCGCGCCCGCCCGCAGTCAGCTCGGCGTGCCCACGGCGATGAACCTGCTCGGTCCGCTGACCAACCCGGCGCAGCCGCCGGCCGGGCTCATCGGCTGCGCGGACACCCGGCTGGCCCCGGTGATCGCCGCCGTGCTGGCCGGCCGGGGGGCCTGTGCGCTGGTGGTGCGCGGGGACGACGGGCTGGACGAGATCACCACGACGAGCAGCACCTCGGTGTGGGTGGTGCGGGCCGGCTCGGTGCGGCTGGAGTCGCTGGACGTGGCCGAGCTGGGCGTGCCCAGGGCCGCCGCGGCGGATCTGCGCGGCGGGGACGCCGAGTTCAACGCCGACGTGGCGCGGCGGCTGGTCGCCGGGGAGACCGGGCCGGTGCGGGACGCGGTGCTGGTCAACGCGGCGGGCGCGGTGGCGGCGTTCAACGGATTGTCCGGCGATCTGCTCGCCGACCTGCGGGCGGCGTGGAGCCGGGTGGCCGAGGCGGTGGATTCAGGTGCGGCCGCGACTCTGCTGGAGCGGTGGGCCGCACTGTCCAGCTCGCTGCGCTGAGCTTGAGGTGGCGGCCGGCCGCTTGTTACCAACTAGACAGGAGCCGTTGGGCAGTCTGTGTGAGCATGCGGCGGGCTGTGTGAGCGGCGGTCTGTGCGGGCGCGCGGCGTTTCGGGTGGACCAGGCACCTGCCCGGCGTTACCGAGCTGCACAGGAGGCCGGTCTTCTACGTCCGCAATCTGCCTGCTGTGTAGTTCGGCAACACGCGGCCGCTCGAAAGCGAACTCGACAGCGGAGCCGCGGCGCAACACGCCGCCGCGATGCGAGCCTTTCCACTGCTCGCACAGCGCGCGTGGCTCGACACAGCACGTTGGGCGGCTGTGTGAGCGTGCCGTGGGCTGTGTGAGCACGCCAGTGGCGAGCAGTCGCGGGGCTGACCTTGAGCTAGGCGCGGCAGAACCAGTCGTCCTCCACCGCTGGCCGGAGCACGCCGGCCGGTGCGGGACGCGGTGCTGGTCAACGCGGCGGGCGCGGTGGCGGCGTTCAACGGATTGTCCGGCGATCTGCTCGCCGATCTGCGGGCGGCGTGGAGCCGGGTGGCCGAGGCGGTGGATTCCGGTGCGGCCGCGACTCTGCTGGAGCGGTGGGCCGCACTGTCCAGCTCGCTGCGCTGAGCTTGACCCCGTCTGAGGTGGCCTGACGTGGGATGGCGCACGTCTGATGTTCATGCCGACACAGCCAGCCCAGCCCGACACAGCCTGCCCAGCCCCACTGTGAGCACCCCACGAGCTGTGCGAACGCCACCCGAGAGCTGTGTGAGCGCATCACGGGCTGTGTGAGAACTGGCCCGGCGAGGGCCACCGTCGCCGCACAGACCGTCTACCTGCCGCGCAGACCAGTACGGTGAGGGAACAGTCTGTCGGCCGGCGCGGGGAACGGGGCGCGGAAAGTGAACGCGTACTCGCTCGGGCCGTGCTCGCGCAGGTGGGCCACCCGCAGCTCCGCGTCGTCCACCGTCGGCAGTTGCCCGGCGGGCAGCCACCACAGCGCCTGGTAGGCCTCCCGCATCGGGCTGAACCACTCCCGGCGCCGCCGCATGATCTCCACGTGGCCGCCCCGGTAGACGTAGTCGGCCAGCGCATCCAGTGAGGCCCACAGGCTCATGTTGACGATCAGACGGTCGTCGTCGAAGGCTCGGACGGCGGTGGCATCGCCGTCCTCGGTCTGCATCCGCCACAGGAAGCCGGGGGCCGCATCGGCCAACGCGTTGATCTCCTCGAGCGCGTTCACGAAACCGGCGAGCCGCGGTGAGGTGAGCGGTTCGACCGGGAGCGCGATGTTCACTTGGGCGAGATGGTGGTCAGGCATGCAATCTCCCTAGCCGCTAACGCTTGCGCTGCTGCCACCACCAGCGCCCGATGACAACCAGTGAGGCCACCAGCCCTGCCAAGACCACCAGCTGGCCGAGCGGCGACGACATCCCGGTCGGGTCCGTCGAGGTCAACACGCCCGCACGATACCGGGCGCGGGCGCTGGCGCCGTACCAATATCGGTTGCCTAGTGTGGGTGGGTGCGACTGAGTCAATTCCACGAGTTGATGGCGGACGAGTTCGGCGCCGTGCGGGCCCGCTCGCTGGCCACTGACCACGTCTTCGCCGAGCTCAACGGGCAGACGGTGAACCAGGCGTTGGAGGCCGGCTGGGACGCCAGGGACGTCTGGCGGGCGGTCTGTGTGGCGTTCGAGGTGCCCCGCGAGCGGCGGTGAGCGGCGGATTATCCCGTATCGGCGTGTCCCATCGGCTTCGAACAGCCGTTCGGCTATGGTGTTGTCCACATGCGGCGGGGTTGTCCACAGATGACTCTCGCGGTCGTCGAATCGTCGGCCGCCCCGCCTAACGTCAGTCGTGTCGCGTTCCCTACGTCAGCAAGGTGGCAAATCGATGAGCGCAGCTCCCGACCGCGAGAAGGCGCTTTCACTCGCGCTCGCCCAGATCGAGAAGAACCACGGCAAGGGCTCGGTGATGCGTCTCGGTGACGAGGTCCGCGCCCCCATCGGGATCATCCCGACCGGGTCCATCGCGCTGGATGTCGCGCTGGGCGTCGGCGGGTTGCCCCGGGGCCGGGTGGTGGAGATCTACGGCCCGGAATCCTCGGGTAAGACGACCGTCGCGCTGCACGCGGTGGCCAACGCCCAGGCCGCCGGCGGTGTCGCCGCGTTCATCGACGCGGAGCACGCACTCGACCCGGACTACGCCAAGGTGCTCGGTGTCGACACCGACTCGCTGCTGGTCTCCCAGCCGGATACCGGTGAGCAGGCGCTGGAGATCGCCGACATGCTGATCCGGTCCGGCGCGCTGGACATCATCGTGATCGACTCGGTGGCCGCGCTGGTGCCCCGCGCCGAGATCGAGGGCGAAATGGGCGACAGCCACGTCGGCCTGCAGGCCCGGCTGATGAGCCAGGCGCTGCGGAAGATCACCGGGGGGCTGAGCAACTCGGGCACCACGGCGATCTTCATCAACCAGCTGCGCGAGAAGATCGGCGTGATGTTCGGCTCCCCGGAGACCACGACCGGTGGCAAGGCGCTGAAGTTCTACGCCTCGATCCGGCTGGACATCCGGCGCATCGAGACGCTCAAGGACGGCAGCGACGCGGTCGGCAACCGCACCCGGGTCAAAGTGGTGAAGAACAAGGTCGCCCCGCCGTTCAAGCAGGCGGAGTTCGACATCCTGTTCGGCCACGGCATCAGCCGGGAGGGCTCGCTGATCGACGTCGGCGTGGAGCAGGCGCTGATCCGCAAGTCCGGCGCCTGGTACACCTACGAGGGCGACCAGCTGGGCCAGGGCAAGGAGAACGCCCGCAAGTTCCTGCTGGAGAACCCGGATGTGGCCGCCGAGATCGAGAAGCGGATCAAGGAGAAGCTGGGTATCGGTGCCCAGCTGGACGCCGACGACACGGTGCCCGCGCCGGCCCCGGTCGACTTCTGATCGTGCCGGCCGATCTCCCCGCTGACCCGGACGCCGACCCGGAGACCATTGCCCGAGCCATCTGCTTGCGGCTGCTCACCGACCGGGCCCGCACCCGCTCCGAGCTGGCCGGCGCACTACATCGACGTGGTGTGCCGGGCTCGGTGGCCGAGCGGGTGCTGAGCCGGTTCTCCGAGGTCGGCCTGATCGACGACGCGACCTTCGCCGAGCAGTGGGTGCGCTCCCGGCACTCCTCGCGGGGGTTGGCCCGTCGTGCACTGGCCGCCGAGCTGCACCACAAGGGGGTGGCGCGTGAGGTGGCCGAGGAGGCGCTCGCCGACGTCGACGCCGAGTCCGAGCGCCGCAAGGCCCGGGAGCTGATCGACCGCCGGTTGCGCACCCTGGCCGTGGGTGGCCCGGAGGACCGGGCCAAGGCGGGCCGGCGTCTGCTCGGCATGCTCGCGCGGAAGGGCTATCCCGCCGGGGTGGCCACCGAGGTGGTCCGGGCCGCACTGGCCGAGCGCGGCGCCGACGAGGACGAGCTGGGCCCCGCCGACGTGGGCTGATTGAGCTCGGCTCACCAGCGGTGCAGGATCTGCACATCCGAGGACAGGCCGCCGATCGCCGAGACGTCGCCCAGGAATGACAGCAGGGTGTCGGTGAACGCCTGCGCGGATTGGATCGGGGCGATGTCCGCGCGCCTGGCGATGGCCACGGTCCGGTAGATCGCCGGGGTGAGCACCGTCCGGCGCAGCCGGGGTCGGCCGCTGAAGATCAGGTCGGGCACCACAGCGACGCCGGTACCGGCCTCCACCAACCGCAGCACCGCATCCATCTCCCCGCCCTCCACCGCGAACCGGGGGGTCACCCCGGCGTCCCGGTAGGCCTGCAGGGTGACCTCCCGCAGGTCGTAGCCCTGGCGCACCATGACCAGGGGCCGCCGGGAGAGCTCGGTGATCGACATCGAGCCTCGGGTGGACGGCGCCCGGCCGGACCGGGGGGAGGCCACCGACAGGCGCTCACGCAGCAGCGGAGTGATGTGCAGCGCCGGGTCCACCCCGGTCGGCGGCACGATGACCAGTGCCACGTCCAGCGCCCCCCTGGCCAGGTCGCGCACCAGCGACTGCGAGCCGTTCTCGGCCAGCTGCAGGTGGATCTCCGGGTGCTGCTCGTGGAAGACCCGCAGCACGTCGGCCAGTACGCCG
>Ga0193743_1001347_pt1 | contig 18283 bp, 15 predicted proteins | sample L2c2metaG_FD_143038 | JGI IMG/M metagenome (GOLD analysis project Ga0193743, IMG submission 143038) | Soil microbial communities from a riparian zone of the East river system, Colorado, United States - L2c2 | ecosystem: Environmental > Terrestrial > Soil > Riparian zone | place: USA: East River...
TAAAACCTACGTTTATGTAATTCTGTGCAATTATATGAGAGGCCGTGAAATGGTTTCTGGAATAAACTATGTAGACAGGAACCGGTTCGGGCTGCAAAGGGCCGGATCTTTTGTGAAATCAGGCCGGTAGCCGGGAAGCGCCGCGTGAGTATCCCTAATATCATCACATTGGGCCGCATCCTGCTGGTGCCGTTCATCGTCTGGGCGATTGCGTCCAGCCAGATGGAGATCGCGTTCGCGATCTTTGTCGTCGCCGGCGTCAGCGATGCGGTCGATGGCTTTCTCGCCAAGCGCTTCAATATGGCCAGTGAATTGGGCGCCCTGCTCGATCCGCTCGCCGACAAGGCGCTGCTGGTCTCGATTTACGTGGCGCTCGGAATCTGGGGCGCGGTACCACGCTGGATTGTCATCCTCGTCGTCTCGCGCGACATCATGATCGTAGCCGCCGTGATTGTGTCATGGTTGTTCGACAAGCCGATCCCGATGAAACCCTTGATGGTATCGAAGCTCAATACGGTGGCGCAGGTGGCATTCGCGGCGTTGGTGCTGGCGGCGCTCGGATTCGGCTTCAACTCGACGCCATATGACCTGATCCTGATGGGTTTGGTGACGGTCTTTACTTTGGTTTCCGTATCCCTCTATCTCGTGGAGTGGGTGCGGCACATGAGCACGATCGAAGCAAAGTAGACTAATCGTTCGCCGGTCGTTGCCGGCATGGAGACTTGCGTGGCAGGCCGCGTTCAACCTCGTCAGCTTGCATTTGCGCTGCCGCACGCGGAGAGCCTTACCCGCGACAATTTCCTCGAGGGACCCGCCAATGCCGCGGCGCTGGCGCTGATTGACCGCTGGCCCGACTGGCCCAACCGGATCATGCTGCTGGTAGGACCGGAAGGTTCCGGCAAGAGCCATCTCGCCGCAATTTGGGCCGAGGAAGCGGGCGCGCGCTCGACATCAGCGCATGCGCTGACTGCGGCATCTGTGCCCGGCGCGCTGGCAACCGGCGCGCTGGTTGTCGAAGATCTGAAACCGTTGGAGTTCGATGAACGGGCGCTGTTTCACCTGATGAATTTAGCGCGGGAAGACGAAGCGTCCGTTCTGATCACTGCGCGGGTGCCGCCATCCGCGTTTGAGGTCGAACTGCGCGATCTGCGGTCGCGTCTGCGCGCGGTACCGACGGTGGTGTTGTTGCCGCCTGACGATCAGTTGTTTCGCGCGCTGATCATCAAATTTTGCGCAGACCGTCAATTGGCCGTTGATGAGACCGTGGTAAGCTATCTCACGACCAGGATCGAGCGGTCTTTTGCGGCCGCGCGGCAGGCCGTCGAGCTCTTGGATACCGAAGCCTTGCGGCTGGGCCGGCCGGTAACCCGGGCGCTTGCGGCCGAATTGCTGCGCAACGCCTGATCTGCGGCCTTCCCGCATCTTGACGGCGCGCACGGCCGGAACATCAATGTCATTGAAACGTCATCGCGATAACACATGCTTTGCGGCGCACTGGTCGGAATCGCGCTACCTGCTCTGGGATGGATTGAATTCTTATGGAATCCGTACAAGCCATTGTAATTAAAGAAAAAGAAGCGGACGTCGAGACTGCTCCAACGATGGGCAGCAGCCCCGAACGCTTCATTAACCGCGAGCTTTCCTGGCTGCATTTCAATCGCCGGGTGCTGGAGGAGTCGGTCAATCCCGGCCATCCCGCGCTTGAACGGGTGCGATTTCTGTCGATTTCAGCCAATAACCTTGATGAGTTCTTCATGGTCCGCGTCGCCGGCATCAAGGCTCAGGTGCGAGAGGGCATTGCCGAACGCAGCCCGGACGGTCTGACCCCCTCGGAGCAGCTTGTGCTCATCAACGAGGCGGTTTCAAAGCTCGCGATCGACCAACAGGCCATCTGGCGCGATCTGCGCGGCATCTTGGCCGAGGTGGGTATCGTTCTCGTTGACGGCCGCGATGTCACCAAGATCGAGCGGTCCTGGATCGAGGATCATTTTCTCCACAATATTTTCCCGCTGCTGACGCCACTCGCGATCGATCCGGCGCATCCTTTTCCGTTCATCCCGAGCCTCGGATTTACCGTCGCACTGCATCTGGCGCGGGTCTCCGACGGCAAGCCGATGAACGCGCTTATTCGCATGCCCGGCAAGATCGATCGCTTTATCCGCTTGCCCTCAGGCAAGGATAGCGCTGTGCGATTGATTACGCTGGAGCAAGCCACCGGCCTGTTCATTGGCCGGCTGTTCCCGGGCTATACCGTCAAAGGTCAGGGCGCTTTCCGCATCATCAGGGATTCCGAGCTTGAAATAGAAGAAGAGGCGGAGGATCTGGTCCGCCTGTTCGAAACCGCGCTGAAGCGGCGGCGGCGGGGGTCGGTGATCCGGCTCGAAATCGAAGCCAAGATGCCGGAAGAACTGCGCGCCTTCGTGCAGCGCGCGCTTTCCACCACCGACGACGAGGTTCTGCTGGTCGACGGTGTGCTGGCAATGAACGAGCTGTCGCAACTGACCCGGCTCGACCGGCCCGATCTCGAATTCGTACCCTATGTGCCCCGTCATCCCGAACGCGTGCGCGATCATGGCGGCGATATTTTCGCTGCGATCAGGCAAAAAGATCTAATCGTTCATCATCCATATGAATCCTTCGACGTCGTCGTGCAGTTCCTGCAACAGGCCGCCCGCGACCCCGATGTCGTCGCAATCAAGCAGACGCTCTACCGCACCTCGAACAACTCGCCGATTGTGCGGGCGCTCGCGGAGGCCGCAGAGGCCGGAAAGTCGGTCACAGCGCTGATCGAACTCAAGGCGCGGTTCGATGAGGAAGCCAACATCCGCTGGGCGCGCGATCTCGAACGCGCCGGCGTGCAGGTCGTGTACGGATTTATCGAACTAAAAACCCACGCCAAGCTGTCGCTGATCGTGCGCCGTGAGGGCGGCAGTCTCACCACCTACGTCCACACCGGCACCGGAAACTATCATCCGGTGACTGCGCGCATCTACACCGATCTGTCCTACTTCACGTCCGATCCGATCATCGGGCGCGACGCCGCGCGCGTATTCAACTACATCACCGGCTATGCGGAGCCGAGCGATATCGAGAAGATGGCGGTATCGCCGCTCACATTGCGCAAGCGAATGATCGAACACATTCATGGCGAGACCAATTATGCCCGTCACGGCAAGCCGGCGGCGATCTGGATGAAGATGAACTCGCTGGTCGATCCCGATATCATCGACGCATTGTATGAAGCCTCGCAGGCCGGTGTGCCGATCGAGCTGGTGGTGCGTGGAATTTGCTGCCTGCGGCCCGGCATTCCCGGACTTTCGGAGAACATCCGCGTCAAATCGATCATCGGCCGCTTCCTCGAACATGGCCGAATCTACTGCTTCGGGATGGGACAGGGCCTGCCCAGTGCAAAAGCTGCTGTGTATATCTCGTCCGCCGACCTGATGCCGCGCAACCTCGATCGGCGTGTCGAAGTCCTCTGCCCACTGCAAAATCCCACGGTGCATCAGCAGGTTCTCGAGCAGATCATGGTCGCGAACCTGAAGGATACTGAGCAGAGTTGGCAGTTGTTGCCGGATGGGTCGTCAACGCGTATGAAGGCCGCGAAGGGCGAAGAGCCTTTCAATCTGCACGATTACTTCATGACGAATCCGAGTCTGTCAGGCCGTGGAAAGTCGCTTAAAGAATCTTCGCCGCGCCGCCTCACGCGCCGTACCGAGCGTCAGCAATCGTCATAAGGAATCCGCACGGTGAAGCGGCCGCGCAAACGCGCATCCAGCGTGGCGGTCATCGACATCGGTTCAAACTCGGTGCGTCTCGTCGTCTATGAGTCGATGGCGCGCAGCCTGGTCACGATCTTCAACGAGAAGGCACTGTGCGGCCTCGGCCGCGAAGTCCAGACCACTGGCCTGCTGGCGCCGGACGCCGTCGTCAAGGCTTTGACGTCGCTACGGCGTTTTCGCGCGCTGTGCAGGGTGATGAAGGTCGGCCGCGTTTATGCGATCGCCACCGCCGCGTGCCGCGACGCCAGCAACGGCGCCGACTTCATCGCCAAGGCGGAACGCATCTGCGGCGTGTCAGTCGACATCCTGTCGGGCCCGCGTGAGGCGCAATTATCAGCGCTGGGCGTCATTTCCGGCGTTCACAATCCGGACGGCATTGTCGGCGATCTCGGCGGTGGTTCGCTCGAGTTGATTGACGTGCGCGGCAACCGCGTTCGCAGCGGCGTGACGCTGCCGCTCGGAAGTTTGGCGTTGCAGGATGCATCGCAAAAATCGCTGAAGCGCGCCGAACGCATCGTCAAGACCGATCTTTCCGGCATCGCCCAACTAAAGGCCGGCCGCGGCCGCGCCTTTTATGCGGTCGGAGGAACGTGGCGAGCGCTGGCGCGCATCCACATCATCCAAAGCGGTTACCCGCTGCGGGTGATGCATGGCTATTCGATACCGGCGTCGGACGCGCTCGATTTCGCGCAACGCCTGCGTCGCCTTGCATCGACTAACATGTTGGCCAATATCGAAGCCGTCGCCGATGCACGACGGCCGTTGCTGACCTATGCCGCCCTTGTTCTCGAATACATCATCCGCGTAGCGAGACCCAAGACCATCGTGTTTTCGACCTTCGGTGTACGCGAAGGTCTGCTTTACGCGATGCTGCCGCAGGCCGAGCGCTCCAAGGATGGCTTGATCTGCGCTGCGCAGACCCTGAACGAACTACTGTCCCGATCCACGCGCCATGCCCAGGAGTTGATCGGGTGGACCGATCGTTTTGTCAGGATCGTGAAGTTGCGGGAAACCGACGAAGATCGCCGTCTGCGCCATGCCGCTTGCCTGCTGTCGGATATCGGATGGCGAGTGCATCCCGACTACCGCGGCGAGCAGACGCTCAATCTCATCACCAATGGAAATTTCGGTGCGATCAGCCATCAAGGCAGGGCCTTTATCGCGCTGTCGGTGTTCTACCGCTACGCCGGCCTGAGCGAAGAACACGAACCGCCGACGCTTATTCGTGCGCTGGTGCCGCCCGCCATGGTCGAGCGTGCGCGCATTCTCGGCGCAGCATTTCGCGTCGCCCATCTGATATCGGCGGCGCGGCCGGGCGTATTGCCGGCAACCCACTTTCGAAGCGAGGACCGCAAGCTGATGCTGGTGTTCGAGCACAGGATGGTCGATCTCGTCGCGGATCGCGTCGGCAGCCGTTTCAAGCAGCTGGCACGGCTGGTCGGCCGCTCCGGATCGATCGTGAGGCGTTAAGCTGTCGGCGGCGGCTGAAGGTCGCGTGCTTACGGCCGGTCGATCGGCTGAACCGCCTCGGCCGCAGCGGACGCATGATGTTCTGTGCTCTGTAGCCTGCGCCGCCGCCAGATCGATCCTGCGACCAGTACGACGATGATGCCCACGATGCCGCAAACAATCTCGCCTCCGTGCCCGCCGCTCGCAAACTGCGGCGTCACTGCGAACAACCCCAGCAATGCGTCGAGCTTGGCGCCGAACGAGCCACCGAAAAAGCCATGCAATATTGGCTGAACCACCGGATCGGTCGCAATCACCTCACCGGCGATCCAGCCCAGCAAGGCCGCGCCAGCCCATACCAACATCGGCAGCCGAGTGAGCAGCGCCATGATCAGCGCAGCGCCGGCAACGATTAGAGGAACGCTGATCGCAAGCCCGAGGACCAGTAGCGGAACGCTGCCATTGGCAGCGGCGGCGACCGCGATCACATTGTCGAGGCTCATTACGATGTCCGCGACCACCACGATCTGAATTGCGGCCCACAGATGCGATGCCGATTCTACGCCCTCCTCCTCCTCTTTTTCGGGCACCAGCAGTTTCGCGGCGATCAGGATCAGAGCCAAGCCGCCGACCAGCTTCAGGTATGGCAAGCCCATCAACGTCGCAACGATGCCGGTGAAGATGATGCGCAAAATTACCGCGGCAGCCGCGCCTAAAATCATGCCCCAGAACCGTTGGCGCGGCTCCAGGCCACGACACGCCAGCGCAATCACCAGCGCGTTGTCGCCTGACAACAAAACGTTGATCCAGATGATCTTGCTGACCGCGACCCAAAAAGCCGGGTGCTGCATCTCGGTTTGAAACTGGGTGATAAAGATTCCGAGATTCGCGGGATCAAAGATTTGCAGCAGCCAGTTCACAATGCATTCCTCCCGGCCAGACGGCCGTCCCCCGCGCGGCGATTGTTCGCCGCTATCGTATCAATCAGCCGACAATTTCATTGCCCGAGAAAAACTGGGCGATCTCGATGGCGGCGGTCTCGGCGGCATCGGAACCATGCACCGAGTTTTCGCCGATCGATTTCGCGTGCAGCTTGCGGATCGTTCCATCGGCGGCCTTGGAAGGATCGGTTGCGCCCATGACGTCGCGGTGCTTGAGCACGGCGTTTTCGCCTTCGAGAACCTGAACAACCACCGGACCGGAAATCATAAAATCCACCAACTCACCAAAAAACGGCCGCGCCTTGTGGACGGCGTAGAAGGTTTCGGCCTGTTCGCGGGTCATCCGAATGCGCTTTTGGGCAACGATCCGAAGCCCGGCCTTCTCAATCAGCGCATTGATCGCGCCCGTCAGGTTACGCGCGGTCGCGTCCGGCTTGATAATCGAAAAGGTGCGTTCAATCGCCATGATTTCGTCCTTGAAGAGCGCTGAGTGGGAGTTGCGGCGCTTATATCGGCGCAGTCGGAGAACGGCAAGCGATCACGGCGACTGCGGCGGATCGCCCCAGTAGGCCATGGATGCCCGGAGTTACAACAATTTCACGAAGATGAACCATCTCTGAAACGAACGTCCCGGTTTCGTTCACGTGCTCAGGGTTAGGCTTCAATGGGCCGAACACCTTGCAAGTCCAAGGGCGTTACCGGCCAGCAATTTCCCGATGGCGCCAACCGCGCCGAACCTGAGGAGACGACCATGTTACGCAAACTTTCGCTTGTTGTTGTTGCCGCGGCTTCGCTGGGTGTGGCCGCATTGGCGCCGACCTCCGCCTCCGCCTTTGGCGGTCACGGCTGGCGGCACGGTGGTTGGCATGGTGGTTGGCATCGCGGCTGGCATGGCGGCTGGGGCGGTCCCCGCTTCTTCGCCGGCGGCCCGGCCTACGGTTACGGCGGCTGCTATGCGCGGCGATTGGTTCCGACGCCGTGGGGCCCCCGCTGGCGCCTGGTAAATCGCTGCTATTAACGTGGATCGTCCATCTGGAGGTCAAGGAGCCCCGGCCCTGTAGTGGCCGGGGCTCTATATGATTCCGATGAGTGGAACCGCTCGGAGCCTTTTTCACGAAAGAGGCACGCAATCCGTCAGCGACGGGAAACAATTTCCATCTTGATGACTTGGTGTTTCGTCGTCTCGTTGAAATGGACGCGAAGCGGAACTCGTCATGAATGGTCGAATCAGCGACAACAATGAACAGATCGATCGCAAGACGAGCCGATCGATCTGCGATGCTGTGGGCGAGCGGCTGCAGCAGAACCTGCGTCCGATCGAATCCGCACTACCGCCCCATCTGCAGCATCTGATGGATGAACTGCGCAGACGCGATGACCGCGACCGCCGCGTGATCTCGAATTAGGCTGAATATTGAGGCATTAGAGCTTGCCGGGACACTATTTCGTTCAATAAAACGGGTTGCGTTTTTGGACGGCTCCGGTGAAAAGCCCGCATGCTTTCAATCACCGACATTTCGGTCCGGATCGCCGGGCGGCTTCTTATCGATAATAGCTCGGCGCAGATCGTGCCCGGAGCACGCGTGGGCTTTGTCGGCCGCAACGGTGTCGGCAAATCAACGCTGTTTCACGCGATCCGCGGCGAATTGCCAACCGAAGCCGGTACAATCACGATCCCTCCCCGCTGGCGTGTCGGCAGTCTCGCACAGGAAGCACCCGACGGTCCGGAAAGCCTTGTCGATGTCGTGCTGAAAGCCGATCTGGAGCGCGACGCACTACTGCATGAAGCTGAGACTGCGCACGATCCTTCTCGCATCGCCGACATACAAACCCGGCTCGTAGACATTGATGCGCATTCCGCCCCTGCCCGCGCGGCCGCAATCCTTAGCGGCCTCGGATTTTCGACCGCGGATCAGGCGCGGCCCTGTTCGGAATTTTCCGGCGGCTGGCGGATGCGCGTTGCGCTCGCCGCCACGTTGTTCGCCGCGCCCGACCTTTTGCTGCTGGACGAGCCGACCAACTACCTTGATCTCGAAGGCACGCTCTGGCTCGAAGACCATCTGGCGAACTATCCGCGCACGGTGATCGTCATCAGCCATGATCGCGACCTGCTCGACACCTCGGTCGATCAGATCCTGCATCTCGATCGCGGCAAGTTGACGCTCTACAAAGGGACCTACTCGTCGTTCGAAGAACAACGCTCCACGCGTGAAATGCTCGATGCCAAGCATGCGAAACGGCAGGCCGACGAGCGCAAGCGGCTGCAGGCCTTTGTTGATCGCTTCAAGGCCAAGGCGTCGAAAGCCCGCCAGGCGCAGTCCCGCGTCAAGATGCTGGAAAAGATGAAGCCCGTCACTGCGCTGGTGACGCAGGACGTGCGCGAAATTTCATTTCCCGTGCCTGAGAAAATGCTGTCGCCGCCCATCATCGCGGTCGATGACGTCTCGGTCGGCTACGATCCGAAAAAGCCCGTGCTCAATCGCGTTACCTTGCGCATCGATACCGACGACCGCATCGCTTTGCTCGGCTCCAACGGCAACGGCAAGTCAACGCTGGTTAAGCTGCTTGCCAACAAATTGCAGCCGTTCTCCGGTCATGTCACCCGCGCGGAGAAACTGTCGGTCGGATATTTCGCGCAGCACCAGGTCGATGAGCTCAATCTCGACGGTTCGCCCTACGATCACGTCCGCAAGCTGATGCCGGACGCCCCCGAAACCAAGGCGCGCGGGCGCACCGGTGCGATCGGCTTCTCGGGCAAGGCCGGCGACACCATCGTCAGGAGTCTGTCGGGCGGCGAAAAGGCGCGGCTGCTGCTGGGGCTTGCGACCTTCTTCGGTCCTAACATGATCATTCTCGACGAGCCGACCAATCATCTGGACATCGACAGCCGTGCTGCGCTTGCCGAGGCGATCAATGAATTTCCCGGCGCGGTCATCATGGTCTCCCATGATCGCTATCTGATTGAAGCCTGCGCCGATCAATTATGGGTGGTAGCCGATCATGCTGTCACGACCTATGACGGCGACCTCGACGATTACAGGCGCATGGTGTTGTCGGCTCGCGGCATGCGCACGAATTCGCGCGACCGCGGCGGTAATGAGCGCGGCAATGGCCGCGACAAGCCTCAGCGCAACAAGGCCGAAAAGCGCGTCCCGCTGAAGCAGAAGATTTCAGACGCCGAGGCCGAGATCGCGCGCATCAACGGCATCATCTCCAAGATCGATACTGCGCTCGCGCTGCCGGATCTGTTCAAGCGCGACCCGAAGCAGGCTGCCCAACTCAGCAAGGCGCGGGCCGGCGCGGCGAGCGCGTTGCAGCGGGCTGAGGAAGAATGGCTGGCGGCGAGCTCGCAATATGACGAAGCGACGGGCTGAGCCTATTCACGGCTGACTGAGGGCGTACAGACGAACGATCACGTCGCCGCCGGTTTCTTCTTCGCCCTGGGCCTTGCACCGTTCGGCTGCGCCACGGGCTCGGGCGCACGCTCGATCGATGTCAAGCGTCCGGATGTGAAGGTGTAGATTCCCGCGCGTTGCCCCCGCGAATAGTTGACAATCGCGACCCGATCGCCGCGCGCATTGTTCGAGAAATTGACGCTGTCAGGTGCGCCGATGCCGCGCACGACATCGCATTCGGTATGACCAAGCGCCACCGTTCCCGTTGTCGAGGGTACTGGCGCGCCGGCTGCGCCATCGGTCAGCGCGTTGGCGTCGGCCGGACCCGGCGCAGGCGCCATTCCCGGACATCCCCCGTCGGCGCTGACGAGATTCTCGGCTGTAACCGGTTTGTCGGGGGTTAAAGGCGGGGTTTCGATCGAAACGTTTCTGATAAACAGCCTGCCGGAGCGCGAAAACCATTCCGCATCTTTTGACAGAAGGTCGGACGAAAAGATGTTGGCCGTGCTTGAGCAGCCCGCGATCATGGGGACAAACAGAAGCAACGCCAGCAGTCGTTGTCGATGAGGGTATTTGTATCGCACGATTACTTAAGTTCCCCACCCCAGCCCTAAGCGGCTGTCCCACCATCACTTTGCGGCACCACCGTGGCTATCTACATGCTCACGGATCGAAACCGCAGATTATCATTAATTGCCGCAGATCGCTATTCCCGCCGCTGCCACCGGCCCCGCTCATCGGCCTGCCAGTAGGTGACCTCGAATCCCCGCGACTTGCAATCTGTCCAGGCGCCCCGCGCCGCGGCGAGCGCATCGCCGTCGTCGCCGTTAAAAACCAGAACCACCCGATCATAGGCGTCCGAGTCGACGGGCAGAGCCGCGTTGTCGACCAGAAACCTGACATTGGCCCTGTTCGGATTGCCCTCCTCTACCGCCAGCACGATCGGCTGATCCTGGGCATCGCCGGCGCGCCAGGTGGCGTGCGGCAAAAATGAATCGTCGCGATAGGTCCACAAATGGGCGTCGAGCGCGTCGGCACGCTCTTCCGATGTCGACTGCACGACAACCCGCCAGCCACGCTCCAGCGATTTTTCGAGCAATGGCGGCAACACGCTTTCGAGTGACATGTTCTGCAGATGGTAGAACAGAACTTCCGTCATCGCTTTGCTTCGTAATACTCCGCGACCAAGCGCTCCAGCAGGCGAACGCCATAGCCCGAACCCCAGCTCTGGTTGATCTCGGATTTCGGTGCGCCCATCGCCGTTCCCGCGACATCGAGATGCGCCCACGGCGTGTCATCGACGAAGCGCTGCAGGAACTGCGCGGCGGTGATCGAACCGCCGTTGCGGGTGCCGGTATTCTTCATGTCTGCGAATTGCGAGTCGATCTGCTTGTCGTATTCCGGGCCGAGCGGCATACGCCAGACCCGCTCGCCGGTCGCAAGCCCGACCTTTGTCAACCGTTCGGCCAATTCGTCGCTGTTGGAAAACAACCCGGCATATTCGGTGCCGAGCGCCACCATGATCGCGCCGGTTAATGTTGCGAGATCGATCATGAATTTCGGCTTGAACTTCTTCGCCACGTACCAGAGCACGTCGGCCAGCACTAAACGGCCTTCGGCGTCGGTGTTGATGATCTCGATGGTCTGGCCGGACATCGACGTCACGATGTCGCCGGGGCGTTGCGCATTGCCGTCAGGCATGTTTTCAACAATGCCGATGGCGCCGATCACATTGGCCTTCGCCTTGCGCGCGGCCAGCGCATGCATCAGTCCAACCACGCAGGCGGCGCCACCCATGTCGCCCTTCATGTCCTCCATGCTTCCTGCGGACTTGATGGAAATGCCACCGGTATCGAAACAAACGCCCTTGCCGATGAAGGCAATCGGCTGATCGCCGCGCTTGCCGCCATTCCAGCGCATGATCACAGTCCGGCCAGGCTGCGTCGAGCCCTGGGCGACGCCGAGCAGCGCGCCCATGCCGAGTTTCGTCATGGCCTTGACGTCGAGAATCTCGACGTTGACGCCGAGTTTGCGCAGTTGGCTGGCACGGCGCGCGAATTCCACCGGGAACAGCACGTTCGGCGGCTCATTGACGAGATCGCGCGCGACGATGACGCCGTCGACGATATGCGTGCCCGGAGCGAAGGCCTTTCGCGCAGCGGCCACATCATCGACGGCGAGCGAAACTTCGGCGCGCAATGCGGCGTCCTCGCCGTCTTTCTTTTTGGTCTTGTAGCGGTCGAACTTATAGGCGCGCAGCCTTATGCCCGAGGCGACCGCGGCGGCCTGATCGGGCTTCATCGCTCCCGTCGCTAGTTCCGCGATGATCGTCACAACGTCGTTGCCGGCGCGCAGTTTGCCGGCCGCCGCGCCGCCAAGCTTGAGAAAGTCATTGTCCTTGATGGCAGAGAGCTTGCCGGCACCTACCACGATCAGGCTTGAGACCTTGAGTCCCTCCGGCGCCAGAATATCGAGCGTGGACCCGCTCTTTCCCTTGAATTGATTCGTGGCCGCGGCGCGCTTTACCGTGTCGGCCACCGGCCCCAGCGCCTTGCGGGTCGCCGCACCGAATTTCAACGTGTCGTCGCAGAATACCACCAGAATGCCGCGCGGGGCGGTGGAAAACGGAACGAAGCCGACCTTGACGGCGTCGGACATAGGCAAATCCTCCAAGAATCAGGGCTGTCGCTGGGCCGGGAACCCGCCGGGCGGTGTTTCGAATGTTCTTTTCGGCTGTGATGCACATCCGTCAAGACCATGATCCAGCGCACTATGACCTGTCGGCGGCTGCGCTGCCAAGCGTCCCCGTGGCTGGGAGGCCACATAGCCCGAATTATTAACCATATCTTGACGGCGCCATGGCCCAGCCATTTTGTTGACGGATCAAAGGGATGGTAGTGTGAGTGTGGGCGGCTGGACGAATGGCGGCGCGACCAAAGGGGATCCCGATTTCGGGATTGGTCGCTGGCTGCGGTTCCGGTTCGCAAGGTGGGGATCGTGCGGTAACGATGGGGTCGATCGACAAGTATATCTTCCGCACGACGCTTGCGTCGTTTGCGCTGGTTCTGGTCAGCCTGACGGGGGTGATTTGGATTACGCAAGCGTTGCGCGGCATCGACCTGATGACCAGCCAGGGTCAGACGATCATCACCTTTCTTGGCATCACCAGTCTGGTCATTCCGGCGCTTGTGTTGATCATCTCGCCGATCGCACTGATGATCGCGATCTCGCATACCCTGAACAAGCTCGCGACCGACTCCGAGATCATCGTGATGAATGCGGCCGGCTTCTCGCCGTTCCGGCTGTTCCGCCCGTTCCTCTATGCCACCTTGGTGGTGGCGATCATGGTCGCTTTTATCGCCTCCTATCTTGCGCCCGACGGCATGCGCCGTCTCAAGCAATGGGATGCCGAGATCACCGCAGATGTGCTGGCCAACATCCTCCAACCCGGCCGCTTTGCTCAACTCGATCAGAACCTGACCATCCGCATTCGAGAGCGGCAGCCGGGCGGCGTGCTTGTCGGCATCTTTGTCGATGACCGCCGCGATCCAAAGGAACGCGTCAGCATTATCGCCGACCATGGAACGGTGATGAAAAACGAGGGCGGTTCGTTTCTGATCCTTGAGGACGGAAATCTCCAACGCTTCGAAGTCGGCAAGCGCGATCCGGCGCTGGTGGCGTTCGGCCGCTATGCGTTCGACATGTCGAAATTTTCGAACCAGGGCCGCGACGTCACGCTGGGGATTCGCGAACGTTACCTCTGGGAGTTGCTTTCGCCGTCACCCGACGACCCGGTTTACCAGCAGTTGCCCGGACAGTTTCACGCCGAGTTACATGACCGTTTCATGGCGCCAATCTATCCCTTTGCATTCGCAGCCTTGACCTTCGCGTTTCTCGGCGCGCCGCGGACCACGCGTCAGAGCCGCAACTTTTCAATTTCCAGCGCGATCCTCGCAGTGTTCGGGCTGCGCATGGCGGGGTTCGCCTGTTCCGTTATGGCGGTGAAATCGCCGCTGGCTGCCCTCGTTCAGTATCTGATGCTGGCGGTGGCCATCGGCGCAAGCCTCTGGATCATCCTCGGTAGCATCGTCGTAGAACCGCCAGCTGCACTGATGGAGGCGATCAACAGGTCGAATGCGCGTCTTCTGCGGCTCTTCGGACGGCCGGCCACAGCATGAGCATGATGACCAACACGCTCGGGCGATATTTTGCCGGCCGCTTCGTGGTTTCGGCTCTCGGCGTATTCGCCAGCATCTTTGTCCTGCTCGTGCTTGTCGATTACATCGAAATGGTCCGGAAGACGTCGGGGCTGGTTTCGGCATCCGCAATCATGGTCGCGGAGACGTCGCTGTTCCGAGTTCCACAGCTGCTCGAAAAAATGATGCCGTTTTGCATCCTGATCGGGGCAATGACCTGCTATCTGGCGCTTTCGCGGCGTCTGGAGCTCGTGGTGGCGCGCGCCGCCGGCGTTTCTGCGTGGCAGTTCATCGCGCCGGCGCTGGTAAGCGCGGTCGTGCTCGGAATTCTGGCAACGATTGCTTACAATCCGATGTCTGCGAATCTGCGCGAACTCTCCAAGCGAATGGAGGCGGAGCTGTTCGGCTCCACTCCCGGCGGCGGCATACAGGACGCTTCCGGCTTCTGGATCAATCAGGTGAACAGCGATGGCCAGGCCATCATCAACGCGGCTCGCAGCGAGCAGCAGGGCGTGCGGCTGACCGGGCTGACGGTGTTCAGATTCGATACCGACTACCAGTTCAAGGAGCGGATCGAAGCGCGCGAGGCGACGCTTGAGGAGGGACACTGGCTGTTCAAATCCGCACGCCGGTACGCCCTCGACGGACCGCCGGTTGACCAGGACAGTTTCGTCCTCACCACCAGCCTGACGCCGGCTCAGGTCCGCAATAGTTTCTCCACTCCAGAGACTGTGTCTTTTTGGCAACTCCCGAGCTATATCCGGTCCTCGGAAAGCTCCGGCCTAGCGACCGCCGGGTACCGGCTGCAGTACCATAAGCTTCTCGCACAGCCATTTTTGCTGGCCGCGATGGTCATGTTGGCAGCAGCCGTCAGCCTGCGGTTCTTCCGCTTCGGCGGCGTGCAAAAGATGGTTTTGAGTGGCGTGGGTGCAGGCTTTCTGCTCTACGTTCTGTCGAAAGTAACTGAGGATTTGAGCAAGGCTGAGTTGATGCATCCGATCGCTTCGGCGTGGCTGCCTGTGTGCGTGGGCGGCCTCACCGGCTTTTTGGCCTTGCTGTACCAGGAGGACGGGTAGTGGCCGTTGTCGCCGCCCGCCAGAGACGGTCGCCTGCGTTCGGGCGGCGCACTTCCGTGCGCCGTTACCGTGACCGCTTGGCCGCCGCTAGCGGACCCATTCTTGCGCTGGCTGTCGGGTTGATTTTTGCCGACGCGCTCGGTCTTGCGACGATAACTCCAGCCTCAGCGCAAAGCTTTACCTACAATCCGCTTCCTCCCCGGCCGAAACCGCCGCGTGCCGCCAACGACGGACAGATGCTCGTCCAGGCGGTCGAGGTGGATTACGACTACAACAATTCGCGGGTGTCGGCGGTCGGCAACGTGCAGTTGTTCTACAACGGAACGAGTGTCGAGGCCGACAAGGTCATCTACGATCAGAAGACCAAGCGGCTTCACGCCGAAGGCAACATCCGCATGACCGATGCGGACGGTAAAATCACCTACGCCAACATCATGGATTTGAGCGACGACTACCGTGACGGTTTCGTCGATTCGCTGCGCGTCGATACCGAAGACCAGACGCGAATGGCGGCGACCCGCGCCGACCGCTCCAGCGGCAACTACACCGTGTTTGAAAATGGCGTCTACACCGCCTGCGCACCCTGTAAGGACGATCCGAAGAAGCCGCCATTGTGGCAGGTCAAGGGCGCGCGCATCATTCACGACCAGACCGACAAGATGCTGTACTTCGAGAACGCCCAGCTGGAGTTCTTCGGCGTTCCAATGGCGTATCTGCCGTATTTTTCAACGCCCGACCCAACCGTGAAGCGCAAGACAGGGTTCTTGATGCCGGGCTTCAGCTCGTATTCGCCTTTCGGATTTGGCGTAGAGACCCCGTTCTACTGGGCTATCGCACCCGACTATGATGCGACCTTCAATCCACGTTTCACAACGCGGCAGGGCGTGCTGCTCCAGGGCGAATTCCGTCAGCGCCTGATCAACGGATCGTATCAAATCCGAGCCTATGGCATCGACCAACTGGACCCGGGAGCCTTCGCCGGTCAACCCGGCGACCGCACCTTCCGCGGCGGCGTCGAAACAAAAGGCCAGTTCGCGCTGAACGATAAATGGGTTTGGGGCTGGGACGGCGTCCTGCTGTCCGACTACTACTTCATGTCCGACTACAGGCTAGCCCAGTACAGGGATCCGCTTGGCTCGTTTTTGAGCCTGCCGACCGAAGCCATTTCCCAGCTTTATCTGACCGGCGTCGGCAATCGCAGTTTCTTCGACGCGCGCACGATCTACTATCTCAGCTTTTCGGGCTTCCAGGATAAGGTTCCCGTCATTCACCCGGTCGTCGACTATTCGAACGTGATCAACAGCCCGATTTTTGGTGGAGAAGTCAGCTACAAGACCAACTTCACGAGCCTGACGCGGGAAACCGCGGCCTTCGACCCGATCACGACGTTGGCAAACACCAGCGGCCTGTGCCTGACCGCGTCAGCCGACCCGCTCGCGCGGCTGCCGAGCCAATGCCTGCTTCGCGGCATACCGGGCACCTACACGCGGTTGACGGCTGAGGCGCAATGGCGGCGGTCGTTCACCGATTCCGCCGGACAAATCTGGACGCCGTTTGCAAGCGTCCGCGCGGATGCGATCGATGCCTCGATCTCAAACCAGCCGGGCGTTTCGAACTTTCTTCCGGTCGGCGACACCCAAGCCGTGCGTGTGATGCCCACGGTCGGGCTCGAATATCGCTATCCCTTCATCAACGTTCAGCCCTGGGGCACCACGACGATCGAGCCGATCGCGCAGATCATTGTTCGTCCCAATGAAACCTATGCGGGCAAGCTTCCCAACGAAGACGCACAGAGCATGACATTCGACGCCAGCAATCTGTTCAGCGTCGACAAATTCTCAGGTTACGACCGCGTTGAAGGCGGCGGCCGCGCCAATGTCGGCGTGCAGGCGACCACGCAATTCGACCGCGGCGGATCCATCAACGTGCTGTTCGGGCAATCCTATCAGTTGTTCGGCCTGAATTCATTCGCGGTCGCGGACGTAACCAATACCGGCGTCGATTCCGGCCTGCAGAATACGCGATCCGACTACGTTGCCCGCGTCAATTATTCGCCCAATAGAACCTATACTTTCAGCACGCGCGCGCGTCTGGAAGAAGGAACGCTGGACGTCCAGCGCTTCGAGGTTGAAGGCCGTGCGAACTTCGACCGCTGGTCGGTCAGTTTGATGTATGGTGATTATGCAGCGCAACCGGAACTGGGATACCTGACCCGTCGTGAAGGACTGCTGGGCAGCGGGTCGATCAAGCTCGCAGCGAACTGGGTGGTGACGGGAGCCGCTCGATGGGATCTTGAAGCCAACAAACTCAATCAATACGTCATCGGCGTCGGATATGTGGACGACTGCTTCGTGCTGGCGGCCAATTACGTCACGTCCTACAGCTACTCCGCGGGCTCCACGCCGCCGGTGCTCAGTCAAGCGTTTATGTTGCAGATCGGCCTGCGAACCCTTGCCAACACGACCTCATCGTCCAGCCCGACCAACGGCATACAATAGAGCCGGCCTTGACGCTGCCGGTGGATCATTCTCGCGTCGCGAATCCAGTTCGAATCGGGTTGATATAGCGAATATGATCATGACGACCGCCACGCTCTTTCATCGCCTTTCGCCTCTCATTCTGGGTTGCGCCGCAGCGCTGGTCCTGATGGGTTGCGGATCGCCGTTGCATGCGCAGACCGTCGCCGTCATGGTCAACGGTGAACCCATCACCCATTACGATATCGAACAGCGCAGCAAGCTGACCTTCCTGACGACTCATAAGCCTGCCGTTCGACAGCAAGTGATCGACGAACTGATCGATGAAAAGGTGAAGATCAAGGAAGGGAAGAGATTTGGCGTCGACCCTACCGCTTCCGATATCGATCAATCTTATGCGGCGATGAGTTCGCGGATGCGAATCACGCCGGAGCAACTGACAAAGTCTCTCGAAAGCCAAGGCATTCGGCCCGACACGCTGAAGGCTCGCATGAGGGCCGAGATGGTTTGGACCAGCCTGGTCCGCGGGCGATACAAAGAGAGCCTTCAGGTCGGCGAGAAGGACGTCGCCGCCGCCATCCAGGCCAAGGGGGACGATAAACAGGAGGCCGAAGCCTTCGAATATCAAATGCGTCCGATCGTTTTGATCGTCCCGCGGGGATCTGGATCCGCCGCTGTCGAAACAAGACGCAAGGAGGCCGAGGCGCTGCGCAGCCGCGTGCAAACCTGCGATGACGCGAACGCTTTCTTCAAGACCATGCAAAATGCAGCGATACGCGACACTGTGACCAAAACTTCGGCCGACATACCGCCCGTTCTTCGTGAAGTGCTCGACAAGACTCCGATCGGCCATCTGACCGCGCCTGAGGTGACAAAACAGGGCGTGGAGATGGTTGCGCTGTGTGGAAGGAAGCCGACCACCATCGACACGCCGAAAAAAAAGGAAATCCGGGACAGGATGTATGTC
>Ga0193743_1001348_pt1 | contig 18282 bp, 17 predicted proteins | sample L2c2metaG_FD_143038 | JGI IMG/M metagenome (GOLD analysis project Ga0193743, IMG submission 143038) | Soil microbial communities from a riparian zone of the East river system, Colorado, United States - L2c2 | ecosystem: Environmental > Terrestrial > Soil > Riparian zone | place: USA: East River...
CGGCATGCTGCTCGACTTCAAGCTCCTCAAGCAGGTCATGCGCCCCACCGTCGAATATCTCGACCACAAGATGATCAACGACCTCGAGCCCTTCGTCTCGGAGGTCAATCCCTCTGCCGAAAATCTCGCCCGCTACTTCTACCAGCAGACCAGCGCCCAGCTTAAAGAGATGACCGCAGGCCGCGTCCGCGTAAAAGATTGCACGCTCTACGAGACCGACACCAGCTTCGCCCGCTACTACGAGTAAGCGTCCTCCAAATGCATCTCATCGAACTCTACAAATCGGTTCAGGGCGAATCCTCCTTCGCCGGCCTGCCCTGCATCTTCGTCCGCCTCGCCGGCTGCAACCTTCGCTGCGCCTGGTGCGACTCCGAGTACACCTTCACCGGCGGCAAACCGTTCAGCGAAGACGAAGTCGTCGCGCAGATCGAAGCCCTCGCCCCATGCAGGCTGGTCGAGTTCACCGGTGGCGAACCCATGCTGCAGGCCCGCGAACTCCTTCCGCTCATGGAGCGGATGTTGGCCCGGAACTACACCCTTATGATCGAAACCAGCGGCGAACGCCCTCTTGCCGAGGTCCCCAGGGCGGTCCACAAGATCGTCGACGTCAAATGCCCCGGCGCCGGGGCAGCCGCGAACAGCTTTCGTCTGGAGAACCTCGAAGCCCTGACGAAGAACGACGAGGTCAAGTTCGTCATCAGCAACCGTGAAGACTACGACTTCGCCCGCGACTTCATCCGCACCCACTCAGTAGAGCAAAAGGCTGGGGAGATCCTGCTCTCACCCGCCTTCCAGAAGACTCCCAGTCCGCAGCGCACCGCCGACAACATGGCGCTCGATCCCCGTAAGCTCGTCGACTGGATGCTCGCCGACGGCCTGCCTGCGCGCCTCTCGCTCCAGATCCACAAGTTCATCTGGGAGCCCCAGAAGAAGGGCGTCTAGCTCAGGCTCCGATGTCGCGTGCCAAACCACACGGCGAGCGATAGTAGCTGCGCGCAGAGAATCCACTCCAGTGTCCGACCGAGCGTAGAGCTGTCTGCGTTATGCAGCGCAAGGGCCAGCAGCGCAACCACGAGTGCCACCATGCTGATCAGCACCGTGTTGCGGCCGTAGTGCGTAGGCGTAAGCGATACAGGCCTCTTCGCCGGAACCTGGCTGGCGACACGAGCCGCGAAGTCGGCAGGGATAGGCACCGCGGGCCTGGCCTCGAGGGCGCGGATCAGGCGTTCCTCCATCGAAGCCGCCGGCGTGTTCTCCTCACTCATCCGTTCGTCGCGCATGTCGCTCTCCTCTCCCCCGCTTGTGTTGCCTGAATACCTTCCCTCATCTTCTTGCGGCCTCGGTGCAGATGCGTGCGAACCGTGCCGATCGGCAGGCCCAGCGCCAGGGCTATCTGCTCGTAGGTGCGCTCCTCCTGATGATAAAGGACCAGTATCGTCCGCTCCACCTGGCTCAGCTTCTGCAGCTGCTCTTCAACCGCATGCTGGAACTCGCGCTCCTCCATCTGCTGCTCGGCGTTGCGGTCGGGATGCTCCAGCCGGTCCTCCCACGCGGAGACCTCGTCGGAGATCGAGACCAGCGACTGCGCGTCGCGGCGGCGGCGCTTCCACTCGTCCTGCGCGACGTTGACCGTGATGCGGTAGAGATAGGTCGTCAGCAGCGCCTCTCCGCGGAAGCTGGGCAGCGCGCGGTAGAGCCGCAGAAAGACCTCCTGCGCGAGATCGTCAAGGTGCTCGCGGCTCCCTGTGAGCCGCAGCAGCGTGCCGAAGACCATCGCCTGATGGTCCTGCACGATCTGCTCGAAGCTGAGGTCGGTATTCAAGCCAGGTTAGACAATACGCCGCGCCCAAAGTTTCATCCACGCCAATGAAACTTTCAATCTGTCCCAAGGTCTAATGCGGGCAGAAGGGAAGGTAAACCATGGAAATATTCGGAAGTCCGCTCATCATTCCGATCGGGGCATTCGTCGTCGCCATCGTGGCAATCGTTTCAGGCATCTGGCTGGAGGCACACAAGTCCCGTACCAAGGCAGAGCAGCGTATGGCGATGATCGCTCGCGGCATGCCTGTCACGGAGATCGAGCGGTTGCTGGGAACCAAAGACGAAGAGCAGCGCCCACCCAAAGATCCGCTTCGCAGTCTTGGCAACGCGCGCCGGGCCGGAATCATTCTGGTCTCCTCGGGCGTTGGCATCATGCTCTTCTTCTTTGCTCTGACCGTGATCATCCGACAACGCGAGATCCTGTCCGGGGCGGCCGTGGGGCTCATTCCACTGGCTATCGGCATCGGCTTCTTCATCGACTACAACCTTCAGAGGCGCGAGCTGTCGCGCTTCGGGTTGGAGGTCGAAGCCGATAAACCGTAGTCAGAGCGGTTTCACCGATGCTCCAGCCCCCCAATAAAATTGCCGTCATTCTGAGCGGAGCGAAGAACCCCGTATTTCGCTCGTTGCGACGAAACGCTTTCCCGTCACTAAGGAAGATAGCGATCAATGGCAATCGGGAGCTCTTGTATGACCTGTAACAGTCATCGAAGTCAAAGGCAGCGTTAGGCATAACACCAATGGATCGAAGAATCCAGGGGATGAGACCACCATGCGGCAACACACGGCATCTGGACGCTCTGAGAAAGAGCGAGTCGCACAGCTCGAGAGGGAGATCTCCCGTCTGCAGCGACTGGTCGCCGAACTCCTGCTGAAGAACCAGCAGCTTCGCAGCGCGGAATGAGCCTCGTTCCCAACAGTCTCTGTTCCCTCCCCGTAGAATAGCTAGCAGCTTGAAGATCCTTATCCTCTCCCCGCACCGTGGCGACGCAGCCTTCTCACTCTCGCTCGCCATCACCGGCTGGCTGGCTGCCGGGCACAGCGTTACCCTCCTCAACGTCTTCACCCGCAGCCTCGATGCGCCTTACTCCGACGCGGAGTTCGTCCACGAGAACGACCGCCTCTCCTATGTCTCCGCGATGCGCCTGCGTGAGGACGAGCACTTCGTGCAGCTTCTGATTCAGAACCTCCCCAAAGCCGCCAAAGCCAATATCCGGATGGTGGACCTGAACCTGAAGGATGCTCCCATCCGCCTCCGCTGCCCCATCGACGAGGTCTGTGATAGGGCCGTCAACCCGGAGGACCCGGCCATCGAGAAGATCCGCAAGGCCCTGACCCGTCAGTCGGAGGCTGGAGCGATGGGGTCCCTGGTCCTCCCGCTGGCGCTGGGGGAGCATGTCGACCACCTCACCGTCCGGGCTGCTGCGCTGCCCCTCACCACTGGCCTGCCCAGCGCCTTCTACGAGGACCTCCCATACGCGGCCACTCACCCCAGCGTGGCCACCGATCTCCAGGTACTCCGCGAAGACGTCGCCACGCGTCTTGATGAGCCGCTCACGCCCGTGCTCTGCCAGATGGAGTCGGCCGTCCAGCGAAAGAGGCGACTCATCCTCGGCTACGCCTCGCAGATCGACGAAGAGGCCGCTAACCTCATCAGCGACTTCGCTACCCGCTACGGAGGAGGAGAGCGCCTCTGGGCCAATCAGGCCTGGGTGGATATCGCCCCCAGCTCCCACCTCACCATCGACCTGCCGCCCCGCTGACCCTATTTACGAGGGAGCACAACGACCGAGTGCCGTTGCCGGTGCCATTGCTGTTGCTGTGGCCATTTGCCGTTGCTGTTGCCGTTGCCGTTGCTGTTGCCGTTGCTGTTGCTGTTGCTGTTGCCGTTGTTTGTTTTACGTCGTCATCCTGACCCTGAGCTTGTCGAAGGGGAAGGATCCCGAAGGTTTTCACTCACCACAACCGATCGAACCTTTCTAACAACCAGTTCCAACGCCCTTGCCGTTGCCTGTTTTCCTCAACCTGCCGAACATCGTCATTTCGAGCGAAGCAGCGACCTAAGGTGTTTCTTTCCAAAACCCTGTCAAGTTCTCAACCCACCTAATCAAATGAAAACAAATAAGATACAGTTGCCGATTAGTTCTACTCAATCCGGTACACTTAAAACAGAATCAAAGAAGGTCCCGGTTAAAGCCGGGCTTTTCCATTTAAGCATCCAGGAAGTCTAAGGAGCTCAAACAACCCGTTTGTTTGCACGACTTTGGCCGCAACTGCTTTGTTTGCACGACTTTGCACGGGGTGGATTCACGTATATCCATGATTACAAATGGTTTATGAGAAGTACCCCCGAGGGGGGGAGGGGGCCCTCCAGGGCACCTTCTAGGGTGAGGAGGGCAGTATCCAGCGAACTAGCCCAGCATCCGGCGGACACCCCGGCGGACTGTCTCGGTAACCACGCCGTAGACGACGTGCGAGGCCATCTCGCTGGCGTGCTCCCGCGTCGTCTGTTCGCCCGGCGCGGCTGCCAGCCCCAGCGCGGGCAGGGCTCCCTCGTGGGTCAGCGTCACCAGGGCCAGGCCGAAGCTCGCGCCATCTTTCTGCGTGGCGGTAGGGAAGTACTCCGCGAGCGCGCCGTAGGCCGCGCCAGTGGCCGCCCCGAAGCCCCAGTGGATCGTCTCCGTGGCCACCTTCTTCTGGACTAGGGTGAGCTCATGTCCGGTGACCTTCTGGGCAAGCAGCGTAGGAGGCTCCGGCTCTCTATGGGGCCGCGGTGGGTAGATCCGCTCGGCCAGTGACTTCGCCGCTGTCGCCACCAGCCCCCCGATCAACCCGGCCAGCAGACCCTTCGCCAGCGACTTCTTTCGATTCTGTGTTTCGCTCACTCAACCACCTCGTCTAGCCGTGAGATGCGCTTCTGCGGCATCGGGCTGTGTCCTGCGCTATCCGACATACGCGGAGGCATCCGTGACATCGGTTCCGTTGTCGATCTTTGCCGCACGAAACACCAGTGTCAGGACCACGGAGACGACCAGGTTCAGCAGCAGCGCAGGCACCGCCGCGTACATCGCATAGGTTCCACCGAGGAACGCAGGCAGATGCAGCGGATAGACCGAGCTCTTCAGCCCCAGCGAGACGGCCATCGCCGTTCCGCTGCCCATTCCTACCGCCCATCCCGCCACGAGTGCCCAGGGATGGAACCATCGCGTAAACACCCCTACCACCACGGAGGGAAACATCTGGCCGATCCAGATTCCACCCAGCAGCTGCATCTCGATCGCATAGGGGGCCGGCAGCCACAGTACGAAGACCAGAGCACCCAACTTCACGACGAGGCTGACGATCTTCGCCATATTCGATTCTTCATGAGGCTTCATCTTCGTCCGCACAAACTCACCGTAGAGGTTGCGGGTAAAGAGGTTCGACGCCGCGATGGACATGATCGCCGCAGGCACGAGAGCGCCGATGGCCACAGCCGACAGGCAGAAGCCCGCGAACCACTCGGGAAACATCTTGAGGAAGAGCAAGGGAACTGCTGCGCTGGTGTCCTTGGTGTGAACTCCAGCGGCGATCGCCAGATAGCCAAGCAGGGCGATCAGGCCAAGCAGGAAGCTATAGGCAGGCAGCATGGCTGCATTCCTCCGCACGACGTTGGCGTTCTGCGCGCTGAGCACGGCAGTTGCCGTGTGAGGATAGAGCATCAGGGCTATCGCTGAGCCGATGGCAAGCGTGGAGTAGCCGAGGAACTGGCCCTGCTTGAGGTGGATCGTTGCGGCGGGAATGTGGGTCGCCAGCGACTGATTCGCCAGTTCAAAGACCCGTGCATAGCCACCGAGCTTGATCGGGATAACGATCAGCGCGGCCAGCACCATGACGTACAGCATAACGTCCTTGACGATTGCGATGACCGCAGGAGCTCGCAGGCCACTGGAGTAGGTGTAGGCAGCGAGGATGATGAACGCCACAGCCAGCGGCCACTCGCCGTGGATGCCCATTGCCTCGATGACAACTCGCATTCCTACAAGCTGGAGCGCGATGTAAGGCATCAAGGCCAATACGCCGGTGAGTGCGATTGCCACCGTCAGCCAGCGGTTGCCGTAGCGTCCGCTGACGAAGTCCGCAAAGGTGATGTAGCTGTGGCGGTGACAAACCGTCCATAGCCGTGGCAGCACGAGCATCATGTAGGGATAGGCGATGACCGCATAGGGTACGGCGAAGAAGCCCATCGCCCCGGCACCGTACAGCGCGGCGGGGACCGCGATGACGGTGTAGGCGGTGTAGAGGTCGCCACCGATGAGGAACCACGTCACCCAGGTGCCGAAGCTGCGCCCCGCGAGACCCCATTCTTCGAGGGACGCCATGCCTGTTTTGGGCTTTCGCCATCGAGCCGCCCAGAAGCCTGCCAGGGTAACGAGCAGGAAGAAGAAACAGAAGATCAGCAGCGCGGTGGTATGCAATCGTTCACCCGGATCGGAGATTTGCTTCAGTTCGGATTATCAGAATCTTAGCGCAGTGAGGCTGAGGAATGCTTCTGGTCGGACGGGTGGGAGGAGAGAATGGCAACAGCAAAGGCAACAACGGGAGAGATGGTTGACCGAAAGGGTTTGACAGCATGGGTGAGTAAAGAGCGGCGGGATCCTTCGCTCCCGCTCAGGATGACGGCATAAAACAAACAACAGCACGGCGCGGTTAGCTGCGTCCGCTGTCGTTCCACTCGTAGACGACGATGCCGAGGTCGCTCAGGGTTTTGATGACGGTCTCCACGTTCCGGCGGACTGTGGGGCGCGCACTCACGGGGATTCCATGAGCCTCTTCGACTGCCACTACTCGTCCGTATGGCCACGAGTTCTCGGGGATGGCATTGAGCGCCGTGGACAACTCGCTGATTCGCACGTTCAGATCCTGACGGCGTGCGCCCAGGGGTCGCAGCAGGCCGCCCTGTCCAAGGGCGCTTGTATTCGCATCGGCCAGGAGAACATGCATGGTCACCATACCGCCCTGCACGGTCAGATAGGGATTCTCCCAAGTCGAGAGGCTCTTGACGGCCATGTAGCGCGTCTTCGAGGGCGGTGGAATGAGCTCCATCTGCTGTCGCGCGGCCTCGATCTCCTGTTGCTGCTGCGCTGTAATCGCCCGGGATGCGACCACGCTCTGTGCAGGAGTTCGCGTGCAGCCACTGACGACGATGGGCAGGAGAAGGGCAGGAAGGAGAGCTGGCTGAAGGATGAATCCGAATCTACGCACGAATATGAGCATATCAAGGCCTTTGCTTCCTACGAAAGCTCAAAGGGTAACAAATACGCCGCAGTTGCAGAGATCATCGTCCTGTCCAGACGGGCGACCGCTTCTCCAGAAACGCCCTCGTCCCTTCGGTCTTGTCCGCCGTCCCGCATAATCGCCCGAAGATCTCGGCCTCCACTTCGGTGGCTGAGTCAATCTCCAGGCCGATTCCTCGCTCGACTGCCTCCAGGCATCCGGCTACTGCCAGCGGAGCCACGGCGGCGATGGCTCTGGCTAGTTGCTCGCCGCGCTCCATCAGTTGGTCTGCCGGAACGACCTCGTCCACCAGCCCAATCCTCAGGGCCTCGGTGGCTGTAATCATCTCTCCAGTGAGCAGAAGTTTCAAGGCCGCAGGTGCTCCCACAAGCCGGGGCAGCCGCTGGGTTCCTCCATAGCCTGGGACCAGCCCCAGTTTCACCTCGGGCTGGCCTAGTCGTGCCTTATCGCTCGCCAGGCGCATGGTGCAGGCCATTGCCAGTTCACAACCTCCGCCCAGAGCGAATCCGTTGATCAATGCAACTACGGGCTTGCCGCAGGTCTCGATGAGGCGGAAGACAGCCTGTCCCCGCCTCGCCTGCGCCTGGCCCGTCACGGCATCTGTGGCGGCGATCTCGTTGATGTCCGCGCCAGCGGCGAAGGCCTTTTCTCCGGAGCCGGTAAGGAGGATGACGCGGACGTTCGCTTCGGAGGCTAGGGCGCGAAATATGTCCTCCAGCTCATGGAAGACCTGGGCATTGAGCGCGTGGAGGACATTTGGCCGGTTCAGCGTTATCGTGGCCAGCTGATCGCGCACCTCGTACAGCAATGTCTCGTAGGTCATTCGATTCTCCTCGGGGTTGTCGCAACTCCAGACGATACAATCGAACTTATGATTAAGGGAATAACGCTGGTCAGCGCCGTCGCTTCGGGCGATACATTCGATAGGCTCAACAGCCTCTTTCTTGCGCTAGGCTTCGAGCAAGGGAAGGGCTGGGAGGACGGTCAGGGGCGTGGCGCCGCCCTGCTTGCGCCTTTGGGCAACCTGGAGCTCGTTACGGGCAGGCCGCCTGCCGTGCCGCTGGTTCTGATTGAGGTCACGAACCTGGATGCCATTCACGCTACGGTTCAGCGTTGGATGCTGGCTAACTACTGCACGGAAGAAGTTGCGACCCTGCTGTCTGCGGCTGAGCTGACGCGTTGGGACTCACGGCTGTTTACGGTGGATCTTGCGCCTGAGCTTCGCATCGGATTCTGGCAATCGGAGAATCCGCTCCACGATAGGCCTGTGGCGATCGAGGGGGACTTGAGCGCTGCCGGTATGCGGTTTGCTGTCATTACGACTCGCTGGAATACTGTGATTACGGATCGACTGCTGCAGGGCTCGCTTGATGGATTGCACAGGAGCGGAGCGGGGAAGACTGATATCGAGATCGTCCGCGTGCCTGGGGCGTGGGAGATTCCATCTGCGGCGCGCACGCTGGCCGAGTCGAAGCGGTTTGACGCAATCATTACGCTGGGCTGTCTGCTGCGTGGTGAGACGGCGCACTATGAGGCTATTTATACCGAGGTGGCGCGGGGGATTGGGCAGTCGCAGCAGGAGACTGGGGTTCCTCATGCCTTTGGCGTGCTGACGTGCGAGACGCTGGAGCAGGCTTTGGACCGGGCTGGGGTGAAGGCCGGCAATAAGGGCTTTGAGGCTGCTATCGCGGCTATTGAGATGGTCTCCATCCAAAGGAAGCTGGCGGTGAAGAGCTGATGGGGACACGGCGGAAGTCACGCGAACTTACGATGCAGATGCTGTTTCAGGGAGATCTGGGGAAGCAGAGTCCTGAAGAGGTGCGGAAGCTGTTCTGGCCTTCTCGCGATGATGTGGATGCTGAGACCCGCGGCTTTGCGGAGGATTTGTATCGCATTGCAACATCGCGACAACCTGAGATCGATGAGCTGATCGAGGCTCACGCACAGAACTGGCGCATTGAGCGAATGCCTGTGGTCGATCGGAACCTTATTCGGGCCGCGGTGGCGGAGATGTTGGGGTATCCGGCTACACCAGCGGCGATCATCATCAACGAGAGCTTAGAGGTGGGACGGCGGTATGCTGCGCCTGAGTCGATCCACTTTCTGAATGGGGTCCTCGATGCCATTGCACGAGATATTTTGAAGAAGCGTCTGGCGTAATTTTTGTAGCATCAGTATGAAAAAGCCCTCTCTGACGAGAGGGCTTTTTCGTGTGGATGTGACTTGCTACGAACTGGACTTCCTTGGGTGCTGTACCAGAAGATTCGGTGTGACGATGGTGTTCTGATCGATGCCGTTGATGTTCTGGCGCAGCTTGGGCAAGATGGTTTTGGTAGCGTCGTCGGTGAGGGTGGTGCGGTTGATCAGGTGGACGGCGTTGTCGCCCGATGTCCCGACGTAGATGGTGGAGTTGTCGGAGCTGATGACTCCAGCCACGGGGGCTGTTGCTGAGCCGGTGAGGGTGACGTTGGTGATCGCGCCGGTTGCCGGTGCGTAGACCGGCAGCGTGCCTGATCCTGTGTAGGTCACGATCGCAGCAGTCGAGTCAGAGGTGGGGATGATGTTGTTGATGGCTGTCGCAGTAATGCCGCTAAGCGGGACTGTTGTCGTCGATGTTCTACTCGGCGTGAAGAAGGTCGGAGAGATTGTGGGGGGGCAGTCGTTCTGTTGAACGGCTGAAGAGAGAAGTGGCGGGAGTGGCTTGGCGAAGCCGAAATCGACCAGTGTCGGAGTGTTGGCTGCAGTCGCTCCCAGGATGTGGTGCCCATCGTTTGTTGCGCTGAGTCTGTCGGTTGCCACGCTTGCGTTGTCGGCGAGGGGATAGAACTCATTATTTTGGACGGTCAGGCCATCGGCCGAGAAGGTGGTGCTGGGGCAGTAGCTGCGGGCTGTGGTCGAGGCTCCGGCCAAGTAGGCTCCGACGCTGGGCACGGTTACAGCTACATCGGCTGCCGGGGCTCCCAGTGTCGTGGTCGACCAGCCAGTGAACACCGAGTGGACGAGGAGCTGATTTCCCGGCGTGATGACAGCTGGTGTCGTAGCTGTGGCTGGTGTCGTAACCGTGCCGGTCGTGATGTAGGCGATCTGGCTGTCAGGCGAGAACTGCGCACGCGTTCCGACGCCGCCGTAGGTGGAGAGTACACCGCCGCTGGCTGAGTAGAGATAGACGAGCTGGCGAACGGGGTCGGTGGTCACGAGGGTTGTCCCGTCAGGCGATATGGCGAGGACGTTGCCAGTAACGGTCGTGTCTTCTTTCGAGAGAGTATTGGTGGTGGCGCTGAAGGTCATCAGTTCGTTGGCGCTGCCCATGTAGATGGTGGAGCCGTCGCTAGAGATAACCATCGACGTAGGCACATAGGGCAGCTGGACCGGTGCGCCAAGCGTGTTCGTCGTAAAGTCCACGGGAACCAGGTAGCGCGACTGGGTGCTGGCGATATAGAGGAGAGTGCTGTTGGTCCCAGGCGTCGTCACCGTGACGGGGTTTGAAGTTATCGGCTTGCCGTTGCCAAACAGTCCAATCTGATTGAAGGAGGACGAGTTGCAGGTAGGCGGCTGGCAGATAGCGGTGATCTGGGCCGTGCCGGGGAAGAGCGGAGTGACGGTTCCGGCAGCGACCGCGGGGATCGTATCCGGCGTCGTAGAGACGAACTCGAGGGTCAGGTTCGTCAGAACAGTATTGTTCTTGTCCTTCACAACCGCGGTGATGGGCTGCGTGTTGTTCTGGTTGACGACTACGCTGCTGCCGTTTCCTGCACCTGGAACGGTCAAGGCTATCGAGACCGGTGGGCAGGTGGAGAAGAAGCCGGCCGAGCTTCCGGCGGCGGACAGGTTGGCGCTGATGATGGAGGAGCCGGGCGCTTGCGCGGTGGCGATACCGTTCTCGTCGATGGTGACGACTGAGGTGTTCTGGGCAGCGTAGGTGAGGTGGCCTACCTGGCAGGTGATGTTGTCTGCCGGCAGCTGGGTTGCGTTCTGGTAGACGCGGGCGACGAGCTGTCCGGTCTGACCCTGCGAGAGGCAAGAGTTCCCGGAGTAGGGTGGCGCGGTCACGGTCGTCTGCGTTGTCAGTGGGCAGCAGTTGGAAGACTTGTCGGGATCAGTGGCGCAGTTGGCTGGATCGGTTGGATTTCCCAAGACGACACTAGTGGCGACGGGATGAACAAAGATCGGCAGAGGATTGCTGGGAGCGCCGTTTCCAGTAGCCACCACGTAGACGGTCCCGGTCTTGTTGGTGGGGTTGCAGGTGGTGAAGTCGGGGATGCCGCCTCCGGTGTTGCGATTCCATGTGCCGGCGCAGAGGCGACCCGTGGTCGGAACAACGTCGGCGATAGTCATGTTGGCATTGCCGTTAGCGTCAAAGACGCCGTACGTATAGGAGCTAACGGTAACCGAGTTGCCTTTGCAGTCGGTGGCCGTAGGTGTGGACACCTGGCCAATCTGGGCAAAGTTCAACGAAATGCCGAAGATCTGCGGCTGCAGTGTGATTGCAGTTACCTGACCTACAACGGGCCCGGAGCCTCCCTGGCAAAAGACCACTGCAGTCTTTTTCCCGCAACCCGAGATCGAGATACCGAAAGGAATCGTAAAAAGAAGCAAAAATACTAGAGTGACAAACCGACGCATTGAACCTCCCCGTCCAACCGGAATCTGAGTTGAACGGTTTTTGCCGCAAACGCTGAATTCCCGAGGCTCCAGTGTAAAAGGTGGACTGTGTGGAAGCAAATGCGAGATTGCAAGAACGTTATGGCTCGTCTGCGGGATTGGGGATGGATGATGGCGGATCACTGGTAGGGAAGGAGTCTGCGATGGTTTTGTCGAGATTTCTTTCTCGATGCGCTCGTTCATCCTGATCGGAGACGGGGCGATCTTCCGCGTCACGACGGAGGGATGGATCTTGATCGGGGCTGATGGGTTGCATTGGTCTGTTCATCGAGGCTTCAGATGAGTTGAGGATCGAAGGAGGTTGTCGGCGGGGGTGTATGGAACTGGAAAGGAATGGGAGCGGATGAAGGCAACGGTTTGAGCTGACCGGGGAGTGGCTCGCCCGCCTATCGCGGTTAGGACTTCGATAGGCGGGAGCTCCCTGGCATCCCAGTGGGTAGGGATTATCTGGAACCGGCGGGCATCTCGGTTTCGAACCAGGTAAGGGCGCGTTGCAGCACGTCGCGCTGGTGGGCGGCGTCCACAAAGTGATGACCTTCGTCGGGGTAGACGACGAGTTGAGTTTTGATGCCTTGGGCTCGCAGGGCGTGCCAGAACTCGAAGCTCTGCGGAGCTGGGCACTCGCCGTCGCGGTCTCCGACGACTACAAGTGTGGGTGTCTTCACGTTTTTGATGTACTCGATGGCGGAGCTCTTGGCGTAGACGGCGGGATCGTCGTAGACGGTTGCGCCGAAAAAGGGGATCATCCATTGATCGATAGAGTTCTCGCCATAGTAGCTCTTCCAGTTGCTGATACCGGCACCTGCAACGGCCGCGCGGAAGCGGTTGGTCTGGGTGACGCCGAACATGGTCATGAAGCCGCCATAGCTCCAGCCGGTGAGGCCTTCGCGAGTCTTGTCGATGGGAAAGCGTTTCTCTAGGACGTCCGTGCCGCTAAGGATGTCGCGGAGGTCTCCGTAGCCGAAGTCCTTGATGTTGGCCTGAGTGAACTTCTCGCCCTGGCCGTAGCTTCCGCGCGGGTTGGGCATGAAGACGAAGTAGTCGAGGGTGGAGAAGGGTACCGCTCCATAGCCTACCGACGGCCAGTGCGGTGTGACGACGGCCGATGGGCCTCCGTGGACGTTGACGATAAGGGGGTACCTCTTCGCGGGGTCATAGTTGGCGGGATAGAGAAGCCAGCCCTGGATCCTGAAACCGTCCGTCTCCCACTCGATCGATTCGCTCTTGCCCCAGGTAGGCTTGAGGTTGTCGTTGAGATGGGTGATCTGTTTTGTACTGGCAAAGGTCCTTCCAGCCCATACTTCAGGTGCATGATCGAACGAGCTGCTAATGAAGGCAACTCCGGGTCCTCCATCCGTTGGGACACCCGTAGAGATACTCATCACCAGACGTCCATCACCGATGGTCTGTGGCATCGCGAAGGCCTCATCTGTTTTTCCGGTAGACAGCCATAATGACGTTACTCGTGATGTACCTCCCACGTGTTGCGAAAGGAGTAATACACCATCTTGCGCGGAGTTATTCGCGCCGTTGTCCTCCCAATCGAGCCAAGCAGTTGTAGCTGGGCTATTCGGCGTCACGTTCTTTGGTTCGCCACCGGTCGACGGAATGAGATAAACGTCGCCGCCGGTAGAACCCTGGTCGCTCATAATGCCGCCGATAAAGGCGATGTGATTGCCGTCGGGGGACCAGCGAGGCACGGCGATTTGGAGACCGTGGAGGGGGGCGGGGATTTTTGTGGTGTCGAGGATGGAGTGTGGGGCCGCAGAGTTATAGGCGATGGTCTGGGTGTAGAGCTGGGCTACCCACCAGTTATTTTCGCCGGGCGGATTGGCGGCGACGTAGGCGATGCGTTTGGAGTCTGGCGCCCAGTCGAACTCATAGACGTGAAGGGTGGAGGGGGTGACCTGGACGAATTTGCTGTCGGAGACGGTTACGACGGCTACGCCCTGTACCTCGACGCCATCCTCACCGATAACACCGGCCCAGGGCTTCATGGCAGCAAGGGCGCCGGCGGTGCGGGTGGCATTCCCTACAAAGAGGAAGCCGAGGGCCTTGCTGTCGGGTGACCAGGCGATGTTGTCGATGCTGCCGGTGAGGTGGGTGAGTTGCCTGGACTGACCGGTCTTGCGGGACCAGACGAAGATCTGCTCCTGTTGGGGCCTGTCGGCTTCGGAGGTGCAGGTGGAGGCGAACGCGAGGGAGTCGCCGTTGGGCGACCATACGGGTTCAGCACTCCCACAGCCGCTAGGGCCGTTAGCTGGGGCCACAGTCTTATCCTTAGATGGGTCGGGTTTTGCGATGTCGGTGAGATGAAGCTGGACTCCATGAGGCGTGCGAACCGACCAGGCTACAGTAGTGGAGTCGGGGGAGATGGCGGCCTGCATGGGGGAGCGTGTCTTGCCGAGCATATCGATGAGGGAGTTGATGCGAGGATCGCTGGCAGACGGGGCAGACTTTGCGGTCGTCTGGGTGTGCGCGGGGATGCAAGCCGATGTGGTGAAGATCGCAGTGACGGCGAAGAATATAGAGGCACGAAGACAGGTGGAGATTGCGGCAAAAGTCATCCAAAAAGCCTAGCATGCACAGAATTGGCGTAGTTCGGCGGGAGGGGTGCACAGTTTGTTGTGCGGATGCGAATGGTTCCATCGAATTTCACCTGAAATCTTCACAAAAATTTGACTCGGTATAAGTAAATTGCTATTGTTAGAAGGTTCCGCAAGTATCCAGGCTGCGCTGCAGGGTAACCTAAGGCGCGGACGGGTGGAGAAAAGCCCAGGTAATCGACGAGTTTTCTGCTGTAAAGGCAGAAAAAGCCAGATTGCGCTACACTGGATACAGAGAAAGATAACCGCAGGGCATCCTGGATAATTTAGGAAGCTGAGGTCTGCGGCCCATCGAAAACGTGCCTGCGACACCCTCCACCTTGGACGGACTATGCGGGCCGGGACAGCGAAACGGAGTCGGCTCTTCTGGAATAAAGAGAGACGCTCGACCACCGTCGACTGTTTTCGTCTGGTTGTACAGGTTCTACAGACGTGAAGCAGGGAAGATCTTCGCACGAGACGCTTCAGCGTTCTCAATTTTCTGCATGTGTATCTGCAGATGCGAAGGCGTCAACCCTTCTGCGCGTCTAATAAAAGTTTAGGTTTGCTTTACCAAGGAGTTCGAGTGCCTACGTTCCATCAGCTCGTCAAGCAGGGCCGCACGCCCACACGTTATAAGACTGCCAGCCCCGCGCTGCAGGGTTCGCCCCAGCGCCGTGGGGTTTGCACCCGCGTTTACACGCAGACTCCGAAGAAGCCGAACTCGGCTCTCCGCAAGGTTGCGCGTGTTCGCCTCACCAATGGGATCGAAGTTACGACCTACATCCCAGGCATCGGCCACAACCTGCAGGAGCACTCGATTGTGCTGATCCGCGGTGGCCGTGTGAAGGATCTGCCGGGTGTCCGCTACCACGTTGTTCGCGGGACGCTGGACTCGGTTGGCGTTGCCAACCGTAAGCAGAGTCGTTCGAAGTATGGCGCCAAGCGTCCTAAGGCTGCGGCTAAGTAGTTTGCGGCAAGATAGGTTTCGCAGTCTGCGTTGCTTGGACTGCACAAATTCAGGTTCAGGGCTTGAGAGGTCGACGGTCCTGAAGGAAGACGAGAAGAGAAAGAATGCCTAGAAAAGGTTACATAGCGAAGCGTGAGGTTGCAGCCGATCCGGTCTACAACTCGACCCTGGTGACGAAGTTCGTCAACTCGATGATGTGGGGCGGCAAGAAGTCAACAGCGCAGGGCATCTTCTATACTGCGATGACGAACCTGGAGCAGAAGGGCGGCGACGAGGCCCTGAAGCTGTTCAAGAAGGCGATCGAGAACTGCAAGCCGCTGCTCGAAGTGAAGAGCCGCCGCGTTGGCGGAGCGAACTATCAGGTGCCGATCGAGGTTCTGCCGGAGCGTCGCACTTCGCTGGCGATTCGCTGGCTCGTGACCTACGGCCGCGCGCGCGGCGAGAAGGGCATGGTCGAGAAGTTGACGGCTGAGTTGCTCGATGCGGCCAATGGCCGTGGCGCCGCGATGAAGAAGAAGGAAGATGTTCACCGTATGGCCGAGGCAAATAAGGCGTTTGCCCACTATAGGTGGTAAAGAAGAAGCTTTTTAGTAGGAGCTTCTGTCTTTCGATTTTAGGTTCAACGAAGTTTTTACCGCGAGCGGGTGCTCGCAGATGAGAGATCAGCCGTGGCACGCACTACACCTCTGAATCGTTGCCGGAACATCGGAATCATGGCGCACATCGACGCCGGCAAGACGACGACGACCGAGCGCATCCTCTTCTATACGGGCATCACGCACCGTATCGGCGAGGTGCACGAGGGCACTGCGACCATGGACTGGATGGAGCAGGAGCAGGAGCGCGGCATCACAATTACGTCGGCCGCAACGACCTGCACTTGGAAGAACATCCGGATCAATATCATCGACACGCCGGGACACGTGGACTTCACTGCTGAGGTGGAGCGCTCACTGCGCGTTCTCGACGGTGCGGTTGCCTGCTTCGACGCGGTTGCCGGTGTGCAGCCACAGTCTGAGACGGTGTGGCGTCAGGCTGACAAGTACAAGGTCCCCCGGATCTGCTTCATCAATAAGATGGACAAGGCTGGCGCGGACGCTGTGTATGCAACGTCTACGATCGTCGAGCGCCTTGGCGCACGTGCGATTCCTATCAATATTGCGATCGGCGCAGAGGCCAAGTTTGCCGGAGTCGTCGATCTGGTCACGATGAAGGCTATTCTCTGGCACGATGAGACGATGGGCGCGCAGTACTCGGTGGAAGATATTCCTGCTGACCTTCTCGACAAGGCGAAAGAGGCCCGTCATGCGCTGATCGAGGCGGTTGCCGACAGTGATGATGAGATCTTGAACCTGTTTCTCGAGGGCCAGGAGCCTACCGAGGCGCAGCTCAAGGCCGGCATCCGGAAAGCGACGATTGCCATGAACGTCTTCCCGGTTCTGTGCGGATCATCGTTCAAGAACAAGGGTGTGCAGACGCTGCTTGATGCGGTCGTCGATTACCTCCCCAGTCCGCTGGACATTCCGGCTATCGTCGGTTCGAACCCGGACAACATGGAAGAGAAGATCGTCCGTAAGGCTGACGACAATGAGCCCTTTGCGGCGCTCGGCTTCAAGATTATGACCGACCCGTTCGTCGGCCAGCTCATCTTTATCCGCGTCTACTCGGGTCAGTTGAAGACCGGTGATTCGGTTCTGAATCCGCGTACGGGCAAGACGGAGCGCATCGGCCGTCTGCTGAAGATGCATGCTAACAAGCGCGAAGAGATTACCGAGATTCTTGCGGGCGACATCTGCGCTGCTGTCGGTCTCAAGAACCTTGTTACGGGCGATACCATCTGCACCGAGAAGGCACCTGTCGTTCTCGAGTCCATAGACTTCCCCAAGCCTGTTATCGAGGTTGCGGTTGAGCCGAAGACCAAGGCCGACCAAGAGAAGATGGGCATGGCGCTCGCCAAGCTCGCGCAGGAGGATCCAACCTTCCGCGTGCACACTGACGTCGACTCCGGCCAGACCATCATCGCCGGCATGGGTGAGCTCCACCTTGAGATTATTGTCGACCGCATGATGCGCGAGTACAAGGTGGAGGCCAACGTCGGCAAGCCGCAGGTTGCCTACCGTGAGACGATTCGGGCTAACTCTGACGCTGAAGGTAAGTACATCCGTCAGACCGGCGGCTCGGGAAACTATGGCCACTGCAAGATTCGCATCAGTCCCAACGAGCCAGGCAAGGGTTACGAGTTCTCGAACGACACCAAGGGCGGCGCGATTCCCAAGGAGTATGTTAAGCCGATCGACCAGGGCATCCAGGATGCGATGCAGCGCGGCATTCTCGCCGGTTACGAGATGGTCGACATCAAGGTTTCGCTCTACGACGGTAGCTACCACGACGTCGACTCGAACGAAATGGCCTTCAAGATCGCCGGTTCGATGGCCTTCAAGGAAGCCGCCAGAAAGGCCAAGCCGGTTCTGCTCGAGCCTATGATGGCGGTCGAGGTCACGGTTCCTGAAGAGTATATGGGAACCATCATCGGCGATCTTAACTCTCGCCGTGGACGTATCGAAGGTATTGAGATGGTAAGCGGGACGCAGGCTATAAAGGCGACTGTGCCGCTGAGCACGATGTTCGGTTACGCAACCCACATGCGGTCGTCCACGCAGGGCCGCGCGAACTACTCGATGCAGTTCAAGCAGTACGAAGAGGCACCCCGTTCCGTTTCGGAAGAGATTATTGCCAAGGTGCAGGGCAAGGACAGCAAGTAAACCGGTGCCGCGAGGCGCAACGAATTTAGTAATAGCAATTTCAGTAGTAGCACTTTAGAAGTCACGAAACACGGAGAGAGTCATGGGCAAGGAAAAGTTTGACCGGTCGAAGCCGCACGTAAACATCGGGACGATCGGGCACATCGATCATGGCAAGACGACGCTGACGGCGGCGATCACGAAGGTGTTGTCGAAGCACAACCCG
>Ga0193743_1001350_pt1 | contig 18273 bp, 15 predicted proteins | sample L2c2metaG_FD_143038 | JGI IMG/M metagenome (GOLD analysis project Ga0193743, IMG submission 143038) | Soil microbial communities from a riparian zone of the East river system, Colorado, United States - L2c2 | ecosystem: Environmental > Terrestrial > Soil > Riparian zone | place: USA: East River...
TTCCTGGCGGCGTTCATCAACGTGCGGATCTCGGCGCCCGTGGTGGCCGGGATCGGCCTGGCCGCCACGTTCGGTGCCGGGGTGACCGCGCAGCTGGGGGCGATGCGGATCAACGAGGAGATCGACGCGCTGGAATCGATGGCCATCCGGCCGGTGGAGTATCTGGTCTCCACCCGGATCGTGGCGGGGATGATCGCGATCACGCCGCTGTACTCGATCGCGGTGATCCTGTCGTTCGTGGCCAGCCGGTTCACCACGGTGGTGCTGCTCGGCCAATCCGCTGGTTTGTACGACCACTACTTCGATACCTTCCTCAACCCGATCGACCTGTTGTGGTCGCTCCTGCAGGCGGTGTTGATGGCCCTGGCAGTCCTGCTGATCCACACCTACTTCGGGTTCTTCGCCACCGGCGGCCCGTCGGGCGTGGGTGCGGCGGTGGGCAACGCCGTCCGGACCTCACTGGTCGTCGTGGTCTCGGTGACACTGCTGGTGTCCCTGTCGGTCTACGGCGCCAACGGCAACTTCAACCTATCGGGGTAGCGGCCAGTGACGCGAAATATCTTGCCGGGCAGCGCCTATGTCCGTACGCTGTCGGGCCTGGCCGCCTTCGCGGCGATCATCGGAATCGTCGCGATCACGGTGACGATGTTCCGCGGCGGCTACGTCGACAGCGTGCCGGTCACGGTGTTGTCGCAGCGCGCCGGCCTGGTGATGGATCCGGAAGCCAAGGTCAAGTTGCACGGTGCCGACGTCGGCACGGTCAGGTCGATAGAAGCACTGCCGAGTGGGGAAGCCGCGCTCCACCTCGCCATGGATCCTTCTGCACTGCAGTTGATTCCGTCGAACGTGCTCGTCGACATCGCATCGACCACGGTCTTCGGTGCCAAGTACGTGCAGCTGACCGACCCCGCCGAACCGTCACCGCACACCCTGCGCCCGGGCCAGGTGATCGATTCTCGACACGTCACCGTCGAGATCAACACCGTCTTCCAACAGCTCACCTCGGTGCTGTCGACGATCGACCCGGTCAAACTCAACCAGACGCTCGGTGCCCTCGCATCGGCCCTCAACGGCCGGGGTCATGAGATCGGCAAGGTGATGACCGACCTGAATTCGTTTCTCGCCAAGCTGGATCCAGGCCTACCTGCCCTGGATCACGACCTAGCCGTCGCACCGGATGTCGTCGGGGCCTATGCCGACGCGACGCCGGACCTCATCCGGATCGCCGACAACGCCGCCTCGATCAGCCGAACCATCGTCGACGAGCAGCACAACCTCGACGCACTCCTGGTCAGCGTGATCGGTCTGGCCGACATCGGCAACGACGTGGTTGGCGGAAACCGGAAGGGACTGACCGACGTCCTGCATCTGCTGGTGCCGACCACCGATCTAACCAACGAGTATCACGACGCGCTGTACTGCGGGCTCGCGGGCATCGTCCCGGCGGCGAACACCCCGCCGTCGCCGGAACCGGGTGTCATGGCGTCGGTGAGCTTGCTGTTCGGCCAGGAACGCTATCGATTCCCTGGGGACCTGCCGAAGGTTGCGGCAACGGGAGGACCGCAGTGTCACGACCTGCCGCGCCTCGGGTACGGGCAGCATCCACCCTTCGTGGTCGCCGACGTCGGCACCAGTCCGTGGGATTACGCAAACCAGAATCTCCTGCTCAACTCCGACGGCCTCAAGCAGTTGTTGTTCGGGCCGATCGACGGGCCGCCGCGTAACACTGCGGAGATCGGACAACCTGGATGACTGCCACCAAGTTCACGGCGTTCGCCGTAGTGATGGCGATGTTGACCGCCGCATTGTTCTTCGTGTTCGGCCAGTACCGAACGGGTTCGACCGTCGCGTATTCAGCGGTGTTCACCGATGTGTCGCGGCTCAGCGCGGGGCAGTCGGTCCGGGTGGCTGGCATCCGGGTCGGCACCGTGCGGACGGTGTCGTTGCGCCCCGACAACGAAGTCGTGGTGACGTTCGACGCCGACCGCGACATCGTGCTCACCAGCGGTACCAAGGCCGCGGTTCGATACCTCAACCTGGTGGGCGATCGCTACCTGGAGCTCATCGACGGCCCAGGCTCGACCAGACGGCTGCCTGCAGGTGCTGAGATTCCCGACGACCGCACATCCCCTGCCCTCGACCTCGATCTGCTCCTCGGCGGTCTGAAACCCGTCATCCAGGGCCTCGACCCGCAGGACGTCAACGCGCTGACGTCGTCGCTGTTGGAGGTCTTCCAGGGCCAGGGCGGAACGCTGGAGTCGTTGCTGTCGAAGACCTCGTCCTTCTCCAATGCCATGGCCGACAACAACGACGTGGTCCAGAAGTTGATCGACGATCTCAACACCGTGGTCGCGACACTCGACGACGAGGGGGACAAGTTCTCGGGTGCGGTCGACCGTCTCGAGCGGCTGACCACCGAGCTGTCGGCCGATCGCGATCCGATCGGGGCTGCGATCGACTCGTTGGACAGCGGAACCGCATCCCTTGCCGATCTGCTGACCAACACCAGGCCACCGCTGGACGCCGCGCTCGGCCAGCTCGGCCGGTTGGCGCCGCTGCTCGACGAGGACAAGGACCGCATCGACGCCGCGCTGCAGAAGGCGCCGGAGAACTACCGGAAGTTGACGCGGCTCGGCGCATACGGCAACTTCATCCAGTTCTACGTCTGCGGGCTGAGCCTACGAGTCTCCGACCTGCAGAACCGGACCGCCGTCTTCCCGTGGATCAAGCAAGAAGGCGGAAGGTGCGCAGAACCCGATGCTTAAGTACCGCGGCAACAACCTCATTCGCGTCGGCTTCATCGGTGTCGTCCTCGGCGTACTCGTCATCGCCGTCGGACTTGCACCGGAGAGGCTGGTGTCCATGGCGACTTCCCTCCGTTATCAGGCGCTGTTCTCCGACGCCGGCGGGCTGACGACCGGCAACGACGTGACCGTCTCGGGGATGAAGGTCGGTACGGTGTCGGACATCTCGCTGCAGAACGGCGATGCACTGGTCAGCTTCACCGTCGCTGGCACGGTCCGCCTCGGGTCGCAAACCACTGCGCACATCGCGACGGGTTCTGCGCTCGGCCAGCGAGTGCTGATCTTGAAGCCCGCAGGCAGCGACAGGATCCGGTCGGCCGACGTGATACCCGTGTCGCGGACGTCGTCGCCCTACTCGCTCACCGAGGCGGTTGGCGACCTCACGACGAATGTCGCGGCAACCGACACCGAATCGCTCAATCAGTCACTCGACGCATTGTCGGAGACGATCGACCAGATCGCACCCCAACTCGGGCCGACGTTCGACGGTCTCACCCGGCTGTCGCAAATGCTCAACGGCCGCAACGAGACACTGGGCGATCTGCTCGAGCACGCCAGCAATGTCACCGGCATCCTTTCGGACCGCAGCCAACAGGTGAACAGGCTGATCCTCAACGCCAACGATCTGCTCAGCGTGTTGGTCGAGCGGCGCAACGAGATCGCCACGCTGCTGGCCAACACGTCCGCGGTCGCCAAGCAGCTCTCTGGACTGGTGGCCGATCACGAGGAGGAGCTGGCACCGACGCTGGACAAGCTGAACTCGGTCACTGCGATGCTGCAGGCCAACCGCGACAACATCGCCAAGGCGCTACCCGGACTCGCAAAGTATCAACTCACCCTTGGAGAGACCGTCGCCAACGGCCCGTACTACAACGCCTTCGTGCCCAACCTCCTACCAGGGCAGATGTTGCAGCCGTTCCTGGACTACGCGTTTGGGTTCAGAAGGGGAACCGACGCTGGGCAGCCGCCGGACAACGCCGGCCCACGGGCCGAGTTTCCCTGGCCGCGCAACGGAATTCCGCAAGGGCCGCGCTGATGACGCGTCGTCGCTTCGCTCGCGCCTCATTAATGGCGCCCCGTCGCTTCGCTCGCGCCTCATTAATGGCGCCCCGTCGCTTCGCGCTCGCGGTGGGCGCGACCGTGCTGGTGCGCCAGACGTGGTACGCGCCGAAGGTCATCACCGCGTTCTTCGCGACCACCACCGCGATCTACCCCGGCGACGAGGTACGTGTCTCCGGTGTCCCGGTCGGCCGCATCGAGGCCATCCAGCCGGACGGCACGCAGTCCAGGATGGTCATGAAGATCGATCGCAACGTCGCCATTCCGGCTGACGCGAAGGCGGTGATCGTCGCCCTCAACCTGGTGTCGGCGCGCTACGTCCAGCTCACTCCTGCCTACCGCTCCGATGGTCCCACCATGGGTGACGGCGCCGTGATTCCGATCGAGCACACCGCCGTACCCGTCGAGTGGGATGAAGTGAAGGCCCAACTGGCCCGACTGGCAACGGATCTGGGCCCGAGTAGCGCGGTGTCCACACCGTCGATGGCACGGCTCATCGACAGCGCCTCCAACGCGATGGGTGGCAACGGGGACAAGCTGCGCCAGACGCTGGCTCAGCTCTCCGGTGCGGGACGAATCCTGGCCGATGGCAGCGGGAACATCGTCGACATGATCAAGAACCTGCAGCACTTCGTGACTGCTCTCCGAGACAGCAACCAGCAGATCGTGCAGTTTCAGGACCGCCTTGCCACTCTCTCCAGTGTTCTCGATGGGAGCAAGTCCGACCTCGACGCCGCATTGAAGGATTTGTCGGCCGCTGTGGGCGAGGTTCGGAGGTTCGTCGCGAAGTACCGCGACAAGACATCCGAGCAGATTCAGCGGTTGGCCGACGTCACCCAGAACCTGGTCGATCACCGCACCGATCTGGAACAACTCCTTCACGTCGCGCCGAATTCGTTCGCCAATGCCTACAACATGTACAACCCTGACACCGGCGAGTTCACCGGAGCGACTGTGCTCAACGGGTTCTCGAACCCCGTGCAGTTCGTCTGCTCTCAGATCGGAGCGATCGAGAACGCCACCGCGCCGGAGACCGCGAGCTTGTGCTCGCAGTATCTCGGTCCGGCACTTCGGTTGCTCAACTTCAACTACCTCCCCATTCCGACCAACCCGCTGCTCGCCAAGGCGCCGAGCCCCGACAACATCATCTACGCGGGTCCGCCGACGTTGCGGGACATGCTGCTCCCAGCCGAGGCCCCGCAAGCTCCGCCACCACCTGAGCAGCCGGAACCACAACCCACCGAAGGGAATCCACCATCATGATCGGCTGGTGTGCGATTCACCGGGTGCTCGCCATCGGCGGCTGCGTCGTGCTCACCGCCACCGGATGTGCATTCCAGGGGCTGAACTCCTTGTCGCTACCCGGCACGGTCGGGCAGGCGTCCGGCGCCAACGTCTACCACGTCGAGATCGCGAATGTCGGTACGATGGAATCGAATTCACCCGTCATGGTCGACGACGTCGTGGTCGGCAGCGTGGGCAGGATGACCGTACGGGGATGGCATGCCGACGTCACGTTCACTGTACAGCCGGACGTCGTCATACCGGCGAACGTGTTGGCCAGCGTCGGCCAGACGAGCCTGCTCGGTTCCAGTCACCTTGCGCTCAATCCACCGCAGGGACAGCCGCCGATCGGACGACTCGAACCGGGCGCCACCATCCCACTGAACGGTTCGTCGACCTATCCGTCGACGGAGGCGACCCTGTCATCACTGTCGGCGGTCGTCAATGCCGGCGGGCTCGGTCAGATCGGCGACATCATCCACAACCTCGGAGCGGCACTGTCCGGTAACCAGCACGAGATTCGCGAACTGCTCACCCGGCTGGATACCTTCGTCGGCATCCTCGACCGTCAGCGGGACAACGTCATTGCCTCCATTCAGGCGTTGGATCGACTCGCGTCGAAGTTCGCCGGACAGCGCGACGTCATCAGTCGTGCGCTGACGAAGGTCCCGCCCGCGCTCGACGTGCTTCTGGCGGAACGCCCGCGCATCACCACCGCATTGGACAAACTGCGCGTATTCAGCGACACCGCCACTGGGCTGGTCGATGACACCCAAGCCGACCTCGTCAAGAACCTGCAGAACTTCGACCCGACGCTCCGCGCGCTCGCCGACGTCGGGCCGGACCTCGACACCGCACTGGCGTACGGGACGACCTTTCCGTACGGCCAGAACCTCATCGATAGGGCCGTCCGGGGCGACTACATGAACTACTACCTCGTCGTCGACTTGACGGTCAACCGGCTCAAGAGAGGACTGCTCCTCGGCACTCGCTGGGGCCAGCCAGACATGCCGCTGGTGCCTGCGCCTGGCGACCCCGGGTACGACGCGTACTACTCGCAGGATCCGCTTGGTGCCGGGGTCGCCCCGACGAACGGGGGCGGCTGATCCTTACGCGCATCGTCCGAATCCAGTTGACGATCTTCACGATTGCGTCGATCGTCGGTGTGCTCGTGTTGGTCGTCTCCTACATCCAGGCGCCGACCCTGTTGGGCATCGGCAAGCTCACCGTGACCCTGGAGCTGCCCGCGACCGGCGGCCTGTACCGCTTCAGCAACGTGACTTACCGCGGCGTGCAGATCGGCAAGGTCACCGGCGTCGCCCCGACGCGGGACGGTGCCACGGCGACGTTGTCCCTTGACACGTCGCCGAACATTCCTGCGGACCTGGAAGCGGAAGTGCGCAGCGTGTCTGCGGTTGGCGAACAGTACGTCGACCTTCGGCCGCGTACCAACACCCCGCCCTACCTGCGCAACGGTTCGGTGATCCCAATGCAAGACACCAAGATTCCCCAGCAGGTTGGGCCGATGCTGGATCAAGTCAGCGCGCTGGTCAAGAGCATTCCGAAGGACGAGCTCGGTGATTTGCTCGACGAATCGTTCAAGGCCTTCAACGGTTCTGGATACGACATGGGATCGCTGATCGATTCGGCCAGCACGATCACAGGCGACCTCGCCGGTTCCGCCGACCCCACCCGCGGGCTCGTCGAGGACGCCGCGCCATTGCTCGACGGCCAAGCAGAAACCGCCGACGCGCTCAGGACCTGGACCCACGGCCTCGCCAACGTGACCGAGCAGTTGACGACCGACGACGCCCAGGTACGCACGCTGCTGCAGACCGGGCCCGGGGCGGCCCAGGAGGTGGCGCGGCTCCTCGACCAAGTCAAGCCCACGCTGCCGGTGCTGCTCGCCAACCTGACCACGGTGGGCCAGATCGCCGTCACGTACAACGCCTCCCTGGAACAGCTCATGGTCTTGCTGCCGCCGTTCGTTGCCGCAGTTCAGGCGGCGTTGCCAGGCAACAATCCCACCGGAATAGCGTTGGGCCAGTTCAGGCTTAGCATGGGCGACCCGCCGGGCTGCACCGTGGGTTACTTGCCGCCGTCGTCGTGGCGGTCCCCGGCAGACACGACCTCGATCGATACCCCCGACGGTCTCTATTGCAAGCTCCCGCAGGACTCACCGATTGCCGTTCGTGGTGCACGAAACTATCCCTGTATGGGCCACCCGGGGAAGCGTGCGCCGACCGTCCAGATGTGCGACAGCGACAAGCCGTTCGAGCCCGTGGCGGAGCGCCAACACGTACTCGGCCCCTACCCGTTGGATCCGAACCTGATCTCGCAGGGTGTCCCGCCCGACGACCGGACTACCTTCGGCGACAACATCTTCGGGCCGCCCGAGGGCACGCCACCACCACCAGGCCCGACGACAGTCGCGCCGAGTGCTTTCCCCAGCAGTGCGGGGGACCCGGGGCCGTCGGTCGCCGTCGCTCAGTACAGTCCGAGCACCGGCCAGTACGTGACGCCGGACGGTCATGCCTTCCGGCAGCTCGACCTGGCCGCCCAGGGGGCCGCGCCAAAGACCTGGAGGGACATGCTGCCGACCTGAATCAGCCGGCGCGCCGTCACCCAATCTTGTTGAGTTTGAACGGCATTTCGATCGTGAGCAGAGCGCTGACGCCGCAGGACCCACTTGGGCCCGTCGTCTTGTCCTTGCCCGTCAGGGTCGTGGCGTCGAGGCGGTAGAACGTGAACTGCTGCTCACCAGGTGCCGTCGTCCCGTCGCCGCACGGTTGCCAGGCGGGCAGGTCGTGTTCGACGAACCACAGGCCACCGTTGTAGTGCGCGTCGGCGCTCCAACCCTGGTCGCTGGTGACGGTGCCGGTGCAGTCGACGTGAGTGGTGCACGTCGACGTGATGGTCCACGTGCTGGTGATCGTGGCCTCGTCGTGAAACACCTCGCGCGTCTTGGCCCATTGGCCATCCGACGTGGCGGCATAGGTTCCATTGAGCGTCGGCCATTCCGTCGCGTTGGCCACAGGCGTCTCGCCGGGACTCAAGAGGAGCGCACCCGTCATCAGCGTGATCTGCACGGTGCCAACGACCGCCATCCGCATGTCGCTCACGGTCACTTCTTAACACAATACATGTCAGTACTGACATGAATTCACCGAAGTCAGCTGCCGCCGGGCTACGTCAGCTGAATGGCTTCCGACGGTCGATGCGGCGCGAGCCCGCGCCTGCGCGGCGCCAGACCCGCGCGACCCAGTCGGCGTCCTCGTCGGTGACGAGGTTGCCCATCACCCGGACCGCGATGCCCATCAGGAATTCGGAACGCATCGCGACGGGGCCGGTGACGGGCAAGAACCGGGGGATGGTGAGCAGTAGCGCCAGTCGGCGCGCCACGGAGAATCCGCGGCCGTAGTGGCGCCGCAGCTCGGCCGGCCATACCTGCGACAGGTCGCCGGTGCCGAGCAACTCCGCGGCGAGGCGCCCGGTCTCGAGTCCGTAGTCGATGCCCTCGCCGTTGAGCGGGTTGACGCACGCCGCGGCGTCGCCGATCAGCACCCAGTTCGGCCCGGCCACGCCCGACACCGCGCCGCCCATCGGCAACAGGGCCGACAGGCCCGCCCGCGGCTCACCACGGAATCCCCATTCCTCGCGGTGTAGCCCCGTGTAGTAGGACATCAGCGGGCGCAGCGCGGCGTCGGCGGGACGTTTGGCCGTCGCGAGGGCGCCGACGCCGATGTTCACCTCGCCATTGCCCAGCGGAAAAATCCATCCATAGCCGGGTAGCACCTCGCCGTCGGGCGAGCGCAGTTCCAGATGCGACGTGATCCACGGCTCGCTGCTGCGCGGGGTGGCGATGTAGCCGCGGATCGCCACGCCGTAGACCGTCTCCTGATGCCACGTCCGCCCCAGCGCGCGGCCCAGCGTGGACCGCGCGCCGTCGGCGACGATCAGGTCCGTGCAGCCGATCTCCACCCCGTCGTCCAGCGTCACCGACGTCACCCGGCCAGACGAATCATGCCGCACGCCAACCGCTTTGACGCCGAGCAGCATCTTCGCGCCGTCGTCGGCGGCGACCGATCGGATCCGGTCGTCGAGCTCGGTGCGGGGCACCGCGCTGCTCGTCGGAGGGAACGAGGGACCCGGCCAGCGGATCTCCACGTCGGCGCCGAAGCCCGACATCCGCAGCCCGTGGTGGCGGATCCGGGCGTCCAGCCACGGGCCAAGGCCCAGTAGCTCGAGTTCAGCGACGGCGCGCGGGGTCAACCCGTCGCCGCATGCCTTGTCGCGGGGGAACTGGGCCGAGTCGATCACCAGCACGTCGCGGCCGTTGCGGACGGCCCACGCGGCGGCCGCCGAACCCGCGGGTCCGGCTCCGATGACCACCACGTCAGCTGACCTGACTTCCCCGGTCGCTGCGCTCCTGCCCTCCGTAAAGCGGTCCACAGCTCACAGTATGTTGGAGCAATGAAGACACCAGCGACCGTGGTCGCGGGCGTGGACTTCGGCGACGCCGCATTCGCCGCGGAGGTCCGCGACGGGGTGGCGCGCATCGAAGAGCTGATGGCCACTGAGCTGGGCAAAGCCGACGAGCTGATGGCCGAGGCCGTTCAGCACCTGTTCCAGGCCGGCGGCAAGCGGTTCCGTCCGCTGTTCACGGTGTTGTCGGCGCAGCTGGGGCCGGAACCCGACGCGTGGCAGGTCACCGTCGCGGGTGCGGTCATCGAGCTGGTGCACCTGGCCACGCTGTATCACGACGACGTGATGGACGAGGCGCTGGTGCGACGCGGCGCCGACAGCGCCAATGCCCGATGGGGCAACAACATCGCGATCCTCGCAGGCGACTACTTGTTCGCGACGGCGTCGCGTCTGGTGTCGCGGCTCGGGCCGGAGGCGGTGCGCATCATCGCCGACACGTTCGCGCAGTTGGTCACCGGTCAGATGCGGGAAACCCGCGGTGCGGTCGAGGGCGCCGACTCCGTCGAGCACTACCTCAAGGTGGTCTACGAGAAGACGGCGTGCCTGATCGCCGCGTCGGGCCGGTTCGGCGCCACGTTCTCCGGCGCCGACGACGAGCAGATCGAGCGGCTGTACCGCCTCGGCGGCATCGTCGGCACCGCGTTCCAGATCTCCGACGACATCATCGACATCGACAGCGATCCCGACGAGTCCGGCAAGGTGCCGGGCACCGACCTCCGCGAGGGTGTGCACACGCTGCCGGTGCTGTATGCGCTGCGCGACGGCGGTTCGGACGCCGACCGGCTGCGCGAATTGCTGGCGGGTCCGGTCGACAACGACGCCGATCTGGCCGAGGCGCTGCGGCTGTTGCGTTCGTCACGCGGCATCGTCGAGGCCAAGGAGACCGTCTTCCGGTACGCCGCGGACGCCCGGGCTGAGCTGGCCAAACTGCCCGACGTTCCGGGCCGGCTGGCATTGGCCAACCTCGTCGACTACACGGTCAACCGCCACGGCTGACGATCCGGAACCGCGGGGGGGTCGCCCGGCGTTCAGTCAGCGAAGACTTCCCGAGTTTCATAGGAAGAAGCAAACGATGACGTGGCATCCACACGCGAACCGACTCAAGACGTTCGTGTTGCTGGTCGGGTTCTCCGGGCTGATCGTGTTCGTCGGCGCGCTGTTCCAGAGCAGGGCCATTCTTGGCCTGGCCGTTCTGTTCGGCGTCGGCATGAACGCCTATGTCTACTTCAACAGCGACAAGATGGCGCTGCGGGCGATGCACGCCCAGCCGGTCAACGAGTTGCAGGCGCCGCTGATGTACAAGATCGTCCGCGAGTTGGCCAATACCGCGCACCAGCCGATGCCGCGGCTGTACATCAGCGACACCGCCGCGCCCAACGCGTTCGCGACGGGCCGCAACCCGCGCAATGCCGCGGTGTGCTGTACCGCAGGCATCCTGGAGCTCCTCAACGAGCGTGAGCTACGCGCCGTGCTGGGCCACGAGCTGTCGCACGTCTACAACCGCGACATTCTGATCTCGTGCGTGGCAGGCGCGATGGCATCGGTGATCACCGCGCTGGCCAACCTCGCCTTCTTCGCCAGCATATTCAGCGGGAACCGCGAGGGCGGCACCAATCCCCTTGCCATTCTGCTGGTTTCACTGCTCGGCCCGATCGCGGCGACGGTCATCCGCCTGGCGGTGTCCCGGTCGCGGGAGTACCAGGCCGACCAGTCCGGCGCCGAGCTGACGGGCGATCCGCTGGCGCTGGCAAGCGCCTTGCGCAAGATCAGCGCCGGGGTGCAGCAGGCGCCGCTGCCGCCCGAGCCGCAGTTGGCCGACCAGGCGCATCTGATGATCGCCAACCCGTTCCGGGCCGGCGAGAAGATCGGCAAGTTGTTCTCGACGCACCCGCCGATGGCCGAACGCATCGCGCGGTTGGAGCAGATGGCCGGCCGCGGTCCTGGTCAGTACTGAGCGCAGCGCCGAGCCCGAGTGACTGGCCCCGCTCGCGCGCCCAATGTGCGCCCATGGCGGAAATCCGGCCCGGAACCCGCCCTCCGCGCACGTTGGGCGCCGAACCGTCGAGCGTTGCTCGTGCTGCCGTAGTAGTGCGAGTGACGCCGCCAACCTCTAAGGTAGGCCTGTGCTGACCAGAATCCTGATCGGCGTGGTGGCTGCGGGGGCAGCTGTGATCGGCGTGCCCGGTGTTGCCGGCGCCGATCCCGAACCCGCGCCGCCTCCTCCCCCGCCCAACGCCAACGCGTTCGCGCCCGTCAAGGCGTCCGACTTCGCCATGCAGGACGGCGCGATCTACGCCTTTGCGGTGCCCGGTGACATCGCCTGTGTGATGAGCCGCGGATCCGGAAGCTACGGCTGCAGTGGCCCCATCCCCGCCGCACCGGGCGGCGCCAACACCGTCACCGGTGCACAGCAGGGACCGGCCGGCTTCGCCAACGCCGACCGCCCGCTGTACATCTTCGACACGTTGCCCAAGCGACTTCCCGCCGGATCGCGGATCAACTTCCGCAACGTCGCGTGCGGAACCGACGGCACCACGACGGTCTGCAACAACAATTTCGACGGCGGTGGGTTCGTGATCAGCCCGACGGGCAGCTTCATCATCGAGCCCAACAATCCACTGCTGCTGAACACCGGCGAGGGCCACAACCCGTACTTCAACTGACGGCGTGAGGCCGGCCGCCTTACCATCGCCCAATGGCATCCGTTGCGGTGCTTGGGGGTGGAGTGGGCGGACTGAGTGCTGCCCACGAACTCGCCAAGCGGGGGTTCGAGGTCACGGTCTACGAGGCGCGCGAGGTGTTCGGCGGTAAGGCCCGCTCGATACCGGTGCCCGGCAGCGGCACGCCACCGCTACCTGGCGAGCACGGCTTCCGGTTCTTCCCGGGCTTCTATCAACACTTGGACGCCACCATGGCGGAGATCCCGTATGAGGGCCGCACGGTGAAGGACAACCTGGTCCTGGCCACCGAGATGCTGATGGCCCGGGCGGACGGGGCCAATGAACTGATCGCGCCGATGAAGTTCCCGTCGGACGTCGACGATCTCACCAAGCTGGTGAAGTTCATGTTCGCCATCGCCACGACGCTCGGGATTCCCCTGCACGAGTTCGCGTTGTTCTTCGAGCGGATCCTGGCCTACCTCACGGCATGTGACGAGCGTCGACTCGCCGAGTTCGAGACGCAGAGTTGGTGGGACTTCACCGATGCCAAACACCGGTCGAAGGCGTTTCAGAAGTTCCTCGCGACGGGCATGACCCGCACGCTGGTCGCCGCCCGCGCCGAGGAGATGTCGGCGCGCACCGGCTGCGCCATCCTGACCCAGTTGCTCCAGGACATGGCCGACATCAGCGGTCAGCCGGACCGCGTACTGAACGGGCCGACGAGTGAGGTCTGGATCGATCCGTGGGTCGACTACCTGCGGGACGAGAAGGACGTGGTGCTGCACGGCGGTCACCAGGTCGCCGGAATCCAGTGCGACAGAAGGTCGATCACCGGTGTGACGGTCGTTGGCAAGGCCGGTCCGAAGGTGATCGAGGCCGACTACTACGTCGCGGCGCTGCCGGTCGAGCGGTTGCAGAATCTGCTCACCAACGCCGTCCGTGCCGCGGACCCGCAACTGGCGCGCATCGACCGCCTGACCACACGGTGGATGAACGGGGTGATGTTCTACCTGGACGTGACGGCGAAACTGCCACGCGGCCACGTCATCTTCATCGACTCACCGTGGGCGCTCACCGCGCTCGCGCAGCAGCAGTTCTGGCCGGGGGATCTCCAGAACTGCGGCGACGGCCGTGCCAAGGACATTGTCTCGGTGGATGTTTCGGACTGGGACGAGCCCGGCTTGATCTACAAGAAGGCTGCCAACGTGTGCACGAAGCAGGAGATCTTCGCCGAGGTCTGGGCGCAGATGGCCGCCCACCTCGACCACGGCGAGATCAAGAAGGAGAACGTGATCCACGAGTTCCTCGATCCGGCCATCGAATTCCCGAACCCGTCCAAGGTGACCAACTGCGAGCCGCTGCTGATCAACACCGCGGGCTCTTGGAAGAACCGGCCCGATGCGGTGACGCGCATCCCCAACCTCGTGCTGGCTGCCGACTTCGTGCGCACCAACACCGATCTCGCGACGATGGAGGGTGCCAACGAGGCGGCGCGCAGGGCTGTGAACGGCATTCTCGAGAAAGAGGATTCGCCGTATCAGCCTTGTAAGGTATTCGAGCTGAAGGAGCCACTTCTTCTGGCGCCGTTCAGGTTCGCCGACGCCGTGCAGTGGCGGCTGGGCTGCCGTGGCCCGAAGAAATCACCTGTGCGCGTGACGGAGTCAGGCGAGCTGGAGGGGACCGATCTGGCCGCGCGCGGCATACTCGCCGCCGCGAAGTTGGCTGCCCGCTAACGGCTACGGAGGAAGGCCTCGTTCAGTTCATTCGGTATCGCCGCGGCCACGTTCAGCGTGCGAACGTTCCGTGCGACGTCCCGGCTCTCCTTGTCGGCGATCCAGTCGACCACCCCGCGGATCTTGTCGGGCGGATACAGGTAGCAGGTGCTCAACAGGCATGCCCTGGAATCCTGAAGGTCGACCAACTCTTGGAACTCGTCCGGTGAATCGGCCAGCACGTTCGCGAACTTCCATGCGAGATCGCGGAACACGATCAGCAGCGCGTTGATCTCCTCCACCTCGTCGCCGGGCAGCAGGTCGCGGATGGTCTGCGTCCGCGGCGACACCTCCGCCAGCGCGTCGAACACACCCTGGACCTGACTGCCCAGGATCGCGTTGACCATGTTGAAGTCATCGTGCAGATCGTCCATCGCCCCGGCGCCGACCTGTGCGGCCGTGATCCCGAGATCGAGGTTGATGTGCGCGCAGACCGCCGTCAGCAGGTGCTGGAAGATGATCGGCTGGTCGTAGGCGAGGCCGTCGAACGCCCACTGCCACTAGTGGGTCGGCCCCGGGTAGTCGACCGGGTGGAAGTGGGCATTGAGGGCATCGAAGTAGCGCTGCGAGAACGTCATGGTGAAGCGCGTCATCACCTTGGGATTCTGGAATCCACCCGGGGTGTCGATCGCCTTGCTCACCGCGATCGTCGCCCGCTTGTAGATCGTCGCGAAGTAACCAATGCCGCTCGAGGCGTTGATCGCCCACGTGACGATCGCGTCGAAGTTGGCGATCGTCTGGCGCAGGTTCTTCGCGGTGGCCAGAGGCGGCAGCGGCGGCGGGCTCGGTTTCTTCGGCGGCATGGTGGGCGTGTCGCGGCTGGGCGTCACTCGATGCCGCGCAACTGGTCCATCCGCCTGCCGAGTTCGGCGCGGGAGCGGATGCCCAGCTTGCTGTAGACCCGGCTCAGGTTGTGCTCGACGGTCTTGATCCCGATGAACAGCGTGGCGGCGACGTCGCGGTTGGTCATGCCGGAGGCCGCGAGGTCGGCGACCTGTTGTTCGGACGGCGTGAGCGCAAGGGCTGGGTTGTGTCGGACGTTGGTGCGGGTGAGTTCGGTGCGAACTTGGTCGGCCCACCACGGCGCACCCACCTCTTCGAACTCGGCGAGGGCTACCGCGAGGGTCTTGGAGGCTGCTTCCTTGAGCCGGCGCCTGCGCTGCAGCTTGCCGAGCAGCAGTCGCGTGCGGGCTCGTTCGAACCGCATCGGCGTCCTGTCGTGTTCGGCCATCGCGCGATTCGCCGACTCGACGGCGGCGTCGACGTCGCCCTTGGCTGCCAGCCACATGGCGCGACAGCGGGCGCCCGCCGCGAGCATCCACGGCCGGTCGTGTGCCGCTCCGTTGCGCTCCAATGCCTCGATCAGCGGCTCGGCGTCGTCGAGCCGGCTCAGGGACACCATCGCCTCCGCAGCGTTCGGGAGGTACCAGCCGCTCATGATCTCGGTGCCCGGGATGACGCCGAGCCGCGACACCATGGGCGCAAACGTGACCACTGCGTCGTCGTACCTACCCAGTGACACCTCCATGAATCCCTTTGCCATCAACGGCCATTCGGTCATCCGGGGTGCGCCGCACGCCTCCGCGGCGCGTAGTGCCACGTCGGCGTCGGCCAACGCCTCGACCTCCCGGCCGGCATGGGCGTGAACCGCGGCGCGGATGCTGAGCCCGATGACGTCGACGCTCCCGCCTCCGAGTTGCTGGGCGCATTCGATGGACTCGTCGGCGAGAGCCGTCGCCTTGGTGAAGTTGCCGCTCCACATCTCGATCAACGCGCTGTATCCGGCGACGGCCATCATGTTGCGGTCGGCGCCACGTTCGAGGCAGCGCGCGTGCACGGCAAGCATCCGGGTGCGGGCCTCGTCGAGTCGTCCCATGTACGCACAGATCAGCGCCTCGACTGCGCTGGCGCTGAACGGAATCGGGACGTCGTCGTCGAACTGTTCGAGCTCGAGCGCGCGGCTCAGGCTCGCGTCGTCGACGCCGTGCCCGTACATGAACTGCGTGTGCGTCCAATGGGTCAGAGCCTGGCTCGCCAGCCCCGGGATACCCGAGTTCTCCGCCACGGTGGCCGCTTCCCTGGCGTTGCGCAACGATTCGTCGAACATGCCCTGCGCCGGAGTGCCTTCCGCGAAGGCGCCCACGCCCTGGGTGAAGGACAGGTTCATCAATGTCTGAACGAGGATGGGTGCCACGTCCTGGGCGTCCTCGACGGCGCGGGTGAGTAGATCCGTCGCCGTGATGAAGTTGTTGTCGTAGATGCGGATGGCGGCGAGCAGGTTCAGGGCGATGCCGCGCAGCATCCCTGGCCGCAATTGATCGACGATCGGGGTCAGCAGGCTCTCGGCGTGGTCGGTGTTGCCTGCCTGGAAATGGTCTCCGGCGGCACGTATCCGGCGCCACGGCTTGTCGCCGCCGAGCCCGATCGCCAGGTCGAGCAGTTCGGCGGCGGCGGCCGGTGCGCCACGGCCCCGCGCGGCGTCGGCCGCGGCATCGAGTGCCTTGAGGGTGGTGTCGTCGGAGCTTGCCGTCGCCAGGGCGAGGTGGCGGGCCTTGAGCTCGGGCTCGATCTCGATGGCCGCGAGGGCCCGGTGCATGGCACGGCGGCTCGCCGGGGTCGCGTCGGTGTAGACGCCGCGGGCCAGCAGCGGATGGGAGAACCGGACCCGGTTGCCGTCGATGCCGACGATGCCGTCCGTCTCCACGCCCTCCAGCAGGTCGACGATCCGTTCCGCGGTGGTGTCGTTGACGCGGGCCAGCAGATCCACCGTCGGGGCGGCGACGGATGCGACGGCGAGCAGTACGTTGCGTACGTCTCCGTCGAGGCGCCCGATCCGCAACCGCACCAGCTCGGCCAGTGTGCCCGGCAGTCCGGGCTCCGGGTGCAGCGGCCTGCCGCTCATCGCCCGCGCCAGCTCCAGCGCGTAGAACGGGTTGCCGCCCGAGATTTCGGCGATGCGCACCATGACGGGACGGGACAGCGGCCGCCCGAGATTGGCCGAGATGATCGAATGCAGACCACCGAGGCTGAACGGCCCCAGCCGGATGCGCGTGAAGTCGTCGGGCTCACCGATCCGCAACCACGACGGCGTGGTGCCCTTGTCGGGATCGCACCGTTCGCTGAGCAGCACCCCCACGCGGCCGCGGAACCGGCGCGCCGCGAACGCCACCACCGCGTGGCTCGACGGGTCCAGCCACTGCACGTCGTCGATGGCGACCAGCACGGGCGTCTCGGGGGACATCGCATCGACTATGGCGGCCAGCGCTGCAGCCACCACCCGCTGGTCGGTGACGTGTCCGTCGCCGGCCGCCCGCAGCAGTACCCGGTCAACGGCCAGTCGCTGCAGGTCGGGGAGCTCGTCGAGGGTGACGGACTCGATGTCGCCGAGCAGGTCGCCGACCGCGGCGTAGGCGAGGACCGTCTCGGCTTCGCCGACCTGTGCGGCGAGCACGCGGAACCCACGCGTGCGGGCCTGCTCGAGCGAGTCCAGCCACAGGCTGGTCTTGCCGATGCCGGCCTCGCCCTCGATGATCAAGCCGGCCTGACCCGATTCGGCGGCGGTCAGAAAGTCCGCGATCGCGCTACGTTCTGCCGTCCGGCCGAGCCCGCCTCCCGTCATGGTTCAGATGATGGCAGCGAACGACTCGTTGTGTCGGACGAACGGGTGGTACCTCAGCGTTCCACGTTTGCTGGCTAGAACCCCGTGCCGTGTACTTCGTGGCCGGGTTTCTCGGCGGCCAGGCCGCGGTAGGCGTCCTCGACGGTGGCGCCGTGGTTGATCACGCCGTCGACCTCGCGGGCGATCGGCATGTTCAACCCGTACTCGTTGGCGAACTCCATGATCACGCTGGCGGCCTTCACGCCCTCGGCGACCTGGTTCATCGACGCGATGATCTCGTCGATCGTCTTGCCCGACCCCAGTTCCTCACCGACGTGGCGATTGCGGCTGCGCTGGCTGGTGCACGTGACGATGAGGTCGCCCATGCCTGCCAGGCCTGCGAACGTGTCGCGGTGTCCGCCCATCGCCTCGCCCAGCTTGGACATCTCGCGCACCGCCCGGGCCATCACCATGGCCCGGGTGTTCTCCCCGATGCCCAACGAGTAGCCCATGCCGACGGCGATCGCGTAGACGTTCTTCAGCGCACCGGCCATCTCCACTCCGACCACGTCGTCGGTGGTGTATGTGCGGAACCGCTTGGTGCGGAACAG
>Ga0193743_1001351_pt1 | contig 18268 bp, 16 predicted proteins | sample L2c2metaG_FD_143038 | JGI IMG/M metagenome (GOLD analysis project Ga0193743, IMG submission 143038) | Soil microbial communities from a riparian zone of the East river system, Colorado, United States - L2c2 | ecosystem: Environmental > Terrestrial > Soil > Riparian zone | place: USA: East River...
GAAGGTCAGCCGGTGCGGCGCCACCCCGTATTCGCCGAGCAGTTCCTGCACCCGGGTCGGGAAGTCGGCGTCGATCAACGTGCGCGCGGCGAGGTTGACCGAGATCGACAGCGGGTGGTCGGTGGCCTCCCAGTCGCGGCAGCGCTTGAGACCCTCCTTGAGCACCGCTTCGGTCAGCTTGGCGAGCTGCCCGGTGTGCTCGGCGACCGCGACGAAGTCTTCCGGCGGCACCGCGCCGTGCACCGGGTGCTCCCAGCGGGCCAGGCACTCGACCCCGACCAGCCGGCGGTCGGTCAGCGTCACCTTGGGCTGGAAATAGACCTCGAGCTGGTCGTTGTCGAGCGCGTCGCGCAGGTCGCCAGCGAGGGCCAGGCGGCGCACCGAGCGCGACTCGAGGCTCGCGTTGAAGAGCTGGACGCTGCCGGGCACCGTCTTGGCCGCGGTGGCGGCGAGGTCGGCCCGCTGCAGCAGCGTCGCGGCGTCGTTGCCGTGGTCGGGGTAGACGGCGACGCCGACCGCGGTCTCCACGTCGACGGTGAGCGCGCCGAACACCATCTGGTCGCGGATCTGCTCGCGCATCCGGCCGGCAAGGCCGTGCGCGCCGGCGGCGTTGTCGACCCGGAGGGTGACCGCGAACTCGTCGCTGCCGAGCCGACCGACCAGCGCCCCGGACGGGGCGCAGGCGCGCAGCCGGCGGGCCACCTCGGCGAGCACCTGGTCGCCAGCGCCGTGGCCGAGCGACTCGTTGACCTGCCGGAGGCCGTCAACGTCGAAGAGCAGCACGGCGACCTGCTCGCCGGGTGCCCGAACGCCCACCGACTCTTCGATCGCGGCGGTGACCCGGCGGCGGTTGGCGAGGCCGGTGAGCCCGTCGTGGTAGGCGTCATGACGCAGGCGCTCGACGAGCCGCGAGTTCTCGACCGCGACGGCGGCGTGCGCCGCGATCGTCTCCAGCAGCCGCACGTCGCTGGGGCCGAAGGTGGCAAGGTCGCCGAGCCGGTTTGTGACCTCGAGGCAACCGATCACGGCCGACCCCGCCCGGAGGCCGACGACGATCGCATCCTTCGCACCGGCCCGCCGCAACTGCGCGCGCATCTCGTCGGTGCCGAGCTTGGCGCCGCTGGCGACCGTCTCGCCGTTGTCGAGCACCCGCCGGCGGATCGTCTCACTGAGGCCGGCCAAATCGACCAGGCCCGAGTCGTCAACGCGCGCCGAGAGCAGCACCTCGGGATAGCGCCCGAGCGCGGGCAACCAGAGCGTCGCGTATTCCGCCTGCAATAGGCCACGAACCCGGTGCAGCAGCACGTCGGTCAGCGTGCCGTCGTGCGGCGTGTCGGCGATGGCCCGGGTGAGGTCGTAGATCTCGCTGAGGGTGCGGTGCTGGCGGAGGAACTGGGCGTAGGACCGGTAGGCGATGATGAAGAACGCGGCGAGGGCGGTAAGCAGCACGATCGCCCACGGGCCGTTTTGCAGCAGAACCAGGGTGACCAGGGCGATGGTGATGTTGATGCCCGCGACGATCAGCCCTGGCGTGGCGATCCGGACCAGGTCGTGGGTGGAGATCTTGCCCTGGACAAGCGTGATCACGCCGACTGTCACGGCAAGCGTGAACAGCACCGACGCCATCACCGCGGCGGCCAGTGAGACCCATTCGTAGGGGCCGGCGTCGCCCACGCCGCGCAGGTGCGGCGAGTTGAAGGCGAAGACGATTAGCGCGGCGAGCGCGACCGCGGCCGCGTGACTGGCCACATTGAACCAGAGCTTGATCGGCGGTACACGGCGGCTCGACTGCGCGAGGATCGACGCCAGCACGCGGGCCAGGATCACCGTCATCGGCGGCAGCCAGAACAGCGCTAGCAAGACCGGGATCTCGACCAAGGTGACGGTGAATGCCTGCCGCCTGACCTCGAACATCAGCACGACGCGGTCAGCCGCTACGAACAGGCCGAGGAAGACAAGACTCAGCAGCCACGAGCCGGATGGTTCAGGTTCGTTGACGCCGAGGAAGAGCGTGACGAGGATGGCGAACAGGCCGACAGGGCCGGTCAGCAACCAGGCAAGTTCCTGATTGCGGCGGAAACCGCTTCGGAGTGTGACCACCGGCTTGAGCCTTCACCCTCCGCCATCGGGGAGCTGGAACGGATCAGTTCCAGTCGAAACCAAAGCTGGCGACGACGCCCTCGGTGAAGGACTCGGAGATCGCCGGACTGACGGACTCGACCTGGTTGTTGTCGACATAAGCCGACGCTGACGCGACTCCACCGGCAACCAGGGCGCCGAACCCGAGAACGGCGAAGACCGCAGCCCGACCGGCCCAACGGCCGAACAAGCGTGCGCGCATCTGACTGCTCCTGTCGCGAAGTGTGGCTTGGTGAGTAAGGAGATGGTGCCACATCATGCACGGCGACGCACAGAGCATCGGGCCGGGCCCGAACCATCGGTAGATGAAATCCCAACCAATCGTATGAGGCCAACCTTAACCATCGCTTTGGTCGGTCGCATTTGTCCTGTCGAACCTGACCGTTCCGGCTTACAACAGGAACAAGCCGGGGATGACCGGACGACCACGGACGGTGGACGCGCCGCCGCCACGGACCCGGGCCGTGGTCGAGTGCCAGCGGCGCGGTCGTCGATGGCTGCCTCAGGCTGCTGACCGGCGCGAACGACCACGACGCACCGTGGATCGCGGTGCTCGGTGGTCCGGCCGCATCGTCGGCCACTCAATGCGGCTGACGGCCTTCCGGGATCTTCGTGCTGGCAGCGGGTCCGCGCCGGGCGTGCGGTCGGCGTCGGATGACCGGGCGTCATCGACGAATGCACGCGCATTTGCACGGCCGCGAGTGACGGATCCGGAGATGGCCGCGACGGTTTTAGCCCGCCATCCGCTCGACTAAAGATTAGCGGCGATGACTATTTGCGACGATCCAATCCCGCGGGCCGCGCTGCCCGCGGTCGTCGCATTGACCGTAGCGGTGGTGTAAGCACCAACCCGGCGGACTTTGATCTAGAAGATGGAGACATGCATTTTCTTGCGGATGGCGCACACACCGGCCATCCTCCCCCGCGGCCGTTGGCTAGACGTTGGGTGCCGGCCGCGGCGGCCAGTGCCGGTGCGTGTCGTCGCGCGGGCTCATCAGCCCGATCTGGTGCCCGTCCGGGTCGGCGACGATCGCGTAGCGCGAGCCCCAGAACGCGTCGAAGGGCACCTGGCGGCTCTCGTAGCCGGCGTCGACGATCGTCCGCCACAGCGCGTCGACCTCGTCGCGGCTGCCGATCCCGAGGCTGATCACCCCGCTGCCCGGTTGCGCGGGCGGTGAGCCGCTGTTCCACAGCCGGACCGACTCGACCTCGTCGAGCTCGATGCTCAGCCCGTTGGGAAACGCGAACTCGACGTGCGGCCCGGTCGGCTCGGCGTCCCAACCGAGCAGCCGGTAGAAGGCGAGACTCGCGGCCAGATCACCGACGAGAAGGTTGACCTGACCCGGCGGAGGACCATTCACGCCTATCAGGCTCGCACGTATTCGCGCCTTTCACCGGCACACCACGGCCTGATCCGGCCGCCATGACCGCAAGCTGTCTTGATGCGCCAGCATCGAGGCAGCTGAGGACGGGTAAGAACTGGCGGCGGTATGTATCCGCGCGATTCCGATCAGTGCGCCGCGCCACCGGCGAATAGGGCGGCCGCGGCTTATCCGACGCTGTTTGCACGCGCGAGACGAGAACGGCCCCGGACCGAGTTTTAGCCGGTCAGGGGCCGTTGCTGCGGGCCTGTGGCGGGTGAAGGATTCGAACCTTCGAAGCTTTCGCGACGGATTTACAGTCCGCTCCCATTGGCCGCTCGGGCAACCCGCCAGGGCGTGCCGCCGCACTGGATGCGGCAGCGGAAGCAAGGATAGCGGTAGCACCGGCCCGGAACGCAACCGGGTACGGTCGGCATGTTCGCGCCCGCCTTGCCGGCGTGGACATCGCCAGAACACCGCACCGAGCAGGAGCATGATCATGGCAGCCAACCCGTCCTTCGATGTCGTCAGCAAGGTCGACCAGCAGGAGGTCGACAACGCCGTCCGGCAGACGGAGAAGGAGCTTGCGACGCGCTTCGACTTCCGCGGCACCGGGGCGGAGATCACCTGGGCCGGCGGCGAAAGCGCCGTCAACCTCACCGCCGAGACCGAAGAGCGGGTGAAGGCCGCGCTCGACGTGTTCAAGGAAAAGCTGATCAAGCGCAACATCTCGCTGAAGTCGCTCGACGCCGGCGAGCCGCACGCCTCGGGCAAGACTTTCAAGATCGATGCCAAGATCGTGCAAGGCATCGACTCCGACAAGGCGAAGGCGATCAGCAAGAAGATCCGCGAGGAGGGCCCGAAGGGCGTCCAGGCCCAGATCCAGGGCGACCAACTCCGGGTCACCGGCAAGAAGAAAGACGACCTGCAGGCCGTGATCACGCTGCTCAAGGGTGGCGACTTCGGCCTCGCCCTGCAGTTCACCAACTACCGCTGAACGCTGGCCGGCGGGGGCACCACCGGGTGCTCCCGCCGGAGGCGGTCTACCCGGCGTCTGCGGTCAGAACGCTTTCCAGGCGTACGGCTGCGGCTTGCTCCGATCGGGCGATCGGGCCGCCTGCCGGAGCCGCGACGAGCGCGGCGGCCGCGACCGCCACCCCCGCGAACACGAATGCCCATGGGACGCCGGCGCGGTCGACCAGCATGCCGGCGCCGGCGCCGCCGAAGGCCGACGCCCCGACCGACACGGTGACCACCCAGGTGTAGGCCTCGTTGAGCATCGCGCCCGGTGCGATCCGGCCGACCATCGTGTTCTCCAGCGTCAACGCCGGTGCGATCACCACGCCGCCGAAGATCAGGGCGATGCCGAGGGCGACCGGTGTCGGCATCACCGCGAAGACCGCGAACGTCGCGGCGAGCAGGCCCAGCAGCACCGCGAACTGGCGGGTCAGGTTGTCGCGCAGCCGCCGGGTGCCGAACCAGAAACCGCCGGCCGCGCTGCCGACGGCCCAGACCGCCAGCAGCACACCCGCGAGACTGTCGGGGTCGGCGACTCCCTCGGCCGACGCGAACGCGGGGACGGTGACTCCGGTCGCGCCGAACGCCATGCCCAGACCGAAGACGCAGAACAGCAGCGATGGGAAGCCGGCGATCCGGAGCGGGCCGAGACCCTTGGCATGCGCCGACTTCGGATGGGGCTGCCAACCGCGCATCACCCGGCCGAGTGCCACCACGACCGTGCCGACCAGGGTGACGACGCCGGCGCCGGCCAGGGCGGCCGTGGCGTCGGCGAGCAGGACGAAGCCGGCGACCAGCAGCGGGCCCACGACGAAGACCAGTTCGAACAGCGCCGTCTCGGCGGCGAGCGCGATGTTGCGCAACGCGTAACGGCCGGTCGACGGTGCTGTCACGTCGTTCAACGCGCCGCGCAGCGCGGCGCTCATCGGCGGGTAGGTCGCGCCGGCGACCGCGCTCGCTCCATAGATCACCACGAGGCCGTGGCCGTGCGCGAGCAGCAGCGCCAGCAGGGCAAGCGGGTGCGCGACTGCGGTGACCAGCAGGACCGGGGTCGGGCCGATCCGGTCGGCGATCCGGCCGGTCAGCGGGCTGAGCACGGCGCCGGCCACCGCGTAGATGCCGCCGGCCACGCCGGCCAGCGAGTAGCGGCCGGTGACATCTTCGACGACCAGCAGCAGGGCGAGCGGGGTCATGCCGATGCCGAGGCGGCCGATGATGCCGAAGACAAACAGCGTCGGGGCGCCCGGGATCCTCCAGACCACCAGGTATTGCCGAAGCGCTGCCACTGTGCGAACCACCCTTGTAACGACCGGAAGACCAGCCGAACCTAACGGTCGACTGGTCTTCCGGCCTACTTGTTTACGGGGTGACGCGGGTTACTGGAACTGCACCGGCCCGACCTCGCGGTTGGCCATCTCCTCCAGGCGGCGGATCCGGTCGGCCATCGGCGGGTGGGTGGAGAACAGCTTCGCGAGGCCGGCACCGCTGAGCGGGTTGGCGATCATCAGGTGCGCGGTCGTGGTGACCTTGTTGTCGGCCGGCAGCGGGAGCTGCCGGGCACCCCGGTCGATCTTGCGCAGCGCGCTGGCCAGGGCCAGCGGGTCGCGGCTGAGCGCGGCACCGGAGGCGTCGGCCTGGTATTCGCGGTTGCGGCTGATCGCGAGCTGGATGATGCTCGCGGCCAGCGGGCCGAGGATCAGCATCGCGAAGAACACGGCCGGGTTCGGGCCGTCGTCATCGTCGCCGCCGCCGATCGGCACGAACCACGCCAGGTAGGCGAGGAACGTGATGATGCTGCCGAGCGCCGCGGCCACGCTGGAGATCAGGATGTCGCGGTTGTAGACGTGCGACAGCTCGTGGCCGATCACCGCCCGCAGCTCGCGGTAGTCGAGGATCTGGGTGATGCCGGTGGTGACGCAGACCGCCGCGTGCGCCGGGTTGCGCCCGGTGGCGAACGCGTTGGGCTGCTGGGTCGGGCTCACGTAGAGCCGGGGCATCGGCTGCCGGGCATCCGCGGCGAGTTCGCGCACCATCTGGTAGAGCGCGGGGAACTCCGCCTCGCTGACCGGCCGGGCCCGCATCGACCGCAGTGCGATCTTGTCGGACCAGAAGTAGCTGCCGGCGTTGATGGCGAGCGAGATGATCGCGGCGATGACCAGGCCGGAACCGCCGCCCACGCCGAAGCCGATGCCGAGAATGAGCGCTGAGAGCAGGCCAAGTAGTGCGGCCGTCTTGAGGCCGTTGTGATGCCTGTGCAACGCGTCCCTCCTTCAGAACGCGGGTGGGTAACCCGCTGTCCGGTCCAACACCCTGTTCCCCATCGACGATGCCCGCGATCGCTGAGAATTCGCTGATAGCGGGCTCGCGATAGGGACATTGCGACCCCATCGCCCGATTTTTCGGGTATGCCGGGCGCCAGGTCAGCGGGCAGCGCGGCCGAGCACGTGCGGCGCGGCCGGCATGGTCGGGCCGGTCGGCGGGAACCGGAACCGGCTCAGCTCGGTGATCTCGAAGCCGGCCGCGGTGATCGCCGCCGGGGTGTCGCGGCCGGTGTGACAGCCGGCACAGAGCAGCGGCCACAGGGTGGCGTCGGCGACCCGCTGGACCCGGCGGAGGGCGCCGTCGCCGCGGACGTGTTCGAAGAACCGGAGCTCGCCGCCCGGCCGCAGGACGCGATGGATCTCGGCCAGCGCCGTGGGCTGGTGCGGGACGGAGCAGAGCACCAGCGAGGCGACCGCGGCGTCGAAGGTGCCGTCGGCGGCGGGTAGCGATTCGGCGACGCCCTCGACCACCTCGATCGGCACCGGGGCGTCGCGCGCCGCGGCCAGGGCCGACGCCCGCAGCCGCGGCTCCGGCTCGACGGCGACGACCGCGGTCACCGAGGCCGGGTAGTGGACGAACATCCGGCCGTTGCCGGCGCCGATCTCGACCACCCGGCCGGCCAGGCCGGCGACCAGCGCGCGCCGGTGTGCGAAGCCGCCGGCCGCGTCCATCGCCACGCTCGCCCGCTCGTAGACCCGGGCGAACCACGGATGCCCGCGCCGGCTCACCGGCCCGCCCAGCCGAGGACGAACTGCGGTGCGAAGCCGACCGCCAGCGCGACGCCCGTCGCCACCACCAGGACACCGGCCACCGGCCAGGGGACGGGGCGGGCCGGGCGGGCCAGTGGGTCGGGCGCGTAGAGGATCGCGGCCACCCGCACGTAGTAGGCCAGGCCGATCACCGCGTTGAGGGCGACCACGACCGCCAGCCAGCCGGACGAGCCGGTGAGTAGCGAGCGGACCACCGCGACCTTCGCGAACAGGCCGGCCAGGCCCGGCGGCAGGCCGGCCAGGCCGATCAGCGCGAGCGCCAGCGCCGCCCCGACCCAGCGGTGCCGGCGGGCGGCGCCGTAGTAGGAGTCGATGCGGCCACCGTCGGCGGACGGCTCGCGCAGGGCGACCACGGCCGCGAACGCGCCGATCTCGAGCACCACGAAGAAGATCGCGTAGGCCACCGAAGCGGTCACCACGGTGGTGGAGGTGTCGGCGACCCCGAGCGCGCCGAGCGGCGCCAGGATGTAGCCCGCCTGCGCGACCGACGACCAGGCCAGCAGCCGGGTCATCCGGATCTGCCGGAGCGCCACCAGGTTGCCGACCGTCATGGTCAGCACCGCGAGCGTGGCCAGCAGCGGGCCGGTGACACCCGGCGGCAGGGCGACGGTCACCACCGCCAGGATCGCGACCACGCCGCCCAGCTTCGACGCGGTCGACAGGTAGGCCGCCACCGGCAGCGGCGCGCCGTCGTAGGTCGGTGGCGCCCAGGCGTGGAACGGCACGGCCGCCACCTTGAACGCCAGCCCGAGCAGCAGCAGGGCGATGCCGACCGAGGTCAGCGGCAGGTCGAGGGCCCGGACCGGGTCGTTGCCGGCCAGCGTCACGTCGCCGGTCAGCGCCGGCGCCAGCAGGGTGAGGTGCAGGCGGCCGGTCACCGTGTAGAGCAGCGCCGCGCCAAGCAGCGAGACCGCCGTCGCCACCACGCTGACCACGAAGAAGGTGACCGCCGCGGCCGCGCTCTCCATCGTCTGGCGGCGCAGGCCGACCAGCACGTAGAGCGGCAGCGTCAGGGTTTCCAGCGCGACGATCAGCGTGATCAGGTCGCCGGCGGCGCCGAGCACGACACCGCCGGTCATCGAGCACGCCAGCAGGAAACAGTATTCGCCGGCCGGCGCGACGCCGGCCCGCAGCAGCGGCACCGAGAGCGTGACCACGCCGGCCGTCAGGAACGCGAACACCGCGGCCATCAGCGCCGCCCGGCCGTTGGCGACGTAGGAGCAGGCGTCGGGCACACAGAACGTCGACCGGGACGGGCCGGCGCCGACGACGATCGCGACCACCCCGGTCGCGACCGCACCCGCGACGGCGGTCGCGACCGGGGCGACGCGCCGCCCCACGAACAGATCGGCCAGCAGCACCAGCACCGCGGTGCCCGCGGCCAGATAGGCCGGCAGCAACGCCACATGGTCGACCGACTGGGTCACCGGATCACCGCCTCGACCAGCGATTGCACCGGAATGTCGGAGAGGCCGAGGACCAGCGCCGGCACCAGGCCGACCAGCAGCGCCAGGATCACCAGCGGCGACCAGGCGACCAGCTCCATGCCGCTGATCCGGAGCGCCGGCGCCGCCGCGGCGGCGACGGCGGGCGAGGCGGGGCCGTGGGTGACCCGACGGAGCAGGCGCAGGAAGTAGGCCGCCGTCAGCGCGCCGCCGACCGCGGCCAGCACGCCCAGCGTCACCCAGCCTCCGCCGCCCCGCTCGAAGGCCGCGACCACCGCGAACGCCTCACCCCAGAAGCCGGCGAGGCCGGGCAGGCCCAGCGAGGCGATCGCGGCGAACGCCAGCAGCCCGGACAGCCACGGCGACCGCTCACGCAGGCCGCCGAGCACCGCCAGGTCGCCGGTGTGGAACCGGTCCTTGACCGCGCCGGCCAGGAAGAACAGCAGGCCGGTGATGATGCCGTGCGCGACGTTGCCGATCAGCGCGGCCTGGATGCCGGTGGCGGTCAGGGTCGCGACGCCGAGCAGCACGAAGCCCATATGGCCGACGCTGGAATAGGCGATCAGCCGTTTGAGCTCGGTCTGCGCCAGGCAGACCAGGCAGCCGACCAGGATCGCCGCGACCGCCAGCGCGCCGAGCAGCGGTGCCGCCCAGCGGGCGCCCTCGGGCGCCACGCCGACCGCGACCCGGATCAGCCCGTAGGTGCCCATCTTCAGCAGCACCCCGGCCAGCAGCACGCTGCCCACCGTGGGCGCCTGGGTGTGCGCGTCGGGCAGCCAGGTGTGCAGCGGCCAGAGTGGACTCTTCACCGCGAAGGCGATGGCGAGCAGCGTGAACGCGGCGAGCTGGGTGGTGCGCGACATCACCGCGCCCGAGGTCAGCGTCACCAGGTCGGCGGTGCCGGCGGCGGCCACCACGGTAAACACGCCGACCAGCAACAGCACCGAGCCGAACAGCGTGTAGAGGGCGAACTTGCGGGCCGCGTGCCGGCGATCCTCGCCGCCCCAGCCGGCGATGATCGCGTACATCGGCAGGAGCACGACCTCGAAGAACACGAAGAAGAGCACCAGGTCGAGCGCGAGGAACGTGCCGAGCATGCCGACCTCGACGACCAGCAGCAGTGCGACGAGGGTGCCGCCGCGGCCGCCGCCTGCGGGCACGTGCCAGATCGTGTAGAGGCAGCAGAGCAGGGTCAGCAGCGTGGTCAACACCACGAGGGGGTAGGAGACGCCGTCGACCCCGAAGTGCAGCCGCAGGTCGAGCCCCGGCACCCAGGACACGTCGACCGAGGTCCACGGCACGATCGGCGGCGCACCCGACTCGGCCGGCTGGTAGGAGAACCACCCGCCGGTGTGTGCCGCGACGCCGAGCAGCACGCTGGCGACGAATGCCAGCCCGGCGAACCCGGTGCCGGCCAGCCGGGCGGCCCGGTCGGGCAGCAGCGCGGCGAGGGCGGCACCTAGCGCCGGCAGGGCGAGCACCGCGACCAGGGCTGACTGGCTCACGTCGCACTCCCGTAAAGGGCCGCGGCCAGGCCGAGCAGCAACATGCCGGCCAGCAGCGCGGTCGCCGCCCGCGGCAGCCCGGCCCGGTGCCAGGCCGCCAGCCGGTCGCCCGCGTCGGCGGTGCCCTGGCCGGCGCCTTCGACCGCGCCGTCGACCACCCGCTGGTCGGCCACCGCGACCCGGCGGGCCAGCGCCACGACCGGGCGGACGACCAGCCGGTCCTGCACGGTGTCGAGCCAGAACGCGTTGTCGAAGACGGGCCGCAGCGGGCCCAGGAAGCGGGCCGGGTCGAGTGCGGTGTCGCGCCGCCACAGCGCCCAGACCAGCACCAGCCCGAACAGCAGCGCGACCAGCGGCACGGCCGTCTCGGCGCCGAGGTGCGCCAACTCGACCTCCGGCAGGTCGACGGCGAACGGCGTCAGCCGCTCGCCGAAACCGTCGGCGAACGCCAGCAGCCCGAGCAGTGCGCTCGGCACGGCCAGCACCAGCACCGGCACCGCCATCGGCCAGGGCGGCTCGTGCGCCGACTCGGCACCCGGCGAGCGGGCGGCGCCGAAGAAGGTGCGCAGCCACAGCCGGCCCGCATACCAGGCGGTGACCAGCACGCCGGCGGCGCCGACGCCGTAGACCAGAGCGGGCAGCCAGCCGGCGTCGGCCGCGGACGCCGCGTGCAGCACCGCGTCTTTGCTCCAGAAGCCGGCCAGCGGCGGCAGCCCGATCAACGCGCCGAGCCCGATGGTCATCGACCAGAACGTGGCCGGCATCCGCCGGCGCAGCCCGCCCATCTCGGACATCGAGTTGCTGCCCACCCCGTGGATCACCGAGCCGGCGCCGAGGAAGAGCAGCGCCTTGAACGCCGCGTGGGTGAGCAGGTGGAATAGCGCGACCGCCGGGGCACCGACCGCTAGCGCGGCGGCCATGTAGCCGATCTGGGACACCGTCGACCAGGCGAGCACCCGCTTGATGTCGTCTTGCGCGGTCGCGGCGAGCGCGCCGAGCAGCACGGTGATCGCCGCGAGCACGCCGAGCACGACCAGCGACGGCTCGCCGAGCACGAACACCGGGTAGAGCCGGGTCACCACGTAGATGCCGGCGGCGACCATGGTGGCCGCGTGGATCAGGGCGGAGATCGGGGTCGGGCCGGCCATCGCGTCGGGCAGCCAGGTGTGCAGCGGGAACTGGGCGCTCTTGCCGGCGACGCCGGCGAGCAGCAGCAGCGCCGCCGCGGTCACCGTAGCGGCCGGCAGGCCGGGCAGCCCGGCCAGCACCTGCGTGATCCAGAAGCTGCCGGAGTTGACGCCCAGCAGCACGATGCCGAGCAGGAAGCCGACGTCACCGACCCGGGTCACCAGGAACGCCTTGACCGCGGCGGCGGGAGCGCCAGGCAGCGTGCGGTCGTGGCCGATCAGCAGGTATGAGCAGATGCCCATGATCTCCCAGCCGACCAGCAGCAGAATCAGGTCGCCGGAGACCACGACCAGCAGCATCGCGGCGGTGAAGAGGCTGATCTGGGCCGCGTAGGGCGGGTAGCGGTCGTCGTCGTGCAGGTAGGCCGTCGAGTAGACCTGGACCGCCAGCGCGACCACGCCGACCGCCACGGCCACCAGCGTCGCGGCCTGGTCGATCCGCACGCCCGCGGTGACCGACAGCTCGCCGAACTGGGCCCACTCGACGACCGTCTCGAACGGCTCGTCGACCCGGACGGCGAGCAGGATCGCGACTACCAGCGCGCCAGCGGCGCCCGCGATGCCGAGGGAAGCCGCAGCGGTCCGGGACCGCAGCGGAAGGACGAAACCCGAAAGGGCCGCCGCCAGGGGCACGAGCGGCAGCAGCGGCCCGAGGACGTCAAGGCTCATGACGGCACCCGAGGCTCGTCGAGCTCGCTGGCGGGTGCCGCGTCGAGCCGCACGGTGTCGACCGCGACGCTGCCGCGCAGCCGGTAGAGCTGGAGCACGATGGCCAGGCCGACGCCGACCTCGGCGGCGGCGAGCACGATGACGAACAGCGCGAAGACCTGGCCGCCGTGCGGCAGTGTGGCGCGGACCGTGGTGTCGGCGGTGACCAGGATCAGGTTGACCGCGTTGAGCATCAGCTCGACCGCCATCAACACCAGCACCGCGTTGCGCCGGCGGAGCACGCCGTAGACGCCGGCGCCGAACAACAGCGCCGCGGTGACGTAGGGGATGACCGGTCTCACGGCCGGCTCCCGATGTCGGGGCGCGACACGATGATCGCGCCGACCAGCGCGGCGAGCAGCAGCACGGAGAGCACCTCGAAGGGCAGCACCCAGGAGCCGAACAGCTCGGTGCCGAGGCTCTCCGCCGTGCCGGGTGACGGCAGGTCGACCGCCGACCAGCGGAACGCGTCGGCGAACAGCGCCGCGAGGCCGAGGCCCGCGCCACCGCCGATCACCGCAGCCGGCAGGCCGGGCCGGTTGAGGTCGGGCGAGCGGCCGATCGGCGCGCGGGTCAGCATGACGGCGAACAGCAGCAGCACCACGACGGCGCCGACGTAGATCAGCACCTGGACCCAGGCGACCAGCTCGGCGGTGAGGATCAGGTAGAGACCGGCGACCGCGCCCAGGCAGACGACGAGGTAGAGGCCGGCCCGGACGAGCTGGTCGGTGGTCACCACGAGCACGCCGGAGCCCACCGCCACCGCCCCGAGGGCCAGCAGCAGCAGGTCGGCGCCGGTCACCTGGGCGCCCGGGGCGGTTGCGCGGGCGGTTCACCGCTTGCGCGCTTGGCCGCGGTCGCCTCCTCCTTGGCCAGCTCGCCGTTGGGGTCGTGTGCCGGCGGCGCCGGCACGGTCGCCATCCACTCGCCGAGATGCTCCTTGTCGTGCAGGAGGTTGCGGATGTCGTATTCGGCGTATTCGAACTCGGGCGACCAGAAGAGCGCGTCGAATGGGCACGCCTCGATGCAGATCCCGCAATACATGCACAACGAGAAGTCGATGTCGAAGCGGTCGAGCACGTTGCGCTGCCGCGGGCGCGCCGCGCCGGGCACGACGACCTCTTCCTTGTGCGAGTCGATGTAGATGCACCAGTCGGGACACTCGCGCGCGCACAGCATGCACACCGTGCAGTTTTCGGCCAGCAACGCGATCACGCCCCGCGACCTCGGCGGCAGGTCAGGGGCTTCGTCTGGATATTGGTGGGTGTGCGAACGGCGGGTCATCGTCTTCAGCGTGACGGCCAGCCCTTTCGCCAGCCCTTCGCCCGGCACTCCCATGCCTGACATCCTGCCGCTAACCGGCCCCGAGCGCGAGGGCGGATCGATCTCCCTGTGGATAAGGCGACCACAACGCGAACAGGGCGCCCCCGGAGGGGACGCCCTGTTCGCCGGGGAGGGATGACACGAACAACAACGGCCTAAGCGGGGCCGTCGCCAGCGAGGCCCCACTGTTGCTGGACCGGGGCCGGGTGGTAGTAGTCGTCGCGGTTGACGAACTCGACCGGCAGCCCGCCCGGAAGGGCGACGCCACGCTGCGGGTCGGTGAGCTCGTCGAGCAGCTGGGCCGTGCCGGCCCGCAGTTGCAGCGCGTCGCGGTCGCGCGGCGACAGCTCGACGATGTCGGGGTTGGTCAGCCGGAACCGGGAGATCGTCCGGCGGATGGTCAGCGCCAGTTCCCGGCCGTCGGCCGTGACGCCACCGGAGAGCATCAGCGCCGGCCGCCGGTTGGAGCGCATCGAGTCGCACACGATCAGCACGCCCTGCGGACCGGGCGCCGGGAGCAGGTGCAACCGCCACGGCCACTGCCAGAGGATCTGGCCGGTGGCCACCCGGGTGCCGCCGCCGAGTGCAGGCCGGCGCCGGGGGCGGGGTGCGCCGACCACCGAGACCGAGCGGTGCCGCGGGCCACCGACCCGGGCGAGGTCCCAGTCGTCGCAGACGTACGCCAGCCGGCGATCGGTGATCGTGACGTCGGCGCAGCGGGGCAGCGTCCAGCGTCGCTCAGGCTGCCCGCCGGGCTGGCCGGTCAGGTAGCCGGTGACGGTGACCCGGCCACGCCAGAGCACCTCTTCGCCCGGGTCGAGGACGATCGCGCGGTGCCAGTCGAGGGTCGGGCCGGTGTCATCGGGGTTCGGGTCGTCGAACCGGTATGGCTGGATGAAGAAGGGTGCGGCGCTCATTGGGACGGGGCCTCCAAGCTGAGGAACCTGTCACCATGTTGGCCCTAACGCCACGCTGTGTCATGACAGTCAACCGGGGGTCGGTCGATCGGCCGGCTACGGCAATGGCCGATCGGGTGAGGCGTATGACCGGTAAGTCACAATCTCCTCGGGCCGGATCAACCCGTCCTCGATCGCCCGCGCCAGCAAGGCCGATTTGGTCGCGGCCGGACGGCCGGCGCGGGCGTATTTGATCCGCGCGCGGTCGACGTATTGCTTGACGGTGTGCTCGCTGATCTGCATCCGTTTGGCCACCGACGCCTTCGACATCGACTGGAACCACAACAGCAGCGCCTCGCGCTCCTTCTCGGACAGTGCCGGCCGGCTGCTGCGCCGGTCACCGACCATCGCGCCGGCCAGCGAGGGCGGCACGTAGGGCCGGTCGGCCGCCGCGGCCAGCACCGTCTCGACGCAGTGGTCGCGCCCCTCGTGCTTGGCCAGGAACGCCACCGCGCCGGCGTCGAGCACCGCCAGGATCGTCGACGGCTCGTGGTGCTCGGAGTAGACCACCACCCGCTGCCCGGCCGCGCTCAGCTCGCCCACCTCGTCGATCACCATCCGGCCGTGCAACCGCAGGTCGAGCAGGATCACGTCGGCCCGTGCGGCGGTGCGCACCGCCTCGACGTTGTCGCCGGTCGCGACGACCTCCAGCCGGGGGTCGGCGGACAGCCAGGAGCGCACCCCCTCGAGCACCACGGGATGGTCGTCGACGATCGCCACCGACACCCGTGCCGCCCCCGACCCGTACGTCATGCCGCCCGCCATCGTGTCTGCGTCCATACCAGTTCCTCGTCCCGCTCGTACCAGTAGTCCACTACGCCGTCCATGGGCCAGGAGTAGGACTCCGAGGCCGGTCCCGCCGTCGCCGGAGTGGTCAGGCTGACCACCACCTCGTCGGGCTGCGCCACGACCGTCACCCGGGCCCAGTGCCGCGCGGTGGCCAGCGTCGCCGCGAGCGGCTCAGCCAGCCGGCGCCGGATGGCGACGTCGAGTTCGGGCATCTCACCGACCGCGATGAGGTCGACCGGAACGCCCTGCCGCTCGGCCACGTCGACGCAGGCGCGCAGCTCGTGCAGGAGCGGGTCGGGCACGTCGTCGGACTCGGCGATCAACCGGCGCAGCCGGCCGGCGGCGAGGGCACAGGCCCGCTGCACGTCGAGGTCGGCCGGGTCGGCGCGCCCGGTGGCGAGGTCGTGCAGCAGCGCGCCGGCGGCCTCGGAGACGATGCCGAGCCGGTCCTGGCGCTCGCGCTGGGCGTGCACAGCGCCGAGTCGCTCGGACTCCAGCGCCGCGCGGGCGGCCTCGGTGGCCGCCGCCTGTTGGGCCGTGTTGCGCAGCATGGCCATCGCCGTCATCAGCGCGATCGGCAGCACACCGGTGCCGTAGACATACATGACGAACCGGCTCAGGTCGGCCGCGCCCTGTGCCTCGCTGCTGGCGGCGACCACCCCGACCAGGCCGAAGAAGGCGTTGAACGCGAGCACGGTCACCAGTGCGGCGAGGCCCCGGTCGTAGAGCAGCAGCAGCGCGAACCAACCGATCGTGCCCCAGGCCCAGTTGGGAGTGTCGAACATGTGGCCGTCGGGGGTGACCGCGATGACCAGGACGTCGACGATCAGCAGGACCGCCAGCAGCGGGACGACCGGCACGGCGAAGCCGTAGAACAGCCGCGCGGTGGCGAGCACGCCGACGACGGTGAACAGCACCCAGCCGGCCGCGGCGGCCCACGGCACCCGGTAGTCGGACCAGCCGCTGGCGATCCCGGGCACGTTGACCGCGAAGTGCCAGCCGAACGCGATGGCTACGGCGGCGATCCGGCCGCCCCGGTCGGCGGTGGCCACCACGGCGGCGCCGGCTCGCTGCAGGCGTTCAGCCGACATCGGCCCACTCCAGGTGGATGCGGGTGCCGTTGCCGGGCGCGGTGTCGATTCGGACGGTGGCACCCACCGCCGCCATCCGGGCCATGATCGACTCACGGATGCCGTAGCGGTAGGACGGGATGGCGGCCATGTCGAAGCCGGGACCGACGTCGATCACCTCGACCACGACGGCGTCGCGGGTCCGGTGCAGGCGCAGCCAGGCGACCGAGCCCTCGCCGTGTCGCACCACGTTGGACAGCGCGGCGTCGGCGCTCTCGGCGATCGCGTCGGCCACGGCCGAGGGCACCAGGCACGGCTCGAGCGCCGCCGTCAGGGGGTAGCCCTCGTAGCGCTCGACGATCAACCGGAGCCGCTCGTCGAGGGACACCTTCGCGGTCGGGTCGAGCACCGGCCGGCGGGCCGGGTCGAAGAGGGTGCGCAGGTCGGACGAGGCACGGGCGCGCAGCATCGGCGACTGCGCCGCGACACCGCCGAGGCCGACCATGGTCAGCGTGGACAGCACGGTGTCGTGCAGGTCGCGGTTCTGCTTGCGCTCGGCCTCACGGCCGGCGCGGGCGATCACCGCTTCGCGGTGGGTGCGCTGGTAGGCGGTGAAGACGCTGTCGGCCGCCCGGGCGCTGCGCCGGGTCAGATAGACCAGCCCGAGCGCCAGGAAGGTCTGCACGACCAGCACCGCCGAGTGGCTGATCGCCTCATCGGGGTGGCCGGCGAGGATCGCGCCGGCGCAGTAGGCGGCCGCGACCGTCAGGCCGAGCAGGACGCCGTGCACCTCGCGCAGCGCGAACGGCGCGATGACGATCGACGTGCTGGCCAGCACCGCGACCCAGCTCACGCCGCCGGGCATCACGGTGGGCGCGACCAGCACCCGCATCGCCAGGCAGACGACGATGGTCAGCGCGCAGTCGACCAGCACGACCCAGGGCTTGATGCCATTGTCGACGGTCTGCCGCCAGAACACATAGGACCAGATGGTCAACCCGACGACGGCGAGCGCGAGCGGCACGGCCTCGACCGGCGGCACCCGCACCGCGAGGGCCACGGCCGCGACGGCGATGCCACAGCTCAGCCGGATCGCGGCCGGAAACAGGGCGTAGACGCGGGCCAGGGCGACACCGGCGGGATTGGCGGTCGGCTCCGCGTCGGGCGGCTCGGGCACCGGCGCCATGGAGATCGGCTCGGGTCGCAGCCACGGGCGATCGGGCGGCCCGGAGTGCGGTCGCCGGAGACTGTGGTTGGGCACCGACGCACCCAGACGCGTGTCGATGCGGGCATTTAACCACGCATTGCGAGCGTACGGTCGCCGCAGGGTTGCCTATTGTCAGGCCTTCCCCCAGATTTCGCCTGTCAGGCGGGTGGCAACAGCTCCACGCCGAGTTGCTGGAGCAGTTGGAACAGTTCGTTGACGCTCCACACGTCGGCGATGAGCCCGTCGGCATCGAAGCGCAGGAACGTGGCACCGGAGTAGCTGACCACCGTGTCGGTCGGCGCCACCGGACCGAACTGGCCCATCTGGGTGCCGGCGGCCCGCCAGTGCACCGCCGCCCGGTCGCCCGCGACGATCAGGTCGACGACCTTGTAGCGGAGGTCCGGAAAGGACGCCCGGCGCTCCTGGTGCCAGGCGAGCACCCCTTCGGGACCGCTGCCGCCCAGGTGGG
>Ga0193743_1001352_pt1 | contig 18267 bp, 18 predicted proteins | sample L2c2metaG_FD_143038 | JGI IMG/M metagenome (GOLD analysis project Ga0193743, IMG submission 143038) | Soil microbial communities from a riparian zone of the East river system, Colorado, United States - L2c2 | ecosystem: Environmental > Terrestrial > Soil > Riparian zone | place: USA: East River...
CCAGCCGGGTCGCCGCACTGACTGAGGACGCCCGACGGACCGAGGACGCCCGATGAACCTGACCGACCTGCTGCCGCCCGAGTGGCAGACCGCCCTGGCGCCACACCTCGACCCGGCCGCCACGGCCGACCTGGGCGCCTTCGTGGCGGCCGAATACGCCGCGACCGCGGTCTTCCCGCCGCTGCCCGACCTGTTCACCGCCTACCGGCTGTGCAAGCCGGCCGACACCCGGGTGGTGATCCTCGGCCAGGACCCCTACCACAAGGCCGGGCAGGCGCACGGGCTCAGCTTCAGCGTGCGGGCCGGCGTCCGGGTGCCGCCGTCGCTGCGCAACGTCTACAAGGAGGTGGCCGCCGACCTCGGCGCCGCCGCACCCGACGGTGGTGACCTGCGTGGCTGGGCCATCCAGGGGGTGCTGCTGCTCAACGCGGTGCTCACGGTGCGCGAGGGTGCCGCGGGGTCACACGCCAACAAGGGCTGGGAGGCGTTCACCGACGCCACCATCCGGGCGCTCGAAGACCAGCCCGATCGGGTGGTGTTCCTGCTCTGGGGCAGCTATGCCCGCAAGAAGGCGGCGCTGGTCACCAACCCCACCCACGTGGTGCTGGAGGCCGGCCACCCGAGCCCGCTCAACCCGCGCGGCTTCCTCGGGAGCCGCCCGTTCGGCGCGGCCAACAAGGCGCTCGCCGACGCCGGCCTGACGCCGATCGACTGGAGCCGGTCGGCTCCGGCCTGAACGAAGCAGAGCCCAGCCGGATAAAGTGCATATCGTGCTCGTTCTCGTCCTTGACACGTCGACGCCCGCGGTCACCGCGGCGGTGGCCGACGTCACCCCGACCGGCCACACCGTGCTCGCCGAGCTGCGCACGGTCGACGGGCGGGCCCACGGCGAGCTGATGGCGCCCGAGATCGACGAGGTGCTCCGCAGTTCCGGCGGCGGCGTCCGCGACCTGCGGGCGATCGTCGCGGGCACCGGCCCTGGCCCGTTCACCGGGCTGCGGGTGGGCCTGGTCACGGCGGCCAGCATGGGCCAGGCGCTGGGCATCCCGGCGTACGGCGTGTGCTCCCTGGACGCCCTCGGCGGCGTGCCCGGCCAGGTGACCCTGGCCGCGACCGACGCCCGCCGCCGCGAGCTCTACTGGGCGCTCTACGACCAGGCCGGCGCCCGGGTGGACGGCCCGCACGTCGACCTGCCGGACGTGGTAGCCGAGCGCGCCGCCGCGGCCACCGTGGCGGTCGGCGACGGCGCCCTGAAATATGCCGACCGGCTCGGCGTCAAGGTTCTCGATGAGCCGCGTTATCCATTGGTCGAGGCGTTCGTGCGGCTGACCGCCGACCGGGTCCGCGCGGGCGCGCCCAACGAGCCGCTCACCCCGCTCTACCTCCGCCGGCCGGATGCCGTCGCGGCGGGAGGGCACAAGCCGGTGCTTCGGTGACCGTCAAGCTCACGCGGCTGCGCTGGTGGCACATCGCCGCGCTGCTGCCGATCGAGGAAGACCTGTTCGGCGCCGAGAAGTGGTCGGCCGGCATGTTCTGGAACGAGCTGTCCAGCGCCCACTACTACCTGGTGGCCGAAGACGAGCAGGAGCGCATCCTCGGGTACGGCGGCCTGGCCGTCAACGGTGACGAGGCGTGGATCCAGAACATCGCGGTCGGTCGCGACGCGCAGCGCCAGGGCATCGGCCGGACCATGCTGGAAGCGTTGCTCGCCGAGGCCGCCCGGCAGAAAGCCCCCGCCGTGCTGCTGGAGGTCGCGGTCGACAACGCCCCGGCCCAGAAGCTATACGCCACCTACGGTTTCGAGCCGATCGGCGTACGCCGTGGCTATTACCAACCAAGTAACACAGACGCACTGGTGATGAGACGTGACTGACGAACCGCTCGTTCTTGGCATCGAGACCTCCTGCGACGAGACCGGTGTCGGCATCGTCCGCGGCACCACGTTGCTCGCCGACGCGCTGGCGTCCAGTGTGGAGCTGCACGCGCGGTTCGGCGGCGTGGTGCCCGAGGTGGCCAGCCGGGCACACCTGGAGGCCATGGTGCCGACGATGCAGCGGGCGCTCGACGAGGCCGGCGTGACGCTGGCCGACGTCGACGCGATCGCGGTCACTGCCGGCCCGGGGCTGGCCGGCGCGCTGCTGGTCGGCGTCGCCGCGGCGAAGGGCTACGCGATCGCCGCCGAGAAGCCGGTCTACGGCGTGAACCACCTCGCCGCCCACGTCGCCGTCGACACCCTGGAGCACGGCCCGCTGCCCGCGCCGGCCATCGCGCTGCTGGTCTCCGGCGGGCACTCGTCGCTGCTGCTGGTCGACGACCTGGCCGGCGGGGTGACCCCGCTCGGCTCGACCATCGACGACGCGGCCGGCGAGGCGTTCGACAAGGTGGCCCGGCTGCTCGGCATGCCGTTCCCGGGCGGCCCGCCGATCGACCGGGCGGCCCGCGACGGGAAGGTCACGATCCCGTTTCCGCGCGGTCTGACCGCGGCCAAGGACCAGGCCGCACATCGGTTCGACTTCTCCTTCTCCGGTCTGAAGACCGCCGTCGCCCGCTGGGTCGAGGCCCGCGAGCGGGCCGGCGAGCCGGTGCCGGTCGACGACGTCGCGGCGTCCTTCCAGGACGCGGTCTGCGACGTGTTGACCGCCAAGGCGATCGACGCGTGCCGCCAGCACGGCGTCGACACGCTGGTGATCGGCGGCGGGGTGGCCGCCAACTCGCGGCTGCGGGCGATGGCCGAGGAGCGGGCGGCGAAGGCGGGCATCACCGTTAGGGTGCCGCGACCGAAGCTCTGCACCGACAACGGCGCGATGGTCGCCGCGCTGGGTTCGCACCTGGTCGCCGCCGGCGTCCGGCCCAGCCGGCTGGATCTTCCGGCCGACTCCGCGATGCCGTTGACGCTCGTGAGTGTGTAGTGTCCGGCTCCGTGATCGCTCGCATGTGGGAGGCCCGTGCCGAGCCCGGCCGCCTGCCCGACCTCGTCGACTGGGTCTGCGACACAGCCCTGCCGCGGATCGAGGTCAACCCGCTGCACATCGCGAGCGAGGTGTTCTCGTCGTCCGACGACCGTTGCGTCGTGATTTCCAGATGGCGCAGTGACCCCGAGCCGCTGCCCGCCGCGCCGCCGCTGCTGGTGGCCAGGCCACCACACGAGTGGGACTTCACCCTGGTCGACCGATAATCGGTGGCGCCGCGCGGAGTTGATCATTTAACTTCGTCGTGTTATGCGGCCATTACCCGTCGGTGATCCCGGCGACCCCGATGTCCGGTCCGCCACCCGCTACCTTCTGTGGCTGGCGGCCCGCACCTGGCCTTCGCTGGCGGCCGCCATCTCCTTCGCCATCCTGTGGATGCTCAGCCAGGCGTTGATCCCGGCCACCGTCGGCCGCGCCATCGACGCCGGGCTCACCGACCGTGACGCCGACAGCCTGCTGCGCTGGGGTGCGGTGCTGTTCGGCCTCGGCCTGGTCACCGGGGTGACCGGCGTCCTGCGACACCGGATGGCCGCGTTCAACTGGCTGGCCGCCGCCTACCGCACGATCCAGCTCACCGTGCAGCAGGCCAACCGGGTCGGCGCCACGCTGCCCAAGCGGCTGGCGACCGGCGAGGTGGTCAGCATCGGCACCTCCGACATCAACCACATCGGCGGCGCGCTCGACATCACCGCCCGCGGCGCCGGCTCGCTGGTCGCCGTGGTCGCCGTCGGCGTCATCCTGCTGCGCACCTCGGTGCCGCTCGGCCTGATCGTCGTGGTCGGCGTGCCGGTGATGATGCTGATCGCGGCCAGCCTGATCCAGCCGCTGCAACGTCGCCAGCAGGTCTACCGCGACCAGGAGGGCAAGCTGACCACCCGGGCCGGCGACATCGTCGCCGGCCTGCGGGTGCTGCGCGGCGTCGGCGGCGAGTCGACCTTCGCCGGCCGCTACCGCACCGAGTCGCAGGAACTCCGGTCGGCCGGCGTACGGGTGGCCCGGATCGAGTCGCTCCTCGCCGCGTCGGAGATCCTTTTGCCCGGCATGTTCCTGGTCCTGGTCACCTGGCTCGGCGCCCGGTTCGCGCTGCGCGGCGAGATCAGCGTCGGCGAGCTGGTCGCCCTCTACGGCTACGCCGCGTTCCTGGTCAGCCCGCTGCGCCAGCTCACCGAGGCGATCGACCGGCTGACCCGGGGACACGTGGCGGCCCGGCGGGTGGTGCGGATGTTCACCCTCACGCCGGAGTTCACCTCGCCGGCCGCACCGGTCACCGCGGCGCCCGGCCCGCTGGTCGACGCGGAGTCCGGGCTGACCGTCCGGCCCGGCCAGTTCACCGCCGTCGCGGCCCGCGATCCGGGCGACGCGGCAGCGATCGCCGACCGGCTCGGCCGGTTCGCCGACGGGACGGTGACCCTGTCCGGCGTCTCCCTGGCAGAGCTGGACCTGCCCACGGTGCGCGAGCGGATCCTGGTGGCCGACAACGACGCGCGCCTGTTCTCCGGGCCGCTGCGCACCGAGCTCGACCCGCGGGGCAGCGGCGACGACCCGATCAGGGCCGCCCTCGACACGGCCAGCGCCGTCGACGTGGTCGACGCGCTCCCCGCCGGGCTCGACACCGCGGTCGCCGAGCGCGGCCGGGAGTTCTCCGGCGGCCAGCAGCAACGGCTGCGGCTGGCGCGGGCGCTGGTCGCCGACCCGGAGACACTGGTGCTGGTCGAGCCGACCAGCGCGGTCGACGCGCACACCGAGGCCCGGATCGCCGCCCGGCTCGGCGCCGCTCGCGCCGGCCGCACCACGGTCGTCTGCACCACCAGCCCGCTGGTGCTCGACCGGGCCGACGAGGTGGCCTTCGTCGCCGACGGCCGGGTGGTCGCGGCGGGCACCCACCGCGACCTGTTGCGCCGCTGGCCCGACTATGCCAGCACAGTCACGCGGGAAGAAAACGAATGAGGGCCGCCACGGTGCGGGAGGAAGACGAATGAGTCAGCAACTCCCGGTGGCCGACGTGGCCGAGGTGCGCCAATACGCCCGCCGGCTGATGCGCCGACATCCTGGCAGCCTCGCCCTCGCGCTCGGCCTGCACGGCCTGGCCGCCGTCGCCGGCCTGGTCGCGCCCCGTCTGGTCGGCAACCTGGTCGAAGGGCTGTCGACCGGCACCACCACCCGCGCGATCGACCAGATCGCGTTGGCGATCGCCACCTTCGTGGTGACCCAGGCGGTGCTGACGAGGTTCGCCGCCTTCTGCTCGGCCCGGCTCGGCGAGCGGGTGCTGGCCGAGCTGCGCGAGGAGTTCGTCGACCGGATCCTCGCCATTCCACTGTCGACGGTGGAGCGCGCCGGCACCGGCGACCTGCTCACCCGCACCTCGCGCGACGTCTCCGCGCTCTCGCACACCGTGCGCTTCGCGGTGCCGGAGACACTGATCGCTATCGTCACCTGCGGGTTCGTGGTCGGCGCCATCCTGCTCACCGGCCCGCTGCTGGCGCTGCCCTGCCTGATCGTGGTGCCGCTGCTGTGGGCCGGCACCCGGTGGTACCTGCGCCGCGCCCCCGCCGGCTACCTGCGGGAGAACGCCGCCTACTCCGACATCACCGACGGCATCAGCGAGACCGTCGAGGGTTCCCGCACCACCGAGGCGCTGCGCCTGCAGGACCGCCGCCGGGCCCGCACCGACGACGACATCCGTCGCTCCTATTCGGCCGAGCGATACACGCTGATGCTGCGCACGGTCTGGTTCCCGGTGGTCGAGATCAGCTATGTGGTGCCGGTCGTGGCGACGCTGCTCATCGGCGGCTGGTTCTACCTCGAGGGTTGGGTGACGCTGGGCCAGGTGACCGCCGCGACGCTCTACGTGCAGGCGCTGATCGACCCGATCGACCGCCTGCTGTCCTGGCTCGACGAGCTTCAGGTCGGCGGCGCATCGCTGGCCCGACTGCTCGGGGTCGCCGGCCGCCCGGCGCCGGCCGACAAAGCCGCCTCGGCGCCGAGCGGCGAGCGGCTGGTGGCCAGCGGTGTCCGATACGCCTATGTGGAGGGTCGCGACGTCCTGCACGGCATCGACCTGACGATCGAGCCGGGGGAGCGGCTGGCGATGGTCGGCCCGTCCGGCGCCGGCAAGTCGACGCTCGGCCGGCTGCTGGCCGGCATCCACGCGCCCACCGGCGGCTCGGTCACGGTCGGCGGCGTCCCGCTGGCCGCGCTGCCGTTCGACCAACTACGCTCGCACGTCGCCCTGGTCACCCAGGAGCACCACGTGTTCATCGGCACGCTCCGCGACAACCTGGTGATGGCCCGCCCCGGCGCGACCGACGACGAGGTGCGCTCGGCCCTGTCGGCCGTCGACGCGCTCGACTGGGTCGAGGCGCTGCCGTCCAGTTTGGACACGGTGGTCGGCACCGGCGGCCACACCATCCCGCCGGCACAGGCGCAGCAGCTCGCGCTGGCCCGGCTGGTGCTGGCCGACCCGCACACGCTGGTGCTCGACGAGGCGACTTCGCTGATCGATCCGCGCGCCGCCCGCCACCTGGAGCGGTCACTGGCCGCAGTGCTTCAGGGACGCACCGTCATCGCCATCGCCCACCGGCTGTTCTCGGCGCACGACGCCGACCGGGTCGCGGTGGTCGAAGACGGGCGGATCACCGAGCTCGGCTCGCACGCCGAGTTGGTCGCGGCCGGCGGTTCCTATGCGGCGCTCTGGCGTTCGTGGCACGGCGACGACGAGCCCGGCGTCGCGGCCTCGGCCGGTTCCGACCCCAATCGGCGCGAAAGTCCTTATTCGACAGTGGCGTAACTTGGCGCCCTCAACGGGTAACGGCCATGTAGAGCGCGAGTAACAACAAGGTCACGGCCGCGATCCCGAACATTGCAAGGAGGTCTCGGCGCACCGCGGCGGGCTTCTCCGGCGGGGCCGGAAGATCGCTGGTCACCCGCGCTAGATCGGCTAAAGTATCCGCGTTGTAGACCACGCCGACACGGTCGGTGAACTCGTCAAGGGTCAATCGGCCGACCGCTGTGTGCTTCTGTAACTGCTCGACTACGCGCTGTCGGTCGGCGTCTGACGCACGAGTATCCAAAGTCAACCTATCCCCTCTCCGCGGGCGAAAGCGTACGCTCTGAGAGCGCTTTCTCGGCTCGCCCGAACGCATCGAAGCCGGTTCCAGTGCCGTGACCGGATCGTTACGGCAGCGTGTCGACCGCGCGAGGTAGGGCGGCAAATGCGCGAGTATTTTGTGTTTCGGATCGCTGGTTAGCGGAGGCCAATGGCGCCACCCTGGCCACGCGGTCCGCTCAACGGCCATGAAGGAGTCAAAGGTTATGCGTAACCGATTTCTGTCGGTCGCTGTCGCCACTGTGGCGGTCGGCGCGCTGGCACTTGCGGGGTGTGGGTCAGACGACTCAAGCGGAGACAGCGGCGGCGGCACCGCCGCCAAGAAGGTCGGCGTGATCCTGCCCGACGCCGCCACGTCGCCGCGCTGGGAGGCCAACGACCGCCCGCTGCTCAAGGCCGCGTTTGACGGCGCGGGCATTACGGCCAACATCCAGAACGCCGACGGCGACAAGGCCAAGTTCGGCACCCTGTGTGACAGCATGATCACCGAGGGCGTGTCGGTCCTCCTCATCGTCAACCTCGACCCTGACTCCGGCAGCGCCTGCCTGAAGAAGGCCCAGGCCGCCGGCATCAAGACGATCGACTACGACCGCCTGACCCCGGGTGGCGGGGCGTCCTACTACGTCTCCTTCGACAACGTGCAGGTCGGCAAGCTGATGGGCGAGGGCCTCACCAAGTGCCTGACCGACGCTGGCAAGACCAAGGCCAACATTGTTCAGATCAACGGTGACCCGACCGACAACAACGCCTCGCTGTTCAAGCAGGGCTACGTCGAGGCGCTGAAGCCGAAGGTGGACAGCGGCGACTACAAGATCGTCGGTGACCAGACCGGTAAGTGGGACGCCACCGTCGCGGGTACCGCGTTCGAGCAGCTCTACACCCAGAACGGCGGCAAGGTCGACGGCATCATCTCCGCCAACGACACCATGGCCCAGGGCATCATCGCCCGGCTGACCGCCAACGGGCTCAACGGCAAGGTGCCGATCACCGGTCAGGACGCCAGCAAGGAGGGCCTGCAGGCCATCCTCTCCGGCAACCAGTGCATGACCGTCTACAAGGCGATCAAGGTCGAGGCCGACACCGCCTCCAAGCTGGCGATCGCGCTGATCAACGGCGAGACCCCGGGCAGCGACCTGGTCAACGGCTCGGTCAAGGACACCGTCCTCAACACGGACGTCCCCTCCGCGCTCGCGACCCCGAAGGCCATCTACAAGGACTCCGTCAAGGACGTCATCGCGGACGGCTTCTGGAAGGCCAGCGACATCTGCACCGGCCAGTACGCCGCGCTCTGCACTTCGGCAGGCGTTCAGTAACCAACGCCGAGGGCCCGGCAGGCGAGACCTGCCGGGCCTTCTGGGCGCTTAAGGCCACGGTTACCGCCGGGCCGGGAAACAACTAGTGAGGTGACCATGACGGTGCCGGAGGGTGCTGCGGGGGCGGCGACGGCGACGGAGGACGCCGCGCCGCTGCTGTCGCTGCGCGGGATCAACAAGAGCTTCGGTGCGGTCCACGTCCTACAGGACGTGGACTTCGATGCATATGCGGGACAGGTGACCGCGCTCGTCGGCGACAACGGCGCGGGCAAGAGCACCCTGATCAAGGGGATCGCCGGCAGTCAGCCGTTCGATTCCGGGGAATACGTCTTCGAGGGCCGGCCGGTCTCGGTGACGAACCCCAAGCACGCCAACGAACTCGGCATCGAGGTCGTCTACCAGGACCTGGCTCTCTGCGACAACCTGGACATCGTCGACAACCTGTTCCTCGGCCGCGAGGTCACGAAGAACGGCATCCTCGACGAGGCGACCATGGAGCGCCGGGCCCAGGAGACACTGGCCGGCCTGTCGGTCCGCACGGTTAAGTCGATCCGTCAGGTGGTCGCCAGCCTTTCCGGCGGCCAGCGCCAGACGGTGGCGATCGCCCGCGCGGTGATCTGGAACTCCAAGCTCGTGGTGCTCGACGAGCCGACCGCCGCCCTCGGCGTCGCGCAGACCGAGCAGGTGCTGCGGCTGGTGCGCCAGCTCGCCGACAACGGCCTCGCCGTCGTGCTGATCAGCCACAACCTGAACGACGTGTTCCAGGTCGCCGACCGGATCTCGGTCCTCTACCTGGGCCGGCTGGCGGCACAGGTGAAGACCAAGGACGTGAAGAGCAACCAGGTCGTCGAGGTCATCACGACCGGTCGGTCGGATGCCCTCGGTGGCATCACCAACGGCAACGGGGAGTTGAAATGAGCACCCCGACGAAGGTCGAGACGACCGAAGAGGCCGTCGAGCAGACGGCGCCGGCCAACACGCTGTTCGCCGCGTTCGGCAACTGGTGGGCCCGGGTCCGCGGCGGCGACGCCGGTTCCCTGCCCGCGCTGCTCGGCATCGTCGCGCTGGTGATCGTGTTCGCGTCGCTGCGCCCCACCACGTTCACCAACGCGTTCAACTTCGCCAACCTGATCCACCAGGCGGCGGCCGTCATCGTCATCGCGATGGGCCTGGTCTTCGTGCTGCTGCTCGGCGAGATCGACCTGTCCGCCGGTTATACGGCCGGCACGGCGGCGGCGGTGATGGGCGTCGTCGTCACCCGCTGGGGTTGGTCCTGGCCACTCGGCCTCCTGGCCTGTCTGATCACCGGCGCCGTCGTCGGCCTGGTGATCGGCCTGCTCGTAGCCAAGCTGGGCATCCCGTCGTTCGTCGTGACGCTGGCGGCGTTCCTCGCCCTGCAGGGCGTGCTGCTCCAGTTGATCGGCGAAGGCGGCACGATCGCGATCCGCGACGACACGCTGCGGGCGATCAACAACAACGACATGCCGATCTGGTTGGGCTGGGTGTTGTTCGCGTTGGTGGTCGGCGGCTACGCGGCGATCGTGCTCCGGCGCGGTGCGAAGCGGCGGGCCGGCGGCCTGACCTACGAGGCGATCCAGGTGACCTTCGCCAAGATCGCCGCGTTGGCCGTGCTGCTCGGCCTCATGACCTACTGGCTGAGCATCGAGCGCAGCCGCAACCCCGCCGTGACCTCCATCAAGGGTGTCCCGATCGTGGTGGCGATCCTGCTGATCCTGCTGGTCGCCCTGACCTTCCTGCTCACCCGCACATCGTTCGGCCGGCACGTCTACGCGACCGGCGGCAACGCCGAGGCGGCCCGCCGGTCCGGCATCAACGTGGGGCTGGTCAAGCTGGCCTGCTTCATGATCGCCTCGACGTTGGCGGCGGTCGGCGGCATCATGCTCGCCAGCCGCGACAACTCCATCTCGCCGTCCACGGGCGGCGCGTCGACCCTGCTCTACGCGGTGGGTGCGGCCGTCATCGGCGGCACCAGCCTCTTCGGCGGCAAGGGCCGGATCGTCGACGCCATCCTCGGTGGCTTCGTGATCGCGATCATCATCAACGGCATGGGCCTGCTCAACCAGCCCTCGAGTGTCGTCTACATGGTCACCGGCCTGGTCCTGCTGGTGGCGGCAAGCGTCGACGCGATCTCGCGGCGTCGTGCTCGGTCCACCGGACTGGTCTGATCCAAACCCTTCACGGCAAAGGCCCGGCGGCTTCGGCCGCCGGGCCTTTGCCGTGGCGCGGACGCCCGCCAGCGTCGCCGGATCATGGTGTTGCGCGCCCTGGGCACGTCGTCGCCCTCCGCTGCTGTCCTGGTGGGATCTGGCGGGACGAGGGAACCGGAGACGCGACGAGCGGTGTTCGCCGGTGGCGGGAAACGATCGCGTGCCTGATCGACTTCCGGACGCCGGAAGGTCGGCCTTGAGCGGATGCACTGCATCAAACACAGACGCCGCGCCGGCCCCGACCAGGTGCACCTGATCACCGGCCCGCCAAGCGTGAAACCAATAACGACCGTCGGGCCCGCGGACACCCCCTGCCAGCCGGCCCGGCACCCGGTCGGGGCAGCCTGTGACCGCGGACGCACAGCAGGTTCGCCATGAGGTGGTAACACCTACGTGCTGAGCACACGAGGTCCGTTGAACGGCAGGGTCGGGTTCGTCGACAGCAGCGAGCCCGATGACTTTGGCCTACGTCGTGGCAAGTGACCTGTGGCGGTTCCTGCGGTTTCTCTTCATGGCCGAGACCGGCGACCGGCGTTGGCCCCTCGACCAACGGTCGGTGCTCGCTGCGGACTCCGCATTGGCCGTGCTGCCGGGCGAGCTCATGCCCTGGGCGGGATCAACCTGAGGGCATCGCGGCCTACGGAGTGGCGATCGGTGCGACCGCGGCGTCGGTGAGGTGGACCAGGTCGGTTGGCGACAGCTCCAACTGCAGGCCGCGCTTGCCGGCCGAGACGAAGATGGTCTCGAAGCCGAGGGCCGAGTCGTCGAGCACGACCGGCAGCCGGGAGCGCTGCCCCAGCGGGGAGATCCCGCCGGTGACATAGCCGGTCGCGCGTTCGGCCGCCGCCGGGTCGGCCATCGCGGCGCGTTTGGCGCCCAGCGCCGCGGCCAGCGCCTTCAGGTCAAGTGACCGGGCGACCGGGACGATGCCGACGCCGAGCTGGCCGTCAACGGTCGCGACGAGGGTCTTGAAGACCCGGGGCGGGTCGATGCCGAGCGCCGCCGCCACGGCCTCGCCGTAGGCGGGGGTCTTCGGGTCGACATCGTAGGGATGCGTCGTGAATGGGACCTGCTCGCGGGTCAGCACCACCGTCGCGGGCGTTCCCTGGGCTCGTTTGGCCACCCCTGCAGGTTATCGGGCGACCGGCTGGGCCAGGACGGCTACCTGGGCACCGGCCACCCGGGTCAGCAACAGCGACGTCGAGGCGCGGCCGGACAGCCGCAGGTCGCGGCGGAACTGCGCCGGGTCCAGGGCGGAGCCGCGCTTGAGGATCTCGACCGTGCCCACGCCCCGGGTACGCAACTGCGCGCGAAGCCGCTTCAGCGAGAACGGCAGCACGTCGGTCACCGCGAAACACCGGCCGAAGGTCGTCGGCGTGGGCGCGTCCGCCCACACGTACGCGATCCTCTGGTCGCCCAGGCGGCCCTCGACGGTGGTCGCGAACTCGGCCACCAGCCCGGCCCGGACCACCGCGCCGTCGGGGTCGTAGAGATAGTCGCCGACCGGGCCGACCGGTGCCAGGACCGTCCCCGACCCGGTCAGCTCGGCCGCGACGCCGGCGCGCAGCACGGTCGCCCGGCGGGGCACCGCCGCCAGCGCCCCGCACCAGAGGGTCGCCTCGACCACCTCCCGGTCGACGCTGACCAACTCGGTCTCCGCGCCGGCGGGTGCCAGCGCGTGGTCGAACCCGGGCGCGACCTTCACCGCCAGCCGGGCGGTCCGGTCGGCCAGCGCCGCCACGAAGTCCCACGACGGCGAGTAGGCCGACGGGTCGAAGACCCGGCGGCCACCGGTCGACCGCCGGGCCGGATCGCAGAACACCGCGTCGAAGCCGCCGGTGTCGAAGGTGGTCGCGTCGCCGCGTACCACCCGGAAGCGGTCGGCGACCCCGGCCGCTTCGGCGTTCGCGGCGGCGACCGCCGCGGTGGTCGCGTCGATCTCGACACCGACCACCGCGATCCCTTCCCGGGCGGCCGCGATCGCGTCGGCGCCGATGCCGCAGCCGAGGTCGGCCAGGGTGCGCACGCCGGCCGCGACCAGCCGGCGGGCCCGCCGCCCGGCCACCACCGCGCGGGTCGCCTGCTCCAGGCCGGCACGGGTGAAGAACATGCCGGCGGCGTCGGTGCCGAACTTGCCGGTCGCCTGGCGGCGCAGGGCCGCCTGGGTGAGCGCTGCGGCGGCGAGCTCCGGCGGGATGCCGGCGGAGCGCAGCGCGGCCGCCGCGGCGAGCGGGTCGCCGCCGGCCAGGTCGGTCGCCGCGGTCAGTGCGGCAACACCGGCGGGGGTACGCAGGGCGGGGAGGTCCACGGACCCATTCTTCCGTGGCGGCTCGCTGGCACTCTCCTTGACGGAGTGCTAGTCGCGGCATAACCTGCGATTAGCACTCTCGGTCTGAGGGTGCCAACAACGCCAGGCAGGCCCGGCACCCGCGACGACGGACCCGCCCTGGTGGCATGAGGCAAATTGGCGCCGGTCGGAAAGTCGGCCGGCTACGAACCTGATACCCCAGGAGGGTATGCCCGTGACTACCGCGACGAAGGTTGCGATCAAGCCTCTCGAGGACCGGATTCTCGTCCAGGCCAACGAGGCTGAGACGACCACGGCGTCGGGCATCGTGATCCCCGACACCGCCAAGGAGAAGCCGCAAGAGGGCACCGTCATCGCCGTCGGCCCCGGCCGGATCGACGACAACGGCAACCGCGTTCCGGTTGACGTCAAGGTCGGCGACACGGTGATCTACTCGAAGTACGGCGGCACCGAGGTCAAGTACGCCGGCGAGGAGTACCTGGTGCTCTCCGCCCGCGACGTCCTCGCGGTCATCGAGAAGTAACTGATCAAAAGCTGAAGTGCGCGATGCCCTGGACCGGTTTCACCCCGGGCCGGGGCGTCGTGTCTTTGAAGGGACTTAAATGGCGAAGATCCTGAGCTTCTCGGACGACGCCCGGCACCTTCTCGAGCACGGCGTCAACGCCCTCGCGGACACGGTCAAGGTCACTCTCGGCCCCCGCGGGCGCAACGTCGTCCTCGACAAGAAGTTCGGCGCTCCGACGATCACCAACGATGGTGTGACCATCGCCAAGGAGATCGAGCTCACCAACCCCTACGAGAATCTGGGCGCCCAGCTCGTCAAGGAGGTGGCGACCAAGACCAACGACGTGGCTGGTGACGGCACCACCACGGCGACGGTCCTGGCCCAGGCGATGGTCCGCGAGGGCCTGCGCAACGTCGCCGCGGGCGCCAGCCCGAGCGATCTCAAGCGCGGCATCGACGCCGCCGCGGCAGCCATCTCCGAGGCGCTGCTCGGCAAGGCCGCCGATGTCGACACCAAGGGCTCCATCGCCAACGTCGCCACCATCTCGGCGCAGGACGCCACGATCGGTGAGCTGATCTCCGAGGCGATGGAGAAGGTCGGCCGCGACGGCGTCATCACCGTCGAGGAAGGCTCGACCCTGGCGACCGAGCTCGAGATCACCGAGGGCCTGCAGTTCGACAAGGGCTACATCTCCCCGCACTTCGTGACCGACGCGGAGTCGCAGGAGGCCGTCCTCGACGAGCCCTACATCCTGATCACCACGCAGAAGATCTCGGCCGTCGAAGAGCTGCTCCCGCTGCTCGAGAAGGTCGTCCAGTCCGGCAAGCCGCTGTTGCTGATCGCCGAAGACGTCGAGGGCCAGGCCCTCGCGACGCTGGCGGTCAACGCGGTGCGCAAGACGCTGAAGATCGCCGCCGTCAAGGCGCCGGGCTTCGGCGACCGGCGCAAGCAGATGCTCCAGGACATCGCGATCCTCACCGGCGGCGAGGTGATCGCCCCCGAGCTCGGCTACAAGCTCGACCAGGTCGGCCTCGACCAGCTCGGTTCGGCCCGCCGGATCGTCATCGACAAGGACAACACCACGGTCGTCGACGGCGGCGGCAACGCCACCGAGGTCGCCGAGCGGGTCTCGCAGCTCCGCAAGGAGATCGAGGCGTCCGACTCAGACTGGGACAAGGAGAAGCTCGCCGAGCGGCTCGCGAAGCTGTCCGGTGGCATCGCGGTGATCAAGGCCGGCGGCGCCACCGAGGTGGAGCTCAAGGAGCGCAAGCACCGCATCGAAGACGCCATCGCCGCGACCAAGGCCGCGGTCGAAGAGGGCACCGTCCCCGGTGGCGGCGCAGCTCTGGTGCAGATCGCCTCGGTGCTCGACGACGGCCTGGGCCTGACCGGTGACCAGAAGACCGGTGTCTCGATCGTCCGCAAGGCGCTCAACGAGCCGCTGCGCTGGATCGCCGAGAACGCCGGCCACGACGGCTACGTCGTGGTGGAGAAGGTGCGCGACCTCGGCTGGGGCCACGGCCTCAACGCGGCCAACGACACCTTCGTCGACCTGGCCAAGGCCGGCATCATCGACCCGGTCAAGGTGACCCGCAACGCGGTGCTCAACGCCGCGTCGATCGCCGGGCTGCTGCTCACCACCGAGAGCCTGGTGGTCGAGAAGCCGGAGCGGGCCCAGCCCGCCGAGGGTGGTGGCCACGGCCACGGGCACCAGCACGGCCCGGGCTTCTGAGCCTGATTTAGCAAGGATAGAGAAGATCCGCGCGACCCCCAGGGTCGCGCGGATCTTTTCATCTCATTACATTCGCAGGCTGCGGTTACCGGTTCGCGGTCGGCAGGGATCACACTTGCTGCCGTGACGAGGAAGTCGTGGAAGTTTGGTGCGCTCGCCGGCGTCGCGGCCGCCGCGGTCGCGCTCGGTCTGGCCGAGCTGATCGCCGTGGTGACCGGGTCGCGCAGCGCTCCGTTGGTCGCCGTCGGCGGCGTGGTCGTCGACCACGTGCCCGAGCCCCTCAAGCAGTTCGCGATCAGCATGTTCGGCGTGCACGACAAGACCGCCCTGCTGGTCGGCACCGCGGTGCTGCTCCTGGCGTTCGCCGCGGTGATCGGCGCGCTGTCGGTGCGCTGGCTGGCGGTGGGCTTCGCCGGCATCGGGCTGTTCGCCGCGATCGGCGTCGCCGCCGCCCTGACCCGCCCGGACGCCGGACCGGCGGCGGCACTGCCGGCGCTGCTCGGCGCGGCCGCCGCCGGCGGCACCCTCTGGCTGCTGGTGGTCGGCCCGCTGGCACCGGCCGAGGTGACCGAACTGGTCGCGCCCTCGGTGCAAGAAGAAGAGGCGGCGATCGAGGGGCGGCGCCGGCTGTCGACTCGGCGCAGCGTCGCCGTGGCCCGCTCCGAGGTGCGGCTGCCCACGCCGGCCACGCCCGTGCCCGAGGTGCCGGCCGGCGCCGACCTCCGGCTGGCCGAGCTCTCCTCCTATGTGACACCGAATGATGAGTTCTACCGGATCGACACCGCCTTGGTGGTGCCCCAGGTCGACCCGGCCGAGTGGAAGCTGCGCATCCACGGCCGGGTGCGCAACGAGATCGAGCTGACCTACGCCGACCTGCTGGCCCGGCCGATGATCGAGCGCTACGTCACTCTGGCCTGCGTGTCCAACGAGGTCGGCGGCGACCTGATCGGAAACGCGCGCTGGCTCGGCGTACCCCTGAAACCGTTGTTGGACCAGGCCCAGCCGCTCGATGGCGCCGACCAGGTGGTGGGCCGCTCGGCCGACGGCTGGACCTGCGGCACGCCGACGTCGGTGTTGCGCGACGGCCGCGACGCGATGCTCGCCGTCGGCATGAACGGCGCACCGCTGCCGATCGAACACGGCTTCCCCGTACGCGTGGTCGTGCCGGGCCTGTATGGCTATGTCTCGGCGACCAAGTGGGTGGTGGAACTCGAGGTGACCAGCTTCGCCGACTACGACGCCTACTGGGTGCCGCGCGGCTGGTCGCAGCAGGGCCCGATCAAGACCGAGTCCCGGATCGACACCCCGCGCGGTCGCAACTCGCTGACCGCCGGCCCGGTCACCGTCGCCGGCGTGGCCTGGGCACAGCACCGTGGCATCGCCAAGGTCGAGGTGCAGGTCGACAACGGTCCGTGGCAGGAGGCGATGCTGGCCCGCGCGGTCTCCGACGACACCTGGATCCAGTGGTCGTGGACGTGGGAGGCGACCGCCGGCGATCACGTCCTGCGGGTGCGGGCCACCGACAAGACCGGTGAGACACAGACCTCGCAGCCGGCCGACGTGGTGCCCGACGGCGCGACCGGCTACCACAACGTGGCGGTCACCGTCGGATGAACGGCGGTCCGGGACCCCGTCGGGGCCCCGGACCGGAAGAAAAGGTGTTCAGCTGGCGCGGCGCTGGAGCGGCGCGGGGGTGGGCCGGGTCGCGGCCGGGACCGTTGACTTGTGTGGCCGGCCGATCCGCGCTCCCCGTCGGGATGGAAGAACTGGGCACTGTCGCGGCCCCGGCACGTGCCGAGCCGCTGCCAATCCCAACGCTCGTCGATGGGCCCGGGCAGCCTGCGTACGTTGGACATCGGCACCCCTCCTTTCGCGCGCCTCCGCGCCGTTCTGGACTAGCGGTGTCACTACCCCAAGCGGTGTCCACTCACACGTGCCCGATCGATTCGTCGCGCGCACCTACCACCTCGGCGTGGCGAACTGTCCGGAACTTTCCTGTTCTTTCAGCTGAAACGCCGTAATGATCTCAGTGCTCCGTGGTCCTCTTCTATGAGGAGAGGAGGACCACCGTGCGAACTGTCCTCGTTTGCGTTCGGACATCGCAGGCCGCCCAGAACGTCAATGCGGCCGCGGCCCGGCTCGGAGTAGCCGGCGCCGTGCGAACTGCGGTATCCGAGCCCGAGGTATTGCTCCGTCTAGCCGAGCGTCCCGCCGACGTGGTGCTCGCGGACACAGCTGTGACCAGACCGGACACTGTGGGATTCACCCAGCGGGTGTTGGGTCGGGCGCCGGGCGCGACGATCGTGCTCTTCGGGTCGGAAGACCCGCGGATCGCGGCCGCCGCGGTCAACGCCGGAGCCCGGGCCCTGATCCAGGGCGGCGACCAGGACCTGGTCAGCGTCGTGGCCAAGGCCGTGCTGCTGCTCTGCGTCGCCGGCCGGGTGCCGGCCGCCGTCGGCGGTCTCGCCGGCGCGGCTGCCAGCCGCAACGCCGGGCCGATGCGGATGCAGGCCGGCGTGGGGGCCGGACACCCCCAGATCGGGCTCGCCGAGTCGACGTCTGCCGTCGTCCCGGTGCAGCGCGGCGACGCGGGCCCCGGCATGGACATCCGCGACAACGCCGAAGAAGGGCGTTATTTCGGTGGCCAGGCCGATCCGGTCAACCGCTACGGCGGGCGCGAGGAGCCGGTTGCCCGGCGCGCCGCGCTCACCGAACGGGAGCTGCAGGTGCTTCGCGGGATGGCCGACGGGAAGAGCAACGCCGAGATCGGGCGCGAGCTCTTCGTGTCGGAAGACACCGTGAAGACCCACGCCCGGCGGCTGTTCCGGAAACTGGGCGCGCGTGACCGCGCGCACGCGGTGGCCGCGGGCTTCCGCTCAGGCCTGGTGGCCTGAAGCACGCACCGACCGGCCCACCCCTCTCCTTGCCGGTCAGTGTGAGGCGATCATGATCCCGAGCTGTCCGGTTTGCCGGGCAGCTCGGGATCGTCGGCTTCATCCGCTTCATCCGCCAGGGTGTCGTGCACGCCGTCGGCGTAGCCCTTGGCGTATTCCCAGGTCACATAGTGATCGGGATCAGGGTCGTAGGCCGGCTCGTGCACCCGGGGC
>Ga0193743_1001353_pt1 | contig 18265 bp, 10 predicted proteins | sample L2c2metaG_FD_143038 | JGI IMG/M metagenome (GOLD analysis project Ga0193743, IMG submission 143038) | Soil microbial communities from a riparian zone of the East river system, Colorado, United States - L2c2 | ecosystem: Environmental > Terrestrial > Soil > Riparian zone | place: USA: East River...
CAATCGGCGCGAGTTCAGGAGAAAGATATCCTGACTTCACCACGATGATCTTGAAGGACTTCGGCTGCAATCCCAGACGAGTAAAATCGGCTATATCGTGATATGGCCGGCGATAGGCGGAGAGCACCAGGGTCACGCCATCGATCTGCACGACCGCCTCGCGTCTGGCAGGATTCTTTTCGTCGAGCAGGAAGACGATCTTTGCCTGGACTTTTACTGGCTTGCTCGCAAGTGGATCCAGGGTCGCTCCAATCGAAAGAGGAACACTGGCTCCCACGCCTGCCTTGTATGCAGCCTCGGTTGCCGGGCGATCAGCGATGCCGGCAAATACAACATTCTGTGCCTTCGCCTTCAGAAGCGTTTCGAGCACCGTCGCCTGGTCGCCGTTTCCGCCACCGGTAGGATTGTCGCCTGAATCCGCGAGAATGGCGGGTTGCGTCTTCGCCTCCATCGCTTTCCTGACGCATTCCTCAAGAGTACAAACCTCCGTACCGAAGTCGAACTCCTTGCGCGCGCCCCAATACTGTGTAGCAAGGTTCAGGGCGATCTTCTTTTCATTTTTGGGATTGGTTCCGGTAATTACAACAGAAGCCGCAGAGCGAGGCTCATCAGCCCAAACGTACCCCACCAGCATCGACACATCGAGTACACCTGGAGTCTTGTTCAGCTCCGGTAATTGCGCCCAAAGACGCTTTCCAGGATTCCACTCTGTGCTCGATCGCTCGCCCGGCATGAGCACAGGAACGGAGGCCCACATCAGGGTGGGCCGAATCTTGTCTTCAATGCAATGGACGAGCATGTCGGTAGTGCGCAGCATCGTCTCTTCACGATCGATGTGTGGAGCAGTGCGAAAAGCTGACAGCATGTCCAGATTGTCAATGACACGCTTGCTGATATTGCCATGGAGATCATAGCTGGCAGACATCAGACAGTTCGGACCTACAAGCTTACGCGCGGACTCATACCAATCTCCCTCCGCGTCCTGCATGCCCTCCACAAACATAGCCCCATGCATGGGAAGATAGAGTCCATCCAGAGGAAGGAATGCCTTCAGACGCTCGAGAAACTCAGCCTTGATCTGTGCATAGGTCTCGCTCGCGATCGGTCCGCCAGGCACTGCTGTCGCAACCAGAGTAGGCATGAACGGCACGCTGTATTTCTTCAAAAATGCAAACCGTTGATCCCCTGTCGCCTGATCGCCGCGAAGAATTGTGAAATCTTCCATCCGAGCGCGAATGTGGCTGTATGTACTCGATTCGATGCCAATACCACCGAAGGCAATGCGCGGAGCCGATACTGGCCATGACTTTCGCGTGGCCAGTGCGGCAATTGCTGCAGTTGAGGCTGTCTTCAGGAAGAACCTACGCTGCATGGAATACTCCTCGAACTACACTGCAAAAAGAAAGCGGGGCAGCCATTTTGAATGAGCTGCCCCGGCATACCTCTTCTCTAGAACTTCAAACGGGCCGCAAACTGGATAAGTCGCGGGTTATAGGCGTTCGCCGTTGATGAGATCTGACCAAAGGTAGAGACGGGCTGGAAGCCTGCCACCGGATAGCTGCCGGTGCAAGGCGCGGTAGCCGTGCACGGCGTAAGCGAGAGCGACGCGTTCGGGTTGACGAACTGAGCCGTGTTCAACACGTTGAATGCCTCTGTGCGGAACTCGAGCTTCAGACGTTCGTAGAGGTCAAAGTTCTTGAACAACGACAGATCCACGCGCTGCAATCCGGGACCGTAGAGCTGGTTGCGGCGTTGATTGCCGACCGTTCCTGTTGGCTGGAAGACGAAGTCATTTACATCGAACCAACGGCTAATCGACGGGCTACTCACCTTACCACTGCCAATCATGTTCGGACGATCGCTGTTACCCACGGTCGGCCGTGTTCCGCTACGGTTAGTAACGTTGGTGACGGAGAACGGCATGCCTGTATTCCACACTACCAGGCCGTTTGCTTGCCATCCCTTGATCATGACTGATTTGAAGCCACGCGCGCTTTCACCGAAAGGCAGCGCATAGTTGAACGTTGCCGTTACGCGGTGACGAACGTCCAGGTTGCCGTTGCCGTACTCGATGATCGGAATCAGATCCGCCGACGAACCGTATCCGTTGCCACCGTTGTTGCTGATGGATTCCGAATTATCCAGCAGGCGGGCGAAGTTGTAGGACAACTGCAGGTCCAGTCCCTTGCTGAAGCGGCGCTTCAGGACAGCCTGCATGGCGTGGTAGCTGCTGGAGCCTGTGCTGCGATACAGCGGAATGGCAGTGACGTTGGGAACGGTGCTGTTGAATCGGCGACGGGTGTTGAAGTCCGTCGTGGTTGCCGGTGAATTTGTTGTCCTATCCCCGGGGGCGACAAAGGACCTTGCGCCTTGGGCTACCGGAATGGTGTTGTAGTCCGAAAGGTAGTAACCGTTGTGACGGCCGAGCTCCCCCACGTAAGAGAGCGTGCCCACAAAGCCGGAGAATTCGCGTTCTGCCGTTAGGTTGAACTGCTCAATGTACGTTGAACGGAAGTTTGGATCGAGTGCAGCAGTGATTGTGCCGCTTGGATTGGTAGCACTGTTGGGACCAGGCGTCGGCAGGCCGCCCGCAAACTTCGCGTACTGACCAGGATTCGCCAGTCCGATCGTAGTAGCCTGAGCAACCGCCTGTGCCGGCGTGTACGCGCCCCACGTTGCGGTAAACGGCTGATTGACCAGAGCTGAACCCGACGTGGTGTTTTCCGGTGCAAAGGTCAGACCGAAACCACCCCGAATAACCGTCTTCTCGAATGGTGTGTACGCAAAGCCAAAGCGCGGCGCGACGTTGCTGTAATCCGGGCGCACGTTGCCATAACTGTTGACACCGTTCTGACCTGCGACAACAATCCGGCCAAGGTTGATATCAAAGTTGGACAGGATATTCTGCGTCTCGGTGTACGGCGTGAACAGGTCGTAGCGAACACCGAAGTTGATCGTCAGGTTCGACGTCACGTGATAGTCGTCCTGCACGAAGCCGTGCGGCTCCCATGTGCGGTTACGCGGAGTGTAAAGGATCGAGTTGCGTCCACCGCTCAGGTAGGTTCCGGTCAGCAGCGTCGAGTAGTCCGTGAAGCTCCAGTTTCCATTTGCAGTATCGGTCTGCGTTGTCGCGTCCTGGCGACGGATGACACCCACACCAATCTTGATGGTCTGTTTCCCGAGGATATAGTTAACCGCACCCTCATACTGCCACGTGTTCTCGTGGTAGATGATGGGCGGGCGATTTCCGAGGGTCGACGACGTTCCCTGGTTCACCGTGATGGCAGACAGCTCCGTGCTGCGCGTATCTGTATTGATGTTCGGCTGTCCAAACTTCGTATTGATGGCGTTGCCGTAGTTCAGCGGCAGCTGTGAGTTGTCCAACAGTGTGTAACCGGCCTTCAGTTCCACCAGCAGCCTGGGCGTGAAGGTGTGGATGTAGTTTAGGTGCGCCTGGTGGGCACGTGTGACCGCAGGCCCTGGGTAATTTCCCAGGTTGCCACCTGGCTCGACGACGCCCGCAGCGGTCGTATTCACAGGCGGAAAGAGCGTACCAATCTTGGTGTCTACCGAGTTGTAGGTGTAGCGAAGGTAGGCCAGGTCGCCATTGCTGAAGTGGTGATCCAGACGGCCGTCAGCAGTCTTGTTGAACTGCGAATCGGCGCGAGCGCCCACATAGTTACCAGACAGCGCGCTGTTCGTCGGCAGCGGATACAGGTTTAAGTACTGCTGCCCAATCTTGTCGAATTGCGACGCCGGAATCACCGTATTGATGGCGGGGTTATCCGTGAAGTTGCCCGGGTTGTTACGCTCAAAGAGCGTGGGAACGGTGGTGGTCGTCGGGTTCTGGTTCTTGATGATGTTCAAGCCTTCGTAGTCCGCAAAGAAGAAGGTCTTGTCCTTGACGATCGGACCACCGAGACTGCCACCGAACTGGTTCTGGCGATACTTCGGCTTTGGGATGTTCGCGCCGAACTTGTACGGATTGGCATTCAGCTTGTCGTTGCGGAAGAACTCGTACGCCGTCCCGTGGAACTGGTTGGAACCAGATTTGGTGATGACATTAATGATGGCGCCCGCCGCGCGGCCCACCTCAGCGGTGAAGACGTTGGTTTGCACGCTGACTTCCTGAATCGCGTCGACCGAGGGGCGAACACCGATTGAGCCGATCACGCGCTCGTTGTTGTCGATGCCATCAATTGTCTGGTTATTGATCATGTCGGCCTGACCGTTGACAGAGACAGACGAGGTCTGGCGACGATCGTCAGGACGGTTGCCCGATGCAAGACCATTGTTCAGACCCTCCGTCGCGCCCGGCGTCACCTGCACCAGGTTCATGAAGTTACGTCCGTTTAGAGGTAGTTCCTGCGTCGCCTTCTCCGTGACAGTCGTGATGAGCGCCGAGCTGTCGGTATGCAGTTGAGGTGGAGCCGCATCGACAGTTACAACCTCACCCGTACCACCGATTTCGAGGCGCGAGTCCTGGCGAGAGCGATCGCCCGCAGATAGGCCGAAGAAGCTTGTCTTGAAAGCCTTGAATCCAGGAGCTGTAACGGCCAGCGAATAGCGGCTCGGCTTGAGAAGCGTAAAGGTATACTCTCCGCCTCCACCCGAGGTGAGGACACGCTTCTCCTGCGTGTCCACATTGGTCAGCTCTACGGTTGCCCCCGGAATCACGGCTCCGCTGCTGTCCGTGACCGTACCCACCACGTCTGCGGTGGTGTTCTGCGCGAACAGCGGCATGCCGATAGCGCTTACGACCATTATTAGTGCCAGCGCACGAATCGCATATCTGAACGAGCGACAAAAACGACTCGCATCTGCCACCGCCTCACATGCAAGCAATGGACTCTTCGAGCTACATTCATACTTCATGTGGAGCCTCCTTAAACTTCCCTATGGACTACGAATAGCCAGGGCATAGTGTTACAACGGCCGTATGGAAGAGGAATGCAATGCTCCGATAAACACTTCTTCCAGCACGAAGCATTCGGTGTTCCGCGGCGGAAAATATCTATCTCAACTTAATTCAGTTACCGAAACAAATAAGTAGAACGCTTTGGCATAAATGTTCTACTGTATTTCCTACAAGCGCTGAACAATGTTTCGGTAGGTGGATCATATTGACCTTCCCGCTGAGCGTCAAGCTATCTTTTCATAGGACATTATTGTCCTATGGAGCCGGAGAGCCGGCCTGATTAAAGAGGAGCATGCATGTCTGTTGAAGAGCGATCGCTGAAGCTTCAGTTCCGCTCTGCGCGTAATGCCGTAATTGCTGCACTGCTGCGGAATGAAGGCCTCTCTCGCTCCGAATTGAGTGCAATTACAGGAGTAAGTCCGGCTGCCATCACCGAAGTGACACAGGCTCTTTTACGTCGGGATCTGCTGATCGAACTGCCATCGCCCATCGCTGGCCGGCAGCGCGGCCGACCTACGATGCAGCTACAGTTACTGGCCTCTCATGCTTATTTTGTCGGCATCTCCGTCGGTGAATCCGATATGCCCATGGTGATAACAGATCTCCGCGGACGCGTAATCGAGCACCATAGTCTACCCATATGCAGAATGCCGGCAGAGCTCGTAGGGATTGCACGCAAAGCCTTCAACGAAATCCTGCGGACCTCAAAGATACCGCGAAGCCGAGTCCAGGGAGCAGGGATTACAGTCGCTGGTATTGTGAACGCCGCAGAAGGCGTATGTCGTTATTCGGCTGGGTTGAACTGGAAAGATGTCCCTCTGGCACAGCTTATGGCCAAGGCTTTGCGACTTCCCGCATGGATCGATAACGATGCTAATGCAGTAGCGATAGGCGAAAAATTCTTCGGACGTGCGCGTGATCTTGAACATTTCTCATGCGTCGTGCTCGGCCGCACCATCGGTTCAGCCCACTTCATGCACGACATGCTATACCGCGGCCATGACGATAGCGCCGGAGAGATTGGACACATTACTCTTGACCCCAAGGGCACGCTATGCCGTTGCGGACGCAACGGATGCCTGGACACAGTGTCCGGTGGCTATGCTCTGCGCGACGCGGCAAAGACCGCAAGACTGACCATCCGCAATATGCGCGACCTCGAGGATCTGGCTCTCCACGGCAATGCTCCTGCGGCTCGTCTCCTTCGCGCCGCAGGCAATGGACTCGGCCAGGTGGTCGCCTCCCTCGTGCATCTGAACAATCCGCAATGCATTCTGTTTGCCGACATGGAAGGCTTTGGCAACGGCGTCTTCCGCACGGCAACACGGCAGGCCATCGAAAACAACATCCTCGCGCGCTTTCTGGGCTCCACTCAGATCGTATTTAGCGATGCTGAACCAGTGTTACTGCCAAGGAGCGCGGCATCCATCGCAGCCTTTGAATATTTGAATTCGATCTAAGTCAACTCGCAGAGTTACGGTTTGTCACTGGACGAAGGCAGTGCAAAAGCGACGTAAGCTCCATGAATCGGATCCCGCGAGGCGGGATGTCCCGGCGTCGCGTGTGTGTGCGTAGTCGATCGAGCTGCTGCGCAGAAGACGACATATTCGCGCCCCCCTGCCTCGTAAACTGCGGGCATTCCTTCCAGGGCCGCACCAACTTCGGACTCCCACAGCACTTTTCCCGTAGCTGAATCCAATGCTCTTACCTTTTGATCGCGGCTTCCAGTAAAGATCAATCCGCCTGCCGTTACAACAGGATTCACCTTTGGAAAGTGAGAGCCCGTATCCTTGTGACCTTTGGCTGCCAGCTCAGGCACCTCTCCCAGAGGGATCTGCCAACGCATGTCACCGGTATTCAGGTCATAAGCTGTCAAGGTAGTCCATGGTGGTGCAATAATAGGAAGACCGCTCTGCGCAAACATAAAACCAAAACCGCTGCGATAGTGCGCATGGATCGGATCAACAGCCGTGCGTGCTGACCGGGGCATAGTACCCGCAGGTGTTTCTGGAGTTTTTTCCGGATGCTCCAGGTAAGCAATCAACGATTTTACGTCCGCATCTCCCAGGTTCGAGAACGAAGGCATCGGCCCCTTGCCATAACGAACAACCTTCGCAATCTCGTCGTCAGCCAGACGATCATGTACATCCACAAGCGAAGGAATTGCCGGAGGCTTGCCTCTGCGATCGCTGCCATGACAGAGACTGCAATTAGCCTCAAAGAGACTACGGCCACGTAACTCAGGCGGACCAGCTCTCAACGGCTCCTCAGCCAGAGTCAGCTTCAGCATGGAAGGAAGATCCTTCGACACCACGTAAAAGTAGCCACTCGCGGGATCGATGGCCGCGCCCCCATAATTGGCTCCTCCGTTATTGCCAGGCATCTCGACCGTGTCTTCAGTCGATGGGGGCGTAAAAAGTCCTCCATTACGAGCCGCTGCCATCTGTTTAAGCAGGTTCTCGCGCTCTTCTGGTTCAAGAAAAGGGCTCAGATCTTTTACGGTAAAGGCCTGTCGCGCGAAGGGGACAGGCTTTGTCGGAAATGGCTGAGTGGGCCAGGTCTCTTCACCGGGCATATCTGACTTCTGCACCGGCCGCTCTTCAATAGGCCAGAGAGGCTTTCCTGTCTCACGTTCGAACACCCAGACAAATCCAACCTTGCTGGCTTGGGCCACCACATCCATCTTGCGTCCATTGTGGCGCACGGTCAGCAGCATGGGAGTGCCAGCGTTGTCATAGTCCCATATGTCGTGATGAACCATCTGGTAATACCAGATAAGTTTGCCCGTACGGGCATCTAGAGCTAGCAGACTATCCCCATAGAGGTTCGAACCAGCGCGATCGGCTCCATAGAAGTTGTACTTCGGGCTGGCCGTCGGAAAAAAAATCATGCCGCGCTTTTCGTCCAGAGCCATTCCGCTCCAGGCATTTGCGCCACCCACTGTCTTCCATGCATCCTTGGGCCATGTCTCGTAACCAGGCTCACCCGGATGTGGAATCGTGTGGAAGGTCCATGTCAACTTCCCTGTAAGCACGTTGTATGCGCGAATATCTCCGGGACCTGACGCATATTCTTCGTTCGTCGTCGAACCAAGAATCACGAGGTCGCCGAAGACTCGCCCGGGATTGTAGGACTGCACCAGCGTCAAGCTATCCGGATTGCGGCCAAGTCCCTCTCGCAGGTCGACCTGGCCATTTGTTCCAAAGCTCTTGATCGGCTCACCGGTCTCTGCGTTCAACTCCTGCAATGCATTGTCGACTGAAAGAATCAGCCGGCGATCCCGTTTATCTCTGCTCTCCCAGTAATTCAATCCTCGATTTGTAATCAGCAGGGTCTTCGCATGAAGAACATGCGACCATAACTCCTTGCCAGTCGCTGCGTCCAGCGCCACCACAGCATTGTCATGAGCAAGCACGTACATAGTACGGTCAATGATCAGTGGATTGAATACATATCCTCGTTCATCGCCTGTCGAAAAGGTCCATGCCTGCTGGAGTTTATTCACGTTCGTGCGATTGATCTGACGAAGCGACGAATACTGAGCACCATCCGCAGCCCCGCCGTACTCGCGCCATGTGCTATGCGCAGTGTCTACGCGCGGATGAGACTCTGCCCCGGCAACCATCGTCGTAGCCACGCTACAGGCAAACAAAATCGAGAGACAACGCCGTCCGATCGAATACTTCCCACTATCCATTCTGCCTGCTCTCAACTCCTCGAATCGGCTCCGCGGGCTCATCGCTTGGAAAGATCGCGAATCCAGATATCTTTAAACTGCATATTTCCTGCGCCACCAGCGTGCAGCTGAAGAGCAATCTTGCCATCCGAAACGCCAGGCTTGGGATCGGTGAAATCCACCATCTGCACACCATTCAATCGTGAGCGATAGCGATTGCCGATCACCTCCACCAGGTAGTCGTTCCACTCCCCCTTACGAACGACTCCCTCGTTCTCCGGAGCAGGCCACACTACCCAACCGCGGCCATCCTCGGCATATACGCCCGCCGTATGGTGCATCATGGTGCAATCAATCTCAAACTGCATACCCTGTGTCGTGTCCACCGAGTTTGGCTTGAACCCCGTGTGGAAGAAGACTCCGCTGTTGCCGTCACCCACGCACTTGAAACGCAGCGACAACTGAAAATCCTTGTAGTCCTTCTCCGTCTCCAGATAGCCATATGCCTTGGTCAGGCCGCGCCCATGAAGCAGGCCATCTTCGACCGTCCAGCTTTCGGCGCCAATCTTGGTCCATCCTGTCAGATCTGTTTCATTGAAGAGCTGAATCCAATCATTTCCCGGAGTCTTGGGCTTCGTCTGCGCTTTGATGTCGGAGCCACACGAAGCAGATACTGCTGCCAGCAGCAGACCTCCCATCCATCGCATGCGCAGGTTGGCCTTCTTTTGTGGTGTTGCCAATAAGTCTCTGCTCTCTCCGGCATGGGTGAGATCCTTGCAGTCCATATGCTCCATCCTCCTTGTGAAACAGCCGCCGCAACACGGCATCACTGCCTATAGATCAATCAGCATAAGCAACTCATAACGCCGCCAACACCTCGTGATACAGATACTGCGCTCCTTCGATACCATCCCACGGTCCGTCCTCATATTCCAGCGCGAAGACACCCGTATAGTTATTGTTCAGCATGATGCGCACATTGCGCTGCACGTCCGGCTCACCGAAACGATTCCAGAACTTTGCATGGACCGTTGTATGTGCATAGGGAGCAAGATCGTTCAGCGCATGGTAAAGCAGGTACTTGTGTTCCCAGTTACAAAAATCCGGGCTCGCCTCGCAAAAGACATTGTTGACCTCTTCGATGATGATCCGGATGTTGATTGGGTTTGCCGTCAACCCCCAGTGATTTTCCAGGGTCACCTTCACCCCCACCTTCGCTCCATGCTCCGCCATCTCTTTGAAGGACTGAATACACTGATCCAGATACTTCTCAATCTCCGGATTCATCGGATAGCTTGTAGCATTCGGCGTCGGCGTAGGAGCAATACGCGGTCCGCCGCTGTTCACGCGCATGGATTTGGCGCCAATTATGGCCGCACCATCCAGCCATTTCTTCGCTACCTCCACACCGGCCTTGCGTTTGCTTTCATCCAGCTCGCAGATATCTCGAGGCGCGTTGTTGGAGATATGGTGGCAAAACACATCCTCCTTCGCCTGCACATCTGCCATCTTCCCTAGCCAGCGCTTGCCAGAAGCCGTCGAAGGATCGAACTCCACCACCTTGCGCGACTTGCCATCGTAGCCCGTAATGCTGGTCGTCACGTATTGGCTCTTGTCGTCCATGTCGCCGAAGAGACTGGACCACATGTCCATCTTGGTAACTCCGGGAAACGTCTTCTTGGTGAAGGCCGGAAAGTCCAGCATCGTGATCTCTCCGTACTTCTCTTTCATCTTGGCGACTATAGCCTTGTCACCCACATTGTCATGATTCTTGAAGATCCACCGGATCGGATAGCTGTTTGAGGCGATGCGAGCCACCTTTTCGCTCTCTGTCATCTCGCGAAAGGCGCTCGCATGCGTGATGGATTCCGGCTTGCTCTGCTGCGCAGCTTCCATCCGAGTCGTAACCCCTAACAGGGCTGCCGTTGTCAGGCCACCAGCTGCAGTACGGAGGAAGTTGCGACGATCCAGAACACTTCGCGTTGCACCGTGGGGACTCATAGCGATACGCTCTCTTCTTTATTTCGGCTGGTTGAACATTAAATAAGATCGGCGATGCGGGAAAATCACACCGGAAGACCGTGAAACAGTACTACACCAGATCGAAGTTTCGTGTACAGAGTTTTCATGAAACCCGCGCATTTCTTCGAAAACCGAAATAATAAGACATCGCCGCATCCGCGCCGCAACAAGGTCATATCCCGGAGCCTAAGACAACTCACCTCGAAGACCTTTTTATTACGCCAGCAGAGGAACGGATGTCTCGATCTCAGTGCAGAATAAATGACCACAGCATGTCGCCGGAGGCGCAGATCACATACTGATGGCCATCCATCTCAAACGTCTGCGGCGCATTGGTCACCTGACCGATACGGGTATTCCATAGCGGCTTGCCATTCACCGCATCGAACGCTACAAAACTCCCCGAACCATCGCCGGAAAAGACCAGCCCTCCGGCCGTCGCCAGCACTCCACCACCGCCAGGACCGTTGGAGTAAAAGCGGTGACGCCAGCGGGCCGCCCCCGTGCGATAGTCAATGGCCGTCAGGTAGCTGCCAGCGCTTCCAACCTGCAGCTCTTCTTTGCCTCCCAGACCCATCGAGCCGCGCGGATCGGGATCCGTCAGGAACACCATCGAAAACGAATTCACCTCATAGGTGTAAAGAAGCCCTGTAACCGGAGAAAACGCCGGCGGCTCCCAGTTCGTAGTCCCGCCTGAATTGGGCGATGCCAACGAGCCTGCAATCGTAGCGTCTTTGCTGGGATCCCGCTTCGGTCCGCCCGCCGGAGTAAGACCCTTCGCCCAGTTGGTGTTCGAGCCATATTTGCTGGTAACCAGGTGCTCTCCCGTCACACGGTCCAGCGTAAAGTAATATCCGTTCCGCGCCGCCGTCGCTACCAGCTTGCGCTTCTTGCCTTTAAACATCGCGTCAAACAGCACTGGGGTCTGCGCCGAATCGTAATCATGCATGTCATGCGGCGAAGTCTGGAAGTACCACGCCATCTTTCCCGTATCGACATTGATCGCCATCAACGAGCAGGTAAACAGGTTGTCCAGATCGCCGCGCAATCCGGTCGTCCACGCCGGTGTCGGGTTCCCTGTACCGAAGATATAGAGATTCGTCTCCGGATCGTATGCCCCGGTAATCCATGTCTGGCCGCCGCCATGACGCGCAGCGTCCATGCTCGCCCATGTGTCTGCGCCTGGGTCACCCTTCTTCATCGGCACGGTATAGAACTTCCATTGCAGGTCGCCCGTCTCCGGATCGAATGATTGCAGAAAACCGGGCGAGTCGATGTCATTGCCCACGCCCACCAGCACATGATTTCCAATCACAATCGGCGCAGGCGTGGAGAAGTAGCCCTCGTCCAGATTGGCAATGGTTTTGTGCCAACGCTCCTCACCTGTCTTCGCGTCCAACGACACCAGATAGTCGTCCGGAGTCTCCATAAAGAGATATCCGTGCCACATGCCAAAGCCGCGATTCCCGATATGCGTGCCGCCTCGGGTCTTCCAGAAGTAATGCCACAGCTGGCGACCATCATGTGCATCGATAGCCCACGCATTGTCCGGCATAGTGACGTACAGAATGCCATCAACCGCCAGTACCGAGCCTTTGACGGATCCCGAGCGGACGTTCACGCCCCCCGATCCCTCCCCCCCGATATTCAGCGGAACCTTCACCACCGCTCCTCTATTGGAGCGGCCACCGGAAGGAGAAGGAGCCTCGCTTCCAGGCGTCAGTTGCGAAAACCACGCCAGCGAAAGATCCTTCACCGTCAGGCGATTCACCTGCTTGAGCGAGCTATACCGTTTGCCCGTATAGTCGCCGTTGTAGGTCGGCCATTGCTTCCCCAACGGCTTTAGCAGATCTTCGGGTGCGACACCGCCTTGACCGAAGGAGATGGCAGAAGAAAGAAAAAGGGAAAGGATTGGGAGCGTGGATATAAGTTTCACTTCAAAGTCACCAGATAGGCAGTCAGGTCGTGAATGTCATCGTCCGTATAGAGTGGCAACATGTCCCGATGCGCCTGCATCGGATCGTGCACCACTACCGCTGGCACCGCACCCTTCCGGAGGAAGCTGCGTTCCGTGCCGTCGCTGAGCTTCAACGAAACAATGAAGTCATCGATATGCACCAGCGTTCCGGACACCTTCTTGCCCGGCGCAATCGTCACATCAGCAGTAGCCTTGCCGGATTCCTGCGGCGCATTCCTCGAGCCGCCTGAGAGCCAGCGAGCCTGCAGTTGGGTCGGCTCAGCATAAGTCGTAGCAATCCCCTTCAGGTCTCCGGTGACTGAGTGGCAGCTGGAGCAATGTGCCGCAAAATAAGCCTGCCCTCGGCTCGCATCCCCCACAACCACGTTGAGCGTCTTTCTCTGGCCTGGAGGCGCTCCCTGGCTTCCGATCATACCGATCACCGAACGCACATAAGCTGCGACCGCGCCTGCGTCCTCATTACTCAACCCGATGTTTGGCATCCCCTGTGCTGCGCGTGCCCCCTGAATGATGGGGGTAATCAACTCTCCATGCTGATCGTTGAGCGCCACCTGCGAACGCAGCAGGTTTGGTCCTCCCATATCGCCGCCTCGCAGGTCGCGCCCGTGGCAGGCCTGACAGCTGACGTCATAGAGTGTCTTCCCATGGGCAACGACCGTCGGATCCTCCGGTGGGCGCGCCGGGCCAGCATTGAAGGACGAATGAGTCTGCGTCGAAGGTGTCTGGGTCGAAGGTGTCTGGGACTGACCGCCTGCGGCAGATACGGCTGAGACTCCACCAAAGCAGCAAAGCACTGTAAACGCCACCACCACCGAAGCCACCCCTGCTGCAACATACCGAAAATAACTATGCATTGAACCTCGAAGCCGATGCGCAGCCAGGCAGAAATTCAGCAATGCTCGCCACGCAGGTAGAACTCGTACCGCAAGCGCGGCATGCAATAGATCTCTGAGATAAATCGTGTAACCACCAGAAAAACGAACCTGCGGCTCTCCAGCTTTAACAGCATTTGTAACACGCACGCCGGCCATCTGTACAAATGGGCTCTATCGATAGTTCCGTCCGCGGATCCTACATCGCGCACCCAAAAATCGCTCTAACCGGTCTTCATAGCCGCAATGGCCTCGAGCCGCGCCGCCTTCAGAACGGTTACCGGATCACCAACCGAAGAAAACTCCATGCAGATATACCGGTCATAGTGCAGCGCGGCAAGTTTACGGTAGATGTTCCCATAGTTAACCTCGCCTGTGCCCGGCTGATGCCGTCCAGGAACATCCGCAATATGGACCAGGCCCACCTGATCGATATTCTTTTCCAGTTTTTCGATCAGGTTCCCCGCCTGCCTCTGCTCATGGTAGAAGTCGTACAACACCTTGACCCGAGGGCTGCCCACCGCGCGCGTAATCTCGAAGGCCTCGGCAACACTGGTCACCGCCTCCTGCTTGTGCTCCAGAAGATCGATCGGCTCCAGCACGATCTCGATCTGGTCCTTCTCCAGAAGATCCGCAGCATACTTGAGCGTGTCGACGATCGCAGCTCTCTGCTCCTCCGGCGTCTGCCCCGGCACCCGCGTATATGCGGTGTAGATGAACTGCTTGCAACCCAGCTCCTTCGCGCCGGGAATGGCCTTCATCAGATCGTCGTGAAGAGCCGTCCTCTTGGAGTGATCGGCCAACGCATTGCGCCCCGGCACAGCGCTGTCTACCTCGATCCCAAGCGCCTGTTTTTTAGCAAGATTCCGTTTCCACTCCTCGGGCGTCCATTTCTCATACTCATTCCCCACCTCGACACCGCCGAAGCCAGCAGCTGCAGCCAGATCCAGTTGCTGTTCGAAGCTAAGCCTCTTGGGCAGCGTCCACAGCATAATGGAAAACTTATGGCCGCCCTCGTTGGGAGGCAAGGCAAATGCTGAAGATGCAAACCCATCGCTACCCCGCAGAAAGGGCGTAAGTGATGCGGCTATCGACAATTTATGGAACTTACGGCGATTCATCCGTGCCTCCGGTGCTGGCGAGCAAGTATAAAGGTAAACGAAGTTGCGCGATGCGTCCTATGGAATTCAGTTTAACCAGGAACGTGGATATTCCCGAACGCCGATCTTGAACGCCGATCGACGACCAGCGGAGTTGGATAAAAATGAAGTCGACACTCTCGAGCTTTGTGTGTTTTCTGTTTCTCCTGAATCTCGGAACTGTTCCACTGTGGGCTCAGTTTCCGCGGTCCACCGTTGACCCCGACTCTGCCGAGCGCGGGTCAAAGACCTATGCCGGTAGTTGCGCCCGCTGCCACGGAGACGACGCCCGCGGCACGGCAACCGCTCCCGATCTGCTACGTTCACTGCCTGTCCTCCACGATCGCCGCCAGATGCTGTATGGCAAGGAGCTTGGCCCCTTGCTGACAACCGGTCCGAACCATAACTTCAAATTCGACGAAAAGCAGCTCGCCGACCTCTCACAGTTCCTTACCTCAGCCATCAACGGCATCTTGAGAAGCGGCTACAACGCTCAGCCGACAAATCTGCTGAGCGGCGATGCAAAGGCGGGCGAGGCATACTTCAACGGTGCCGGGGGATGCGCCAAGTGCCACTCGACCTCGGGGGATTTCGCCCACCTCGGAAAACGATATGCTCCCGCGGCGCTGCAGCAGAAGTTCCTCTTCCCCAACTACGGGCTGTTCCTCAAACGCAAAGTGCAGGTAACCGTAAAGCTTCCCTCTGGCAAGATCTCTACCGGCGACCTCGTCCGCATCGACGACTTCACCGTTACGCTTCGCGACAAGTCAGGCGAGTACCGATCCTTCAACCGTATCCCCGGGATTCAAGTGGCCACTACCGATCCCTTCGCCGCGCACGTCGACCTGTTGGATAAATATACCGACGCTGACATCCACAACCTGACCACATACCTGGAAACGCTGCAATGAACCTTCTGCCCACATCCCTTCTCGCTCTTCTCCTCTCGCCCGTAGTACTCCACGCGCAAAACACACCTGGAGCGAAGCCCGACCTCGCTCAGTTGACCGACAGCTGGCCCACCTACAACGGCGACTATTCTGGCCGCCGCTACAGCCCGCTAAAGAAGATCGACACGACGACCGTAAAGCAACTATCGCTCGCGTGGAGCTTCCGTGTCGAAACCACCACCGGCGGCGGCAAACGCATCTCCGCAACGCCCTTGGAGGTGAACGGTGTTCTCTACTTCACCGTCCCCAGCCACGTATGGGCAGTCGATGCACGCACCGGACACAAGCTCTGGCAGTTTGATTGGACCAGCAAAGGAGGCGAGACCATCGGCAATCGCGGCGCGGCCGTGCTCGGCAATACCGTCTACTTTGAAACCGAAGACTGCAACCTGGTCGCCATCGACATCGCCACCGGCAAGGAAAAGTGGCACGCCTCCATTGGCAATCCGGACCAGTTCTACTTCGGCAGCGTAGCTCCCATCATCGTCAAGAACCACGTCATGGTCGGCATCAGCGGCGACGACTTCGACAATCCCGGCTACATCGAGGCTCACGATCCCGAGACCGGAGCTCTGCAGTGGCGCTGGTACGCACACCCCAATCCCGGCGATCCTGAGGCAAAAACCTGGCCCAACGACGAGGCCATGCTGCACGGTGGTGGCATGACCTGGGTTGCCGGCACCTACGATCCAGAGCTGAACCTCTACTACTTCGGCACCGGCAACGCGCAGCCCGTCATCAACGGCCTCGCTCGTCCCGGCGCCAACCTCTACACCTCGACCATCTGCGCGCTCAACCCCGACACCGGCAAGCTCGTCTGGTACTTCCAGCCCAACCCGCACGACACCCACGACTGGGACGCCGTACAGACGCCCGTGCTGATCGATGGCATCGTCGCCGGAAAAAAGCGAAAGCTGCTCGCCCAGGCCAGCCGCAATGGATGGTACTTCCTCCTCGATCGCACCACAGGCAAGGCCCTGCTGAGCACCCCCTTCGCAAAGCAGAACTGGACCCTCGGCGTCGACTCCAAAGGTTCGCCGATCCCAAACCCCGCCAAGATGGCGCAGCCTAACGGCGCTCTCGTCTCACCCAATCAGGCAGGAGCAGCCAACTGGTACCCGCCCAGCTTCAGCCCCTCCACCGGCCTCTTCTATGTCCCGGCCTACGATGCCTACAGCGTCTACTACATCTACGACAACAACAAGAAGCCCGAGGGCTGGGCCGGCAACGATCGTGGCGGATGGTCGAGCGCCTCGCTTCGCGCAATGGATTACAAGACCGGCAAGGTTCGCTGGAACCATCAATGGCCCAGTTCGGGCGGACGCTCCGGAATCTTGACCACGGCCGGCAACCTGCTCTTCACCGGAGACACCACGTCGAATCTCGTCGCCTTCAACGCAACCACAGGCACAATCCTTTGGCACGCCGGACTGGACAGCATCGTGAGCAACGGCCCCATCACTTACGATCTCGACGGCCTTCAGTACATCGTCGCGGCTGCGGGAGATACTTTGTATGCTTTCGTCCTGCGATAACACGGGCATTGAGCCAGAAACAAAACGCAAGCCGAACAGCCAAGAATCCCCTACGGAGACAGATATTTAGCTGTATATATTATCTTTTGTTTCCTTATCTTTCGTTTAAGAGTAAGATAAAAGCATAGGAAAGATCGATACCAGGCTCTGAAAGGTAGAGACTTCAATGCAGCAACACGATGTCCACACTCTTCGAGAGATTCACGCGCAACCGCGCGTATGGAACGAATGCCTCAATCTCCTTGGCGAGCTTGACCTCAACGCGCTCGTATCCGGCTTCGATCCCCGCCAGGTAGAGTGGGTCTTCGTCGGCTGCGGTACAAGCTTTTATCTGGCTCAGGCCGCGGCCTCCAGCCTCAGCTCTCTCCTTGGAGTCTCCACTCGGGCTGTGCCCGCCTCGGAGGTCCTCCTCTTTCCCTCTCTTGCCATGCCAAAGGGACCGGGCGCCTACTTCTCCGTTCTCATCTCGCGCTCCGGTCACACCTCCGAGGTCTTGCAGGTCGCCAGCTTCCTCACCAGTCAGAGCGCGCAGTTCATGGCCGTTACTTGCGATGGTCAGGAGCTCGAAGGGATGACATCTCGAGTTCTCAAACTTCCGGTCGTTGAAGAGAGCACCGTGATGACGTCCTCCTTCACCTCGATGCTGTTAGGGCTCCAATATCTGGCAGCCACTCTGGCAAAGGACGAGGTATTCCTCTACGCCCTCCGAACCCTGCCCTCCTCTCTCGAAGGGCTCCTTCAGAGATACTCCCCTCAGGTTGAGGAGTTCGCCTCGAACTCCCTCGACGACGTCGCCTTCCTCGGGCAAGGCCCGCTCTATCCCATCGCCTCCGAGACAGCGCTCAAGGTAATGGAGTCCTCCAGCACCTACGCGCAGTACTTCCACACGCTCGAGTTCCGCCACGGACCGAAGTCGATCGCCGGCCCTGGGACACTCGTGGGAGCCCTGATCTCCGAAACCGGCAGCGACATCGAGATCCCCGTCCTCACCGAGATGAAGCAACTCGGCGCAGCGACCATGGCTGTTACAAATACCGCCTCGGCCGCTCTTCGCAAATGCTCCGATCTCCTGATTGAGCTCAACCTCCCCGTACCCGAGCTCGCCCGCCTCGTCGTCTACGTAGTATGGGGACAGCTCTTCGGAAGCTATCGTGGACTTTCCAAAGGGCTGAATC
>Ga0193743_1001354_pt1 | contig 18262 bp, 16 predicted proteins | sample L2c2metaG_FD_143038 | JGI IMG/M metagenome (GOLD analysis project Ga0193743, IMG submission 143038) | Soil microbial communities from a riparian zone of the East river system, Colorado, United States - L2c2 | ecosystem: Environmental > Terrestrial > Soil > Riparian zone | place: USA: East River...
AACATTCGCAACGTACACTCGTCCCTGAGTTGGATCCGCGATAGCTTCCCAATCAAAGGTAGTATAGAAAGCTGAGCCAATAATATCATCGCTGAGCGTATAGGTATTCGCAAGAGCTGGGGTGAAAGAAAGCAGAACAAAAATGACGGCGGCCAAAATGGCTGGCTTCATGGTTCCAGTAGAATTGAAAATTTCGGAGAAAACTGAAGCAGTCCCTTTTTACATCGCAACATTTGAATGGCCTGAAAAACCAGTCAGATTGGCAATCCAAGGCGCAAAATGCGTGAGCGTGAAACGCGGTTTGTGGAAATTTTTCGCTGAGAGGTTGGACGATTCTGTGCTTCGATCGTAGCTTTAGAAAAGCAATCTTATCAATGGTAGTCCGGGATACGGCTGGGCAGAGTTCCATTGTTGGCCAGCACGCCATCTGATTTTATGCAGCCAATATATACACGGGAATCCTGATTTAGTCCGGATCGACATGGTTGTGTAGGTTAGAAAAGCCAAAGTGAGCTCAAGAGGCTAAAGCTTCGGGGAACTTTTGAGGTTGCAACCTCTGTTCGGGCTTCCTTCTGTCATGAAAAGAACTTAGCATCACCAGATTCCGTAAATTCGTGATGCTCGGGACATTTTCACAAATTAAATTAATAAAATAGTGCATCCTGTCGAGGATGGGAGGTTAACAAGCGCTCTAATCGGGCATATGCTGTGGATACGGATCATAAGATTTTAAGTAATCACATCCGTCGGTTAGGTTCATTCTACCTTGTGCAGTTTCCAACTCAGACATAGTAACATGGACTATGCAAAGCCACCAATACCAAGCCCATGGATCGAGGCCGTTATCATGAATCGGATCAGAAACGGGTCGGGCACTATGAAGATGAAATTGTCACTAATATTGCGTGTCCTGAGTTATTCATACCGACCCGGCCTGAACAGACTCAAGGAGGTATACACAGATACCACACGGCCACCGCAGATGTCACGGACAGCAGAACAAGAACCACAATGTGCATGTTTCCTCACCGTACAACACTCCAACGAGTACACTTTGTATTGTCAACTGTTGGTCAATTGTGATGAAGATATTAATATACACACAGATACCGCGATAACATTCATGTATAGATCCGGACGGAAGCAAACTCGAAGTAAGCATCAATGAAAGCACCTGGGTTGTTGTTGACGAAATCTTGACCCAGAAGTTCAAATATTTTGATTGAGAACGAAAGATAAATTGACCCACCAATACAAGTAGAAGGACAACCATGGTCGCTATAGACATTTCCAGCCCAGTCGCCACGTTGGAACGTGAAATCAGCGAATTTTTCTACGAAGCAAGTTAGAATTTTGAGTAGAATTGGGGACTTACAAAGCGTCAAATTGATGATAATATTTTGGTCGTCAAAGTGAGAACCGAAATCGCAGGAAGTACTTGGAAAAGTTGCAAAAGGCGTGCCCTGCGGATGACGACATGGGGTCAGGCGCATGAGGTAAGTAATGTAAAAATGTAACCACTAACCCAATTATGAGGATTTACAGAACTCGGACTTCCTTTCACATCATTAGGAACGGACGAATTATTACGTGGCCAGAACCACATGTTTATCTGGGTGTCAGAACGCTCCATCGCATACCTGAGAAAGAGGCCCATGACCAGCGATCACCGGAGATGTCGTCGTTAATGCAGCAAAGGACGTACCATCCTCCTCCATTATCATTGAAGGAACGCCCATAGCTATTCGCACTAGAAAAGTAGACCGAGCAGCCTCTGTTGTCGTTGATTTCCGTATTACAGTCCAGTAGACCCGATGTCCTGTAACAGGAATGTCATAAAAGTTTATGGCATCTGAACCGCTTTTTTTAGGGGTCTACATACCCCCTCTGCGTTCGGTCATCAGGCATTGTACATCCTTAGACCAAAGTAAGTCAGCAGTTGAAAAGAATGAATATTTGAGTGTACCATCTGTAGTATGCAATGTTGCCGTGTTTGGTCCTTGGTCGTTGACTCCCTCGAGGATATCAACCTCTCCCTAAGGTTGCGACCATGAGATTAATGAGAAGAACTATCGTCAGAACTGGAAACGTACGCCTTGAGGCCACGTGGCCTGTCCTATTTCCCAAATGGCTGGCCAAGTTCTACCATTTTATGAAATCTTTGCGTTTCCATTTCGTGAAGGTAAAGCACCTACCCGCATCCTTGTGGCATATGTCGCAAGTCAAAACTAAAGTTAGACATTCAGGCAGGTTCTTTTGACAAGATGAAAGCTCACATCACGACATGGTTCGCATAGGCGTTCTTGGATGTGATTCTAACGGAGTTTCGCCCAGGTCCATTCGGGTCAAGCACATTATGGTAGTCCGTCCTCAGAACGAATGCATTGTTGCTGGCATAAGTCAGGTTTTGGTCGATCGAGGTCTGCTGGTCGACATAATTTCTGTAAGGGAGGATTATTAATAAAAACTAAGGTAGGAAGGCAGAGGTTAGAAATCACACGCGTCCATGTGTGGGATCATCGATAGCATTCCAGTTGAAGTGCTTGTAAAAGTCATGGTCAACGATACTTTCTTTTAATCTGTAGGAGTATACAGATGCCGAAGAGCTTGAGAGAATCAAGAGCAACATCAACGGGGACTGGAATGCTTTCACTATGGCGAGCGATTTTGAGTGCGATACAATGCGAGTGTAGTAAGGTCAACCAGAAACTTGTGGGGGTGGAATTGTGAACACTCTTCCTACATAAATGAGGCTCAGGAAATGAACTTGTTATGGGCTTCTCTGCCACTGTGTACAAAACATGCTGCTGAGTGCTATTCTTGTGCCATATCAGCAACCCTTGAAGCTTGAGAACCAGAGGTCGATCGAATGTTGTTCGGGTTTCCGATATGTATGTTCCCATTTGGATCACTGAAGTCATATTCTAAGTTGCCAAAGGTGCCGTACTTGAGCATGCTTCTCGAAATTGAACAATTGGTATAGACAGTTTCAGATTCAACTCTAGCCATACAAGTTAGGTCGCGTGCAGTCACAGCCCTAGTTCAAGCACAGGCATCAAGTTGAAGTCTCAAGCTCATTTACTTGTCGGAAATTGGAAGACGGTGTTGACCATTGCTTTCGTGACTGTCACTGTGTCAGTGTCACAGGGCTGCAGAGACTTTCCGATTGAATTATGATTCCCATGATGATTATTCGTGAGCCTCTAGAATTTAGGACTTCTAGTGTATCGACGCCGCTGCAAGCAGGCAAAAAATCAGACACCGTGGCGCTCTAACCCGAACCTTAACGACATAACGGTAGCCCTTTTTGGCAGGTCTTTTCTACAGGCATGTTTCCAATGCGGACTTTCGACTCTACCTTCAAATCTTTGGTACGTTTGACTCGGACTCCTGTAATCCAGGTGCTTCAATTCACAAGGCTGTCTGATTCTGAATGCGGTCAAATATGGTTCCTCCACTCAAGCTTCAAGACTTGTAATCTTCAAATACGCGAGCGCTTTTCTGTCACTTATGTTCGTGATATTCACACCTGCCGCAACTTGAAAGGACTCTGGTCATCCACCATCTTCTGAATCTGATGGCTGACCGCCGCTCTGACTTGAAGTTCGTGCCAAAACAATATATATATATATATATTCATTTGAATGCGAGACTTCTGACCACTACAAATGATTCTTCAGAGGTTCTTTTGGTTTAATAGTTAACCATTCTGGAAATTCTCTGCGTCTGCCTGTGAGAATATCCATTTTTATCTGGTTTGATTATCATAGATCAACATTTGCAACAGACTGAAAAATCGCAATATTGTAATTCAATAATCTCGAGGTTTTACGGTAATGTTTATTTTGGTGTGAATTTATGTTGTTGGATGGTTAATCTTATTTGACTAAAGTTGTTTTTGTTGGTGCAATAACTTGGGGACCACGCACTCTAAACCTACACTTGCGCTTGAGCACTCGAGCCATGAGGATGCCTGCAAGCCTTGAGTAACCGGGCACAGCCACGCAGTCATCATCTAAAAGCTTAGAGTTGTGGATATCTAGGAGTTTCTGACCTTTCACTCTTATCTCACCCCCAGAGGTATATCTCCGGAAGACAGAAACAAATTCACGACGCATATTCTTCCCCCTCGGATGTTTATTTAGGACCATGTAACATGCGGGTCGAAGGTCAACGTAATCCGAGACACCTGTAACCACTGAAAAGGAAAGATTAGGTTACGTTACGCTGCTTCTCCATGAGGCGGCCAAGACATGATGAACAATGAACGTGTACGTTCTCGTAGTCTCGTTTCTGACGTTATAGGGCTGGATCGAGCAGCAGGGGCGGTTGCCAAAAAAGAAAAAAGAAAAAAGCAAAGGTTTGCTCGTTCGTTCACGTTTTTATAAATTCTCTGAGGAATCTTGCTTTTCTTTATTCGGGCTTTCTTGTAATGCATCGAGAGATTATCGTAAAGCTGTTAAAGGCTTTCCCAGACATGTGTTAGCCGAGAAGGTTGCTGGCTAAATAATGGATTCGAATCCAGAAATGTATGTAGTAATTCATATTTATACATATTAAGTATTGAACTAATCGTGCACATGAACAAGAAATAGGGGTGAGGGGGAATAAGAAAAGACTCATGTCGTAAACATTTAACATTTCCAGTTTTTTACGTGCCAGATCCATAACATCAGTGTTTGGAACTAATCTGTGCAAACCTTATAAGTAAGTTATCACATACTTACAGCTGTTCTCATATTTGTAGATGTTTTTGCATTGTGCGCCTTTGCTTACAAATATAGCCTACATAGGCAATAGGTTCTCCACCAGTGTATACAGTCGAACCCCTCTTAATTCATACCCGTCGGTGGACACCCCAGTGTATGAGTTATAGGAGGTTATGGGTTATGAGGGGTCAATTTTAGTGTAAATTTTAGTTTGGTGTCAGCCGAAATCTATGGGTTATGGGGGGTTATAGCATACTAGGAGTATGGGTTAAAAGGGGTTCGACTGTACCATCAACACTCAACACTCCCAGGCACATGATGATGTATCACTGATGTCCCATCAAATTGAATGCCGGAGGTTGCCACTAAGCTAATTTTGACACTCCGAAATATCTGCCGGATAGGTGCTGCTAGGGTTTGGGTTCTAGGTTAGGACACAGGTTAGTGTTAGGGGTTGGCATTAAGGTTTGCCTTAATTTTAGTGTTTATATGTCTTTTCACGTGGTAGTGTGCTCTTAGGTTGGCGGTTAGGGTAGTTAAACTCCAGCTGCCAGGAGGCAGCCGAGGTATGGTGTGTCACATCTCCTGAATTCCCCATTTGAGGAGTGTGACAAGCTACATATATCCTTGTTCTCCACAGTGGAGTAGTTGTAAGCTGTGCCAGTTACTATATATGATTGAACCTGTTAGAATATACAAGTTATCTCCTTGTTCATGCACTACTATGTTGGATCAGATGTTCAGCAGTTGGTCAAGTTGTCACTTTTACAGTTCTGCAATATCCACTGCCCAGATATGTCCTAAAAATTTCAAGGACTATATTAATGATACTTAAATGTATCTGGTGTCTTTTTTTTCCTAAGTGGAAGGGATGAGAGTGAGGATATAAACATGAGAGAAATGTCACTCAATGATCACATTTGCCAAGCTTGGACATTGCAGAGATCACAGAACAAGAATTGTCAGTTTTGTGACCCACATGATATTAAATATGGCATGTCCATACATCCATGCCTGTGCAACATAAGGCAATACAGCCTCACAGTACCCAAAATCCATACTACAAAACATGAATTGAAGAAGCCCTGGAGGGCCTTCATTCAAAAATATATAAGAACATTACTGCTGCTTCTAAGGCTTGCGGGGTAAGTCATGTTTGAGCTGAAATGAGTAGATTGTATTTTCATGTTATAACAGGTCCAAATAACCACTCTGGGTGACAGATACCATAATGTCCATCAGAGTCAAAGAGCTGCCTATGAACCTCATCAGATAGCTACCCACAAGTAAGAGAAAGCTCTTGTTGAATGGGCTGATCTCACTGCAATTCAGGGACAGCCATACAATATTGACACACTGCAATCTTGCATGTCTGATATGATGGGTAATTATCTTTACACAAGTGCTTTAAATTATGACATCCCAAGCTTATATCATCAAAGGCTAATGGTCTCAATCCTTCATGTGGAAAGAATCTTAATCCAGCAACAATCAAAGACTTTTTCAAGACACTTCAAGAGATACACAACCAATATGGCCAAATTCCTCCAGAGCAAATTTGGAATATAGAAGAAAAAGGAATTCAGATGGGAGGTGGTAGAGGTAATACCTCAAAGAAATATTTTATCTCTGGGCACACAAAACCATTACAAAATGAAGAGCAACAATCTCGAACTAGTCACTGTCCTTGAATGTGTGTCTGCTGCAGGGGTATCTATCTGATAAGAATGCAAAAGATATCTATGTCATGTGTCCATTGGACTCCGCTATTGGAGCTGTGAATGCACTCCGTCTTGAGTTAGTGATGATGAGAAAGAATGTACAGAGGTGACAGAGTGTTGTTGGATGGGACAGAGCATTTATTAGAAGAAACATTGGACAAAGTGGAACATCCCCTAACATCCACCCACTCTTCAAGGCAGTGATGCCCCAACACTGACTGGAAAGGAATGGAGCAGAATTCTACTGCAGGGATGTGACAAGCAGCACCAGGGTGCCTCCGGTAAAAATCTGCCACTAGTTCCAGTGCATGAACATTATCCAAAGGTTTCCAGAAGTTGTGTTCAACACTGAAACCCTCCCATTTGACCAAGTAACAAAGTTTCCAGTTGACCATCCTACTATCCAAGATTTCCTTCTTCTTCACTGTCCACAATTTCCAGAAACAGAGGCAGAGTTGTTTGTCAGCCAGGAATGGGGTCCGACGGAGCCAAAGACAATTTGACCACATTGAAGATGGGATGAAGTCAACCCATTGACAGAGGGAGGCGGAGGCAGTATGCACTGTTAACAACTTGACTGTTGATTGGGAATGGTCCCAATCTCTGGTGAGAAAGCTTCCATGATGGTCAAGTAGTCTGGATGTCGCTCACGTCAAGGAAGACCATATTGCCTGCCTTGAACTCCAAAGACTGGGTTTGTTTCCAATTGTAATAGAGTGTCATGTCATCTTTTGACTTGGCCAGAGCTGCCTTTGCTTCCTCCAAGGTGTCCTTCATCCGGTCCTTGAACTTGTTAACAGACTCCACATGGGACCGAGGTTGGTCTGGTTCAAAGCCCATCTGGGGAACACATCCAGTGTCAAGGAGGAAAGGAGGGTGCTGGGTGGAAGAATGAATCTGGTTGTTGTACTGAAATTCCGCAAATGGCAGGAGCCCAACCCAGTCATCTGGTCTTTGGTTGGTGAAGAGTTGGAGATACTGCTTCAGTTCCTGGTTGACTCATTCTGTCTGTCTGTCCCCCTGAGAGTGGTAGGCTGTGGTGGTTGCCAACTTAATTACAAGCAACTGGTAGAGTTCCTGGGTGAATTCTGCTACAAATTGGGGACCTCTATCCAAGACAACTTTCCAAGGAAGACTGTGATGTTTCCACACATGGCTGAAGAAAAGGTGTGCGGCTCCTGCAGCAGAGATAGTTGTTGTCATGTTCCATGCTTGGTCATGTTATTCCAAAGAACAATCATAGGATGGCTCCAACGGAGTCTCCGATGATGCCCAACTCACCATTGTTCAGTGCCACCCTTACCACCAGCCACCCTCGTCGGACTTATATTGGACCTCCATCGGAATTCTTCCTCTACTCCGATACCACCAACAAATCTGCATTCCTATCATTGCCATTACCAACCAGCACCATGTGTTGGAATTTCTCGGACTCGGTTAGGTAGATACCAATAGATTTCACATTTGGCCAGCGCAGGTCTAGCGCCTTGCAAACAAGTGAAGAAAAGTACTACAACTACGGTACAAATTCTTATTGTGATTATGTAATCCTTCCCAATTCGGTTGAGGTTCCAATGCTCGAAACTGACAATATTCAACACCATGCGCTATTCTACCACAGCACAACCAGAGCCCCACCATGCTCCACACATGTTCCATGTCTTAGGCCAATCATATCGCGCACGCAGTTCTCGAGGTCATGGGTTTCAGTCGCCACAAGGACTTGTGAGGATTTGAGTCAGCACCCTTCAGCATCCTTCGGAGTATGAGTATTTTTGTTATATATTCCATTCTGCAACCATATGTTCCATTCTACAACCATATGTTCTCCTAAATATATACTTATGTCTTTATCTGTATAAATACTCGAGCTGTAGTATGTAATTTGCCAGTTTGAATATCAACTTAGCAACCTACATCAGGAAAAACTCTTTGAGTCTCAGACAGTCACGGGATTGATGGATGTTCCCAGGGCGTCCAGACTACTCTCAGAGACTCCCAGACATTCCCAGGAGACTCATATATAGACGCACCTAAGAGACTTTAGAAAGTCACACAAACTGTATGAGCCTTTATAACCATGAAAATACAGGAATCATCTTAAATCAATATTTAGAGTCTGTTTTTAAATTGGTTAGTTCATTCTTTTTTAATACCTTAATCTCCCTCATATCCCATCCAGCCATATAGTCAGTGCATACTGTATTCCTGGCCAAATCGGACTATCAGGGGCTTGTTTTAACACCCTGAGGCTAGACAAAACCAGCGCACAAATCCGTTTTCAAATTGGTTGGTTGGTTCTTTTTTAACGGCTTGTTCTCTCTCACACCTCCCATCAAGGCATATAGGCAGTGAAAACTGTATTCCTGGCCAGGTCGGACGATCAAGAGCTCGTTCTAACACCCTGAGCCTAGGCAAAACCAGCGCACAAATCGGTTTTTAAATTGGTTGGTTCGTTCTTGTTTAATACCTTATTCTCTCTCATCACCTCCCATCCAGGCATATAGGCAGTGCATACTGTATTCCTGGCCAAATCGGACGGTCAAGGGCTCGTTCTAGCACCTAGAGGCTAGGCAAATCCAGCGCACAAATCCGCTTTTCAATTGGTGTGTTTTTTATTTTTTAACATCGCATTTTCTCTCATTTTCTCCCCTCCAGGCATATAGCTAATGAAATTGGTATTCTTGATCAAATCGGATTATCAATGGCTCATTCTAGCACCCAGAAGCTAGACAAGTCCAGCGCATAACTCCGTTTTGCAATTGGTGTGTTCGTTATTTTTTAATATCGCATTTTCTCTCATTTCCTCCCCTCCAGGCATATAATTAGTGATAATGGTATCCTTGACCAGATTGGATGGTCAATGCTCTTTCTAACACCTTGAAGCTAGGTAAATCTAGCACAAAAATCCATTTCGCAATAGGTGTGTTTATTCTCTTGTTCTTTCTTTTTTTCCCCTTACAGTACCTTCTGTGACTATGTGACAAAAAAGCGACACATGTGTCCCTGTGACATGGTTCACATTTTCACCTGTTCAATGTTCAATCCACCACCACTTCCACATCACAACCCTCTTGGTGGGTTTTTTTTGTTTTTATTTCTTTTTTGATTATTTATTTAGCTTCACCCGTTTTCACCACTAACTGCCCGTTCCAACCGCCTACCACCCGTTCTCAACCACTAATCCATTCTGACCAGCTACCACCCATTTTGACCACCTACCACCCGTTTTCAACCACTAACCCGTTTTGACCAGCTACCACCCGTTTTGACCAGCTACTACCTGTTTTGACCACCTACCACCCGTTTTCACCACTAACCACCCATTTCAACCACCTACCACCCGTTTTCAATCACCTACCACCTATTTTCACCACCTACCACCCATTTTCACCACTAACCACCCATTTCAACCACCAACTACCCGTTTTCAACCACCTACCACCCTCAACCACTAACCCATTTTTACCACCTACCACCCATTTTCACCACCAACCACCCATTTCAACCACTAACTGCCCGTTTTGGATCACCTACCACCCACTTCAACTACCAACCCCTCATTTTGGTCTTCAGGAGGGTAATTTATTTTATTCTAGCACTTTGTAGACATTATTTATGCCCCCTTGGAGGAAAGTAAAGTACTGGTAGATAGTGAAATATATGGATTTTTTTAATTTACATCAGTTCTGTTCTGTGAAAATGTAAAATGTGAGGTGTCTTTAAGACATACCTAAGGGATACCTAGAATATACCTAGGAGAACCTAAGACATACCCAGGACATACATAGGACACTCCCAGGACACTCCCAGGACACCCCCTGGAGTTCAGAAAAAAAAGGGACATTGGAATGATACCTTCTTAGAGCACTCCTGGAGCTCTAATGCTCTAAGAGCTCTGGGAGTCTCTTGGAGCATCTTAGAGTGTCTTAGACTGACCTAGGAGCAAAGGTGTTTTTCCTGATGTACTTCTCTTAACTCACTCTCGTCTGCCTTAAGCTTCTTCTCAGCCCAACTCTGGACTCTCCTACTCTGTCTGGACCTCTGAAATTCGAGGCAACCATCAAGAGAGCGGTGCAACCTATAAGTTAGAGCCAACACCTCGCACGACTTTGGACCTGACATCTCCATCTGAACTCCAAGCTTAACAGTTGGCTTCAACTTATAGGTTGTGCCGCTCTCTTGATGGTTGCCTCAAATTTCAGAGGTCCGGACAGAGTAGGAGAGTCCAGAGTTGGGCCAAGAAGAAGATTAAGGTAGACGAGAGTGAGTTAAGAGAAGTAGGGTTGCTAAGTTGATATTCAAACTGGCGAATTACATACTACAGCTCGAGTATTTATACAGATAAGGACATAAACATATAAGGTTGCAGAATGGACATATAACAAAAATACTCGTACTCCGAAGGATGCTGAAGGGTCCTGACTCAAATCCTTGCAAGTCCTTGTGGTGACTGAAACCCATGACCTTGAGAACTGCATGCACGATATGATTGGCCTAAGACATGGAACATGTGTGGAGCATGGTGGGGCTCTGATTGTGCTGTGGTAGATAGTGCATGGTGCTGGTTGGTAATGGCAATGATAAGAATGGGGATTTGTTGGTGGTATTGGAGTAGAGGAAGAATTCCGACAGAGGTCCGATATAGGTCTGACGAGGGTGGCTGGTGGTAAAGGTGGCACTGAACAATGGTGAGGTGGCCATCATCGGAGACTCTGTTGGAGCCATCCTATGATTGTTCTTTGGAAAGAACATGACCAAGCATGGACCATGACAATGTGTTACACATGGCTTACACCTGCCATTCATTTCCAATGCTGCGCATCTAATGCACACAGCATGTTTTACTTATGACTTACACATGTTTGCCTTGCTGCTTACATGCTTACTGCAGTATATAAACCTAGCATAGATGATTGTACTCTTTAGACAATCTTTATTAGCAAGTTAGCCATTGTTACGACTTCAACTGATTCAGGCTTTACAGCTGTGACCGGAGACAGTCAGTATCTGATAATGCCCACTGCTGGCACTGGGTGGTGTTTCCCCCAGAAAAACCCATTTCTAGACATGTTTTGTGATTTCTAAAGGGTTTTCCCATGGAAACACAAAGGGTGTTTCTGAAAGAAAAATTTGACAAACACATTATGTGTTTCTTTCATGTTTCCCATAGATAGATTTTTTGTTTTTCTCAAGATTTATCTATGGAAAACATGCTTTCTTTGTTTCAAACAAAGAAAGAAACACTTATCATGTTTCCCATAGATAAATTTTGAGAAGAACAAAAAATTTATCTATGGGAAACCTGAAAGAAACACATAATGTGTTTCTCGGATTTTTCTTTCAGAAACACTTTTTGTGTTTCCATGGGAAAAACCCTTTGGAAGTCACAAAACATGTCTCTTAATGGGTTTTTCCAAGGGAAACACCACCCGGCGCCAGCAGTGGCCCAAGCATATGTCCAAGGAGCTAGCTGAGCCCATGAATATCAACTGGAAGACGTCCAGTATCCACGGGTTTGAGAATGGATAAGCCAATCAAGCAATATTGTTATTAACAAAGTTAAAGACAAGCTAAAGAATACAGGTAATCTAGCTACGGTTATATACTAATGTCCATGTGTTGTCCTCAAGGCAGACACATGTAAAACATATGTTCAAAGCATGTTAAGTGTAAGGTAAAAGCATGTTGCGCAGCAACATGTGTAGAATGCATGTCGATCATCAATGAAAGACATGAGTCAAAAGCATGTCGAATGCATGTAAGTAATAATGTAAAGTTGATATAAAGAAATGTATCTTGGATCATCATCAGATGATAAGATCAAGAGATCAGATAAGATCGTAGATCGTCGAGATAAGATCACCAAGATAAGATCGTCGAGATAAGATCGATATGATCAAGAGATCAAGAGATCTTCATATCTATAAGATAAGATCAAGTAAAGTTCAAGTGTTCAAAGTAAAAGTAAAAGTAAAAAGAGTGTTGTAACACAGAGTTAGGTTCATCTTCCCAAGTCATTTGTGGTATTGGCCATTTGTCTTTGGATGCTTGGGAAATTTACATCAGAATACACCCCACTCTTCTTCAGTCACTGTTGCGTCATTGTATTTAATTTTCATTTTCTTTCTCGTACCTCCTCATACCGCGTTCATTTGATCACATCTCATCAACAAAAAAAAAGTTCTTTATAGCACTACCTGTACTCGAAATCAAGTGACTGCCAATAAATATCGCTCCAGGTGCTCATCCGGCTTCTGGCCGCCCGAGTTACCAACTGTCCTACGTCTCCCCCTGTCTCACATTTCAGTTCACATGGCCCTCAGGCCAGTTTGGGCCTGAATGACTTCAAGTGATGTGTAGGTGGTATATAATAAAGTTTTTGTACATCTATCTAGCAGCAACTATAGCGATAAAATATATGATTTTTGTGATTTCTAAGTACAACCATGCACTGCTGTGATATCCGTAAACATAATCATCAATTAGATGGGAACAACTTGTCAAAACGGGCAGCCTCATGTGCTTTGATCAACAGTAGGTCTTGCGCGGTAAAACATCGCACTACTTGTTGACTTCTCCTACGTCGACGGGGTTGGACTCCTCATTGAGTTCATCCTCCTTTCCTTGTCCATACACGCCTCCGCAAATTGCAGGAATCCTGCGCCTTCCCGCTGGAGAGCATTGAGAAGCCGCCCATCTCGAAATTGGGCTTGGTGTTTAAGGCCGGCTGTGAATTCCTCGATGAGCTTGATCTCGTCCATCAACGCCTCCTTGAATGTGCGCCTATCATGTTGGTAAGTTCCTACTTCCTCCTCCTCGTCCTCTTCATCAGTGGAACCTCCCTCATTCTCATCATCCCCTTCAGCCCCCACATCAGGATCCTCATCCCTTCCCTCAACAGGCCGCGTAGCAACCGCTGCTGAATTATCGCGATATTCTTCCAATGGCCTCAAGGTTTTGTGCCTCCAGAAAGGTGGTTCACAAAAGCGCTCAGCTTCAAGGAAGAAGAAAGGAGGAACCTTATGCATCCGTTGAACAAGGTGTTTGCAGACTAGGAAGCAACTGACGGTGAAGGCTGGCCAGGTGCACACCCATTTCTCCACTTTTGGTTGATATGCATCATTGATTGGCATCGTAATTGGGGTCTCCTCTAGTTTTCTCCAGGCTTTCTTGAACCCCTTCCTCCAGCTCGACAACTCGCGATACTGTGCCCGCTCTGTCAACAAAACATCAAGCCTTTGGTAGTAGGTTGGCACCAGCTTTGTAACCAAGATCCAAACCAGAAAATCACATTGTGGCATGTGGAAATGGTGGGGGAAGTCATGTTTGATCCATTGCCAGCTGTGGATGTGGTAAGTTTCTGATATTTTTAATGCTAGACTATTGACTTACTGGCTCTCCAGGATCATTGTTGTCTTTAAGCGTGGTATCAACTTATGGGCACATCGAGCCCAAAGCTCCCAGCGACCTGCACGGTACCAATTTTCCCAAAGGTAAACCCACACCTCGGGTAGCCTGTGCCTCTCGCAGAAGTTATACATGCGCTGAACTGCCCATTTTTTGATCAGTTTAGGATTTGGCAGGCTGTATCCGGGGATTGAGGGATGGGCACAGTAGTGTTGCTCCATCATGTTAATGATGGCACCGTGATAGAGAGGAGCGCAGAAGGTACATCGTCTGTGTTTTTCATTGTCCTCATTGTCCTCATCAATAATGCTTGCCTCTCTTTGGTTATCTGCAGATCCGCCCAACTCCGCCAACTACTCCTGCTCCCCGATTGTTGGGAGGTGTGCCGCAGGGATCGAAAGCCTAAAGCCTTTGCCTTGAATGACACGACCTATTGCCAAAGCGATCCGAGGAAGTGGTAACTTTATCCGAAGGAAGTTTGTTGCATCAGCAAACGGTGGAGGAGGTTGATGCTGAGATGAGTGTTCATAAGGTGCTGCCGATTGAGTAGCTTGTGCTTTGGCATTATCAAGGGGCAGTAGTTCACTGTCTGGTATGCCCCCTTTGTAGTCGTCTATATGCACTCCTGTCCCAGGTGGGATAAAGTTGGGCTTGATGAAGGTAAATTCTGCCATTGCTCAATTGACGTTGTATGGTGATGTTGCTAACTTTGCTTTTGCTAGGCGGGTTCTTACGGAACGTCGGAGATGCCACCAACAAAGGTTTATCTTTGCCTCCCACACGTCCTGAGCAGCGCCAATTTCTCCCATGTCCTTGTTGCTAATGGATGAAAACTGGGTTGACGCCATATTTATCACAAAGGCATTATGACCAGGCTGCAATTGCCTTCTTCTTCTTTCCAGTGTCAATTGCGGTAGCTGTCAACAACAGGCAGTACGTCAAAGGAAAGCCAGCATTGTCATACTCGTCCATTATACTGTATAGCTCAAGGTGTTTCGAGTTCATGTTGTCTATTTCATAAGTTAATACTGACACATGAATAATCAGGGCATAACTCACAAGTTGCGTCAATTCCGATCTCGATCACCTTCCCTCTCAAAGGCTCTGCTATCTGCTTCATGCCCCATGCGAGTATCTCGACACCCTCTGGGACCCCAACAGGTTTGAAGATATCTACATCATTGCTGACTTCAGCTAGGAGTGTCTTGGCAGAAGGCAATTGGGCATCCTCGCATCACCAGAAAGTCTCGTTAAACTCCCTCCATGCTGAATGTATCTGACTTGTTGTAATTTGGGGATATGTCGCCTGAATCTTTGTGACCATTGCACTAGGTGTTGACCATTCTGCCTGTTCTCAGATGATCTGGAGTGCCTCGGGAGGCATTTGGACATCACTGTACATCACATGGCTGATGTGATGTTGAAGGCGGATGAAGATGTCGTGCCCGCCATTCTTGTTCCTTTTGTATTTGACTAACAATGCACTTTGACAGGGATACCGCTTCATTCCAATATTGTCACGATGCTTTGCATTGGGGTTCTCTGATGGCTTGGGTGCTTTCTTCCAGGCTTCATCTTGGCTACACCAAAACCGCGTAGTGTGACCTCCCTTTAGGGCACGGTTATCATGGACACTTCCAAATTGGTAAGTCCTTATTACAAGATGCTCAGATGTGGTCACTCACGTAAATCTGTAGCCAGTCATCTTCCACAGCTCCTCGGCAAGCATGTGTGTGCGCTCTTTTGGTGTGATATGATCATCTTCCTCAATGGGGTAGGTTCCATGGAAGTCGACATGAGCACTTGCTTTAAACTGAGCACATAAGACATGAAACAGGTCCTCTGCGTCAATATAGTCTTCTACTGCCTGCAAAGTAAGTCTCAATATGTTTACTAGACCTATGAAACTATAAGCTACCTTCATGTCAAAGGCTAAAAAAGGCATTCCGTCTTTGTTGTCATCCTCATTGTCAGAGATGATATCAGGGTTTTTTGGAGCAGAGACAGGGCTATGTGCCCTTGCTCGTCGAGTAGGCCTTTCCTCCAGTGCAGAGGTCTCCTCCCAAGTGCGTTTTCTCCCTTTGGATGCGCTTGTTGTCTCTGCTGTCTTTTCCTTCAGGCGGACTTTGCAGACCAAGCCAGCTTGATGAATTCGGCATGGATCACAATGCTTGAATTTCCCGCTTGCAAACCTCTTACAGCCTGGTTTGCTGCATTGGGTTGGAAAGGAATTTTCGTCCATATCGTTGTATAGAACAACTATTTTTTGTATTGGTACTCTACATCTCAACAGCCCAGAAGGTCACATGCACAAGATTTGTAAGAATTACCCTTTAAAGAAATGTGAGACGGGGGGAGAGCTGCGCCAGCTTGAGTTACTGCCCACTCCTCTCCAGCGTGAGGTCGAGCCTAAATCCATTGGCCTGGGTTTAAATTGTTTCTCCCTAAGACTTTGTGCCACGCGATCCAACAAATACATACAAACATAAACCATAGGTAGATATTAAAAACACCATTATAAACTAGGTTTGTTCCAAGCCGCCTTCTGCTACCGGTGCATGTTTGGCATGTAAATAGAGCCTTTTAAGGGTGTTTGTTGAGCTTTGATCAACACCTTCGCAGAAGGGGCTTGTTCCCAACTGCTGAAAACCCAAAGGACATTTGGAATTTTATGGCGGCACCACCTCTCACGCGCTCTTCGTGATACCTCACTCACTGTTTTATTCGATCTTAATCTACTCTATGGTCTTTTTTAAATATTTTTATCTTGACTTTGAACCACTTGTTTTCACACGTTCTTGCTGGCTACATCCACTCCAGATCTCACTCTCTCTTTTTGCTTGCATCGTGTCATCCAGCTTCCAGGTAATTCTTAATTTGTTATAACTATCCAAATGAACATACTGACCTATTTTTTTGATGTAGATCGCGTTTGATCTGACAAAATGAGCTCTCGAAGCCGCCTCCCAGATCCTGTATCTGTCCCATCACCTACATCTCCTCCCACAATGCCATCCAAATGACGCGGCAACTCCTATGCACCACCAGAATCTCGAACGGCACGTAGAGACCCAAGTGGTCAAACAATCTTGGCAAGCCAGGTGGATAGTACCACACAAAATCCACCCACCATACCTCATCCCACCACCCCTTCCAAACAATGTACCACTGCAAATTCACGTCCAATGGCTCCAGAAACACCGCGGCGACAAAAGGAAAATATGTCGCAGTGACTTCAAGGCATCAAAACTCAACTGCCCACCAACCTAGCTCTCAGTGCGATTCAAATGTGGTTTATTGCAAAACTTAAGCTCTCCTACACGCCAGACAACTGGCAGGCCCATCTCATACAACAGATTCTTCAAGGATATGACAGTATTTTCTGCGCGGGTACGGGCTATGGGAAAAGCCTTATATTTGAGGGTTTGGCTGTACTGGGTGGTTCACAGAAGCTCGTCATTGTAATCAGCCCCTTGAAGGCACTGGAGCGCGACCAAGTACGTGACTAGTTCTTTTCTTATAGTACCATTTATTAATTGTTATGATATGGGCTGAACAGGCAATTGAAAAGGGTATCAATGCCCTGGTTATCAACGAAGACACATCAAAAACCACGGACTTATGGAAGTGTGTGCACATCTCAGCTGCCATGGTTTATATGTCCCCAGAGATGGCGCTTTCAGACAGTTTCTTGCAACTGTGGAAGGATGCACGACTTCATGACCGCCTGACTGCCATTATCGTCGACGAAGCTCATTGTATTGATGAATGGGGTGATGATGATTTCCGCCTGCTGTACTGCAAATTAAACATTCTCCGCAACTATACTGGTTATGAAATTCCCATCGTCTCATGTACTGCCACGGCTCGTACCTCAACATTTGATCTCATATGGAATACTCTCAGCTACGGCAATCGTCCTTTCTGGGGCCTCGACGTTGGGACAGATTGGCCCAATTTATTATATATCACCTGGCAGCTCTCTGACCCCAAACACCCTCTCCTCGACATCTTAAACTTACTTCCCAAGACTCTTGACAGTACAACAATTCTCGAAGACATCACCAAGTGTCTCCTCTACTTTGACTCGGAGGCAGCCTGCCGTGAGGCTGTCAAGTTCCTTCGCATGATTTTACCCCCACATCTCCGGTCATGCGTACATGCCTTCTCATCTGATATCTCTGAAAAGGGAAAGAAACTGGCCTGGGTAAAGTTTCAAGAGTGTTAAGCTTGGAGTTTGGATGGAGATGTCGGGTCCGAAGTCGTGCGAGGTGTTGGCTTCAACTTGTAGGTTGCGCCACTCTCTTGCTGGATGCCTCGAATTTTGGAGGTCCGGACGGAGTAGGAGAGTCCGGAGTTGAGCCGAGAAGAAGCTTAAGAAGACAAGAGCAAGTTAAGGAGAAGTAGGTTGCTAAGTTGATA
>Ga0193743_1001355_pt1 | contig 18261 bp, 20 predicted proteins | sample L2c2metaG_FD_143038 | JGI IMG/M metagenome (GOLD analysis project Ga0193743, IMG submission 143038) | Soil microbial communities from a riparian zone of the East river system, Colorado, United States - L2c2 | ecosystem: Environmental > Terrestrial > Soil > Riparian zone | place: USA: East River...
AATTCTTTTCACCCTACTTTTTTTTTTTTTTGGCACTCAACATCATCATACACTTACACAACAACTTGGCATTAGACGCACTTGATACATTACGTCCAAACAAAAAAAATCTATTTTATTCATTCAATTGATATTTTATTTTAAAAAAATGTTTCAGATTGCATATACCTTCCTTCTGATTTGTTGTATATTCCTTTTTTGTATTTTTTTTCTATCAAATCCAACCTCCCTGACAATCGGACAAAGCTCGATTGGTCACATCGCCTTTGTTCTTGTCTTAATCCATCTGTCCAGGTTATTTCAAACTGCCGTGTTTGTCCCGATTGCATTAACCAAGCTCGTGCTCTCCTCCTCTTTCTCTCCCCCCCCCCTCTCCCACCATCTGTCGGATATCAATTTCAAAACCCGGATATTCGCCAATGCCTTTGACCGACATACCCATTCGTAAACCTATACATATAGTACTACTACCCCCCACCCTAGAAAAGACAATTCAAATATGTACTACACCCGTTACGCCGGCGCCCCTTTTGTATACTTATAGCCCCCTTTTATGTCTGGTCATTAGGCTGTTAGCATCATTAGGCACCCTCATTTGTACATACACACACTTAAGTTAGCCTCATCGCATTCCATGCCGCTACATCGCAATCAATTTTTTTTTCTTTTTTTTTCGGGACAATGAAGTCACCTTCGTGAGCAACAATATATATATATAAAATAAAATAAAAAAACATGTTGTCAAGCTGTAAAACTGGCAATGTGCAACCAGTTACAACCCCATCTGTCAGAATCAAAAACATCTGCATTTCAGTTCCCCCAAATATTATTGGCATTCCCTCCGCGCGCCGCAGCCAAGCTTCTCGGGCGTTGTAAGGTAAGACAATGAACTGCGCATGCATGGGATCATGATGTATATCCATATTATCGCATAAGCGCGGTAGCATGCGCAAGCATCGCGGTACCAAGCTTTCAGCCCCTCAAATTAACCATGGGTACCCAAATCACTCGATCGGAGCAAATTAGATTCGAAAGGGGTTCTATCTGAGTCTACATCTTTAAAAACCTGCCATTTTCCCCCAAACCCCCTCTTGGGTATACATATATATATATATACATCCAGCATTTCCTTCCAGCGCTTTATTTATGGCCAGTGTCAGGTAATCATTTACATTCTTCTTCGTTTTTAGAGACATGATATGATTATTATGCCCACTGAGTGCGTGCACGTGTGCACATGTATATTAGTACCCATCGCACATGCGCCACTCTACTTTCAAGTTGCCCTCTGTATTTGGTAACTTGTTTACAACCAATTGGCCCTTGGGCCCTAGCCTAAGCCCTATCCCCCCAGAATTCAAATCAAGCAAGCTTCGCGGGGAGTTCCAGTATTTTTGTTTTGTTTTGTTTTGCTTTTTTTCACACTGTATCATTTATATATATATGTTAGGGTTCGGTAATTTGGGTTCGGTATATAATTATCATTATTTGGGAAAAGCTCCTGGTTCTGATAGATTTGAATTTGAATTTGGCGGTCATGCAGAAGTATGATTATATATTATACTAGAAAGTAAGCAGTGAGGGTAACGGGCGACGCCCTGAAAATACAAATGCCAGATGGTGAATTCAAGTATCACATTGACAGATAGTTGATGAGCGGACATTAGACGCCTGCCTGGCAGGTGTTAGGGAAAAAAAAAAACAACTGTAACGCATTAAGAATATGTAGTAAGGAATTATCTGGGCGGATAAGCCAAGGTCAGCTTCCAGAACCTAGATCTACTCGACGTAAACCTATGTTTGCAGAGGGGGCGCTGGACAATTTGAGTTGGCACCGCGTCAGAGGAGAGATCCGAACGGCCTCGATTGACTCTTGGAACTACGTACACTTATGGGGCCTGTGCTAGAAATGGACTTTGAAATTTTAAGTAGTGCGCTTCAAGTTGATTAGTAGATGTTCAAGTAATACTAACAGTCAAAGGTACGTATCGATCGCGCGCGGTGTTAACGTAGTAGGTAAGCATCCATTGCATACTACGTACTACGCAGTTGCGCTTCCATAAATTCGACTTCATCTGCCAGGAAGGAAAACGCTTATAAAGTTTGCCGTAAGATCCAACTTGAAGGTGTAGCACATAGCGCTAGTATCGGAGTGGAATGATTAGATATTGAACAGTCAGCTTTGATCTCATATCTGATAGTGAGCTTGGGCGGCGTGTAACGGAAACGATTACGGGATGTCCACGAGATCTGAGGGCTGGGAAACCTTTTAGTAAACACCCGAGGCAGGATGGTAAACATACCGGGACCCTTCCGAGACCCTTCCTCTCGCAGGCCAAGCATCCATCGATTACGAGAGTGACTTACTTGACTTATGGCAACGCTTGTAATTGGTAGCTCGGCGGCGGACTGTCGGATGAACGCCAGTAGACGCCAGTGCACATAGCATTCCCCATGATGGTGTGGTCCGTAAATCGAGGGACTAGCCTGCAAACAGCATACGGCTTGATACAGATACAAACAGAACGCCCGTTTTTTTACCCCGTTTCAAGGTCCTGTAATAGAACTCCATGGCCCGTAATAGAGTGTGGCGCGACGGATGATCGAGCTATACCATACCAACCTCAAAGACTTGCATATTCCTGTTAGAACTTAGAACAGAAAAGAGGCAGCGTGTGACCTTTATGACATCCTTGCTTGGTCTGAGTATATTGAAACTCGGTGTAGTATGTAATCACTATACCTAGACGACTCTTTTTTTTTATAGATAATGATCTGATTAAGAATTGGGTAAATCTTTATTGATGACAAGGAGGTTTGAGCCAGATAGCGGATCAAATATCGGCGCATTGGAACTCACCTGGAGGCGACCCAACGACCGGGGATAAAAAATTTCCAAAGTTATTATTGTTGACAGTGCAACGAGGATGTGTCGGTAAGCTCGGCCGACCGTTCGCAGGAATACCACAACAGCTAATCTTGGGCGCTTCCCCATTTACGTTGTAATTGTATCCATTTGGATTCAAACCCAGCCATCGATGATAAGTGGAGAGTCGATAGAAGAAGGAATTAACGAGTACTTGTTTTAGTCAACACCTATCAGCCCAAACTAGTTCGAGTCTAGCAGCAATATCGAAGTTCCCTTCTAAATTGGTGCCAGGTAGCTGGGCCTGTTTAACAAGACAGTTTGAACCTTTGAGCATGAAGTCTTGTTCGAAAATGAAGGAGTGATAGGCATGCAGCTCAATTGAGTCAGCAGGCAGTTGTTGAGACATGGTGGTGTAAGTAACCCATATAGCCAACGTCAACTCATCGCTACCGTTTTCAATGTACCATGTCAAAGGTGGACTTCAGCTACATGGGGCTGAAAGGTACCTGTTTGATCTAAACAATCAAAAACATTGTTGTCAAAATGAAATGAACCCAAGGATGCAGGCGCTGTTAGGTATTCATTTGCTTTACCAATCGGCGTTTGCCTTTATGAAAGACCTTGAGAAGGGTGTTTGCGAATCTCAGGCCAATTAATATCGCCGTCCCAAGAACCCCGTTGAAGATTGCCAATATCCCATCTTTGACTGCGAAGATTTGCATGAGGGAGTAATTCCGAGGGGAAGACAACATGCGCACAGGCCAAGTCAGGCCTGTTAGTGTTGAACACCGCGGCTTGTACGATTATCGGTGGTCCTACCGTACATAAAAATAAGTACTGTGGTACCAAATTAGATCAAGGCTAGCCCGGGGGCTTGCGGTTTTGCAAAGGGTTCGGCAGAATTTCGGGGTTGTTTGGCTGTGTCAGGTGCAGACGTGCTTCTTCAGCGCGTAACTGAGCCAATGCCGTGTCCTTGAAAGCCTAGTGTGAATACAAAAGATGATAGGCTCTATGTCAGCAAGCTAAAGAAGATACATAGAAAACTCGCGAACCTTTGTGAAAAAATACCCAGCTAAAACACCACTGACTGAAAAGAGTGAAGGGTGACAGTTTCAGGGCAATACAAATAGCGAGGGAATGTGCTCACGGGCGCCACAGAAAAAGGAGACGTTTCTCTTGAAGCCGAAAAGACGCGACCCAATGACGGCTGAATGAACGAAGCAAACGAATTTGGGCGTGACAAGTACAACAAGAATCAGGGCACATAGAAAAACGACATGATGACTCGTGACGCCTCATTACGGGAAGGGTGCTCGCCTGATGCTAATCCAGATGTAAGCCCAGCAAAGACACCCTCTTTTTTCGCTTCCTGAGAATACAGCACACACATCAGTAGTCTGCATGGTCAAGGTAGATGTAACACTCGGTCCGGTAAATGAACGTACCAATATAACGCGCTCTTCTGCGTCAGGGGGGAGTCCAGGAGCATTTGTTGGCTGGACTCCACTGTGCGACTTAGATTTGTCCATGTGTTTACTTTTCACCGTGTCTTACAACTGCAGATCTCTGATGAATGTAACCGGTGGCAGTTGGAAGCAGATAAAATTGCCGGAGGTTTTCGTGGTCGAAGTAAGACGTCGGCAATTGGAGTATGGATTGCGAGTTAACGTCACGTGACTGCTGTCGCGTAAGGTCACAACTGTGACGCTGATACCCTGGCCAATTCCCCCCTTAAAATCGATATAATCTCACACAGTGTTTAATGTCGTCGCGAGACAAGAATTCGGCGGGAACAATTTTAGGAATCTATGATTCAATCATGGGTGCTTGTGCTCGGCGTTGTCTGGCAATCTGGTTTTAATATTTTTTGTGCAGAACGGTTGTCCAACATCAAACCTCTCCTCGACGGCCCCAAGCAATTAAATGGGCCTTCCCTTGCCCAAGATCTTAATTATATAGCACATTTGGCCGAAACATTCACAGAACAGCGCCCAAAGGCCAGTAAAACTACTTGGAATCATCTCGCAGATTCCCTTGACCAAGAAGGTAACAATGATGTTTTCCCTGAATGATGGAATACTGGAAATTTCTATCAGGCGTTAATCTCTGGAATATATCTGGTTTGATTGGTAAATATCCGGAAAACGATGGATACGAACATACCGCTGCTCGTAAGCTTAATGATCCCGTTGTGAATTATATTCACTTATCAATGGTTCGTAATTTCAGTTAGACTTGCGGCGTTTCGCCTTGTCGAAGCAGGGATAGAAACCAAGCCAGGGTTAGAAAGTCGGTTCTCCTTGCCATGCGTGGCAGTCCTCGTGTAAACGGGTACTAATTGAGGACGACTCAGGTCTTATCCATGTGCTACAACTAGCAAGTAAGACTGCGATGGCTCTTGCCGGTGTGTTATCAAATGCCGGCTCGGTGATATTGACTATGTCTAACGCCGCTGTCTGTCCAGACCTGGGAAACATTTCAGTCGCAGCAAGTGTTTTGTCAAGTGCAGCAAAAGTAAATTTATCGTGTATTCTCAGTTTTTGCGTCATCACCATCTTTTTTAGTTCGAAGATCAACTGAAATTTGCAAGTGATCCGGAGGGTACCCATCAACAGGCCATAGCACACGCTACCGTGGTATATCATTGTGGGAGAATGGAAGCAGTGCGTTTCACCGCACTTCGCACGATTGTTCATGATTTAACTATCCCAGTAGGCCTGGAAAGAGGGTAATCATACTGTGGCAGAGTACATGTCACGCAAAATCACAGGTTTTCCGTTGTTCCCCCTTTGAAGAAGCGATATGGCATTAGCTTACGTGCTGAATCCAGATGACAATCAGCGTCTCGGCCTACTTCCTCCGCATATTGTAAGCGTTCAGATCATGCATGTTCTCATTCGTTCACAACGGTTATGCCTGATTTCAGCGCGAGCTTATCGCCTCTAAGTTGCATCAAATTGGCAAATCATTTATGAAAGACCCCACTCTTCCGGACGACTTCAAACCTGTGGATGCGGTACAATGGTTACAGCGGGCCTTTTCTGTCACAGATCAGCTAGAAGATACGGCGGCGTCCGGTATGGCAGAGCTAAAAGTAGGCGGCAGTCAGCTTACAAGTCCCTTTAATGTCCATTTCATCAATTGTTTATTCCGCAGATATCGATTTTGAGAACTCTGGGTTAGTGGACTCCATATCAATCTCACGAGCTGATTTTTCACTGACTTACATCCTTAGCTAGGGCTTATTTTTTGTCCGAATCATATGATCGTGCAGAAACTGTTCTAGATGAACTTATTCCAATGATAGAGACTTCTCAGGATCACGTAAGATATATCAGTTTTTCATTTCTGCGAATAGAGTATATTAGAACCAACTATCTATCTAGGCAAGTGCCGAATATCAAGAACTCCGCTGGTTAAGATTGGCAGTGTTAAAGAGGAGAAATGCTCCTGATACTGCTCTCCTTGATGGTCAGTTGATGATAACGATTTAGGTTGCTCCCAATTCTCCTTGTGCTTTCCGAACAGCTTTCAAGACCATCATTCATCATATGGAATTATCGGAATCTAACATCACAGGGTTTGGTCCCAGGTTTCCCATGCAGAACTGTAGCTTAAACATTTTTCGAACAGCGTCTTACAAGATCTTAAAACACTTTCTCATCATCAGTAAGTTTGGAAATATCCTATCGGAGTTATGTGGAGTCAAACTTAACGAGTGCATGGACTTCAAGCACACTCGTAACTGCTGTCAATCAGTATTGTTTAGAACAAGCCCTCCGATGCCACATGACTGACCTGGATCCCATTCACCGCTTGATTCTATCCCTGATAATCCACTGTTCCAAGGACGAAGATCACGCAAGATGTATCAAAAACCTTGAATTTACTTTTACATGTACGTGATCATAGCTGCGCTTCACTTTGTCATAACCGCATTTGAACTACCAAATCTCAGCTGTCTGTGAAGCGGAAGTTGAACTTACAAATGTGCCCACAATAGCATGCCTTACGGTATACGCCCCTTGTTCCATTGTCTACATTCGTTGGCTAATACAGTTGAATTGCGAAGCTCATATGGCAATACGGTAGTCGCCACTACAAAGCCAAAAGATGGTCGGATGCAGCGGACTGGTACATGGCTGGCAGCCACAAACTCTTTAGGACCAATAGTCCCACCAGCGCCACAAAATGTTTTCGAAAAGCAGCTCTCTGTCACATCGAACGGCGGGAATATGCACAAGCTTCCAGGGTGATCCGCCTTTGTCCTCTAAATGAGGCCCCAACACATTATGTTATGTTTCTCACCGCTGTTTACCAAGGTTCGTTCATATAACCTGCATAAGCTCGAAGGCACCTAAAAATATTGATTTGGAAAATTCGATTGATGCCACGCTTGTAAGCAGGTTTAGAGGACGAAGGTGAGTGACTCATTCCTGGTTTGGCACTCCCCTTTGATATACGTGAATACTAGCCATCCGGGCTATCCATGACATGTTGAAAGCTCCGGACTTCGACCGTCAGATGTTGTTATTGGCCACGCAGATCTCCCACCAGTCGGAGATGAAAAGCGTTCTTCTCGTTGTGTTAGAAAGCCTTCTCAAAACCCTGAAAATCGGTTCGGGTGGGGAGACAATTATCGAAGCAATGAGGCTAATTCGGTGCATCGTTAAACTTGTTCTAAGTCTCTTAGTTGAACCGGCAGCAAACAAGTAAGCACCGATCTTATGCACTGTCGGGGATTTGCTAATCCCAATGTGTCTATTTCACTATTTCCTAGGATAGTTCTAATTGACACCGTGGTAAATCAGTTTAGAACAGGTCATCCCCCCAACTACCCCGCCGATATCAATGACATGGTTAACTCAGGGTTCGTATAGCACGTATCCTGACGGAAGCAGCATCAGCACGGAAAATTATAGCTTTGATCTCCAAAGATATCTCGTGGTTATGGAGAACTGCCTACAATTGTGCCGTCCAGGGGTGTTCTGAGTGGGAATGCGCTGGAGAACAAATTTCGGAATTATTTGACATTGCGAAAGAGGTAACGTGCAGCGATGTACACGGAGGCTATTTACTGACTTCCTTCTTTTCTTCCTTCTGTCGCCGCTGTCGGTGCAGTTGCTGGAAGCATGCTGCCACGCATCGCCAGTTGACACTGACGCTGACTTGTGTCTCCATCTCGCTAATGCAACCTTTGCAGCAGTATCTGGTCGGGGTTTGTTTATCCAATTCATTTCGAGAATGAGTATGAGTTCTCATTAGAGATCTATTTCTCAAGTCTTCTCGGCTCGTGAGATGATGGTGACTACTGGTGCCATTGATGTAAGTCAAAACTTCCGTATATGGATACAAATCACATACATTCGTATATGGATACAAATCACATACATTCGTAATACAGGAAGGCCGACTTCGTACCAGCACCGCGGAAATCAAGGCCGCAATGGACAAAATTACTGAAATCAGTAACAGAAATGTAATCCAAGGTCACGAAGACAGTGATTATCTGCAGTACTTTGTCCATGCACTACGAATATACGAAGCGGAGTTCTGCGTTCAACTGAAAGACTGGAAACGACTATCCCAAATTGTAGAGGTATTGTTTCTTAATGATCTACTTGGGATTTCTGTATTGACTATGCCACGGTTTGATTTCCACAGGAAGTGACCCATTTGGGTCCCACAGCAGTCAGAACATTTGAGGCAATAGCGGACATTTTGGTCCGTTCTGATCTCTTCCATTCTGCAATGAATCTCATACAGTTGTCATGAGTAGTGGGTTGATAAAGCCTGTCCCGTGGACGGTACGGCAATCGCTTTTACTTTGTAACCCAAATTGACGATATGCTGTTTATTTCTGTTAGTATTGTACAAATGCTTGGAGGTTTTAACTTTGGGAAAATCACGTCTCCGTGCTGAGCTGATCTTATGTCACTTTCCAGGCGATCCTCCGCGCGAGCCTGAATCATAACTCTCTCTCTGTTGAGAAGTTTTCCCGCTGGTTACGGGCGATCTGCACAATCAGTCTGGCCCGAGATACGCCAGCCGACAAAGTAAAGGCCATCGGATATGTTGAGCAGGCACTCAATGTGATAAAAGACTATTCTGGCAATAATGAGGTCCGAAGTCATTCCCACCTCCAAACTTTCTAATGATCTGATCTTGAGATGTTTGTGTTGTGACCAATAACCCTAACGCGCACATCTATAGCCTTATCCCATGGACGAACGGCAATGGCTATTAGCAACAGCGTACAACACTGGAACCGAGTGCCTACAGTGCGCTCACCTCGCTAACCATAATCTTAGTAACTTACTCATGCTCCCGTCATTCGTTTGGCTTTTCTTCTCTTGCTACCTAGTGCATCAATGTTGGATGAAGCAAAACGATGGTTTGAAGCATCGACTGTTATCTGCAGGTTTGTACCTGGTGGGAACGAGCGCGCTGAGAAGGTGCGTTAGATCCACCTGTGCATATCATCAATGGCTCTCCATTGGTGCATATATCGGGAATTTCCAACTGATGGAACGTGAATCGATCCATTTAAGATTGCAGAAACGTATGCCCATCTTCTTTCACGCTATGGGGCAGAACGATGAGGCTCCGGAGAACATGGGACCTTCCACAGGATACCTGGATTCTGATGTGAGCCTTTGTGATATGGGCTATCCTCGTTTGCGCCGTCTACAGTCTCATCTAAACCTGTTCATCTCTGTCCATCTCAGTGCTTCCTGTGTATCTTTTCCCTTGGCTCCTCCTGACTCGAATTGTAATTGACCCCTGAACACTTTCCACTCATCCTTACTGTTATTCTCGAACTCCAACTTGATAGCTGCTCTGCTTCTGCGCCATTTCCCTTTAGCTCCCTCTGCACTGTTCCATTCTGTTTAGTCTAAGCTAAAACTGGTTCCTTTCACGTATCCGTATGCCTCATAGGTAGCGAACTCGCTCTGAGTTATCACCTCACTTCCGTACTTATTGTACCGTGCTCCTGCCGTAATTGACCATTCTGCTTCCAGCCATGCCTAGGTCGATATCGACTTATATCCGAAAGTAACCGCTCCCCTCTTCCTCCTGTTAATGGATGTCAAGGCTGTTTGATGTGGATGAAAGCCCTATCCCTATGATCTTCTCTTATTGTGGTACCTTCCATAATTATTCTAATGCTGTCAACTTGAAACATAAGAAGGCCGCCCTACTCTACTTATACTTATTGAAATGTGGTACTTGTTCATTGATCAATCGATGATTTTCCAACTGGAGTACCTGTATCTCTTTTATGACCAAGCACAGACTCTGATACGTGAGGCTATGGCATTATTATTATTATTTGAATCTCGTTTATGATGCTTCATTTGTTCCAAACTAAGTCTACGACGGGCAAGGGAGTGTTTGTCATGCAAATATGACATGACTCTGGTTTTGTGGTTTATACCCATATAACCTATCTTTGCATCCAAAATTGAACTGATGGTTAGCGCTGCAGTCACCATAACTCACTCAGAGTCATGTGATTCGATTCAGGCAATAAGCGCCCTGGGACCAAAGCCTACTTGGGTTATCTCTCAGTCTGAGTTCTTAAGGATTTGCGAGAGTTATGTATTAAGAGATGCCGGAGATGATAGAGCAGATTCCTGTGGGAACGGTATACATACTAAGTAATATTGGATTGTCAGATTCTTGCAGGTCGGCGCCAAGTAGGCGCAGGACTGCGGCCCTTAAGCTTGAATTGATGTTGACGAGACAATTCGATCTCAAACTTTCAGTTTGAAAGCAGGCAATCTTAACGATAGGGGCTTTGGAGCTTTAAAACTTTGACGCCCAACTACTATTCCATCTAGTAATCAGATTATGCAAGTCGATGTTCTCCGCGATCTTCGTCTGGGCTGACATCTGATTTTTTTGTTTAGCTCGTCTTCTCTTCAGGTTCTCCACAAAGTTCAATTTTATTTTTTTTCGATTGCATTTATTATGTGTCTAGCAAGAATGCGACTTTTTCGAACCTTGTAGTGCGTATTTGGGTTAGTTCGAGGAGGGCTTTGATACTAGACCAGGTCCGATTGGATTCTCTTATTTTTTCGAATCCTCCCGATGCCACCGTAAGCTGCGTTGGGCGTTGGACCTAAGGCGTTAGTAAAGTTATATTTAGTTTAGACTACGCATACAATTCGCCACTTAATGCGGTCTCGCAAAGACATTGATCCTTTGACCGCCGAAGAGAAAAGTGCAGTAAAGGTAAAGATAGACGGGCGAGGTCCATTTTAGGCTTTCGAAAAATGAGCTGCGCGAAGGTCACCAGGCTTGGCTTCTTCTAGATCGTGAACACAACGCCAGATTTGCTGTGGATTATGAATCAAATAAGTACGAATTGGATGACGCAGGACTCGGAGGTTCCAACTCACTGTCCATGGCTGCGGATAGGACTTCATCAATATTTGCTTTTATGTAATGGAAATTGATAAATGAGTAGAGAGAGCCTGTCAAATGTTCAACGATGAGAAAGCACGTCTGACGAGAAAGAATCTCTCTCTGACACTCAGTCCACTCGGCTGATGATATGAATAGTGGCAGGAACGCAACCGAAGAATATTAGGAATTCGTTTCGACCTTACGATAGACTTGGAACCGTCAGGGAACTCCAGTTATCGCAGAATAAACATATGCGTAGGGGACACAGGAGCCTGTCATGTTTCAGGGACGAGCAGATAGTTTTGATCTTTCAGTAACTCAAGACCTAGAAACCGCAGCTTTGTTTGATCGGTGGTGTAGCTGATCCTATGCCTCTCCATCGAAGCAATCTCGCACAAAAGCCCTCATAAGTAAAGAAACATGAGATTCGCAATAAATTCTCCACAGGTCAGTAGCCGTTGCTGCTACAGTTTTCCCTCCACACCGTTCCGATTATGGAGGTATGTGTTGAGGCTGGAGGTAGTGGAGAACGACCCATTAGGCTGTTAGTGATTTAGGATCATTGTTTCTGGAGATGTGGTTTACAGTCCATGTGGGACAAGTTCTGAATTAAATGTAAGTAACACTTATAGGTCAACTGAAGATGAGAAAGCCAACTCTTCCAAGAAGGACATGATAGAAATACCCCACATAGACGACGTGCAATCATAAAAAAGAGGACGTCGTTGCATATTTAAGGTCTGGTGGAACTAAATGACAAGCATTCTAAAGGCCAGATAAAATTGTCGGAAATGGCGTGCATTTGTCAATAGAAAATACGAGTGGGCGACCGGTTGAAATTCAAGATGAAAGACGGAATGTAATATTATCCCAGATTGCCTTCGCTTGGATCTTCGTCTGTGTCGACTAGCATCGTGCGCAGAACCTCCACAATCTGGGAATGAAGATCTTCTAGAAGATGAAAGCAACTAGTTACACAATCTTGTTCGGTATGAAACGTAAAAAATGACTGACTGGCACGATTAACCGCATGTATGTATTCCTCGTTAGCTACCATCATCTCGTCTTCAAGTGTTTGAAGTCGTTTTGCCTGTTATGACTTGAGCCTTCCAGACGGTACGTCATGAGCCTGAAATTACCTGTCCCTCTTCCGGCTCTGGTTCGGGCAGAGAGTTAATCAGATATTCAATTTGTTTTGCCTTGGTTATCAGATCGGCCACAAGTTCTTTCTGGTTCGCTATACAAAGGATGAGATTTAGGCACACTCTCGGACCTTTGATATTGATTACCTTCAAAGACATCTGGAGGATCATATTTTTCTGGATTCCTTTGCTTCGTGATTGGCACATCTTCACTGACTTGAACGAAATTAGAGCGCGAGGTGAGATAAGCGATGGTTTTTGACATGATCATGAGCAGCTATGGTTCCATTTATAATATCAAATAAGAGAATATTCCAGGAGTTAGAGGGTTGATTACCTGTTGTATTTCATCCTGGAGTTGCGTTATCCTGTCCATATGCGACAATTCCTGCAGCATTGCGCTGCGGTTGAGCCTAAGAAAACATACCGGGCTCCTCGAATAGCTATAGGGCAAAGGTCGGAGTTCAGAACTGTTTACCATAATCGTTGAAATTATTCCCACGATACTTATGACCACCTCTTGGTCAGCAACTGAGCTCATTCAAGTTACTACGCACTATCATGGGTAATGATGGAGGAAGTATCCCAGACCGCAGAGATCTAGTCAGAAACAAGCCAAAGGTGTGTGAAATCCTCAGAACATACGGAATATATCTTGAAGATTCGTTAGGCCGAACAAGCAGACAAGGCTAACCAAACTCGAGCCAGATGGTTCTTCTGTGCTTTATCAAAGGTGAGTACAAGTTTAAACATCTAAATATTCCTCTTTATCAAACTTTTTTTCTTTCTGCAGCGCAAACTCCAGGAACCAGTCGTGTCGTGTGCACTGGGTAAACTATACAACAAGGACTCGATAATTGAGTATTTGCTAGATAAATCAGCATATGGCGACGGACAAAGGATATGCGGGCATATTCGGTCGCTCAAGGTATGTCCCAAGTTTTTTTTAGGCCTCATCCATTTCATTAAACTGGGAAATTAAGGATGTGAAAACATTGATCCTTACGCCAAATCCTGCACCTCTATCGACGGACCCAAAGGCAGAGTCGTCAGAACGTCCTCAATTTGTCTGCCCTCTCACATTAAAAGAGATGAACGGCGTGCAGCCGTTTGTCTACATCTCCACATGCGGCTGCGTTTTCTCTCAAGCTGGATTGAAAACGGTCACATCTTCGGCTTCTCCCAAAGAAAAGGAGAAATCCTTAGATGAAGAACAGGACCAGAAACCTCTCAGTCTCTGTCCGCAGTGTGCCAAAAAATATACAGCCGTTGACGATGTCATTCTGCTCAATCCATCCCAAGAAGAGGAAGAGAATATGCTCTTCGCGTTGGAACGCAAGAGATTGCTAGAACCGACAAAGAAGAAGTCCAAGAAGAGGAAGAACGCTGACTCGCCAAATGAAGAGGCTGAGCCACCAACCAAGAAAGAGCTGCCACCCATTGCAGTGCCGAGTCTCAATCGGTCGATAGCTGCTGCAAGTCGAGCGGTGGTCAGCGGTTTAGCCATGGAGGAGGCAAAGCGGAAAGCGGGTATGAGCGAAGCCGTGAAGAGTTTGTACGGAGATGGAACGAAGAGAAAGGAAACTTTCATGACGATGGGAACGTTTACGAGGGTGCGTCTGATCATACTTCTCCGTTGTCATACACTGCTTAATCATGTCTTCTTCCATCATTCAGTATGCATGACATGTATTTTACTGCTGCTGTAACTATTAGTCGCCGAATCATTATACTTTGTATGTATTGAAACATAACTCCTTTTAATATCCTTTAACAAAAGCTGATCTCGTCTCATGAACGCGGAGCAAGCACTACTGACGCAAACGCTCGGGTTCGGAACCAACCTGTGGCTTGAGGCACCTTGGTCTGGACTTGGCCTTGTTGGAGAGTTTATTGTTCGGGGTCAAACATGTGCCCAAGGGAGAGGAAAAGGGAAACATAAAGATCTAACCATGAACCATGATGATGACGGGGGTTTTGACGAGATGGACGACCAGGGAGGGAAGGGCTTGCACAAGTTGCAGCGCCATGTTTGTTCCCGAAGCACATCCCAGGATCAGACTCAAACTCGGATTCGGAGTCTAACAGTGACAATGATAGCGATAGCCAAACTAACTTTGACCTCGAACGAATTCCTGGCTCTGATTCTGTGCCTTCTTCCTCGTCTTCACCCCAAAAACCATCCCACAAAAAATTGTTGCCTCCTCAAAAGTCCCGGACAAAAAAGAATCTGCGTGGATAGACCCCTCCGAGGTCCAACCCACAGTCCTGGTTTCTCTTCTCTCTGGCCCTACCCGTTTGCGAAAGCTGAGGCATGAAATAGATGAGGGTATTATAGCTGGGAAGGATTGCGAGACGCGTCTGAGGGCTCAGTTCGAGCAAGTCGATCCTGAACCTGCATGGGCTAAGAAGGCGCGCGGGCCTAAGCGAAAGAACAGGAACAAGACGTAGGATAAGAGCGAAGACGATCAAACGGAAGAGGACGAAGAAGAAGAGGATATGACGAATGATATAGTATCATCACCGCACGATAAAATAAAAAGGAAGAAACGAGGAGCAGTCGTCATTCCTTCAGGAACGTTGGCCATTGAAAGGGTATGCGATGCAAATCAGTCTGTACAGGATTCTGGAAGTGGAGAAGTTAGGGTTTTGGCTTTTCATCCTAAGCCCGACGTACCAGTGTTATGTGTCGCTACAGCTGGTAGGAGGGTCAGATTGTTTAACGTGAGTGTCTCGCCCTTTTTCTACTCTCAATTCACCTTTCTTGTTCTAGGTTGGCGGCCACCTCTCTCCGTTACTCACAAACCTCCCTCTCTCGTTGACCTCACCCACCAGCGTCCTCTTCCATTCAAGGGAATAGCATGCCCCTCTCTGCTCCTCGTCCTTTTTTCTTCACATACGATCTAAAACAGGGGACATGTACAATACACCAACGAGGATTGTGGGTTCTGGAGATATTTTTGATGGTTCAACAGTCGTGGGCATCGGTAGGAGAAAGAGAGCGGGAGAAAGTGGAGGAGCAAGCAGGGGAGGCAGTACCGCTTCTACCATCACTGGGCGTGGGGGTGTCGTGCACCTCGTTGATTGGGAAAGTGGTGCTGGCCAGATAGTTCGTTGACTTGCACTTCTGGAGGTGGCGGTAGCGGTGGTGGGATACAGGGCCTGTGGTGGGTACCCGGAGGTGGAAAGGATATAGCGTTGGGTAATGTGGAACAGCTGACAATGAAAAGCGCTTGGCCGTTTGCCTGGTGAAGCGGAGGTTTATATCTGGGACGCTGGACAGAGGCGTTGCGTGAAAAGATGAGAGATGAGGGTGGGTATATCGGGGTGCTGGACGAGAAATTGCTGACAGATTGAGGCAGTACAATTGGTACCACTTTGCGAGCAATCATTGACAATGGAAAGTCTGAGTATTTCAAGACCGCCAGTCGACGATTCTTGTGGGCACTACAGCTATCAAAGTTTGAACGTCGTTTGCAATTTCATTCCTATGCAAAGTTTCTTTCTGACATTCAGGCAAAGTCCACTCAGCTGACGATATGAATAGTGGCAGGAACGCAACCGAAGAATATTAGGGTTTCGACCTTACGACAAACTTGGAACCGCCAGGGAGCTCCAGTCGGGTGTCATTATAACATATGCGTAGGCGACACAGGAGAGATAAAGAGCCTATCATGTTCCAGGGACGAGCAGATAGTTTTGATCTTTCATTAACTCAAGACCTAGAAAGCAGCTTTGTTTGATCGGTGGTGTAGCTGATCCTATGCGTTCCCATCGAAGCAACGTAGCACAAAAGCCTTCATAAGCCATCATACAGCAAAGAAACATGACATCTGCAATAAATTTTCCACAAGCCAGAGTCCTTGCTGCCACACTGGTGCAGTTTACTTTCCACATGAATGTTACTGTTGCCAATTATGGAGGTATGTATTGAGGCTGGAGGTAGTGGAGAACGACCCACTAGGCTGTTAGTGATTTTGGGATCATTGTTTCTGGAGATGTGGTTTACAGTCCATGTGGGACAAGTTCCGAATTAAAATGTAAGTAACACTTATAGGTCAACTGAAGATGAGAAAGCCAACTCTTCCAAGAAGGACATGATAGAAATACCCCACATAGACGACGTACAATCATAAAAAAGGGGACGTCGTTGCATATTTAGGGTCTGGTGGAACCAGTCTAGCTCCATTTAAGCTTAGCTTAAATGAGGTTAGTTACGACAAAAATAGAACAATCGAAATGACAAGTATTCTGAGGGCCAGACGGAATTGTCGGAAATGGCGTGCATTTGTCAATAGAAAATACGACTGGGCGACCGGCTGAAAGTCGAGATGAAAGACGGAATGTAATATTATCCCGGATTGCATTCGCTTGGATTCGTCTGTGTCGACAAGCATCATGCGCAGAACGTCTACAATCTGGGAATGAAGACCCCCTAGAAATTGAAAGTAACTAGTTCCACAATCTTGTTCGGTATGAAACGTAAAAAATGACTGACTGGCACGATTGACACCATCATCTCCTCTTCAAGTGTTTGAAGTCGTTTTGCTTCCAGACGGTATGTCATGAGCCTGAAGCTACCTGTTCCTCTTCCGGCTCTGGTTCGGGCAGAGAGTTAATCAGATATTCAAATTATTTTGTTTTGGTTATCAGATCGGCCACAAGTTCTTTCTGGTTCACTATACAAAGAATGGGATTTTAGCACGCTCTCAGACCTTTGATATTAATTACCATCAAAGACATCTGAAGGATCATATTTTTCTGGATTCCTTTGCTTCGTGATTGGCACATCTTCACTGACTTGAACGAAATTAGAGCGCGAGGTGAGATAAGCGATGGTTTTTGACATGATCATGAGCAGCTATAGTTCCGTTTATAATATCAAGTAAGAGAGTATTCCAGGAGTTTAGAGGGTTGATCACCTGTTGTATTTCATCCTGGAGTTGCGTTATCCTGTCCAAATGCGACAATTCCTGCATTACATACAAAGGTGTGATATGTTGTAGCTGGAGGAAAGATGGTTGCAATAATGAAAACGACGACCTGCCTTTAGATTTATAGAATCCAATTAACACCTTTCAAGTTATACAAGTTTCCACCATAAGGACGCGTCCCGATCATGTGATACACCCGTGTCATGTGACCATCTCTAAAATTTATCTAGTACACGCTTGGCTCTCCTTCATATACATTGACGACATGCCAAAGCACGCACGCAAACGACAAAAAACGTCACAAACAAAAGGAGACAATGCCTCTCGTGCTGAACAACCATTACCGAACAAAGCAGCGAGGTTGGAGATGTTGTTAGATGAAGAAAGTAAAGATGATGAAGAGAGGAGGTTGGAGAGTTTATTGTTCGGGGTCAAATATGTGCCCAAAGGAGAGGACAAGGGGAAACATAAAGATCTAACCATGAACCATGATGATGACGGGGGATTTGACGAGATGGACGACCAGGGAGGGAGGGGCTTGCAGCACCTCTTGGATCAGGATGTTTGTTCCTTGGTTCCCTGTTCCCAACAATAATGCTAATTCTACCCTTTTACCTAGTTATTTTTCATAGATGATGGTCCTTTAAGTACCCCGAATCGCATTCCAGGATCAGACTCAAACTCGGATTGGGATTCGGAGTCTAACAGTGACAATGATAGCGATAACCAAACTAACTCTGACCTCGAACGAATTTCTGGCTCTGATTCTGTGCCTTCTTCCTCGTCTTCACCCCGAAAACCATCCCCCAAAAAACTGCTGCCTCCTCAAAAGTCCCGGACAAAAAAAGAATCTGCGTGGACAGACCCCTCCGAGGTCCAATCCACAGCTCTGGTTTCTCTTCTC
>Ga0193743_1001356_pt1 | contig 18258 bp, 23 predicted proteins | sample L2c2metaG_FD_143038 | JGI IMG/M metagenome (GOLD analysis project Ga0193743, IMG submission 143038) | Soil microbial communities from a riparian zone of the East river system, Colorado, United States - L2c2 | ecosystem: Environmental > Terrestrial > Soil > Riparian zone | place: USA: East River...
ACGATGAGGAGGAATATACAGAGGTGACAGAGAAATATTGGAGGAAACATCGACGCGGAGCGTCCCCTAACAGGGTTGTCTCGAGTCTGGTGTGCCATGATCTTGTAAGGACGGGACATTGAGTAAAAGAGTAGAAAAAATAAATAGGATCAAGCTTCTTAGCCGCAGGCTTCTCAACCGTGTAACCATCTATATACCGTATAACTACTGTGTAGATGACCTGGGTGATGAGGGGGTACACATAAACATATACACATACGGTATAAACCATTTAAGACAGTTATATAGATAGAACAGTTGGAGCCTTAGTAGAGATTCTCATCCTAGCAAAGAATGAGTGTAGACTAGAAGTAAGTCTTTGAGTGAATGTGCAGTGTCATAGCATCACACGCTGCTTCTTCCTGCACCCCCATTTTTCACTCGCAAGACTTTCGCTCAAAACTGTGCATTCATTCTTTTCATCCCACCTTTAATAGTAAAATTATAAACTTGCTTATGTAATCACACTTATCAAATCAATAACTTCCGCTAAGCCCAAGCAATCATAATGGCTGATAGAATAATAAATAACCCTCACCTAGAAGTAATTGTTGGAATTTGTCAGACTCGGTTAGGTAGATACCAATGTAATTCACGTTTGGCCAGCGCGGTACGAGCACCTTGCAAACGAGTGAAGAAAAGTACTACAACTACGGTACAAATTCTTATTGTGATTATGTAATCCTTCCCAATTCGGTTGAGCTTCCGATGCTCGAAACTGCCAATATTCAACAGTAATGCCAGACCATGCTGGTTCCCATTTTGATATCCTATGCAACGCCTTAACTCAGAACAGGATGACCATAGATCAAGCGGTACAGGCACTCAATGAATCATGGACCCTAAACCACAACGAACAAGTTCTGAGATGGAACCAGCAGGAACTCGACGACGCCAACACAGCTGAAGAATTGCAAAGACAACTACAGCAGGAAGAAGAGCAATGAACGAACCGGCAACCCACCGAAAGAACAGAGGAAAGGTCAGAAACAGACAAGAAGAGGGCGAAAACCATAGTATTCGACGACACCTCGGTAGTAGGCAACTACATTGCCCCCAGGCCGGTGCAATATGCCTTACAACGTTTAGAAGACTTCGAATACGTCGAGCTATGGTATCTCACCCCAGAAGGATGCGCCGACAGCACACACAAAATGATGATGCATTCGGTCTGATGCGTCGAGTGAATGGACAACGAAACTTTCCATTGATGCCTACTTGAACCATGGAAATGTATTGGTACCTGCTTGAGAGGGCCACCGCGAAGCGTGGCGTATACGAGCCCCCTCTTTTTCTACCAGGAACCAACCATTCGAAGACGAAGGAAGACATACCTCCGAATCTGGTATGTTGCAAACGGTAATAGGGAACGGCAGGACCCTGGACACCACAATCGGTGTTTGCCGGCTATGGCACCGACACGGGACCCCGCGTTTTCATGGGTTTTAAGAACGATTCGACTCGTAACACACTTGAGGAAAGAAGCCTCTGCTGCTTGGGCCGTTCAAAAATGTACTTGTGAAAGTTCAGATATTCAAGTTGAGCGTGTACGACAGAGATGACGATCGTTTGGTCTCACAAAAATACCTGTGGGCACAGGAGACTCTGGGCTCTTTCGGAATTTAACTTGTCATCCATCTGTAGTCTGATTTTATGCCCTGACCTCCGAAGTGTCGACATCAGAACAAGGCTCGTCCTGGCAGGTCTGGCTCTAGGGACCCACAAAAAAAGGTTATTGAGTCCGGCGCAGAAGCATTTACAGCAGCGGCCGATATGAAATATCCGTCACCACAACAGATATGGAGATACTTATCTTTAAAATTTTACAGCCAAAAGGTCGGAAACTTTGTCATCAAACAAGCGCCAGTAGGAGTTAGAAATGCGAGGCAACTCAAGAATTCAGGCAAGTGCGTAACAAGAAAACCAACAAAGCAGGAGCCCGGAAATCAATTGTGTACTTGGCCATAACTTATGGCACTAAGCTATGTTGGTCATAAAACTTCAGAAGGTAGAGCGAACATGGATGGGAAAGGAGGTGTCAGACCCAGCCTCGTAGAGGGCCGCGTAAAAGGGCCGTCAGTGCCCGTACAGAAACATCCACAGCCAGAGGGGCATATGGGAACAGTAACATCCAACGAATTCCAGCATGAAATATGAGTCACATGTGAGCAACCCAGACAAGTACGCGAAAGACCTGTGAAAATAATCAAGCTATTATGAAAGAAATGAACCAAGGGAGGGAATAAGCCTCACCTTTGACAGGAAGTCGACAGATGGTACACCTGGGCATGGGACAAGAGGCGCTGCAATGCCTACATATATTGCTGTCCTCTGGAAGAATCGCCCTACAATCGCTTCGAGGGCATAGCCGGAGCAAACCTAGATATCATCGATAGACGGTCAAAATTAGGAGAACAAAGAAAGGAACGAGTTTTTGCCTAACTCTGACTCACCGATGCGATGTGGCTCTGTATTTGAAATCAAACCATCCTTATGGCGGTCTACAATTTTCAGGAGTTCCAGGCGTTTATGAAACAGCTGCCACCTGAATAGCAATTCTGCATAAACGTAGATGTTCAACTTGAATTGTTCTACGAGTTGAGGATTGAACAAAGGTTTAACACTAGATACGATAGAGTAGCATAAGTACTTAGGTTACAATGAAATTAAAATATCAATGACTTACGTGTCCTCATGTTCAGGCTTGAAGACAACAATCTGGTTTTCATTAACAGAGGAACTTGAGTCCGTAAAGCGCAAGTGTCGTCGAGAAAACGAAGCCGAAAGCGTTGTCGATGGTTGTCGCACACTGTCATTCCAAGTCTTGGGCATTGCCGTTGGCACTCGTGTATGTAACAAGGATTCTTGATTCATCCGCCTTTTACGCAGGGACCCCACAGCTAGATCTGACCCTGTTCGCACCAATTTCTCAGTGGACCTCGTAGAAACTGGTGAAATTCCATGACTAGGAACGATCTCAGTCGGAGTCGAAAGTCCCTCTTTTAAAGTATCTTGCACCCCATTCATGAACTGCCGCATAGTACCCGTGTTGAACAAACTGGACCAGGATCCTCGAGATGAGTTGGAGGAAGAAAATGAAGGTGCCATGGAAGGCGGAGAAGACGGCAAACGTGGCCATTCGGGGGAAGATGGGCTCAGGAGATTGACGGCAGATTTCGTGAGGCTGAAATAATCCATACCAGCCGTTCGAAGAGGGACGGCCGTGACGGGGCTTGTGTTCTTCATCCTGCTTATGCTTGGGGGGATGGCTCCAAGCTCTGTCTGAAGAACTAGCATGGATAACATCGCAAGCATCTGCACATCCTTTTCTTTCACATAATCCCAATACCTAGTCATCCAAAACGTTGCTCCATAAGAAACGTTCTCTGAGGACAAAACGAAAGCTTACAATCCAGTTATGACTTGAGCAGCCAAGACATCTGAAGTAAGAGAGGTCCGATGCCACTTCTTGTTTTCATTTTCAGGATGATCTCGTTCTCGAAACAACATTTTGAGGGTCCGAAAGACTCGTTCATGATCATATCTCCCATGGTCCCTAGCAGCCACCGCATTCACCCCGCATACATCTGCCAACGAACCTGAGCCAACCGTGAAAACATAATCAGCTGCAACCTTCTTATCAGCTCCAGCAATGTTATTTGTACTCGTCATGAATACAATGCTCCGTCTGGTTGGAAAAACAGAATAGGTTTTCGAAACATCATCATTTGAATATTTCGTCTCGGAATCGCGACGGGCTTTTGGAACAGTTAAGAGGTTCGTCATGGCTCGGAGAATGTTACTACTCGTTTCAGGTTGCTTGGGATCGATCGGTGGTACAACGCGGTCAGTAGCTGCAAGACCTAGTCGACGAACAGCATCTGAGACCAAAGCTGGAGATCGCAAATAATTAGCCTTCTGTGGAACAGGATTCTCTTCCGGAGGTTGAAAAGGTTCGGTAGATTCAATATTCTTGGAAGGAGGGTTCGTGAGCCCCCTCAAGACATTGCGAACAATGCGAGGAGGCGCTCTGAAGAAAGAGAGAAGTTCGCCTATAGATCGTCACAATCAGCACAGGAAGATCCTGCAGAGTCAGGCACATACCATTCGGCCCAAAAGCTCCTTGAGATGACCTTGGTTCAGCCAAATTTTTGTGATTCCGCAATAACGAAACGGTAATTTCTCGTGACTTTTTGGCATCACCTCCATTGCCGTCGTCGTCTGAGGAGGAGGACTCCGAGTCCATCAAATCACGATCGTTGACTCCTTCATCTGCGAAAAGAAGAAACCGGAGGCACGGTTCCAAACAGGGTCGTTTCCGTTCTCGTATGCGACGTAGGTGCTTCAAAATGAATGCACGATCTCTCATTAAGATTAGCGGATTTCGTTCGAGTTCAACAGTGGGGGTCCCCTGAGGATGGCTTGCTTGTGGATATTCACGAGGGAAGGTGAAGGTGATTCGCATGAAGACAGAGGATCTCTCGCCCCATGGACCGTGTAAGCCGAGAGTACAGGTGCGTCTCTTTGTCAAATCATGCTAGATTAGATTGAATAACTCAGTTATAATACCTAGAAGCGATGATGAAAGCCCAACTTTCTCAAGTTTTATCTTGGAAGCTGCCAGCTTTGTCAAAACGCTTGTAATCCTGACAAATGTTAGCATTAAAGACAATGAGAAAGGTCGTTTAGAAACAAACTCGTCTTGTAACGACTGACCCCCGTCTCCGTCCTTCTTCTCTTCGCCAACCGCCCGAGTTAAACTTCCACTTCTCTGCCTTACTCCGATATCGCTACCGCTCCTTTCAGGCCCAGAAGGAGGCCTTGACTGTGAATTTAGCCTCGAAGGAACGCCACTACCCGTCCCACTTGAATTACTCCCTCTCTTACTCCCAACTTTGACACTTGCCAGCCAAGCAAGTTGATCCACCTGACTAATGCTCTTCAAACCTGCACCTCCTATGCTCATTGTTCCTCCCGTACTCTTTCCCAAGGGTATCTTAAGGGTGGCGCTGGTAAGTGTCGGAGTAGTCTCTCTGTTATCCTCGTTTATTGGCGGAGGACTAAAAGTAGGGCCTAAACTGTAGTTGCTTGTCAGCACAGTCCTTGGTGGTTGTGGAGCTCTGACTTCGGCAAGGATTGCTCGAGGTCCGATAGGTGCCGACAGAACAGGGAAATATTCTTTGCCTTCGGGCAAATTGCGGGAAGTATCGATGATTTCCAATTCGTTGCGAGTTAGTTTGGAGCGGCCGCGCACTATTTCAGGTACGTGACCAACTTTCTGCAAAAATCATTGAAATGAGCGGGAGTACTCATGGGACTATGATAATATGCGCATACATGCATAACCTCTGCATCAATAGGCCAGAATCGAAGAGTACGGTCTTTCGACCAAGTGATTAATTGAAAATCCCCTGCAGGGCTGATAAGAATGAGGATGACAGACATGTACAATGCGAATACCATTATTGCCTTTCCTCCAAACAAACTCTTTCACCACATCCGAATGGCCTTCGAAAGTCTCGATAAGATCCTCATTGTTCCCATACATCTCCAGAGTCGTTTCGCCTCTTTGCGGAAGGCTCAGAATACCTTCTCCGAAAGGCAAATTCCTCGCCCTCCAAACAGGATAAGTGGTCTGTATGCATGTTTGGGGCTCAGGGTCTGCTTGAGAATTAGTTGAATTAATGTCCCAGGTCTTGATTGTCTTGTCAAGAGAACAGGTCACGATTTCGTTACTACGACGACGAGACCAGTCAATACCGTATATCTTGGATGTATGAGCGTGAATTTTAGTAACAGGAAGAGAACCTTTCTATAGATTATAGAAATTTAAGGATATGCGCGTTGACTGACAAAGAAAAAACATATTGGGACTTACGCGACGGTCCCAAATCAAGACTTCATTTGAATGCGACGACGCAAGAAGGTTCCCGTCTTGATAATTCCATTTAACTTGGGTACCTCCTGCTGCGGGGAAACAAATATCAGAGATGGTAGACTAGGAAAGCTATGCGCATACATTGAAAAGCGGATAGACCTAGAAAATTTATTTAATTTGAAATCGAGGCAAAACCGATACACGGCTAACCAAATATAGGTTTACGAGGCGCTCGTAGGTCCCAAGCCCAAAGCCACGAGTCAATGCCCGTGCTGACGACAATATCACATTCTGTTGTATGCCAGTTGATATCGGTGATGGCTCGATAATGAGACGTCAGTATATGCTCAATAGATGTTTTGCCGGCGAGAGATAGATTCCAAATCAGCCTTGATGATAGCTGTAAGTCAATAATTAAACACACTCAAAAGATCGAACAAACAATTTCTCGCATGATGTAGAAACGATATATTGAGCGTGACTGGGATGGGGGTTCCATTGAACGTCAGCTACGTCCCAAGTACCACCTTGAGGGAGAAAGCGAGGAATGCTGAATCGTGACTCAAGGTCAATTATGAAAAGCCCTCTTCGCCTATTCACATTATTAGTGAGACATAAGATACACAAGAGCTACAACGTACGCTGCGAGAACGATGTCGCGCGAAGTAGGGCTTATGCTCATCTAAAGAAATTAGTTTCCGGACCTCTGTACATGACAAATTTGATTTACATTACCAACGGCATCCCCAACCAGCTTTTTGACGTTGATTTCCCAGCTCGAACGAAATCCTTTTCCTTCTTCCGGTGAGTCCAAAATGTTCGGCGGAACAACACCACTCTGCTCAGGCTCGGCTCGTGGTTTACGAGCACGTTGAGAAGTTTCAACAGACGGCCTGCGCATTCTTGAAAGGCTCGAAGGTGTTGCAGCCCAATCCGCCGATAATCCTGGAGTAGAGTTTTCGTTGTGGATCCTGGAACGGCGTTCTGATTTAGTTAGGGAGTTAGGTGTGCGTCTGGCCTCAGGTTCTGGAAATTCTGGGATGGATGGTGTCCATGAAGGTCTCCGAGCAGCCAAGAGACTGTCAGTAGGAACATGAACTTCAGTCTCGATGGTTGGTGAATTCTGTAGTGGCATCCTGGAATGGTTGTTCCGAATATCTTCCAGATTTCATATACCAATGGCCTGCGCGTGGTCAGAAATTCAGTGGTTGGTTGCTGGCGAAGCTCGAACACAACTTGCGATCTTACACCGTTGTGCGCAAGGGTCCAAGTCAATTCCAGTCAGAACTCCATTTGGAAATCTAATCTTATCAACGTAATTATTTGCCTAAAGGTCAAGTGCGAGCAGCAATCAGAGTGCATCCCAGTGACATATATACACAAGTAATATGCTATTGAATCCTTGGAGTCTAAGGTTGGACGAGTTTTTAAATAATTTGATTTACCAACCACGTCTCGCAAAGTTCTCTAAAGTATCTTTAGTAGTTTCGAGCTTGGTTTTGAACTTGATCCCCAAAATATTGGCTTCCTTGGACTTGTCGTATGTGATCATGTATACGGGTTCCGAGTCGCCTTGGGTAATCTCTGGGAATCCACGCTGGAATGTATGAGAGGGCAGTGGCGAGGGCGAAAGAGAGTTGGCAGCATCAACTATAACAGTAAAAAAAAGTTACAAAGATATCAGCTTTTTTCCCTCTGGATGTCACGTTGGATTCCAACATACCCCATTCTTGCCAATTATAACCACCTATGTCAACTCACATTAAGAATCACTGGATAACTTAGAATTTACGTGAAGCGCACCGGCCGTGGTTATAATCCTCTGGCCTCCAGCTGCATCTTTTTCCAGCGCAAGAACGTGGGCGAGAGCGGTATCACGCACGTCGACCCATGAGGTAGATTGGGAAAGAGCTTCTTTAGTCTTGGGGGAGTCGGCGACGACCATATCATACCATGCCTGCAACGAGGTATTCAAAGACGAGGAAGATGTGACTTGATGGATGGGCGGCTGGATATCAACTTATCAGAAAACTGTCCTTTGTCCAGATAAAAACATTGCACACCCCGAACACCTGTTTATGGACGATCTATCAGTAGCAAAAATTATCAAAAAAAATTAAAAAACCAACATATGGAGGGTTGATAACTGCTAAATCCCATTGAATCTTGGACTTGTGCTGCTCGTAAAACTCCCAAGCACCTGATTACCAAACGCATTAGTAAGAGGGACATCGGAAGACAAAGGAACTTAAAAGAAATCACTTTTTTCAGCTAAAGTCTTCGAAGCACGATACATTACTAAAGAAGGGGTCTTATTACCCTTCTCCCGGACTTCCTGGATAGAGGTTTCGTTCCAATCGAGTTCACTAAACATGGTAGGCTTGGACGGTGGTGACCGCATAACCGACGCGCAGGAGGAAGTGATAACAATACGTTGCACCTGAGATCTTATCGACGGTCAGGATAAAATATTTACAATAAAAAATTTTTTAGCAATGCATACCCATTTTTCAATGCGCTTTTGAGCATACCAAGCGTTCCCTGGACGGCGGGATTGATGACATCTACATCACAGAATGTTTAAATACATGAAATGAATATCATATCACGTATTATACAGTGGAACCATTACGCACCTTCGGGTTCCTTGATATTTTGAGGAAAAGGAGAAGCCGTATGCTCAATTGCATCCACACCTTTGACTGCCTCGTCAAATGCTCCTTCCTTGAGTCAAGGTTAGATCATCAGGTGAGAGATAGTCGAAATGCACTATCTGCCTACCTTTATAATATCATCCACGACCACCACTTCAAACTTATCGCCATATCCAAGTGATTTAAAGTAGTCTATCATAAAGTTTCCCTTGTCCTCGGTGCGCACAGTGCCTCGAACTGTAAAACCTCTTTCGAGAAGAGTGCGTGCCACCCACATGGCGATATATCCATTTGCGCCTGAAACTAAGACTTTAGATCCTTTGCTGACAGAGGGCATTGTTTTTGAGTTGGCTCAACGTGTTCAAGAAGTTGATGTGCGTCTTTCCGTGTAATCACTATCTATTCTCCGTTACTTGCGTTTGGCCGTATATGGTAATAGATGATATGGTAATACTCATTCAAGTTTAGCCAAACTTTTCCAAACAGCAAATGTAATCAAGCAATATACTTGTACCGATTCCTATCATCTTCACTTCTCTCCAAATATTCCCCTTCCACCAAAGCATCAATCCGTCTCTTGATACTATCAACTTGGGGCACGAAATGACTCTTCACAGCATCAATTGTAGCCGCCTTGAGGTGCTCATATGCCATCTCCTTGCGGGCCTTCATAATACGAACAATAGCAGCATCTAGAACGAATTTCCTATCGTCCTCGATAGATTTATTTGTCCGTTTCGATTCTTCGGGCTGTAATAAAAAGAGAATGAGTATATGAAGTACATGCAACGATATAGTCAGGTATGATACAGCGTCTGAGAAAGGGGTAAGGTTAGGAAACGATGTAACATACCGAAACTTTGGCTTGAATGGAATTTATGTGTACTTTCGGTCTAGGATCATCGAAGTCGGCATTAAATTTGAATACGTCGGTGTCGTTGATATCTTTGCCCGCTGGTAGCTTCTTCAAAACCTTCTTCTTCGCACAAGCCAAACTCTGCAGTACCCGCCTCAATTCCGCATCATCTGGCCATGAATTAGGTAAGTGGGTTGTTAAGCAAAAGGCAAACAGTGTAGAGATCTCACCCATATTTGTCTGCTCCTTGATATCCACAAAAGGTATTTCTCTGCTTTCATTGAATAACAAGAGAACAACTGCTTGGTACAAGCTAACAGACAATTCTTTTGTGGCTACTTTGAACCGAGCTTTCAAAGTTGCGGTGCCGAGTGAATGAATCCAATCGAGGACACGACCGGAATGTTTAGATTTGTAATGCTCGCCATATCTTGTCAGCTCTGCTTGCATCTACATCGTATTAGCCAGAATAGGACGAGGGGTAGAATGAGCGGAAAAACTTACATTCGGCGGTAGATCCACAGTATGCTTCTGCGCCGTGAATGGCCAAGCACTGCGTTGTAGAACCATGGCAGTCAAAAGCTGACCAGCACTATCCTCTGACAATTTCGAATGGTATTCCCGCATTGCCTCTCTCGAAAGCGCCAAATCTTTGAACATATCTTCTCCCATTCCAAACTCAGGATCATAATCTGAAATAAGTTAGCCTTTGTTCAGCCTAAAAATAACGAAAAGAACCAACGAACCATGTTTTAGTTTCTTCAGCATTGCAACTTCAAAATCATCCGAAGCCGTCTTATCCAACAATAGTCGCTTCGCGAGCGACCGATGATAAAAGGTTCTAAAAACATCTTTATCATCTGTGAACCTATACAGGGCCAGCGCTGAGTCCAAGAGAGCCTGAAACTCGGCATCGCTCGTCGCTCCTTGTCCTTTCCTCATAGCCTTGTCGAGGTATTTTGCTATCATTTCAGCTGGCTTATTACGTCGAGCTTTGAACCCAACAGCGAAGGCGTCAGTGAGAGCATAAATGAAATCCTGGTCTGGCAGCTTAACAGGGAGTTCACTGGTGGAGGCAACAGGAGAGGTGGAGGATCCGGTAGTAGCTGCCGTGGGCGTATCCTTTTCGCGGATGAAGGCGAAATTCATGGCTCTGTCCGCCAGTTCTTTGAATTCAAGTAATCTTTGCACCATTTCTTCATCCCGAGCCGCATCCATGACGATATTAGCAACTGAGACCTGAGAAATAAAATGGATGAATGATCTCCTGTGATAAAAGACGAACTACAGACTCGGATATGATTGCGGAACGCATCACATAGTGGTTTGATACCCGCGACCCTTGCGAAGAGCATATACATAGACGCCAGTGCTGCAAAGTCTTTGTCGCCCATAAAATCTGCTAAAGCTACATTGATTTAAGTGGTGAGAGGTTTATCGTAAGATAAGCGTAGACTATACTTTGCTCGGAAAGCCATTCCATTCTGCCATCCCAAAAAGCCTTCTCAGTAACCTCGCGAACCAAGGTCCAGGCGGTAACAGGCAAGATTGCTTTTGAAAGTTTGATTTCCTCGTCAATGCGTTCCTTGCCGCGTCTGAAGAATTCCTTGGGATTATGTTGTAAAGCTTCCGCTTGTTCCGCAGATTGAGCCAGGTAGAAAGAACGCGTCATGGTTATGTAGAATTCTTCGAATGCTGAGTATTGTTTATATGTGAGCAGATGGTCAATGAGCTCCTGGACCACAGAACGATCGTTTTGCGAATCGCAGCTGTTTCTGCAGGTTTAGGAAAATAAGGGATTAAAAGAAACATTGAAGTGCCCACCCCTTACGCCGTCCGCTGTTCAACCAATCTTGAACTGCCGTTCTCAATCTCTCTGCGATCTGCGGATTACCGAAGATTCGGTCATTAACAAGAAGGTATGCAAAATCACTTTAACAGGCTTAGCAAAAGGTATCCTTTTCAGGCCGAAAAGCTAACCGAATGTGCAAAACATCTTTCGAATGGATGACATAGACTTGGTCTAAATAGGTCAATAGTGACCGAAGTAAACTCTAGAACAATTTGTGACTCTGCATTCACTCGATATTGTGATTCAAAGCTCACTATCTGGTCATCAAACCATTTAAGCGCTTTATTGAAAGATGTAATCCATTTCGTTTCCGTCTCGGTGGACTCTGTGAGAGCTTTAGATAAACGTCCGATTGACTGTTCAAGCTCAATCCCCAGGATATTGTACAGTTGATACCCCATGTGAGAAACCATAATGACTGAGCGGCATGCGTTATAGATCCCTTCATATGTGGCAGGAGTCGTGTCATCTGGACCAGGGAGTCTTGTGAGAATAGTTCGCATGCAGCGTCGAAGCAGTGCAAGCTGCTTATCGCCGGCCGGTAGAGGGCTCTCTATCAAGGAGAGTATGAGATCTAGTATTCTTCAATCAGAATCACATACCATGATCGCCAATTATTTGAATCTGGATAGATTCTCCTGGTTTCTGGGCAAGGGCAGGCTTTGGTCTAGAAGCGGAAGCAGAGTCAGAGTCGATGGTCAATCGAGCAACTTTGCGAGGATGAGAAGCCGACCCATCGACATTTTCGACCGCCGTGGGTCGTATTTCAGATAAACCCTTTGAAGTTTGAGGGAGGGAGAGGAGGAGGAAGACACTGGTCATGGTCCAAGTTAGCAAGCTCTATATAATATTATAAATAAATGTAAATATACCCATAGTCTATTATTCGGGGTGGCCTCGAGGTGTCAAGTCCTTTTGTCCGCCAGTTACCTCCTTGTCCTCCTACCACCACCATGCCGCCACCCAAGACTTCCACATCCAGCAAAGTCCTTCGAACAGGCAACGTGAACGTCATCGAACGCGGCAGATTCTCTTCTGCCACATGGAAGCCCAGACGACTCGAACTTTACACCGATTTCCTAACTATAATTAATGTGAGTGGCCCACCATTCAAACTGCCTTTTTTTCATTTCTCTCAGCTTTCATCCAACAAACGGACATCTCTACCTCTGTGCGAGATCACCCAACTCGAACGATCTGATCTGGCAGACCACTCCTTGCAACTTGTCCTCAATCTCAAAAAGCGTTACAACCTAGCCTTTGCTTCAGATTCAGAGCTTTACGATTGGCAAGACGACATCTATCAGCGATGCCCTCTGGGTAATTATAGTACCCCATTCGATTTTGTCCACAAAGCCCACATTGGCAGCGATGTCGTTTCTGGGTCATTTTCAGTAAGTTCTAGATATTATTTTTCATTATCGCTTTATAAATCTGCTTAGGATCCCAATATCCTGCCCATCTACGCAGAAATCACTGGAGGTCCACCCTCCGTCGCCGCCGCCCCTCGTTCACGTCCCCCATCTGGTCCGCCTCCATTGTCTGCTCTCACCATCGCAAAAGTCCCATCTTCTCCACGCCATCAATTGAGAATCTCAATTCCAGATACCCTCGACGGCCTGTTCTTGACGAAACAGACTGGAGCTGGGGTTTTCGCACGCTTGATTTGGAGAGAGAGTCAGGTAACGCTTATTCCAACCTCCCTAACTATCAAGGTACTTTTTTTTTTCTTGTATTAGATATTTTTGCTTCATATTCTTTCTAGGCATCTGGAGTGACGCGGACCATCTCATTGGCTGATCTCACGCGTATTGAACCAGATTTGAAACGGCAGAATTGTCTCGTGATTCAGTACTTAACCTCGACAGTCTACATACTGTTCCGAGATAATTCGGAGCTATACACCTGGCTCGACGCTTTGTATCTACGCAGTTCCCTGTCAACCCCTATTGGATCGCCCACAAATTTCGTGCATAGGGTACATGTGGGGTTTGATGCCTTGACCGGAGGTTTCACGGTAGGTTACTTCCTTGATACTTCTTTTATCCAGCCATTCTTCTACTTTCACATTTTTCAATTCTTGGCAAGGATGCGTTGACTGATGATTTCTTTCTATAGGGTTTACCGGCTGACTGGCAAGCCATCCTCAATCCCCCCGTCTCTCCAGTCCCATCAGCCGCTGTCACCGTTGGTCCCACATCATCGATGTTGGATACAGATAGAAAGGCCCGTCGCGCGTCCAGGAGAAAGTCGGTGCCGGTAGTGATCACATCATCTTCCACATAAATTCTGTCTCTTAGGAGGCACTAGGCTTCGGATAGCCATCTCCTTTAATCGGACTGGGAAACCCTGGATCACAAATCTATGAAAAAAAATCATGAATAAGCAAGCAACGGTTTCCATTCCTCTCAAGCCCGCCCAAAGTTGTGCGCCTGTACCCCTTATCGGCTACGACAGATCGCACATTCATCTGTGATTTATAATATATATGCGCGTGTTACACGTCTGCAAGGAACTTTTGTATGTAAATCTGTTATTTGCTCTCACATCTCACATTTCCCACCTACCACCCCTTTTATTGACACTTTCTTTCTTTATCGTTTGTTCAACTGAGCTGTTGTTTCTTTTTATTTCTCTGATTGACTCGTACTACCTCTGCGAGGTCTCCTTTCTTCTTTTTTCTCCCTTTGATCTAATATATGGAAGTCTGAATTGTAATATCATCACAACCACTATTCCCCGATCAATGATTGCTTCATTCCAATTACTATCTGAGTATTTCCATACGCCCTTCCTTTTTACTTCTTTCTGTGCGTTTCTAGTAGTAATCATCCATTATTATTATATTCTTCATTCTAAACAACAGGTGTTGGGAGCCGTATTCATGAGGACAATGGTAGCAGAATCGTTCTCTTAGCTGAGCTCAGAGAAGCCACCAGAATAGCGTCCCTCGCCACCCCCTACCCGCCTTGTTGACGCACCTGGGTTTGTTTGTGTTTCGCTGTGCGGAATTCCACTGTGGGTGTTTCTGAGAGTGTACATCTTAGTTTTACGATGTGCATCAAAGGTCATAGCCGCCTTGGGTTTTGCAGATTTTTTGGTTTGCAAGGGTCGACTCGGTGTGTAGGTTTCACCTACTGGAATTTAGGGGTGGGCGTTCGCAAAGCCCTCTCTAGAGGAGGATTGGGGCTGTTGGACGAACGGTCACAGACATGAGCAATCATTTTCAATAGCCAGGAGAGTGTCATAACTTACACCGTTATAGTACTTGTGCAACATCAGCCACTAATTGTGCCAAGCGACGCTCGTACTCCTCAATCTCGCTTAAATCTCCTGACTGCAGCTCGTCGTTATCTTCCACATGAAGCACGGCACAACAAATTATCAGAGGAGGATTGGGGCTCCTGACGAACGGTGGTTAGACATAAGTAATCAGTTTCAATAGCCAAGAAAAGTGTCATCATAAGAGGTAACTTACGGTTGCAGTACTTTGCAATATCAGCCACTGTTTGTGCTAAATGAGGGCTATAGTTCTCAATCTCGTCCAAATCCGTTGAATGCAGGAGAGTTACGAGCTCTGCCGAATAGGATGCCTTTGACAACAGAAGGGGGAGGCAAGACCAACCGGGTTCTAAGTTCAACGGAAAGCAGGAATCGGGCGATGCACTAGATTCAAGCTAAGCAATTGAAAGCATACTTTAACGGATCGACATACGTACCTTTGAAAGATATACTTTGTAAATGTTATGGCAAAATTTGCATATTTATCAGCATCCGGGTAAAATCGACCCGAACGGCTGGGGTCACCAAAGAATTCTGTCACCAAGAGATCATACCTGCAATCACCATCGTGGTATTCGAAAGTGTGGACAACATTCATTAGCGATGAATTTTTTGGACCAAATGTGTCCAAAGAAAAAACTTTCAGTGCTCGATGGTTGTTGCGAATCTGTGGCAGAATAAAGAAGATAATATATTGCCACTCGAGCTGTCCGAGAGATAATAACGTTAAAGAACGTCGCATGTACCGATCCCAAGAGAGAAGATAGTGAGAATACAAGTCTTGTCCTTCCTTGCTGGACCCCTAAGTAACAAAACCAACTTACATGAACAGCATGTATATGACAACAGGATGACATACATTATCCTTTAACCAAGTAAAGAAGTCCGAAACTTGAGAAGCTCGAGATGCTTTAGGCGGAATCTTATAAACGGAAGTCCAGAAAATAGATGTTTTGGAGCTCCAAAGTGCATCCAAGAGTTCCGCTGTAGGGTATGAGTGTGAACAGTGCACGGTAAAGACGGCAGACGAAAGGAGGTGGAGTTTGGAGACTAACAAGGAAGCATGATGAATGGGTTTTCAGAATCCAATATGATGCTTGAAAAGTAATAATGACATACCATGGTTGCTTGTAACTTTCTGGGGAAAGCACCTAATAAGACGTTGTGCCAGGAATGTGTGAGTATGTCCCTGATGAATGTGATAGTCCCCAGAACGTGTTTGATCCAAAAGAAAGTCTCCAAGAGAGGCATGTAGAACCCGTATCTCGCCTGCATGCGCTTCAAAAGGGATGTCCAGAATGGAATGCAGATCGATCAACGTTATCATCAAGTCACCACTTCGTAGACCCAGAAGGTCCTCAATGAGCGCCGAACTCCTTAGAATGACGGATGTTTTCACAAAGACAAGAACACGAAAAACGTCTAATACCTTATTGATATCCTCCACCGAAGAAAATATGTGGGTGTATAACGCATCAAGGTCGGCAAATGGTGTGTCCTTTCCACGGCTTATAATCCCAAATATGATCTCCAATCGATCCGTAGGCCAACGACGAGGAGACCCGACGTACTTCATAACCGTGGAAGCAAAAATAAATTGACCTGATGATTTACAAACGAGGTGATCAACGTCGGCTGTAGATGGCCATGATTTGGGCAATTGGTGGCTTAATGGGTGGTTTCGCTTGATAGCATCGAATTTCGCTTTCAGAAATATTTTGATATCAACGTCGGGTAGATAGGAATCATCGAGGGCAAGGGTGGTTGTTATGGAAGCCATCGGCTCTGCCGTAAAAAACCCACGTATTTTGGGCTCGGGACGACTTGCAACCAGGAACAACATAGGAATAGGGAGCTTCTCAGCAAGAGTCTGCAGGACGGATCGCTGAATGTAGATTGCTGAAGCGCACTCATCGAGCCCGTCAATAATGATGAGCATTGGGTGTATGCGGGCATGATACCGGCTGAGATTATCGCAAAAGTGAGACAACGGTTCGATAATCAGTTTCCCAAGCTGGGTCTCTATAGAAAGAGAGAAGATATTGGGATCGAGTTCGACAGCTTTCTCGACGTATGTCCGAAGTTCCGGGATGGACAGGCAAAACTGATATGTAAGCGTAGAAACAAGACGAGAATGGTCATTGCGACCCGCTGCTGTCCTGGAAAAGAAAAAGCTAGCTGCAAGAAGCTTCAATTCATAGCATAGCTCGGCGATGGTCTGAGCGATAGCGGATTTTCCTGCACCTGCTGGGCCATACAGCCACATGAAAAAGCAGCGTCTCTCCGAGTCTTCAAGTCCTTGGACCCATTCCATGATTTTATTGAGGATTGCTTGGCGAGTTTTTGGATGGCATTTCGGGGGGTCATGTCGTTCTGCTGAGTTGTGAAAAGCACCAGGAGCAATCATTTTTCCAAGCTTGCGCATACCTGTGGTATTTAGAACATTTTTACGTCCTTATGATCATAAGATTGCCCAACACTCACCCTTTAGCCCTTCAGTACCAGTTCTGGGGTGTGTATGGATCTCATTGAAGACACCGCCCTCCTCCACCGTGACAAAGCTACCGCCGGTGACCAGCGTGTTGCTAGAAAATTCATGTTCGACGGTAGTCTCTGCGCGATTTATCGATGCGTGACCCGCTGAACTATGCATGGGTAGTGTTGAAGAGGGCGATGTCGAGGTAGGTCTACGCTGTATTCGTCCTGTGCAAAGGCTGCATGCATGCTGTATTACAGCAACAAGGTCTAGACCTAAAAGGCTCAAGTTGCATCATTGACAGATATTTGAAGGTTCTTCATTGTTGAAAAGATGATATTTCGTTGCGTTTTACGATATTTACTTATCCATGAAGTTCCCTCCTGGGCCACCGTGACGGCATTTTTGCCCACATCGCAGAAATCTACGTGCAGAAAAACGGCGATGGCAATGCAAATCTTCATCTTTTCCATGGTCCAAAAAAAAGCTTTTGAGTCGGAAGATGACATTCGAACAAGAAGGCAATTCGCTAAAGATCCATCCCATTCATTGCGATACATAAACATTTCGTTATGTAAAAAAAAAAAAAAAAACCAGGCTTGAAACATAAAATCATCAAATCATTGCTTGCATACCATGGCATATGCAACCAAACCCAACAAAATTCTCAGAGCAAAAAAAACAACAAAGGAGCTCATCCTTGTGCCTTACAGGCTCCATTGCTTTCGGATTGGCCACGGCTTTTTATTAAGCATCTCGTATGATTTAAGAAGTTCGGACTCATAAATATGGTGATCTCCCAAGTTTTTTTTCTTTTTTTTTTTTGGAGTACTGGCGCTGCCCTGGAATACCCTAGGTTTCAATTCACATTGAAATTGCCTTCCTCTCAAACCCACAAGTACAACAACTTCAAACATTATTAGTATTACTAGGGATTTTTTAATTAAAAATTATAGTTGTATATCTATATGTATAGTATATATATATATAATACATCTATTCTTGCATAATTGATACATAGTTGACGAGGCAAAGCATCATCTGTTCACTAGCAAAAGCGCAGAAAATAAGCCTGCCAACCGTGCTCAGAACAGATGACGACGCCAGCAACTCTGGATCGAGAGGGTCGTACGCTAACACATAGTAGATCTCGATCAAATCACTCTCAGTCAGATCACCGATCATGTCACTTGCGATAGCGACCCATCCGACGAGATCCAT
>Ga0193743_1001357_pt1 | contig 18249 bp, 21 predicted proteins | sample L2c2metaG_FD_143038 | JGI IMG/M metagenome (GOLD analysis project Ga0193743, IMG submission 143038) | Soil microbial communities from a riparian zone of the East river system, Colorado, United States - L2c2 | ecosystem: Environmental > Terrestrial > Soil > Riparian zone | place: USA: East River...
CCCGTCGTCGACGCAATCCGCGCGGCCATCGCCAACGGCGAGTTCGTCCCCAATCAGCGGCTCATCGAGGCCGACCTGTCCGAGCGCTTCGCGGCCAGCCGCGCGAGCGTGCGCACCGCCCTGGTCGAGCTGGCCAGCGAAGGCCTGGTCGAACGGGTACAGAACCGAGGAGCCCGGGTGCGCGCGGTCTCGCTCACCGAGGCCATCGAGATCACCGAAGTCCGGATGGTGCTCGAGGGGCTGTGCGCCGCCAAGGCCGCCGAGCGGCTCACCGACGACGACCGCGACCGGCTGCGGGCCATCGGGTCCGCCATGCAGGCCGACATCGCCGCCGGCGACCTGCTCGGCTACTCCGAGCTGAACAAACAGCTCCATGCCCTGGTGCGCACCCTGGCCGGGCAGACCACGGCCCGTTCCATCCTCGAACGACTGCGCGGACAGAACGTCCGTCACCAGTTCCGACTGGCGCTGCACCCGGGCCGAGCGTCCGTGTCCCTTCCCCAGCACCTGGAGATCATCGAGGCACTCTGCGCCGGTGACCCCGACGCCGCCGAGGCCGCCATGCGCCGCCACCTCCGCAGCGTCGTCGATACACTGCCCGAGGTCGAGACCACGCGAATCAGCCGGTTCAACTCGCTATAACAAACAAGGCTGGGCGTCCTGGAAATGCGGAGCGAACATCGGAGCTGAGCGGAGCGATGCGCGAGGAGTTCGAGTTCTTCCCCGTCGCCGACCTGCCGTGGACGCCGGCCGGCGACGGCGTGGCGGAGCGGGTGCTGAGCCGGGGCGAGGGCCCCACCCTGACCCGGATGACGCGGTGGCGGCCGGGCCTCGACACGTCGGCCGCCGGCGTGATCACCCACGACTTCCACGAGGAGGTCTACCTGCTCTCCGGCGACCTGACCGACCTCACGCTGGGCAGGACCTTCGGCCCGGGCCACTACGCGTCGCGCAGGCCCGGCATGCCGCACGGGCCCTACCGCACGGACTCCGGCTGCGTGATGTTCGAGGTCCGGACGCCGAGCCGGCCGGTCAGCTCGCGGTAGAGCAGTCAGAGCTACCGACACCGTCATCAGAGCCGCACGGAATCACGGTGGGCCCGGACGGCGCGCTGTGGGCGGCCCTGGAAATAGGCAGAATCGCGGGCTGGAGCCATAAACGGGGCTACGCTCGCTCCCGGATTTCACGGACTCGGTGGGGAGCGCGGCATGCCAACCCGACGTGCCCGGATCGATTTGTTGAGCTCGAAGTCTTTCGCGGACGGGCACCCCGTCGAGCAGTACCGCTGGTTACGGGAGAACGCGCCGGTGTACTGGCACGACGAGCCGGAAGGGCCAGGATTCTGGGCGGTCACCGGGTACGACCTGGTGCGCCAGGTGAGCAAGCAGCCAGAGGTCTACTCAATGGCCGAAGCCGCCGGAAGGATCCACGACTTCCCGCCGGAAGAGCTGGCGTTTTTGCTCACCATGATGCTGTTCATGGATCCGCCGAAGCACTCGTTCTACCGGCGCCTGGTGGGCGGCCTGTTCACTCCGAAGCGAGCGGCGCTGTGGCGCGACTCCATCCGGGACAGCGTGGGCAGCATTCTGGACGAGGTGTGCGATCGCAGCGAGTGCGACCTGGTCGGCGACGTCGCCGGCAAGCTGCCCTCCTACGTCATCGCCGAGCTGGTGGGCATCCCGAGGGCGGACGGTGTGCGGCTGTACGAGCTCACCGAGATCATGCACTCCGCGCTGGACACGGTCAGCGACGAGCAGCGGTTCGCCGCGATGCGGGACATCACCGGATACGCCGTGCAGGTGCGCGCCGACAAGCTGGCCACCCCGGCCGACGACCTGGCCAGCCGGCTGGTAGCGGCCGAGGTCGACGGACGGCGGCTCACCGAGCAGGAGTTCACTTCGTTCTTCCTGCTGCTGATCAACGCCGGCGGCGACACCACGCGCAACCTGATCGGCGGGGCCATGGTCACCCTGCTGCGCCACCCCGAGCAACTGGCGCGGCTGCGGGCGGACGACGGCACGCTGATGCCGACCGCGGTGGAGGAGCTACTGCGGTTCCAGAGTCCGGTGACCTACATGCGCCGCACCGCGGTAGCCGACGCCGAGCTGGGTGGGGTGCGCATCGCGGCGGGCGACAAGGTGGTCCCGTACTACGGCGCGGCGAACCGGGACCCAGCCGTGTTCGACCGCCCCGACGAGCTGCTCCTGGACCGCGCGCCCAACGAGCACCTGGCCTTCGGCGGCGGTGGCCCGCACTTCTGCCTCGGCGCGCATTTCGCTCGGATCGAGGCCAGCGAGATGCTCGGCCAGCTGCTGCGCCGCTTCGGTGACCTCGAGCTGATCGGCGAGCCGAGCTGGTTGGCTTCCGAGTTCATCTCCGGCCCCACCTCCGTCCCGGTCTCCTACACAGCCAGCGCCCCGGTGCTCACCGCCTGACACCACAACGACCAGGGATATGAACACATTTTCCGCGAGCGAAGATCTGCTGGCCGGCGTGCGGAGACAGTGTGCGGCGCTGCCGGAGGTAACCGAGGGGCTCACCCACGGCGCGCCGACCTGGTTCGTGCGCGGACGCCGTTCATTCGTCAAGTTCGTCGCCCCCGAGGACCACCGATTCGAGGAGCGCCACGTCGCGATCTGGGCGGCGGCACCACCCGGTGCCCGGCGCGAATTCGTTGCCGCCGATCCAGACCGTTTCTTCGCCCCGCCGTTCGGTGGCTACGACTGGGTGGGAATGCGACTCGACGCCGAGCCGGACGGGCCCGACTGGGATGAAGTGCGCGAGTTCATCATCGACGCCTACCGCCAGATTGCCCCGAAGACCCTCGTCGCCCGACTGGACACCGCACGCTAGTGTCGTTTCCACGGCACTAGGCGCAACCGCCGGTGCCGGGCACGGTCCGGCAGCATCCTGGCTCCTACTCGCCGGTCTGACCGTCGATTCGCTCGCGGATCAGATCCGCGTGGCCGTTGTGCCGCGCATACTCGCCGATGAGCTTCTGCAGGTTCCAACGCACGCTGTGGGCGTTGCCGGCGCCGATGGCGTCAAGGGTTCCGTGCTGTCGGATTCGTTCGTCGGTGGTCCGCTTCTCACGCTCCCATGCCGCCACCGACTCATCCGCCATGCTCGGGTCAGCATCGATGTCCCACTCCGGCCCGTCGTCGCTGTACTCCCCCCAAACCCGCTCCAGGGTCTTCCTCGGCCCGAGCGCCCACAGGCCGAAGACGCGCTCCATCTCGGTCAGATGGCGCACGAGCCCGAGCAAGGACAGCGGCGATGGCGGCACCGGCCGGGTCGCCAGCTGGACCGGGTCAAGTCCGGCGCAGTTGGCCGCCAGGGCGTCGCGGTGGAAGGCCAGCCAGCCGACCGTGATGCTGAACTCGTCGCCGTCGGGTGGCTCGCCAGAACGCTCCCGCTCAGTCACACCGACCATTGTGCGGCGCGGTCACTCGGGACAACGCCCAGGTTCAATGTCCGCCGGCGAAGTGCTGGTGGTGTCAGAGCGCGGCGAGGTCGCCGAGCTTGATCACTGGCGACCCGACGCGCTTGGCGAAGCGGCAGGCGCCGTCGGCCTCGAACACGACGATGTCCTGGCTCGTGGCGATGGCTCCTTGGCATTGACGGGCTCGGAATGGTGGGGGCGCCGCTCCAGCGAACCGACTCCACAGGTCAAAGTCGTCGACGATTGGCCGCGCGTGAACGATGCGTCCGCCGGCGATCTGGAGGATCACGCTCTGGTGCGGTGATAGGCACCGTGGCGCCCCATCCGCAGGTGAGTGTGCTGCAGCAGGGACAGGCAGCTGAACACGGCGGTCAGTCCTTCGCGGACGTATCAGCCTTGGCATCATCCTCGCCGTAGCCGCGGCGCCAGCCGAGGCGCTCGAGGTCCGGAATATCCCCGCCTATTTCGCGGGTCACCCTGGCGATCTCGACCGGGTCCGGCAGGTGTTTGACCTCGACCTTCGGCGGCAGGGTGACCGCCTCGGCCGGGATGCCAATGAACTCGAACAACGCGGTGTTGTTGTTAATGCTGGGGAATTCTTTGCTCGCGGTGACCGTGAACGACAACATGCGCGTCACCGGAGACGTCGAGACGAACCAATGTATCCGGCCGGCCGGCAGGAATATCAGCGAATCCGCCGGCACGTCCAACGGCTCGCCTTCGACCCAGGCCCTGATGCTGCCGTTGATGACAAAGAACAATTCGTGTTCGTAGTGATGGATGTGCGGCGGCGGCCCGATCTTTTCCGGAATGTTGCCTTCCCAGACACAGACAGTGTTGTCGACCTGCTCGCCCTGGGCGTACACCGTCATCAACTGGCCCTCGTACCAGATCGAACGGTCGACCGTTCGCTTCGAGACGAAGGGGTGCAGCGGCTGATAATTCTCGTGGCCGGCGCTCTTGCGGAGCACCGCGGATTCGGTTTTCCAATCCATGGTCACATCCTTGTTGACCAGGTCGTTGACACCGAGCGCAGCCGAATACTACAGTCCTCTAGATGATTGGGCAATACAATTCGAACGCAGACCAGCCGCCCAGATAGTCAGGCAGGGAGATGGACGACAGCACGGAACTGACGCTCAGGCCGCCACCGCTCACACTCAACCGGAAGCTGCCGCTCTGGTACCAGGTCGCGCAGCACCTCAGGGCGTGCATCCTGGCTCGGCGTCAGGGCGACCCGACCCGGTTGCCCATCGAGGAGGACCTCGCCACGCACTACGGCATCAGCGTCATGACGATGCGGCAGGCGCTCCGCGAACTCGAGGACGACGATCTGATCACCCGGCACCGCCGGCGCGGCACGTTCGTGAACGAATCGGTGAGCAGCCGACCCCTGCGGCTACTCGGCTCGGTGGACGCGGTCGTCTCCCAGCAAGCCAGCGATGACGTCCAAGTCCTTGGCTCCGACCCGGTTGCCGCGCCGACTGAATTCGCGTCGTACTTCCCCGACACGAACGAGGTCACCCGGTTTCGCCGGCTCCGCCGGGAGAACGGCGAAATCACCAGCTACGCGGAGAACTTCGTGGTCAACGAGATCGCCGCGAAGATCGACCTCGAGGATCTGCGGCACCTACCGATGACAGCCGTGTTGCGGGACCGGATCGGCGTACGAATCGGCCTTGTCGAGGACACCGCCGAGGCAAAGCTGCCCGCACCTGAGATCGCCGACCTGCTGGGCATCCCGCTGGGTAGCCCCGTGCTGTACTGCGTGGGCATCACCCGGGATGTGGAAAGCCGGGTCATCGACATCGCCTCGATCCACTACCGAGGCGACAGGTTCAAGTTCGCGGTCACCTTCGAGACGGAGTAAGAGCCACCCTGTGACTGAGGAATCCCCGCGAGTGGCGGCGGCAGACGAACGGCCCGGCCTGCGCGCCGACTGCACTCGGTGTGCCGGGCTGTGCTGTGTCGCGCCGGGCTTCACGGCGTCGACCGATTTTGCCGTCGACAAGGCCGCCGGGCAGCCCTGCCAGCATCTGCGCCAGGACTTCGCCTGCGGGATCCACGACGATCTGCGGAATCGCGGCTTCCCGGGCTGCACGGTGTACGACTGCTTCGGCGCCGGACAGAAGGTCGTCCAGGTCACCTTCGGCGGGCAGGACTGGCGGCGGAGCCCTCGGCTGGCCGAATCCATGTTCGCCGCCTTCGGCATCGTGCGGCACCTGCACGAGCTGCTCTGGTATCTCACCGAAGCGCTCACCCTGCGGCCGGCTCGCCCGCTGCATGGCGAGCTTGAGCGGGCCCTCGAGCGGACCGCCCTGCTCACCCAGCTCGGGGCCGCGGAGTTGCGGGAGCTGGATGTGGCCGGGCACCGCGACGAGGTGAACGCGCTGCTGCTGCGGACCAGCGAACTGGTGCGGGCCGAAGCCCCGGGCCGCCGGATCGAGCGCCGCGGCGCGGACCTGATCGGAAAGAACCTGCGGGGTGCCGACCTGCGCGGGGCGAACCTGCGCGGGGCGTACCTCATCGGAGCGGACCTCTCCGGCGCCGACCTGCGGATGGCCGACCTGATCGGAGCCGACTTCCGCGGCACCGACCTGTCCGACGCGCGGCTCGGCGAGAGCATCTTTCTCACCCAGTTCCAGGTCAACGCGGCACGGGGCAATGTCGGCACACAGTTACCCCCCGCACTGCTCCGGCCGAAGCACTGGGCACACCGTCGGCCGCGGCCGCTCCGTCACAAGGCGGACCTCGGTAACTGAGGACCGCGGATGCCACCGTGTGAACCGGCCCATTCCTTCCACTTCGGCAGTTATTCTGTCGGTGGCGGCGTGACTGGCTGGAGTGATGATGATGAACCGTGTCGGATCGGCTGCCCTGGAAGCGACGATTGCCAGCTTCATCGTGTGGCTCGCCCGCCAGCGCGCGCCGTTGCCCGGTCGCTGCCACTCCTCCACCACGGTTGAGCGGTTCCTCCGCTGGCAGCAGGTGCAACGCGACCTCGGTACCGACCACACCGAGGACAGCTATTGCGCGCAGCTGCGCCGGACCGGCGCCGGCGACGCGGAGGTGGCCACCATCCACGCGGCGATCGACCAGTTCCGCCGCTATCTGCGCACCGCCAGCTGATCTTCCCGGGCACCAGCAGCTGATCTTCACGCGCTCATCGACAGCCGATCTTCGCGACGTAGCGTGATGCCGAATATCGCACTGTGTAATCGCTGATCACCCCCGTGAGTGTGATCAGCTAACCGCTCACCCGCCGGTGCTGACCGTTCATCGACTCTCCGACACATTTTGAGGATGAAACCGTCACTCCATACCCAATGAGGTGTTGAGCACCAAAAGCAACACGCTTCACACCCTCAACCGGAAGGCAGGGGCTCACCATGTTGATGGCCACAATGCTCGCTCGGATGCCGGACCTGCGTCAGCGCGTCCAAGCCGACCACGTTCCGGATTCCGCCGGTCACTGCAGTGAGTGCCGCGATGACACGCAGTGGCCATGCGAGCTGTACTGGATCGCCGCCGAGGCGGAGAACCTTGGCTCGGGGCAGTCCCCGGCCTTGGCCTCGTCGTCGTTACCGGAACCGCGGCAGGCCAAGTAACGGCAATGAGCGAGGCAGTCATCATGCCCGCGCGCACCGCCGGCGGCAGCCGCCGAGTACCACTCCGAGAATCGCCAGACCAGCTAGCCAACTGAGAAATACCGCGTCGATCCGATGGCCCAGATAGAGCTGAGAAGCGCCAATGACCAGCGCGACCGCCGCCGCCAGCCCCCACAGGGCTCGCCCGAAATACCCGCGCAGCAACCACGCGGCCATCCCTCCCGCGACCACCACGGCGGTCGCCGGACCGGATACCACCGACGGACTCCAGGTGAGGGCGCTCTCCCCCAGCACCCGCCCGAGGAAGCCCTTGCCGGTGAACAACACCGCCACGACCAGCGCCAATGCCGCGAGCACGCTCACCAGGGGCGCCCATCGCCGCCAGCGCACTGACAGCCAGGTGGCCAACGCGAGCAACAGCAGCGGGGCCAGCGTGTCGCCGGAGCGGGAGATCCCGTTGACCGTGACGTGGTTGATCAGCACGTGCAGCCACACGGGTTCGTCACCCGGGTAGAGCCGCCGAGCAGGACGTCCGCCGGAAATGGCGCCAATTCGCCCCAACTGCAGAAGCAGGGCGGCGCTCAATGCGCTACAGAGGGCGATCCCGACGACAATGACACCGCGCACCCAATTGCGTTGAGCGAGTGGGCCCGAACCGCCGTCGTTGGCCATGCCCGTAGACACCACCACTCCCCTCCCGCACCGCATACCGATTCACTCGCGACGTCATGTCACGTTGCGACACGGCGAACCGGTTGAACTACCCAAAAGGGTAACCATCGAACCCTTAGGGCGTTCGAAGATAACGCTGAGAACAGGCTGGCATCTATCGAGTTGATTGCCACGCCTATTCGTGTCACGCCGGCAGGCGGACGCTCAGCCCCCGGTGATGCGCCGGAGCAGCCGCACCACGGCCTCGCGCTCCGGCTCGGTGAACTCGGCGAGCAACTCGTCGTCCACCGCTCGGGCCAGCTCGCGGGTTCGGGCCAGCCGCTCACGACCGGCATCGGTAGCCACGATCAGCCGGGTCCGCCGGTCCACGGGGTGCGGGTCGCGGCGGACCAGACCGTCCCGCTCGAGGTCGTCGACCAGGGCGACCACCGCGCTCGGATCGATACCCAACAGCTCGCCCAGCTCCCGCTGCGACCGCCCGCCGGCATCCGCCGCCACGGTCAGCACGCTGTGGTGCCGAGCCCGCATACCCAGCGGCGCCAACCCCCGGTTCAGCTCGCGGATCGCCTGCCCACCGGCCCTGGCCAGCAGATACCCGAGCCCGTCGGCCAGCTCCGAGGGCAAACCTGAGGGCGGCCGTGGAGCCAGCTCCGGGGACAGCCGGTCACGGCTACTCGCGCTGATGGCTCCTCCTTCCGCTCACGGTCACCGCAGCCTACTGTGCGAGCAAAACGATTGACAGTTACAATGATTGTTGACAACAATGAATTGAGCCCCACCTCGAGGAGGTCAACTCGTGACCGCGCTGAACCTGGACACCCTGGAGGCCATTGACGTGCACGCGCACGTCGAGGTCGACGCGCACGGTCACGAGTCGCTGCCGGACGCTTACATCGAGGCGTCGTCGAAGTACTTCGGGGCCGAGCACCGCGCCCCGACCATCGCCGAGACGGTGGCCTACTACCGGGAGCGCCGGATGGCCGTGGTGGTCTTCACGGTGGACACCGAGGCGGCCACCGGGCACTCGGCGATCTCCAACGAGGAGATCGCGGATGCCGCCGCCGAGCACCCCGACGTACTCATCCCGTTCGCCAGCGTGGACCCGGCGAAGGGGCATGCCGGCGCGCGCACCCTCCGCGAGCTGGTGGAGCGGCGCGGGGTGCGCGGCATCAAGTTCCATCCGTCGCTGCAGGGCTTCGCGCCGAACGACCGCTCCGCGTACCCGCTGCTGGAGGTGGCCCAGGAGCTGGGCGTGCCGGCCCTGTTCCACACCGGGCAGACCGGCATCGGGGCGGGCATGCCGGGTGGCGGCGGGATCCGGCTGAGCCTGTCCAACCCGATGTTGCTGGACGACGTCGCGGTGGACTTCCCGGAGCTGACCATCATCATGGCGCACCCGTCCTTCCCCTGGCAGGACGAGGCGCTGGCGGTCGCCACGCACAAGCCGAAGGTCTACATCGACCTGTCCGGGTGGTCACCGAAGTACTTCCCGCCGCAGCTGATCCGGTACGCGAACACGCTGCTGCAGGACAAGGTGCTGTTCGGCTCGGACTATCCGCTGATCACCCCGGACCGCTGGCTCGCCGACTTCGCCAAGCTGGAGATCAAAGACCACGTCCGCCCAAAAATCCTCAAGCAGAACGCGATCCGGGCGCTCGGCCTCTAGGCGACTTGTCGTTGGAAATTCACGCGACAAGTGGCACTTGTCGTTGGAAATTCACGCGACAAGTGGGACCGGGGGCGGCTAGCTGCGCTCGGCCTCGGCTGGCTCCTGGACGGCGGCGTCGATGGCGGGCCAGATCTCGTCCGGGATCGGCGCGGTGGCCCAGCGGGCGTTCGTCCGGCTGTGCTCGGCGGTGCGCATTCCGACCACCACCGATGCCACGGCGGGGTGGCGCAGGCCGAACTGCATCGCCACCGCCGGCAGCTCGACGCCGTACTCCTGGCACACCTTCGCGATCCGCCGCGCCGCGGCCAGCACGGGCGCCGGGACCGACTCGTAGTTGAAGTGCGCCCCGTCCTTCGGCCACGCCGTGGAGAGCAGGCCGGAGTTGAACGGCGCCGCCGCGAGCACCGATACCCCGCGTTCCAGGCACTCGGCGAGCAGCGTGGCGCCGCTGCGGTCCACCGCGGTCCAGCGCCCGGCCACCATCAGCACGTCGACGTCGGGGAGCTGGGCGAACCGCCGCAGCGGCGCCACGAAGTTCAGCCCGGCTCCGACCGCCCGCACCAGGCCTTGGGCGCGCAGCTCGGCCAGCGCCGGCACCGCCTCGCCGAGCGCGGCGTCCATGTGGTCCTCGGCGTCGTGCACCAGCACGATGTCCAGGTAGTCCAGCCCCAGCCGCTCCAGGCTCTCCTCGATGCTGCGGCGCACCCCGTCGGCGCTGTAGTCGCGCACCCGGACCAGGTCGTCGGGCACGTCGAACCCGCCCGCCTCGAGATCGCTCCCGGTCGGCCGGGGGTTGGCCGCCAGCAACCTGCCGACCTTGCTGGACACCACGTACTCGTCGCGGGGATAGCCGGCCAGCGCTCGGCCCAGCCGCCGCTCGGAGAGGCCCAGACCGTAGTGCGGGGCGGTGTCGAAGTAGCGCACCCCGGCCTCCCACGCCGCCGCCACGGCACCGGCGGCGGTCTCCTCGTCGGTCGGCCGGTACAACCCGCCGATCGGGGCCCCGCCGAAGCCGACCGTGCTGACCGCGACCTCGGTACCCACGATGGTGCGCCGTTGCATGTGCTCTCTCTCCTGCCACTCGAGCTGTCGGGGTCAGTCCTGGAACGGGGGTGCGCGGTGTCGGGCGGTCCGCAGGTGCGCGCTCATCGCGCTGGCGGCCGCGTGCGGGTCGCCCAGGCAGACCGCGTCGACCACCTTGGCGTGCTCGGCGCGGGTGCAGTCGCCGCTGCGGTTGCCGCCGTGCAGCCGGAACGCATGCAGGTGCGAGTGCAGCCGGCGCAGCGCCTGCCGGGCCACCTGGTTACCGGCGATCCGGGCAATGAGGTCGTGCAGCCGGACGTCATGTTCGAAGAGTGCCCGGTAGGTGCGGTAGTCGCCCAGCTCCGGCGGCGCGTCCGGGCAGCGGGCCATCTCGGCGGCCAGCTCAACGTGGTCCTCCGGGCTGGCCCGGGTGGCGGCCGAGGCGGCCAACGCCGGCTCGACCAGCTGCCGCAGCTCGTAGAGGTCGTCGAACTCGGAGCGGGTGAGCAGCGGCGTCGTGGAGTACCCGCGCAGCGGCTCCTTGGTCACCAGGCCCTCGGACTCCAGCCGGGCCAGCGCCTCACGCAGCGGCGTCGCGGACACCTTGAGCGCGCGGGCCAGCTGGTCCATGTTCACCCGGGCGGACGGCGGGATACGGCCGTCCATGATCAGTGTCTTGACCGCGTCGTAGACGCCGTCGGTGAGGATCACCCTCGGTGGGACCAGCTGGGCGGCGGCCTGCTCGGGCGTGGTCATCGCGGGTCCAGGCGATACCACCGGGCGGCGGTGCCACCGAGCACCGCGTCCCGCTCGACCTCGGACAGCCCGGCGATCAGCGCACGGGCCAGCCCGGCGACCCTCGGGTAGTCGGCGGCCAGCAGGCACACCGGCCAGTCCGAGCCGTACATGGTGCGCTCCGGCCCGAACGCGGCGAGCACGTCCTCGGCGTAGGGCCGGATGTCGTCGATCGACCAGTTGTCCAGGTCAGCCTCGGTGACCAGGCCGGACAGCTTCACCGCGACGTTGTCCTCGGCGCCCAGCGCGGCGATGTCGGCCGCCCAGCCGGCGCGCTCCCGCTGGGCGATCATCGGCTTGCCGGCGTGGTCGAGCACGAAGCGCAGCCCGGGCAGCGCACGAACCGTCTCGACGGCGGCGGGCAGCTGCACGGGCACGACCAGCAGGTCGTACACCAGCCCCGCGTCGGCCACGGCGGCCAGCCCTCGGCGGACGTCATCGCGGCACAGCCACCGTGGGTCCGGCTCGCCCTGCACCCCGTGCCGGATGCCCACCAGGCGGCGTCCGCCGGGCCCGGCCACCAGCTCGGCGATCTGGTCGGCCACGTCCGGCGCGGTCAGGTCCACCCAGCCGACCACACCGGCGATCACCGGGTGTTTCGCGGCCAGCGCGAGCAGCTCCGGCGTCTCCTCCGGCACGTCCACGGTCTGCACCAGGACGGTGGCGTCGATGCCCTCGCGGCGCAGTTCGGGCTCCAGCTCGGCGAGCGCGAACGAGCGGCGCAGCGCGGGCAGCCCGGCGGTCCACGGCTGGTCCCGCACGGCCAGGTCCCAGACGTGGTGGTGGGCGTCAACGCGTCGGGTCATCGGGCCAAACCTCCTGGTGACTGCGTTACGCTTCCGGCCCGGACGAGGGGGGACGTATGGCGACAGGCGGCGAGCGGGCGCTCGTCGGGCCCGCGACCCGGCAGATCCTCACCGACAGCGTCTACGACGCGGTGAAGGCGTTGATCATGGACGACGTGGTGCGTCCGGGGGCCAAGCTCAACATGGACGCGCTGGCCAGGGACCTGGCCGTCTCGCAGACCCCGATCCGGGAGGCGCTGGCCCGGCTGGAGTCGGAACGGCTGGTGGTCAAGGAGCCGCTGCGCGGGTACACCTCCGCGCCGCTGCTGTCCGCCGCCGCGTTCGAGGAACTCTACGAGTTCCGGCTGCACCTGGAACCGTGGGCGGCCGGGCGGGCGGCGGAGCGGATCGGGCCGGCCGGCCGGGCGGCGCTGGTGGCGGAGCTGGCCACCTGCAACGTGGAGCCGCCGGCGGGTGCCGGTTACGCCGACTACAAGGCGTTCGCCAGCCACGACGCCCGGTTCCACGACCTGGTGATGGGCCTGGCCGGGAACGAGACGGCCCGCGCGGCGCTCGCCGACACGCACTGCCACCTGCACATCTTCCGGCTGTTCTACAGCAGCCGTACCGGCGCGACGGTGCACACCGAGCACGCCGACGTGGTCGCGGCGATTGGCGCGGCCGACCCGCCGGCGGCCGCCGCGGCCATGCGGGCCCATCTCAAGGCGGCCAGGGACCGGCTGCGCCCATACGTGCGCTGACCCATCCGGGACACTTCGGGAATGCCAGTACGCCGCGTCGGGACCGTCATCCGGCTGCTCCCCGAGCACGAGCAGGTCTACCGCGAGCTGCACGCCGCGGTGTGGCCGGACGTGCTCGCCCAGATCGCGCGCAGCAACATCCGCAACTACACGATCTTCCTGCGGGACGGGTTGCTGTTCGCCTACTTCGAATACACCGGCACCGACTACCCGGCGGACATGGCCGAGATGGCCGCCGACCCGCGCACCCAGGAGTGGTGGAAGCTCACCGACCCCTGCCAGCGACCGGTGGTCAGCGCGGCCGAAGGCGAGTGGTGGGCACCGCTCGAGGAGGTCTTCCACACCGACTGACCCACGGATGAACACTGGCCGGCCTCACGCGTGGATGAGGGACATGACCGCGCGGCTGGTCGGGTCGTACTCGTGCGCGTCGTTGGCCACCTCGCCGCGCACCTGGAAGCCGCGCATCACCACCACCCGGTCGGCCAGCGCCACCATCTCGGGGAGGTCGCTGGTGATCAGCAATACCGCCAGGCCGGCCACCGCGAGCTGGCCGATCAGCTCGTGGAACGCGGCCTTGGTGCGCACGTCGATGCCCACCGTGGGCTCGTCGATGATCAGGATCTCGGTGCGTGCGGCCAGCCACTTGGCCAGGCTGACCTTCTGCTGGTTGCCGCCGGACAGCTCGCCGACCAGCTGCTCCGCCGAGGCCAGCCGGATGCCCAGCTGGTCGACGTAGGTGGCGGCCAGTTCCTCCTCGCGGCGCTGGGACACCCCGGTGAACCGGGCACCGATCTTGTCCCACACGGTCACCGCGATGTTGCGGGTGACCGGCTGGTCCAGAAACAGCCCCTCGGCCTTGCGGTCCTCCGGTACGTAGCCGATCCGGTAACTGCGCAGCGCGTCGCGGACGTCCCGGATGCGCACCGCCCGCCCGCGCACCCGGACCTCGCCGGCGGTCACCTTGGACAGCCCGAGCAGTGCCTTGGCCAGCTCGCTGCGCCCGGCCCCGACCAGCCCGTACAGCCCGACGATCTCCCCAGGTCGCACCGAGAGGCTGACGTCCCGGTGGCCGGCGTCGGTGCACACCCCGACCAGCTCCAGCACCGGCTCCGGCGCGGGCGGCGGCCGCTCGGGCAGCGGTTCGGCCAGGTGCGACCGGCCGACCATCCGGTCCACCAGCTCCTCCCGGTTCGTGCCGGCCAGCGGCGCGGCCTCCAGCACCGAGGCGCCGTCGCGCAGCACCGTCACGGTGTCACAGAGCTCGAAGACCTCTTCCAGCTTGTGGCTGACGAACACCACCGCGGTGCCGGCGTCCCGCAGCCGGCGCACCACGGTGAACAGCCGCTCCACCTCGCTGGGAGTGCTCGCCGTGGTGGGCTCGTCGAGCAGCAGCACCTGGCTGTTGGTGTGCAGCGCCTTGGCCACCTCGATCAGCTGCAGCTGGGCCACGGACAACCCGGCGGTCGGGGTCTCCGGGTCCAGGTCCAGGTCCAGCTGCTTCAGGCAGCGGCGGGCCTCGGCGCGGATCGCGGCCCGGTCCACCAGGCCGCGCCGGGCCGGGATGCCCTGCAGCACGATGTTCTCCCCGACGCTGAACCCGGGCACCAGGTTGCGCTCCTGGTGCACCACGCCGATGCCGGCGCGGGCCGCGTCGCGCGGTGAGGACGGCGAGATCTCCCGGCCGTCCAGCACCATCCGCCCGGAGTCCGCCCGGTGCACCCCGGTCAGGATCTTGATCAGGGTGGACTTGCCGGCGCCGTTCTCACCGAGCAGCGCATGGATGCTGCCCGCCTCCAGGCGCAGCGTGGCCTTGTCCAGCGCACGTACCCCGGGGAAGGTCTTGACCAGGTTCTCCGCGACAAATACCGGGTCAGCCACGGCGACGCCTCCGCTGGGTGAGTACCACGGTGCCGAGCACCACGACGCCGACGACCAGGCTGACCCAGCTCGGGTCCAGAGAGAACTGGGCCCTGGCCACGTCCACCAGCCGCACCACGAACGCGGCCAGCACCGTGCCCAACACAGCCACCGAGCCGCCGGTCAGCGCCACCCCGCCGATGATCGGGGCGGCGAAGCTGGGCAGCAGCCAGTCGCCGCCGATGCTGGAGTTGACCCCCGGCGCGGAGGCCACGGTGACCGCCGCCGCGATGCCGATGATCAGCCCGGACAGGGTGTGCGCGAGCACCAGGATCCGGTCGTTGGAGATGCCGGACAGCCGCGCGGCCAGTGGGTTGCCGCCGCTGGCCAGCAGCCACCGGCCGGGCACGGTACGGCGGACGAACACCGCCACCGCCGCCGCCACCAGCAGTGCCACCATGAGAATCACCGGGATGTAGGCCACCGAGGCGGCGCCAACCGCCTTCAGCCCCGGCGAGTAGTCGGCGATCGTGCGGGTGCCCACCACCCGGTACTGCAGCCCGATCAGCACGGTCATGGTGGCCAGGGTGACCACGAACCCGTTGATCCGGGTGAACACCACGAGCAGCCCGTTCACCGCGCCGAACGCGGTGGCCAGCGCGATACCGGCGAGCACGGCCAGCACCGCCGGCCAGCCGGCGTCGGCCATCATCGAGCCCATCAGCACGGCGGTGAACCCGCCCAGCGCGCCCACCGAGAGGTTCATCTGCCCGACGGCCAGCACCACCATCTGGGCCAGCCCGATCAGCACCGGGACGGCCACATAGGTGAGCACGGTCTGGATCGCCGGCCCGCGCAGCAGGTCACCGCCGGAGGTCACGGACAGCGCGGCGAAGCCGATCACCACGACGGCGAGCAGGGTGGCCTCGGTGGAGCGCAGCCGGGCCGGGGTGATGCGCCGCTGTCTCGTCTCGGCGTCAGTCACTGTGTCGGTCGCGGGCTCGGTCACGAGGACCTCCTGCGTCGGGTGAACAGCTGCCGGATCCGCACCGCGGACAGCGCGACCAGCAGGATCAGCCCCAGGTAGATGTTCAGGCTCTCCAGCCCGACCCCGAGCATGGAGAGCCCCTGCTGGATGACCTGGGTGAGCGAGATGCCCATGAACGTGCCGATCACCGACACCGCGCCGCCGGTCAGCGCGGTACCGCCGAGCACCGGCCCGAGGAACGACGGGATGAGGAACGCCGAGCCGATGCCGGCGGTGAACGACCCGGCGGTCACCGCGAGCATGAACCCGGCCAGCCCGGAGAGCAGCCCGGACAGCGTGTGCGCCCCGATCACCCTGCGCTTGGTCGGGATGCCGGACAGCTCAGCGGCCGTGGCGTTGGAGCCGGTCAGCAGCATCTCCCGGCCGGTCCGCGCCCTGGCGAACAGGTAGCCGACGCCGGCCAGCGCCACCACGGTGAACAGCAGCAGCTGCGGCACCGCCGGCGAGCCGCACACGTCACCGACGCACAGGTCGGCCATCGAGTACGACCGCAGCTCCTCCATGCCCGGCGGCTTCACGGTGAACGCCGCCAGCGTGGTGAACTGCCCGTACACCAGGGTGACCAGCCCGAGCAGGGCGAAGTCCAGCCCCAGGGTGACCACGAAGGAGTTCACCCCGGTACCGGTGATGATCAGCCCGGCGAGCGCCCCGACGGCCGCCCCGGCCACCAGCCCCAGCACCAGGCCGAGCACCAGGTTCAGCCCGAGCACCTGGTAGGAGAACCCGGAGACCAGCGCCCCGAAGGCGGCCATCCGGCCCACCGCCAGGTTCATGTGCCCGATGGACAGCACCGCGAGCTGGGCGAGGCCCACCACGGTGAGCGTGGCGATGTCGCGCAGCAGCGGGAACACCACCAGCCGGGAGTCGTAGAACGCCGGGCGCAGCGTGCCGAACACGATGATCAGCACCACCACGACCACGGCCAGCCCGGCGCGTTGGCCGGTGAGCGCGCGCAGCACCCACCGGCCCCGCCGGGCGGCCGGTGGGCGCCGCTGGGTCTCGGAGTCCGGATCGGCCAGCAGGGTCACGCCACCCTCCGTCTTTGACTGCGTCGTCTTCTACCGGGCTGTCAGCTACTGCGCCTTGCAGCGCAGCACGGTGTTCTGGAACTGCTCCAGCAGTGCCTTTGTCTTGGCCTGCCGCTCGGTGTCGTAGCTGGCCACGTTCTTGGAGTCCACCACGAACGAGCCGGAGTCGATCGCCACGCCAGGGGTGGCCACGGTGCAGGCGCCGGTGACCAGCTTGGTCAGTGCCCAGGTGCCGACGTAGGCCTGGCCGGCCGGGTTCTGCGCCACGGTGGCCGACACGGAGCCGTCCCGGATGCCGGCCAGGATGGTCGGGTCGTCGTCGATCGCCACGTCCTTGATCGGCAGCTTGCTCGCCTTGACGGCGGCAGCTGCGGCCACGGCCGGGTTGTAGGCGGTGCTGACGATCCCGTTGATCTGGCCGCCCTGCGCGGAGAGCAGGTCGGAGACCGCCTTCTGCGCGGTCTGCAGGTCGGTGTCGATGTCGGTGATCGTGGTCAGCAGGCGCACCTTGCCCCCGGTGGCGTCGATCGCCTGCTTCACCCCGGCGATCCGCCGCTGGGTGTTGGAGTCGACGTTGTTGCCGGTCAGGTGCACCAGCACGCCCTGCCCGCCCATCGCGGTGATGGCCGCCTGGGCAGCCTTCTCGGCGGCCTGCTGCACCTCGGTGGACAGGCAGAACGAGGCCTGGTCCACGTCGCCGGCCGGGCAGGAGCCCAGCGACGCGACGGTGATCCCCTTGCTCTTCAGGTCGGTGAAGGTGCTGTTGATGTCGGTGGGCGAGACACCGAAGATGCCCATCGCGTTGTAGCCCTGCGCGGCCAGCGAGTTCAGCGCGGCGTTCTGCTTGGCCTGATCCCACTGACCGGTCTCGTCGAACGTCACCCCGCCCAGCCCGAGGTCGGTCTTGGCCTGGTCACCGGCCGTCTTCCAGGGTTGGAAGTAGGGGTGCGCCCCGCCGGGCACCAGTGCCACCTTGACCTGGGCGGCGGAGGTTGCCGCAGGTGCCGCCGGAGCGCCGCCACCGCCGCCGGTGGCACCTCGGGTGCTGCAACCGGCTGTGACGACGAGGGCGGCAATGCCCAATGCGGACAGGCCAACCCGTACCGCGCGCGTCGTGTTCATCATCGGCTCCACGATCTCGTTTCCTATAGGATGCTTCGTGCTTCCTACGGGAGTAACCCGATCGGGTCAAGAGCCTGCGTGGTCGTGGGTGGCGAGTGGTCCCCCCGGACCACTCGCCACTCACGACGTTCCCAGCAGGTCCTCACGCAGCTGGAACTTGCGCACCTTGCCGGACGGCGTCAGCGGGAACTCGTCCACCACGACCACCCGGGACGGCACCTTGAACTTCGCCAGCCGCTGCCCGGCGTACCCGACCAGCTCGGACTCGGGATCGTCCAGCGGCTCACCCAGTCGCACCACCGCGACCACTACCTCGCCCCAGCGCTCGTCGGGTAGCCCGATCACCGCGGCGTCCAGCACGGCGGGGTGGGTGATCAGGCAGTTCTCGATCTCCGCCGGCGCGATGTTCTCGCCGCCCCGAATGATCAGGTCCTTG